>Ga0182017_10000355_pt1 | contig 35355 bp, 29 predicted proteins | sample 712E3DmetaG_FD_120492 | JGI IMG/M metagenome (GOLD analysis project Ga0182017, IMG submission 120492) | Permafrost microbial communities from Stordalen Mire, Sweden - 712E3D metaG | ecosystem: Environmental > Terrestrial > Soil > Wetlands > Permafrost | place: Sweden: Stordalen | collected... | reverse complement strand
GAAACGGATCATCAGCCAGGTGAACTTGTTGACGCCCAGATCGAAGCTGGTGAGCTGGCGCTGCCCGACAATGCTGGCGGCCAGCGATCCAAAGTAGGTCCGGCCCCCGGTGTGGATGACCACAGCCGTCGCGGAGCCGCTCTCGACGTTGGAGCCTAGGAAGCAGAGGTTGGGAAGATCGAGCGGATTTTGAACGTCGGTCGTCGCCGGGGCGGCTTTCTTCTCCACCGGCAGGGCTTCGCCGGTGAGGGCCGCTTGATTCAAGAACAGGTCTTTGGCGGAAAGCACGCGCACGTCCGCCGGCACCATATCGCCGGCGGCCAGCCGGATGATATCGCCCGGCACCAACAGCTTGAGCGAGACTTCTTCTTCCTTGCCGTCTCGCACCAATGTCGCGGTGTTGCTGACCATCGCCTGGAGTTTCGCGGCCGCGTTGTCGGCGCGCATCTCCTGGAAGAAACGCAACACCACGCCCAGAACCACCATCACGAAAATGACCGCCGTCGCCCGCAGGTCGCCGGTGAGATAGGAAAGCACGCCCAGCGCCATGAGCAGGAGGACCAATGGATTCTTGATGTTGCTCAAGAGGCGCATCAGGGCCGATTGGCGCTTCTCCCGGGCAATCTCGTTCGTCCCGGTCTGCTTCAAGCGAGCATCGGCTTCCGCCTGGCTCAGGCCGGCCAATTGGGATCCAAGCTCCTTCAGGACGGTATCGGCATCGGCACGCGCCTTCTCCAACAGTTCAACGGAATATTGCGCCCCCTTCCCGCCGGGGAGGTTACCTGGTCGCGGAGATGCGTCCGTGGTCTTCTTTGAAACTTCCATTCATGCCTCTGCTGTGTCTTCGCCTTTTCAATGGTTACGCAAAAAGCGCAACTCGGCGCGCAGGCGCTCCACCTCATCGAGCAGATCGAACATGGTTTTGAGCCAGGCCAAATCGAGGCCGTGAACAGTCCGCAAGTGCTCGATTCTCCGCGCGGTATAAATCGCCTCTTCCGTGAATTCCATCACCCCATACGGTGGTTGAACGACAGGTCGTACAAGGCCGGCGCGACAATAGATCAGAATGGAACGGCGGGGGACACCCGCGAGACGTGCAGTCGCATCCAGGCTGTAGAAAACGTTTGGCTTCGGCTGAAAAACCTCAATGGAAAGGCACGCCGGGATATCAGAAACTTTTTGTTTCTTCATGAGGTCTTCCTCGGGTTAAATGTCGATTTTGCAGCCAACTGCTCCCACAGGACCTTTTGTTCCGGCGTAAGAAGCGACGGGACCTGGATGGACACAATGGCATACAGGTCGCCCCGCGTTCCGTCGCTCGTGGGCAATCCCTTCCCGCGCAAACGGAATTGCTGTTCAGCCGTTGTGCCCGCCGGAATTCTCAAGGATACTCTTCCATCAAGAGTTTGGATGTGGACGGTGGCACCTAGAACCGCTTCCCATGGGGCCAACTCCAAATCGTAATACAGGTCGGCGCCGCGCACACGGAAATCGGGGTGCTGGGCGAATTTTACTCGCAAATACAGGTTTCCCGAGTCGCCACCGCCAATGCCTTCCTGGCCTTTGCCCGCGAGACGGATGAGCTGCGCTTCCCGAACGCCGGGTGGAATTTTCACCCGCAAGGTCTGCATGGTCGATTGTCCCGTGCGCGGATCGATACGCTGCAGACGGATCGTGCGCGTCGAACCGTGCAGGATTTCGTCAAGTGTCACCAAAATGTCGCCCTCGATATCCTGGCCGCGTTGGGCGAACGTTTCGCTTCCCATGCCATCCCCACGTGTCTGGCCGAAACCACCGGATGGACGACCGCGACTGCCGAAGAACTGCTCGAAGAAATCGCTGAAGCCCGTGCCATCGAAATGGAATTCCGAAGCGCCTTCGTAACCTCCACCGAATCCGCCCGGCGGCGGTGCCGGCTGCCGTTCAGGATGGTCCCAGTTCGCTCCCAGATCATCGTACTTTCGCCGCTTCTCCGGGTCGCTGAGAACTTCGTTGGCCTCGTTGATTTCCTTGAACTTTTCTTCGGCAATGGTTTTGTCTTTGGCGACGTCTGGGTGATATTGGTGGGCGAGCTTGCGGAATGCCTTCTTGATTTCCTCGTCGCTCGCGTCTCGGGCCACGCCGAGGACGTCGTAGTAGTCCTTGAATTCAACCGGCATGGCTGGTTCCGAGGGAATGACTTAGTCGGATCGATTCAGTTGGGAAATCGGGATTAATGGTTTGCTCCAAGTCGTGTCTGGCTCGAATGCTTCTTGTTTTCCCGGCATCCACGGTGATGTCGCCGACCAGAATCTTGCGTGCGCGGCCGATCGGGGCTAGACGATCGTCAACTGGACGCTGCTTTCGATGATGCCCGCCGCAATAGCGTAGCGGGTTAGACCAGCGACGTCGTGGATATTAAGTTTCTGCATGAGACTCTGCCGGTGCTTCTCGACGGTCTTGATGCTGATGTCCAGTTCTCCCGCCACTTCTTTATTGGCCTCGCCTTCGGCAATCAGTTGGAGCACCTCCATCTCGCGCGAACTCAGGCGGTTACCCTTCTTCTTGAGCTTGCCGGTTCGATCCGGCAATTTCTGATCACGGTGGTCAAGGCGCTTGCCAATGGACGGACTGAAGAATCTGTTTCCTTTCTGCACTTCCCGAATCGCCTTGGACAGTTCGTGGGAGGAGGTTTGTTTGAGCAGGAATCCCACCGCGCCAAGCGCAGTCGCGTGCTCGACATACGCGTCATCGCTGTGCGCGGAGAGAATGAGCACTTTGGTGCCGGGAACGGCTTTGAGAATTTGCCGGGTGGCTTCCAAACCATTGAGCAACGGCATCGCGATGTCCATCACGACCACGGCGGGACGAAGTTTCTTGACCATGGCGACCGCCTCGCGGCCGTCTTCCGCTTCGCCGACCACTTGAAGATCGTTTTCCGACTCCAGCACCTTGCGAAACCCCTCGCGCACGATCGTGTGGTCTTCTGCCAGCAAAACAGTGATTCGTTTCATAGAGTTACTTAAAGTCTGGATCGGGCAGAGGCCTCATTGGCGAGCCCCCCCCCCCGCGCGACCGTTGCCGAGCGGAATCTGTGCAGTGATGGTAGTGCCTTTGCCCGGTGCGGATTCGACATCAAAACGGCCGCCGACCATCTCCAATCGCTCGCGCATGCCGATCAACCCCAAGCGTGCGTTCCGTTTGGAATGCATGATGCGTTGCGCCTCAAAGGATTTGCCGTTGTCTTTGACTCTCAGGCGAATCGCGTTGTGGGGTTTCTCGATATTCACTTCCACCCGGCTGGCTTTTGCATGACGGGCGACATTGGTCAGCGCTTCCTGGGCAACGCGGTAGAGCACAGTTCGCGTGGCATTGTCCAATTGTTTGATCCGGCCGGAAGTAAAGGTCGTGAAACGAATGTGGATACCCGTCCGTCTCGTAAAACTTTTCATAAACGAATGGAGGGCGGGAATCAATCCCAAGTCGTCCAACACCATCGGGCGCAGGTCCCGGGCGAACCGATGCACGATATCCACCGACTTCTCAACCATCCTTTGCGTGCTGGTGATCTTTTTTTGGAGGCCTTTGGTATTGACCGTGGCTTCCGTTTTCAGGGTCGCCAGCCGCACATTGATACCCGTCAGGGTCTGGGCAATCTCATCATGCAGCTCATGGCTGATCTTCTTGCGTTCTTCCTCCTGCGCCACCAGGAGTTGGCGGGACAAAAGCCGCAATTGTTCCTGCATGTGCCGCGATTGCTCCAGCAAATCGATGTAGTGTTGCTCGCTGTTCCTGAGAGATTCCTCCAAGTAGTGGCGCTGGACGATTTCCTGTGTCAACTGCCGGTTCGAATCGGCCAGAGCCGCGCTACGCCGGCTTAACGTCTTGATCATTTGATTCAGATGGACGTTGGCATCGCTCGCGGTGCGATGAGTCTTCTCAATCGGGGTAATGGCCTCGGCAAAAAAAGTCCCCGCCCGCCGGATCATCCGGTCCCGCGTGTTGGGGGAGTATCGCGGCAATACCAAGGTAATCAACGCTTGCTCATGGAACCGGGCGAGATCGAGCGTCTCCAACCCAAGGGCTATTGCTCGCCGTCCCAGTCCCTGTGCCAACTGCGAATTCGGCTTGGGAACCGGCTTCAGGTATTCTCGCAACGCGGCCTGATAGCGCCGCGACAATCCGTTCAGTTTACGTCCCATTTGTTGCCCTATGACAGATGCCGAATTCACGAGCGAAACGCTTTATGCTTTTCACTGATTTATCCACCAACCGCTGAGTGCTGGCAATCTCTTTTTTGAGGCCTTTGGAATTGGCGGTGGCCTCTTGTTTCAACATTAATAGACGGACATTAATGCCCAGCAACGTCTGGGCTACTTCATCATGCAGTTCGCGGCTGATCTGCTTGCGTTCCTCTTCCTGCGTCGACAGAATCTGGTGGGCCAGGCACTGCAAATGTTTCTGCAGGCGACGTGATTCCTTCAAAAGCGTTCTGGAGTGTTCCCCGCTTTTCCTGAGGGCTTGCTCCACGGTCTTGCGCTGGACGATGTCCCGTTTCAAGGACCGGTGGGAGGCCGCCAGGTCCACCGTGCGCTGGCCCAGCGTCCGGTTCAGCCGGCCCAAGCGGACATTGGCGTTGAGCGCGGCGCGATGCGTTTCCTCAATCGGGGTGACGGCCTCGGCAAAAAACATCTGCGCCCGCTTGATGACCCCATCTTTGCTGCTGGAGGCTTCCAAGGTTGCGAGTGCATCCTCGTGAATCTTGGCCACGTCCAATGTTTCCATATCGAGGGCCGCAGCCTCGCGTCCCAATCTAAGCGCCGGCTGCAAGCTCGCCTGTGGCCCTTGCTTCAGGTGTTTTCGCAACGCCGCCACATAGTGTCGCGATAACACGGTCAAGTTGGTTTTCATGGTTTATTCCGAATGTATGGTCACCAATCCGCTGTCACCATCGGACAATTGCGTCAAGCCGTCTATAGGGTAAAACCCTACTTAGCCGACCCGCTGATTTGCTACCGGCGATTAGGTCAGTTTCCGGGGAAGACTGCCGTCAATCCCGCTTGGGACTAACACCATGGGGTGAACACCCCATAGCAAAGAATCAGCCCGTCGCGTAGTGTGCGTGTCAATAAGTAAAACTTTATAGGCGCAGCAACAGAAAGGGAAAAGTGCTATGAGGGCAATTTATGCAATGGCGTTGGTAGCGAACGGAACGAAACGAATTCTAACGGGCCTTGTTGTTGCGGGTGCCGTAATGTTCCTGCCGCATGACGCGATCGCCAAGCAGGCCGGAACCAGCATTCACTTTATGTTCAAGACGGCCATGGTGAACACCCTCGCCGATCACGTAGAGGATGCCCGTGGTACCATCCACGGGAATCTGAACCGCCGCAGCAATGCCAACTACCTGTGGCTCAGGATATCGCTGGCCAAGCTGGCTCCCAACACAGCGTATCAGTTGGTCGCCTATATCGGCAACGACACCAACTCGACCAGCGTGACGGAGATCACCACGGACTCGAGAGGCGCATTCGCGGTCACGTATGTAAAAAAGGGCTGGCGGAACGCAAGCCCGTACGGGGAACCGCTCCCGGACGTGCTAAGCCCAATCTGCACCGTCCGTGAACTGGCCATCGTCAACGGCAGCGGGCAAACGGTTTTGAGGTCAGACCTGACGGATCCAGACAGATTATTGTACCACGTCAACAATTTCATGACCAATACCGGATTCATTCCTGTCGCGGTCGGGTCGCTTCAGATCAATGCCACCGAGCACCACACCCAGTTTCGGTTGCGGGCCGCGGGGCTGATGCCGAGCACGGCCTACGTGCTCACGATCAATGGGAGCGTTGCTCAGACGAACACGACGAGTCTCGCGGGCAAGCTGAATCTTACGGCCCTACCGCTCGGCTCGACGGATGTGCTCAATATTAACATGCTCGCGCTTACAGATATCAGCGGCAGCAACGTCGTGCTGACCACAGACGGACTCGGAGTCCCTTGTGACACCACTGCACCCGCTGTCATTTCCACCATCCCTGCGAGAGCTGCCACGGGTGTGGCGATCAACGGTCAAGTCTTCATCACCTTCAGCGAAGCGATGAACCCCGCTACGATCACCAACACAACCTTTATCTTGCAGCAAGGGACCACGATGGTTACCGGCACGGTGAGCTATGTGGGCACCACGGCGATTTTTACGCCAGCAACCAATCTCAGGAGCAACACCCTCTATACGGCTACGATTACCACCGGGGCAACGGACTTGGCCGGTAATGCACTGGTAAGTAACTTCGTATGGAGTTTCATGACGGGCGCGTCAACAGACGCCATCAGACCCACCGTCATTGCAACCATTCCGACGAATACTGCCACGGGTGTGGCGATCAACAGCAAACTCGCTGCCACATTCAGCAAGGCGATGAACCCTGCTACGATCACCAACACAACCTTTACCTTGCAGCAAGGGATCACGACGGTTACTGGCACGGTGAGTTATGTGGGCGTCATTGCGACTTTTGCGCCCGCAACCAATCTCGCGACAGGGACCCTCTATACGGCTACGATTACCACCGGGGCAACGGACGTGTCCGGTAATGCACTGCTTAGTGACTTCGTATGGAGCTTTACGACGGGCACGTCAACAGACACAAACCGACCCACTGTCATTGCTACCGTCCCGACGAATACTGCGACAAATGTGGCCATTAACCAGACGGTCAACGCCACCTTCAGTAAGGATATGAACCCTGCAACAATCAGCATCGCCAGCATGACGGTGAAAGGACCTGGCGCAGTTACGGTAACAGGAACAGTCGCCTATGTTGTCGCAAGCAAGACTGCAACCTTTACGCCAACAAGCAATCTTGTGCCCAACACTACGTATACGAACACGATTACCACCGGGGCAACGGACCTAGCCGGCAACGCGTTGGCCGCTAACTATGTCTGGAGCTTCAGAACGGGAACGCAGACAGATACAAACCTAATGTCAATCAATCTTGGAAGGGCCTCCACATTCGCGATTATGGCGACCGCCGCGATCAGTGGCGGTGCCGACGACATTACCGGTGACGTCGGGTTGCATCCAGGTACCTCACAGGGAATCCCGCCGTCAGAAATCAACGGGACGATCCACGTAAATGATCAGGCCGTAATTGACGCTCAAGCCGACTTATTGGCCGCGTATAACGAGGCCGTGAATCGATCATCCAACGCTCAAACTTTGCTGGGAAATCTGGGCGGGCTAACCATATACCCTGGCCTCTATGTAAACTCGACCTCAGTTATGATATCCGGAACGGGAGCAAACGCGATTCTAACTCTCGACGCTCAGGGTGACCCGAATGCGGTCTTCGTCTTCCAGATGGGGTCCACGCTCACCACGGGCACCGGTACCAGTATTGTCCTGAGCGGCGGCGCCCAGGCGAAAAACGTTTACTGGCAGGTCGGCAGTTCAGCGACTCTTGGTACGTACAGCATCTTCAAGGGAAACATACTGGCTGCTGTTGCCATCACGGTGAATAGCGGCGCCGCGGTGGAAGGCAGATTGTTTGCCGGGTCGGGCGGCGGAGCGGGTGCGGTGACTGTACAGGGCAGCACCATTATAGTGCCAGCCCCGTAAGGCATGCGGGGCGACAATCCAAATACGAAGAAAACAGATCAAGGGGGTGATGGCAGATGGCAAAGAAAAGCAGAGGCGGCAGAATGACTGCTGCTAAACGTCGCGCAGCGAAAGGGCGTGGTGGAAAAGGGATGGTCAAGAACCGTCCGGCAGGTCGAAGGATTATGGCGACTTAGCACGGCGAGCACGTGATTGTGAACTGAGATGAGCGCTGTGTCTGCAGGATTAACCGAAGCGGCGGGTGGGTTTCAGAGTCCATTCAAACGTGCCGTTGCCAGATTGGGGGAGATGGTCTGGGCGCAGTGGGACGAACTGCAGCATGCGGCAGCGGTAATTGGGACAGTCCTGTACGTCTGCGTTCGACCCCGGTCTTGGGGTCGGGCGGTGTGGAACCTATTGGCACGGCAGATCTTGGCCGTCGGGGTCGAACCGCTCGGGTTTGTCTGCGGGGTAGCGATACTTGTCGGGATTTCGGTGGTGGTGCAACTCTCCTTCTGGGTCGGCAAAGCGGGGCAATCACAACTCCTCGGCCCATTGTTGGTGGCCGTCGTGGCCCGCGAACTTGGCCCGGTACTGATCAACCTCGTTGTGATTGTCCGCAGTGGCAGCGCGATGACGACAGAACTGGGAGTCCTCAAAATCAACGAGGAAGTCCGCGCCCTCGAAGTGCAGGGAAGCGATCCGTTTCTCCATCTAGTGATGCCACGCGTGCTGGGCGTGGCCGTGTCCACGTTTTGCCTGACGATCATCTTTATTTTGGTCACGTTTGCGAGCGGTTATGTGTTTGCGGCATGGCTTGGGAAAGGCAGCCGCGATGTGCTGTTATTTGCGGACACTGTGTCGGGCGCGATTCGCCCCAATGACGTGGTCAGCCTCCTCGCAAAAAGCATCCTACCCGCCCTGTTTGCGAGCGCGTGCTGTTGCATTGGCGGGCTGGGCGTCGGCGGGTCGGTCACGGAAATCCCGCGCGCCACGCAACGGGCGCTCACACGGTCTGTTGCGGGACTGTTTGTGATCTCTGCCGTGGTGTCGCTGCTGACCTATCTGTGACCATGAACGAAAAATGACAAACGAGACAAACTGATGGAAGAACGCTTCAAGTTTCGACACGTCCACGCGATCACCGGCACGTTCGTTTTCGCCGTTGTCGCCGTGCTGATTGCCGCCATCGTGTTGACGGGCCACAGCCAGCGCTGGTTCAGACGCAATGTCACGCTGCGGATCGTTCTGCCGGCGACTGGCGCGGCGGGCATCCGTCAAGGCTCGGAGGTGTATTTCCTGGGCACACTTATGGGAACGGTCTCCGATGTCAGCGTTGATCCGACCGGGCGCATGGAGGCCCGGGTCAATATACGCCGCGATTTCTTCCTGTTCGTGCGCGCGGACTCGTCAGCGGTCGTCAAACGGAAATTCGGTGTGATGGGTGATGCGTACTTTGAGATCACGCGCGGCCAGGGCCAGCCGTTGCGCGAGAATAACGCTTCCATCGTCTGCAACGAGCTTCAGCCAAGCGTCCTGGAGGTCGCGCTGGGGGAACTCCGCCGCGAGGCCGTGCCTGCGCTGAAGAAACTGAGCGCGGGCCTCGAGACGTGGACTGTGCTGGGCACGAACCTCGTCGCCGCGACTGAGCGCCTGGACAAACTGATTGTTCACTTGGACAACATCGCCGCAGGTGTCGAGCAGGGCAAAGGTACGGCGGGCCGGCTGCTGACGGATTCGACCGTCGCGGATGAGTTGGAGGAATTACTGGCCAATGCCAACGCCTCGATGGACGAACTGAAGCTCATCTTGGGAAATGTTCAGCAAGCGAGCACGAATTTTCCGGCAATCGCCGGTTCGGTCAATCAAAGCACCCAAGACATGCCGGCGCTGGTGGTGCAGACGCAGAAGACCATGCACGAGATCGAACGGTTGGTCAAAGGAATGCAGCGCTCCTGGTTGCTCCGCGGCGCGGTCCGTCAAGCGGATGCAGATGCTTCCGCCGCCGCCGCGACCAACAGAGCCAGCCGCGTGAAGAAGCCGTAAGATACGAGAGGCTAGATCAGTTTTTAGAGAGCACCTTAAAGCTATCCAGACGAGGTTTTCCCCTATACAAAAAAGTCCGCATAGCGCAAAATCTAATGAACGAACCTGTGGAAGAGTCATCTCAAATTCGGAAGATCGCGTTTCTCGGCGACTACTGGCCACGAAAATGTGGCATCGCCACGTTCATGTCCGACCTGCTTTCAGCCGTGGCGGCGGAGCACCCTCAAACCCGGTGCTTTGCGGTGCCGGTCAATGACATCCCGGGCGGGTACGAATATCCGGACGTTGTTCGCTTCGAGATTGAGGAGCAGGATTTGTCTTCCTACCAGCAGGCGGCGGACTTTCTCAACATCAGCAACGTGGACATTGTCTGCTTGCAGCACGAGTTCGGAATCTTCGGCGGATCGGCCGGAAGCCACCTGCTGGCGCTCCTGCGCGAATTGAGGATGCCAGTCGTCACGACGCTCCACACCATCCTGCGCGAACCGAACGCCGAACAGCGGCGCGTGATGCAAGAACTGATCGCGCGCTCAACCCGGCTCGTCGTCATGGCCGAACGGGGGCGGCAGATGTTGCAGGAGGTTTACCAGGCGCTGCCGGCCAAGATTGATCTTATCCCGCATGGCATTCCCGACATCCCGTTTGTTGACCCAAATTATTACAAGGACCAGTTCGGCGTGGCCGGGAGAGTGGTGTTGCTCACGTTCGGGTTGCTTTCACCGAACAAGGGGATTGAGCATGTGCTCAACGCGCTGCCGCAGATTCTGGCGGAGTTCCCCGACGTTGTGTACATCGTCCTCGGGGCCACGCACCCGAACGAGCTGCGCGAGCAGGGCGAGGCCTATCGTCTCAGACTCGAACGTCTCGCAAAAAGGAACAAGGTCCAGAAGAACGTCATCTTCTACAACCGCTTCGTGGAACTCGATGAGCTGAAGGAGTTCATCGGGGCTGCGGACTTGTATATCACGCCATACCTGAACGAGGCGCAGATCACATCCGGCACACTGGCCTACACGTTCGGCGCGGGCAAAGCCGTGATCTCGACACCCTACTGGCACGCGGCCGAACTGCTGGCGGAAGAGCGCGGCGTGCTGGTGCCGTTCGGTGACGCCGGGGCGATTGCGCGTGAGGTCATAGGTCTGCTGCGCGACGACACGCGCCGCCACGCCATGCGCAAGCAGGCCTACAAACTGGGCCGCGAGATGGTGTGGAGCAACGTGGCGCGGCTCTATATGCGCTCTTTTGAACTGGCGCGGCTCGAGCGCGCAGTCTTGTCCCGCAAATCGTTTGCGACAAAAACACTAGATCAGCAACCTCGTGAGTTGCCCGAGTTGAAGCTGGATCATCTGGCTCGGATGACCGATTCCACGGGCCTTTTTCAACACGCCCTGTTTACCGTGCCGAATTTTTCCGAAGGCTACTGCACGGACGACAACGCGCGCGCGTTCATCCTCGCCGTGTTGCTGGATGAACTAGAGGAGGATCCCGCGAGTGTCCGGACGCTGGCCACGACGTACGCGGCGTTCCTGTATCACGCGTTTGATCCCAAGACGAAGCGGTTCCACAACCACCTTGGCTTCGACCGGCACTGGCTCGACGAACAAGGCTCCGAGGACTCTCACGCCCGGGCGCTCTGGGCTCTGGGCATGGGCGTGCGGCGCTCGCCGTACCGGAGTTTTCAAATCATGTCCGGGCAAATCTTCGCGCAAGCGCTGCCAGCGGTGACCGAGTTCAAGTCGCCACGCGCGTGGGCCTTCAGCCTGCTCGGCATTCATGAGTATTTGCAGAGCCTGAGCGGCGATAGGTCCGCCAGTCAAATCCGTGACTCGCTGACCACCCGGCTGATGGGACTCTTCGACCGGACCGCGCAGCCGGACTGGCCATGGTTTGAAGACGTGCTCTCCTACGACAACGCGAAGCTCGCCCATGCCCTGATCCTGACCGGAAATGCGACGGGGCAAAAGACGGTCCTCGATCGCGGACTCCAGACTCTTCGCTGGCTGGCCGAAGCACAAACGGCGGAGAGGGGCGACTTTCGCCCCATCGGCAGCAACGGATTTCACCGGCGCGGCGGAATCCGCGCGACCTTCGACCAGCAACCGATCGAAGCGCACTCAATGGTGTCGGCCTGTCTCGAAGCCTACCGCGCCACGTCGGACGCGTGGTGGTACGAAGAGGCCCAGCGCGCGTTCGACTGGTTTCTCGGCTGGAATGATCTCGGTCTGGAATTGTACTCGCCCAACACCGGCGGCTGCCGCGATGCGTTGCACGTGGACCGCGTCAACCAGAACCAAGGCGCGGAATCGACCCTGGCCTTTCTGCTCTCGCTTGCGGAAATGCAGCTCATGCACAACGCCGTCACGGCGTTCAACCAGCCGGTTTCGTAGGTAACCGCGATCGCTTGATGAAAACCATTGGCCTCAGACGCAGCCACGTTATCCTGCATCCGGACCGCACCCGGGTGCTGCTCCGCCCGTTTCTGCTGACGAATGACCGCCGGGCCGTCAAACTCTGCGCACAGGTCATGGCCCTTCCCGAACGCGAAGTCCACACGCTGTGGGAACAGGTGCAGGCCGAGTTTGGGGAGCGCCACGTGAAAATTGAAGAGTTTCTCCGACGGCGATTCGAGCGGGTCCGACCCTGTTTGCACGCCGATGAGAAACTGTCCGAAGAACGGAAGTTATTGCTCGGCGCGTATTTCAGTCACGAGTATTCGCTCGAAGCCTCGGCATTATTCAATCCCTCCATCGTCCCGCACCCGGATCAGTCGGACCTCCCGCGCGGCTCGTTGCGTTTTATTCTCAGTCTGCGGGCTACGGGCGAAGGACATATTTCCTCAATCACCTTTCGCACGGGGTTTTTGGACAAACACTGCACCATCACGATCAACCCGCCCACGCGGTACTGCCTCGAGCCTGCCCAGGTGCCAAATGCATCGTACGAGAAGAGCCTGTTCGATCGGAAGCTTCATGAGCTGGGTCTGGCGGGTGACTTCAGTCGGCAGGCGCTTCAGGGCTTGCGAGACTCGTTTACCATGGAGGAACTGCGCACCAGCATCCTCGGCACCGTTAAACAGCTCCGGGCGCGCGACCAGGAAACCCAGGCGGCGGCCAGAAAAATCCTGATGCTGGCCCAATCGAATTACGAAGTCCAGTTCGCGCCGGACTCGCGTCTGTCCGAACGCGTGTTATTCCCCACCACGCCGTCGCAGAGCAACGGGATCGAGGATGCCCGTTTTGTTCTCTTTCACAATGAAGACGGCACGCGGACGTATTACGCCACCTACACCGCGTATGACGGCAAATTGATCCTGCCGCAATTCATTGAAACACCCGACTTTCTCCACTTTAAATTCATCACGCTGAACGGCCCGGCCGTGCAGAACAAGGGCATGGCGCTCTTCCCGCGAAAGATCAACGGCCGCTACGCCATGCTCGGGCGCCAGGATTCCGAAAACCTGTACATCATGTTTTCCGATCATTTGCATTTTTGGCACGCCACACAACCTCTCCTGAAGCCGAAGTTCCCCTGGGAATTCATCCAATTGGGCAACTGCGGTTCCCCGATCGAAACGGCAGCCGGCTGGCTTGTGCTCAGTCACGGTGTCGGGCCGATGAGAAAATACTGCATCGGCGCGTTCCTGCTCGACCGCGACGATCCGGCCAAAGTCATCGGCCGCCTGCGCGAGCCGCTGATCAAGCCCAATGAGAACGAGCGTGAAGGTTACGTGCCCAATGTTGTTTACTCCTGCGGCAGTCTCTTGCACGGCCGCCAGCTCATCATCCCCTATGCGATGTCCGACTACGCCACCACATTCGCCACGCTGTCGCTCAACGACGTGTTGGCCGCGATGGAGTAGTTCGGCGCCGTAACCCGTAAGGATCCAAGGTAGGGTTATACCCCATAGCGAAGGGCCAGCTCATCGCATAGCCTTACCCCCAGTTGGAAAACCCAACAGAAAGAGAGCAGAAGAATGAGAGCAATGTACCCCCTAGCGTTTGCAGTAGCTGCGGTGGCTGTGTTAGCCACCAGTATGCCCCTGCGCGCGGCCGATATGGATAGCCGCATCGAGTCATCGTTCAAGAAGACCTACGTTTATAAGACGTATCTGAAGGACGATAGCATCAGTATCAGTTCCAAGAACGGTGCCGTCACCTTGTCGGGCAGCGTGCTTGACGAAAACCACAAACCGATGGCCGAGGACGTCGCCGAGGCGTTGCCCGGGGTCAAGAGCGTGGATAATCGTATCGAAATCAAAGGCGACCGCCCCGTTGCGAACTCGGATACGTGGGTCAGCATGAAAGTGAAAACCGCGCTGGTGTTCCATAGCAACGTGAATGCCCACAAAACGGACGTTTACGTGAAAGATGGCATCGTGACGCTGAAAGGCGAAGCCGCGAGCCAGGCCCAAAAGGAACTTACCTCCGAATTCGCCAAAGACGTCGAAGGCGTCAAAGGCGTCAATAACGAGATGACGGTGGCAACCAACCCGGAAAACCCAACCGAAACCGTGGGCGAAAACATTGATGATGCTTCCATCACCGCCCAAGTGAAGATGACGTTGATGTCGCATCGCTCGACTGGCGTTCTCAGGACAAAGGTTGAGACGAACGATGGCGTAGTCACGCTGGGTGGAAAAGCCCGGAACGCCGCCGAGAAGGATCTCGTCACCAAGCTCGTATCGGACATCAAAGGTGTGAAGAGCGTGGTCAACAAGATGACCATCGAAGAAGTAGTAAAGGGCAACTAAACATCCGGATCGCTGTTGGCTGGTGCGGGGATGCACCAGCCAACAACGAACTTTGGTAATCCGAAAGGAAACCAGACATGAATACAGAGCATTCAGGGATAATGAAAACGGTAAAAGATGGAATTGTTACCACGGTCAAAGGGGGCGGTGACATCGTCCAAGCGACGGTGGATACCGTCAGCAACACGCTCTCTACAACCCTCAAGGATGCTGGCAAGGTGGGTGCGTCGGCGACCGAAGCCATTGGCAACGTTGCAGGCGGCGCGATTCATGGCGCCGCACACGTCGGCGCGGATATCGGACATGCCTCGAAAGGGATCGTAATCGGAGTGCTCCACGGCACCAAACATGTTGGCAGCACGGCCATTGATACCATCGGCCATACGGCCGAAGCGGTCATCCAACACACGGCCGCAGTAGGCGGTAAACTTGAACATGCCTCGACCGGTTTGGTTGAAGGCGCAATTCATTCCGCCAAAGAGATCGGCGTCAGCGCCGAGGACGCCGTGTCGGCGGCTGCCGATGGCGCGTTGAGAGGGGCTGGCAAGATCGGTTCGACCGCAGTGGAGACGGTTCGCAACGCGGTGACCAAGACCGCACACGGCGCCAAAGTGATGCTGAAGGGCGCATCCAAGAAAAACTAGACACATTAACTTATTGCTGGCTGGTGCGAGGGGTCTCGCGCGGGGTGCACCAGCACGCAGTGAATCCAAAGCAAAGCGAAAGGAGAATCATATGTTGTGGACAATTGTCGCGGTTCTACTAATCCTGTGGCTTCTCGGACTGCTTACCTATCCGATGGGCGGGTTAATTCACATCCTGCTCGTGATTGCCATCATCATGATACTGGTCAACGTCATTAGTGGACGCAAGGCCGCTTAAGAAGCGGTCAACCGAGAAAACGAAACTGGAGATTCGAAATGAATACAAAAATCATTGCCGTCATCCTGATCGCTATCGGCATCGTGGTACTCGCTTACTCGGGCATCAGCTTCACAAGCAGAGGAAAGCCTGTTGATGTCCTCGGAATGCACTTCGAGACCACAGAGCGACACTTTATTCCGCCAGTCGTCGGGGCACTCGCTCTCGTCGGTGGGATCGTGTTGCTGGTCGTGAACCCCAAAAAGGACTGAGTCAGGATAAAGATGGCCGACTCGCGGACGGCATCAACATGCCGCTGGGTTATGATATTTGTCTCGATCCGCAGTCCCGTCCCTCTCCCTGACCGTGAATAGACTCTTCACGGTCAGGGTACGCGTTTTCGCACCGCTTGTTTTTCTCGTCTCCGTCAGATAACCTCTATTTTTATGCGATGGCAAAAAGGAAGCGTCGCGATCTGCCTGGGACTGGCATGGCTGAGCTTGGGACAAGTCTCTCAGGCCGCGGACGATCAACAGGCGCGGGAGATCGTGGACCGGGTAGCTCGGCTGTTTATCAGCCAATCCAGCATCGCCACGGTGGAAATGCAGATCACCAAGGAAGACTGGCAACGAAAGATCTCGATGCAGTTCTGGTCACTCGGCGAGTCGAACATCCTCGTCCGCATTCGTCAGCCGCAGGAAGATGCGGGCACGGCCATCCTGAAAGTTGGCAGCAAAGTCTGGTATTATCTACCGAAAGCGAACCGCACGGTGAAGATGCCGGCCTCGATGATGATGACCTCGTGGATGGGCAGTCATTTCACCCTCGATGATCTGGTGAAAGAGAGTCGCCTCACCAACGACTATGTGATTGCGATTTCTTTTGAAGGACAACGGGATGGAGTCGCGTTGTCTGAATATACCCTGACACCCAAGCCGGCCGCTGTGGTGGTGTGGGGGAAAATTACTTTGGAAATCCGCCAGGCCAACTTGATGCCCGTCCGTCAGCGGTTCTATGACGAGGACGGGAAGCTGGTCCGGGAACTGACCTTTTCCGAGTACAAAACCGTGAGCGGGAGACTCATTCCGACGCGTCTGGTTATGCAATCCATGGACAAGGCCGGTAAAAAGGCAGGTGCGGCTGGCGGTGTTTTGGCTCAGGGAGTGATGCGACCGCTGGACCAAGCGGTTGAACAGACAACGATCACGTACGAAGATATCGCCTTCGACGTGCCGATTAGCGAGGGGACGTTTTCCCTGGAGAATCTGAAGCGATGAGCGGCCGGCTGCTACGGCTCGCATGGCGCAATCTCTGGCGTAATCCCCGGCGGACGCTGATCGCCATGGCGGCGATCGGCTTGGGCTACGCGATGCTACTATTCGTTGCATGCCTGATGGCCGGGCTGAGGCAGCAGATGATCGAGAACGGCACGGACCTTGTTCTCTCTGATGTTGAGGTGCACGCTCCGGGTTACTACCCGGATCGTTCCACTGGCCAGACATTGGGAGGGCGAACCGGGACCGATGTCAGCGCGCTGGTTGCCGCCATCGCCGCCGATCCCCGGGTTCAGGCTGCAAGTCCCCGGGTGTACGGCTACGGCCTGGTCAGCGCGACCCATCAATCGGCCGGGGCGCAACTCCTCGGCGTCGTTCCCGATCAGGAACAGAAGATTACCGTGCTGCAAACTCGGATGGTGAAAGGGAGCTACCTAACCGGACAGATGCCCAAAGGTGTTGTGCTGGGAGATAAACTCGCCACCGCGATTGGCGTCGAGGTGGGGTCGGAAATCGTCCTGTTGACGCCCGCGGCCGATGGTTCGACAGGAAATGACCTTTACACGGTTGCCGGGATGTTTCACACGGGGCTTGACGACATGGACCGGGGTATGGTGGTCATGTCTCTCGCTTCTCTGCAGGAGCTGTTGCGCTTGCCGCCGGGAAGGATCCATGAAGTTGGGATCAAGCTCCATGACATCACTGCAGCGACGACGACGGCGGCGGCACTTGAGGCGCAACTGGGCAAGACCTTGCCGGTTCGGGTGCGGGCCTGGCCGGAGCTGGCGCCGGAACTGGCCGATTATGTGCAGTTCAATCATCGCGTTACTTTTATTCTCTTTTTCATCTTTTTCCTGTTGGCGGTCATGGGCATCGTCAACACCATGCTCATGGCGATCATCGAGCGCACCCGTGAGCTTGGCATGCTGATGGCAGTTGGAATGCGTCCGGTTCAGGTGGTTGGTCTCATCGTGGCGGAGGCGGCAAGTTTGACGGGAGCCAGTCTGGTTGTGGGAGCAGCGCTCGGTGCTCCCCTCCTCTGGTACTTGCAGGTTCATGGTCTGAACCTTGGTGGCGATCATCGAGGCGCGGTCTCTCTGGCCGGAGTCGTGGTGGGCCCCATCTGGTACGGCCGGCAGGATTTCACGGCTTACACTCAGGCCGCTCTGGGGCTGGCCGTCACGGCTCTGGTGTCGGCTCTCTATCCCGCGTTGCGGGCTGCTCGATTTCGGCCGACGGAGGCGCTTCGAAAGGTTTAACGATGATGGGTATTCTCCTGCTGGTGAAGATCGGGTGGCGCAATCTCTGGCGCAATCCCCGCGGGACCCTGCTGACGGCGCTGGCCCTGGGTTTGGGTCTGACCCTGCTGCTGATTTCCCTGGGCTTGCTCGATGGCAGCCACGAGCAAATGGTTGGTAACGGGGTGAGATTCGGCACCGGGCACGTCGTCATCCAGGCAAGGGGGTATCAAGACACCGGCTCTCAGGACTTGTTGTTGCCGGCCCGGGTCGCGTTCACGACCGGGGAGTTCTTGCCTACCGGGACCATGAAACATGTTGTGCGAGGCGCGAGTCCCCGGCTGCTGGCCTCTGGACTGCTGAGTTCCGCAGCCAACGCTGATGGAGTGCGCATCATGGGGGTCATCCCCAAAGAGGAGCGGGCCGTATCCCTGATTCCCCAGCGGATCGTCGAGGGGAATTATCTCAATGACGATCAACAATCGGGCGTTGTCATTGGCGCGGATTTGGCCCGCAAGCTCGCGGTGAAGATCGGGAGCAAAGTCGTGCTCATGACTCAGGCGGTGCAATCGCCCGACACGAAAGCGACGGACGCAGGCGGAGGAGAAATGCAGAGCGCTCTGCTGCGGGTGACTGGAATCTTTCGCACGGGTGTCCAAGCGATCGATGCCCACGTCATCCAGTTGCCGTTGCCCGAGGCCCAAGCACTGCTCGGAGCGCCCGACCGGGTCACTCAGGTCGCGGTACTCCTGGAACGGGAGGGTGACTCGCTGATGGTGGCCCGGGCCTTGCGGACGCAGTTGACGGGAGCGCCGGTTGAAGTTCTCCCTTGGCGGGAATCCATGCCGACACTGGCTCAGCTCTTCTTGTTGGACGAGGCCTTCAATTACGTCATGAACGGTGTCGTACTCGCTATGGTCGGGTTGGGGATACTCAACACGATTCTTATGCGAGTACTCGCGCGCCGTTATGAATTCGGCCTCTGTTCGGCTCTAGGCCTGCGGCCCATGCAGCTTGCCATCATGATCATTGGCGAGTCGTTGGCGCTCACGGCGATCAGCCTCGCTCTGGGTCTGGTGCTGGGGTTGAGCGCCCAGCATTATTTCGCCACCGCCGGGTTGGATCTGCGCTGGTTCTTCCACAGCAGCCTTCCTACCGCTCTCGTTTTTGACCCGATCATCTACTCGCGCCTGAGCCTGACACGCATCACTTCGTCCGTCGGCATTGTATTTCTGATGGCAACCGTCATCTCCATTTATCCGGCGCTCAAGGCCGCGCGAACCGAACTGCCCGGCGCATTGAAGGTGTTTTAGCATATGATTTGGAGGACGATATGACTGAGTGGGCGGTGGAACTAAAGGATGTGAAAAAGACCTATCGCACGGGGCCAATCGAGGTTCCGGCACTGCGCGGGATCAGTCTGCGGGTTGCTCCCGGAGAATTTCTCGCGATTGCCGGCCCGTCCGGTTCCGGTAAAACCACGTTGCTGAACATCATCGGCGGACTCGACCGTGCCGATGCCGGAGAGGTGTTGGTGGAAGGGAAAAACCTTCAACTCTTGTCTCCGGGAGAGCTGGCTCGTCTTCGGCTGCAGCGCCTCGGCTTCGTCTTCCAAGCTTACAACTTGCTGCCGGTCCTGACCGCCTTGGAGAATGCTGAATTCACCCTGCTCCTGCAGGACGTGCCGGTGGAACAGCGTAAAGAAAGGGTGCAAAAGCTGTTCGCAGAAATCGGTCTTGCCAGCCTTGAACATCGTCGTCCTGGCGAGTTGTCCGGCGGTCAACAGCAGCGGGTGGCGGTGGCGCGAGCCATGGTCACCGAGCCGGCGCTGATCCTGGCGGACGAACCTACGGCGAATCTCGACTCGGTGACGGCGACCGCTCTCCTCGAAGTGATGGAACAACTCAATCGCGCTCACGGTACGACTTTCGTTTATGCCACTCATGATCCTCAAGTCATGGACCGGGCGCACCGGTTAATCCGCTTGCGTGACGGCCAGATCGCCAGTGATGTGCCGCATGCCGGCCAGACACTCTGAGCCATGACTAGAATCACCCTGAAACAGCGAGCCCGAGAGATTTGGCAGAAGCTGTCGCACCTCGATGCCCGACCCGACCAAATCGCGGCCGGCTTCTCCATCGGCATCTTTGCCAGTTTCCTTCCGTTGAATCCATCCCCAATAATCGTGGCGACCGCGGTGGCGTGGCTGCTAAAGAGGAATGTGATCGCCGCTGTCGCCGGGGCGGCGACGGCGATTCTCTATACCCCGCTATTGCCATTGATCTGGCTGGCGGAATATCGACTGGGGAAATTGATTCTCCCGGTGCAGCATCCGCTGACAATGGATCATGCACGACTGTGGGACGTTCTGCAGAAGGGTTGGGATGTTTACGCCGCCATGTTCGTTGGCTCAATCATCATCGCTACCCCCGTTACGTTGCTCACCTATTTGGTCGTTAAACGGCTCGCCGGGAGATGGGCTCGGCAAAACAGTGAGTCACAACGTTCAGACTGATTGCTGCATCGGGTCCGGCCATTGCCAACACGTAAGACGCCAGCCGTATCCTTCCACGGCCAGAGCGGCTTCATAGCCGGGGGCGAGGGTAAGTTCCTGAAGAGACCAACGGGAGCCTTCGGATGAGTCTGGTCGAATGCCGAGTACCGCGGCCGGTTCCCCGGGAGCCAGCGACACGTCAAACTGGTCCAATGGCAGCGAAAGTCCTTCGCCCCGGGCCTTGAGGTAGGCTTCCTTGCGCGTCCAACAGCGAAAGAACGCCTGACGCTGCTCCTCGGTTGGGAGTGTCTGGAGCATCGCAACCTCCCGTCGTGAGAAAAACCGGTCGGCGATCTCCCCGACTTCCAGATCGGAACGGATGCGCTCGATGTCGATGCCCACCTCCCGGCCACGAGTGACTGCGTAAAGGGCGACTCCGTAAGAGTGGGACACGCTAAAGCGGATCGCTTCCGCGTCAGATTCTCCGGCAAGGGCAGGTTTCCCATGAGAACTGTAGCAAAAGGACAGGCATTCGGGCGCTCGATTCAAGTAGCATCCAAGGATGGCCCGGAGCACTCCACGAGCGACGATAAAGTGCTCACGGTCTCTCTCAAAATAAAAACGCTCAGCCCTCACCTGTTCATCCGCAGCAAGGTTGTGGAGGAAGCTCTGAATCTGTGACGAGGTCTGGTCCAAGGTCGCTCGCCAGACATGAACCTCATCGCAACCCAACACCAAGGTTTCCGGTGGCGAGCGCCACGGAGGAACAGGAGAGATGATGGGTGCTGCTTTCATGTGGTGGTTCTCACCCGTCTCCACGCAGTTTCTGGGAGAGCGCCTGAAGCAGGAGCGGCTGAGTTGTGTTCAAGAAGAAGTGGTCACCATCAAACATCCGCAGCGAGAAGGAACTACTCGTTTGATCGCGCCAGGCTTCGATGTCGCCACGACTCACTCTCCGATCCTGCAAGCCGCCAAAGGTGGAGATTGGGCAGTTGAGAGGAAGCTCGGCTGAGTACACATAAGTTTCGTAAACGGCGAAATCCGCTCGCAGGATGGGAAGCATGATCTGCATGAGTTCTGCCTCTTCCAACACTTTTCCGGGAATGCCGTTCAGGCGGCGCAATTCGTGTAAAAGTTCCCCCTCGGTCAGGGCATGGAGCGGCCGGTCGCGATGAGGGATCTGCGGCGCGCGATCTGCCGATATGAACAGGCGAACCGGCTGAACACCAGACTGTCTCCGGAGCTGACGGGCGAGTTCAAAGCCGACCAATGCTCCAAGGCTGTGACCGAAGAAGGCAAACGGCTTGTCCAGGAGTGGAACCAGGGCTTGGGCGATGGCCTGGACAAGAGGTGCGAGCCGAGTGAACGGAGTCTCCGCCAGCCGGGTTCCCCGACCGGGGAACTGAACCGGGCAAACCTCAACATCCGTTGGCAAACCGTCCGACCAGGTGCGAAAAATCGAGGCGCCGGTTCCGGCGTGCGGGAAGCAGAACAAACGGAGGCGGGCCTGTGGGTTCGGTTTTCGGAAGGCAATCCAGGAGTCAAAGGCGGTTGCGGTGGTCATTGATCGATCTTTCCTGCTGCTCCATTGTCTTTTGAAAGTATGCAGCCAACCTGCTTATTACACCAGTGCGAACGCGCTGGCGCAATAAACACCTCAAGATAAATGGAGTGGGAACCGGCGCGCGTCTGGGCTTGTGCGGTGGCAGCCGGTACCTTAACGTCCCGGCATGTACGAAGCGGAAACCGACCCGGCACACAACCTCCCGCTGATGACGTTTCGGGAACGCATCGGATCCACGGAGCTGGAGAGGTTGTCGGCATGATGTGGCTGTATGTAGCCGTCTTTCTTTCCGCGCTCGCCCTCGATATCATTCCCCTGATCGCGCCGCCGTCCTGGACGGCCGCGATATTCTTGTTGGTAAAGTTCCACTTGAACCCGTGGATCGTGTTGACGCTCTGCGTTTCGGGTTCCACCCTGGGACACTACCTGATGAGTCTCTACATCCCCCGATTCGCCGGCCTATTCATCAAACGGCACAAAACTGATGAACTGAAATTCTTGGGACAGAAACTGTCGCAGAACCTGTGGCAGAGCTGGCTCTTCGTCTTTGTTTACGCGATGACACCGCTGTCCACCACGGCGCTGTTCGCAGCCGCCGGCATGGGGAAAGTGAAGCCCTTGCACACGGTGCTGCCGTTCTTTTGCGGCAAATTTCTGATCTACGCGGCGCTGATCTTCACCGGATTTTACGCAGCCGCCAACTTCAAGGACATCGTGCACGGCAGCTTTTCTCCAAAGGCAATTGTGGCGTTGGTCTTGGCTTGCGTGGTCATTGCCGGATTTCTGTTTCTAGACTGGCGCGCGTTGCTGGAAAAAAAGAAGTTCGCATTCAATTTCAAAATCTGGAAATGAAAGTGATTTGAGGCAACGGTTAGCCATCAGCTAGAGGCAGAGATCCTTCTCCCGCAACTGCGGGATCAGGATGACAGACTTGAGGGCTGGCAGGCATTTACACACTTTCATTCTCTTCCGCCTCCGCGGATCGCGCCTGATTGAGGCACGCCGTCAGTTTCTCAGCCAGAACTTCAACGTGCGGCTCGTACATCAGATTGGCGTGATTGCCCGGAACGACGTGGACCTCTACTCCGCCACTGGCCCATTTGCTCCAGCCCAACGTCGGGTCTGGGTCCGGAGACGCACCCGCCGGCGTTTCACTCGCCTTGAAGAAGGTGATTCGACCCGGGTAGAGACGCAGTCCGTAGTTCTGTGTCGCGCGCAGATCGCTCCTGAGGAGCTCGACAAAACGGCGAGCCTGGGAAATATCAAGCTCCGCGGGCACCAAGCCGGCGCTCTTCGCTTGTTCCAGCATAAAGGCCAACTGTTGATCTTTGGGAAGCTCCGCCAGGGTCTCAATCGGACCAAACGAAATGCCGAAGTAACGTTCGACCAACAAAATCGCTTCAGCGTCTTCCTCCGGAAATGTCTCATCGGGAGTGGGAATCCGGCCATCCAGCAAGGCTAGCAACGCCACTCGCTGGCCTTGCGCGTAAAGTTGCTGCGCCATTTCGAAGGCAACCACGCCTCCCATGGACCATCCGCCCAGTAGATACGGCCCCGTCGGCTGCACGGTCTGCAGGGCTTGGATATACCAAGCCGCCATGTCTTCGATCCGCGCGTGGGAGTCTTGTCCGTCTTCCAGCCCCCGGGCTTGCAGCCCATAACAGGGTTGATCGGGACCCAACAACTGCGCCAGATGAATGTAGGGAAAGACGTGTCCGCCGGCCGGATGCACCAGGAAGAGCGGTCGTTTGCTGCCGCCGGGTTGGAGAGGCACCAACGAGGACTGCGGGCCGTGCGTGGCCTGCTGACGGATAACACCTGCGAGATGCTCAACCGTTGCTCCCTGAAAAATGGCCGTCAGTGGAAGTTTTTTGCCCAGCCGTTTCTCGATGAGTGCGAACAGACGCACCGCCAGCAGCGAGTGTCCTCCCAGCTCGAAAAAATTGTCTGTCACCCCGACCGGTCGAACGCCCAGAACCTCCTCCCAGATCTGCGCGAGTTGGAGTTCCAGATCATCACGGGGGGCGACGAAAGGTTTCTCCAACTCCGGCCTGGATCGATCCGGCGCGGGCAGCGCCCGGCGGTCTATCTTCCCGTTGGGCGTCATCGGCAAGGCCTTGAGCAGTACCACCACCGCCGGCACCATGTACTCGGGCAGCTTCTCCTTCAGGAAATTACGCAGATCGGTGGTCGTGGGGAGAGGCTCCCGCTCCGCGACCACATATGCCACCAACCGCTTCTCTACCGGCGCGTCTTCCCGGGCCAGGACCACAGCCTCACGCACGGCAGGGTGTTGGCCAAGCGCAGCCTCGATTTCTCCCAGTTCAATGCGAAACCCGCGGATCTTCACCTGATGGTCGGCACGACCGAGGAACTCGATGTTCCCATCGGCCCGATAACGGGCCAGGTCGCCTGTCTTGTACATTCGCGCTCCGGGCGTGGCGCTGAAGGGGTCCGTAAGAAATTTCTCGGCGGTCAACTCCGGCCGGTTCAGATAGCCGCGGGCCACGCCGGTGCCACCAATGTACAACTCACCCTGCACGCCGATTGGGACCGGATGCAGAAAGGAATCCAAAATATAGATCTGCGTGTTGGCGAGGGGACGACCAATGGGCACCCGTTGATCCGTCGTGTTCTCACCAGGACGGGGAGCAATTTCGAAGGCCGTTGCCGTGATCGTCGTCTCGGTCGGGCCGTAAGCATTGAGGAGTCGGATTGAATTCACCGGTGTTCGCTGCCAGAGCTTGAGAACCTCGGGCAACATCGTGTCTCCGCCGACAATGAAGAGTCTGGGCTGAATGTTCGGGACCAGCTCCGGGACGCCCGCCCATTCGCGAGCCAGTTCCTGCCAGTAGGCGGGTGGAACATCAATGACCGTGAGTCCAAATTCTGAAATCTTTCGATGAAATTCCGCCGGATGCCAGACGTTCGTGCCCATGATAACCAGCCGGGCCCCGACGATCAGTGTCGGCAGGATTTCCTCCAATGACACATCGAAACTCAATGAAGCAAACTGGAGGACGACATCTCGGGAGTCCAGTTCGTAGTACCGTTGAGCAGTCCGGCAGTGACCGGCAATCGAGCCATGCGAAACGAGAACTCCCTTGGGCTGCCCCGTCGATCCCGAAGTGTAGATGACATAAGCCAGGTTTTCGGGGAGGGTTAAGATGTCGGGGTTCTCTCCGCTTTCACGGGCAATGGTCTCCCACCCTGAATCCAGACAGATGACTTTGGCGTCATGTTCCGGCAACCCAGCCGCCAACCGTTCCTGGGTCAACAGCACCGGCGCTTGGGCGTCTTTTAGCATGAAAGCCAGGCGCTCCTTCGGATACGACGGGTCCATGGGCACGAACGCGCCGCCGGCCTTGAGAATGCCCAGTAATCCGATGACCATCTCCAACGAACGTTCCACGCAGATGGCCACCAGTACCTCGGGTCCGACTCCCGCCGCTCGCAAGTGATGCGCGAGTTGATTGGCCCGGCGGTTCAGCTCCCCATACGTCAACACCGCTTCGCGCGTGCTCGCGTGGTCACGGAGCTGTTCCGCTTCGAACACGATGGCAATGGCGTCCGGCGTTCGCTCCACCTGCGCCTCAAAGAGCTGATGAACACACAAATCCTGCGGATTGTCGGTCTTTGTATCGTTCCACTCCACCAGCAATTGTTGCCGCTCGGGTTCGGTCAAGAGCGGCAAGTCCGAGAGGCGCTGCTCCGGATCAGCGACCATGGCCTCCAGTAAGGTCTGAAAATTCCCCAGCATCCGGGCAATGGTGGCCGCCTCAAACAGATCGGTGTTGTACACCAGTGCGGCCGTCAGCCCTTGCTCGGTGTCCAGGATCTGCAGGGTCAAATCAAAGTGAGCCGTCTCACTGTCCCCCTCGACAGGGCTTAAGGTCAGACCCGGCAGCTCAACCGTTCGCAGTGAAGCATTGTGCAGCACGAACATCACCTGAAAGAGCGGATTGCGGCTCAAATCCCGCTTCACATGCAATTCCCCGACCAGCCGATCGAAGGGCATATCTTGATGACCATACGCCCCCAAACAGACCTCTCGAACTCGCCGCAAGAGCTCCTTAAAACTGGGATTACCGGAAAGGTCTGTCCGTAGGACCAGTGCGTTGACGAAGAATCCGATCAGCCCCTCGGTCTCCAGCCGGTTACGGTTGGCGATCGGCGTGCCCACGATCAGGTCGTCCTGACTCGTGTAGCGATACAACAAAACCTTGAACGCCGCCAACAACGTCATGAACTGGGTCACCCCTTCCTGGCGGCTCAGCGTTTTGAACCCTTCCTGCAGATGCTTTGGCAACACCAACGATTGGTGCGCACCCCGGAAAGTCTGCACCGCCGGTCGGGGATGGTCCGTTGGCAGATCGATAAGAGCGGGGGCACCGGCCAGCTGCTTCTTCCAATAGGCAATCTGGGTTTCCAGGACTTCACCCTGCAACCACTGCCGTTGCCAGTGGGCGAAGTCCGCATATTGAATGGGCAGTGCCGGCAGTGGCGAGGACCCGCCGGCACATAAGGCGACATAGAGCGTCGCCACCTCTCGAACCAGGATTCCCGTTGACCAACCGTCGGAGACAATATGGTGCATCGTCAACAGCCCCACGTGCTCCTCGTCGCCCAACCGTAACACCGTTCCCCGTATGAGCGGGCCTTGGGACAAATCGAAGGGCCGCTGGGCTTCGGTGGTGACCAATCGCCGGACCTCGGTCTCCCGCTCGCCCGCCGGTAACACCCGCAGGTCAACGACCGGCAGCTTGATCGTCAAGGTTGGGGCGATCACTTGCGTGGGTCGTCCATCCAGCTTACCGAAGGTGGTGCGCAAGGATTCGTGGCGCTTGACGATTTCATTGAGGCTCTGCTCCAGCGCCGGCAGGTTGAGTGGTCCCTTGAGGCGGACGGCGGCCGGAATATTGTAGGCCGCGAGGCCCGGTTCCAACTGATCGAAGAACCAGAGTCGCTGTTGGGCAAAGGAGAGAGCCATGTCTCCGTTCCGTGGAACCGGCAGGATGGGTGGGGCCAATAGGGTCGGCCCGGCCAGACGCGCGGCCTCAATGCTTTCCGCCAGACCAGCCACGGTCGGCACCTCGAACAGACGGCGTAGCGGGATCTCCACCTGGAAGGTTTCGCGTATTCGGGACACGACCTGGGTTGCCAGAAGCGAATGACCGCCGAGATCGAAGAAATTGTCGTGGACCCCTACCCGTTCAATATCGAGGAGCTGGGCCCAGATCTCCGCCAATAACTCTTCTGTCGGAGTGCGGGGCGCCACGAACGCCTTGTCCAGCTCGGGTCGTGATCGGTCGGGCGACGGCAGTGCCCGGCGGTCGATCTTCCCGTTGGGCATCAACGGCAAGGCATCCAGCATCACGAAGACCGCCGGCACCATGTGCTCAGGCAGTTTCGTCTTCAGGAAATTACGCAGATCGGTGGTCGTTGGCAGAGGCTGCCGCAGCGCAACCACATAAGCCACCAATCGCAGCCCAGCAGTCGCGTCTTCACAAGCAAGGACCACGGTCTCCCGCACAGCCGGGTGTTGGCCAAGCACGGCTTCGATTTCTCCCAGTTCGATGCGAAACCCGCGGATCTTCACCTGATGGTCGGTCCGGCCGAGAAACTCGATGTTCCCGTCGGGCCGATAGCGGGCCAAGTCGCCGCTCTTGTACATTCGCGCTCCCGGCACGGCACTGAAGGGGTCTGGAATAAACTTCTCGGCGGTCAGTTCCGGCCGGTTCAGATAACCGCGGGCCACGCCCGCGCCGCCAATGTACAACTCACCCTGCACGCCGATCGGGACCGGATGCAGCAAGGAATTCAAGATGTAGATCTGCGCATTGGCGATCGGACGACCAATCGTCACCTCGTCGCCTGACATAATTCTGGCAGCGGACGCGTTGGCGGTCGCCTCAGTCGGGCCATAGATATTCCAGATCTGGAGATGCGGCAGCACGGACAAGGTGCGGGTGACCAACTCTTTGCTCAGCGGCTCGCCGCCGAAAACCAGATACGCCAGACCTTCGCCCGGCGGCGTGGCTTGACCGGACTGGATGGCGTGGAGGATGGCCGTCCATAACGATGGCACACAGTTCAGCCCGACCTTGGTCGGAACTGTAGCAGCAGGCTTTAGCCTGCGTTCGGAATGCCCACCCATAAGCCGAGTCTGCGAGACGCGCTCTTCGGACGCACCCGTAAAGGGTGCGGCTACGGGAGACGCGGTTTTATCAGGCGCTCCAAGTCCGACCTTGGTTCGCGCGGCAAGTGCCGATAGCAGCGCGGCGGGTTCGGCGATGACCTCCTCCGGGAGAATCCACACCTCACCGCCTCGCAGGAGCGGCGGGAAGAGTTGCTTCAGGCACATGTCAAAGGTCAGTTTTGTCGTCAGGGGCAGGCAGAGTCCCGGGTCGCCCAGCGGACCCTTGTTAACCCAACATAGATAATTGACGAGACCGCCGTGCTCGCACATGACTCCCTTGGGCTGTCCCGTCGAGCCTGACGTGTAGATCACATAGGCGAGGCTTTTGGCGGTTGCCCCACTGACCGGATTCTTTTCACTTTTCCGAGCGATGGCTTCCCACCCGGAGTCAAGGCAAACGACGCGCCCTCCGTAATCGGGCAGACTCTCCAGCCAATGCTTCCGCGTCAGCACCACGGGCGCGTGGGCATCTTGCAGCATGAACGCCAGGCGCTCCTTGGGATACGACGGATCCAATGGCAGCCAAGCTCCGCCGGCTTTGAGAATGCCCAGAACCCCGACGAGCGTCTCCGTGCAATGCTCCATGCAAATGGCCACCGGCACCTCCGGCCCCACGCCCAGCGTTTGCAGGTGATAGGCCAGTTGATTGGCACGAGCGTTGAGTTGAGCATAGGTGAGTTTCTGTCCCTCAAACACGACGGCCACGCTGTCCGGCGTCCGCTTGACTTGTTCCTCAAACAATTGGTGGAAGCACTTGTCTTTGGGATAATCGGTCCTGGTATCGTTGAACCCGACCAACAGTTGCTGGCGCTCCGCACCGGTCAGGATTTCCAAATCGCCGATCGCGACGGCCGGATCGCGAATGACACTTTCCAGCAACGCGTGAAAATGTCCCGCCATCCGGGCGATGGTGGCGGCATCAAACAGGTCGGTGTTGAAGCGGATGGAGGCGGAAAGCGATCCGGTCGTCTCGATGATCAACATGACCAGATCCAAAGTCGCGGCCCGGCGTTCCAGCGGGATCGACTCCATCACAAATCCGCCCAGATCCATCCGTAACCCGGTCTCGCCCCGCGCAAATCCCGGTGCGGCGTGTTCCGCGACACGGTGCGGTTTATCGAGGACGAACATGGTCTGGCAGAGCGGTGACCGGCTGAGATCCCGGGGCGGCCGGAGTCGTTGGACCAAACGCAGGGTGGGATAATCCTGATGTTCGAGAGCCGCCAACACCGTCTGGCGCACCTGACCCAGAAGCGCCCGGAAAGTTGGATTCCCGGAAAGATTTGCTCGTAAGACAACCGGATTGGCGAAGAAGCCCACCATCCCTTCAAATTCGGCCCGGCTCCGTCCGACCATGGGAGAAGCCACGAGGATGTCTTCCTGGCCGCTGTGGTAGTAAAGCATCAGTTCGAATGCCGCCAGGAGGACCATGTACAGCGTTGCCCCCTCGGCCTTGGCGAGCGCCCTGAGCCGCCGGGCCAGTTCATCGTTCAGTGTGAAATCGTGCTGCGCACCGCGAAACATCTGAATCGGCGGTCGCGGCCGGTCGGTCGGCAGATTGAGCACGGGCAACGGGCCGGCCAATTGTTTCTTCCAGTAGTCCCAGAGCCGTTCGCCGGCCGGACTCGCCAGCATTGCCGTCTGCCAACGAACGAAATCCGTGTATTGCGCGTCAAGGGGCGGGAGCGCCGCGGGACGACCGTCCTTTTCCGCCGGATACAGCACACCGAGTTCATTCAGTATCACCGCGAGAGACCAGAAATCGACCACGATATGATGAATTACCAGCACCAGGATATGTTCCTGCGCCGATCGAGTGAACATATTCACCCGCATGACCGGCCCGCGTTCCAGATCAAACCGGCGCTGAGTTTCCTCGACCAGCCGGGTCTGCAACTCATCCGCGCTCCAGGCGGAGGCATCAATCTCATCGAAGTGGACCGTCTGCTGTTCGTGGATCTGTTGAACGGGTTTGCCGGCCTGTACCGCAATCGTGGTCCGCAAGGAAGGATGACGATCCACCAACGCCTGAAACGCGCGCCGGAAAGCCGGGATGTCCACCTCGGATCGAATGCGCGCCGCAAAACTGACATTGTAAATCGAACTTTCCGGCGCGAACTGGCACAGAAACCATATCCCCTGTTGATTATCGGAGAGCGGATGAAACGGTTGGGACTCGCTTGCCTTTTTCCGCAGGAGCTGCGCAAGAAGGGCACGCTTTTCAGTTGGTGAAAGATCAGCAGTTGGCCGGGCAGCCGGCAGAGTCCTGATTTGTTGAGAGTTCAACTGCTCCGTCATGACCAATAACATAACAGGCCGGCCTTCGTCCGCAGAAGCAATAATTGCGAAGGCGGAGCAGGCGATGGCAGCCGCGAGACGAGCTCGTGTCGTTGCGAGACCTGCAGGGTGGCGTGAGCGGGCGCGAACGCCATCAATCCCAAATCACCGATGGCAGCCTGCTCGCGCGTTGTGTACAGAGTTGCGCCTTCAATCTATCGACGGCAACGAGCGCAGCGGACGTCTGGATCAGTTGTCGGAGAACGCCTTCCCTAATCCATGGTGGGGTTACACCCCATAGCGGCCACAAGGTCTTCTTATACATAATAGCGTTAGAAAATGAAAATCTCAGCCAACCATCTAAAACGTTACAAAGAAATTGCCCTGCTTTTGTGGAAATACGGCCACTCAGATCTCGTGCAGCAAATGGGCATCGACGAAGCCATTGATCCACAGACGCTGAAGCCGGCCAGCGACGGAGAGGCCACGCCAGATCAATTGGCTGATGACCTCGAAGCGATGGGACCCACCTATGTGAAATTGGGACAAGTGCTTTCCAGTCGTCCCGATTTGCTCCCGGACGCCTATTTGAAGGCGCTGGCCCGCTTGCAGGACAAGGTCAAACCCTTTTCCTACACTGAGGTGGAACAAATCGTATCGACGGAGTTGGGAGTCAGAATCTCAAAGGCGTTCTCACGTTTCGATCCTGAGCCGATCGCCGCCGCATCTCTCGGTCAGGTTCATTCGGCGGCGTTGCTTGATGGTCGCCTCGTCGTGGTCAAAGTCCAACGACCCAATATTCGCAAACAAATCGCCGACGATTTTGAAGTGCTCGAGCAAATCGCGACTTTCTTCGATGCGCACACCAAACTTGGCCGACGTTACCGATTTCTCAAAATCCTGGAAGAGTTCCACATCACCATTCAGCAGGAACTGGACTATGAACGAGAAGCGCAAAATCTGATCGCGCTCGGAGCAAACCTCAAGGAGTTTGAACTGATCCAGGTGCCCCAGCCGGTGCCTGATTACAGCAGCCGTTACGTGCTCACCATGGATTATGTGCTGGGCCGGAAGATCACTTCGGTCGGCCCATTGGGCCGGTTGGAGATGAACGGCGCGCCGCTGGCCGAGGAACTGTTCAAGGCGTATTTGAAACAGGTGCTCGTGGACGGATTGTTTCATGCCGATCCACATCCGGGAAACGTTTTTCTCACCGACGATGGGCGCATCGCATTGCTCGATCTGGGCATGGTCGGTCACACGACGCCGGGCATGCAGGAGAACCTGCTGAAGCTGTTGCTGGCGATCGGCGAGGGAAATAGCGACGTAGCCGCCGACCTCGTGATCCACATCAGCGAGACGACAGAGGAATTTAACCGGACCGAATTCCACCGTCGCACCAGTCAAGTCATGGCCTCACGGCAGGATCAGGGTTTGCAACAGATGAACGTGGGGAAAGCCTTGCTGGAAGTAAGCAAGAACGCAGCTGAAAACGGCCTTTTCGTTCCCAGTGAACTGACGCTGCTGGGCAAGACTCTGCTGCAACTGGATGAAGTCGGCAAGATTCTCGACCCCGAGTTTGATCCGAATGCCTCCATCCGTCGCAATGTGGGCGCACTGATGTCGCAACGCATGCTGAAAAATGCCACGCAAGGCAGCCTCTTCAGTTCGCTGTTGGAAATGAAGGATTTCGTTGGCGGCCTGCCATCCCGCCTCAACAATATCATGGATGCGATAAGCAAGCATGAGTTGGAAGTCAAAATCAAAGCCGTGGACGCGCAATTGGTTATGGAAGGATTCCAAAAGATTGCCAATCGCATCACGACGGGCATCATCCTGGCTTCGATTATTATGGGAGCGTCAGTCCTGATGCAGGTTCAAACCAGTTTTCGAATATTTGGTTATCCGGGTCTGGCTATTCTCTGTTTTACAGCCGCGGCGGCGGGAGGGTTCTCGCTGGTGTTTCATATCTTTATAAAAGACCAGAAAATCCGGAAGAAATGAACCAGCGCACTGGCACTTGTGCAATAAGCAGGCTAATCCACGGTAGGGTTATACCCCATAGCTGAAGACCGGCCCATCGCATAACGTCACTGTAGAAAACGGTGGCAAATGAACTGCCATCAAAACTGAAAGGAAATCTCTATGCACCTCCTAATCTCGCCCGTATTGGCCAACATCTACTACATTGGCGGTGGCGGGCTCGGCCTTCTTCTCATCATTGTTGTTGTAGTGCTATTGGTTCGCCGCTAGCTGAAGAGAGTCGCCTGCGCGTTGCGCTGAACTCCGCCAGAGCGCCCAGATTGAGTTCCCTGGGTGTCCCATAGGCGGGCGCGCGGTAAACTATCTCTCGGTCGGGCAGATTTATCTCTACTGCAATCCATCCGAGCATGCCGTCAGTGCCTACGACACGATCATTTGATGCATCTGCTTATTTTTTTGATACAGGAGAATTGCTTTCAGTATTCTCTTTCACGGCGGCAACCATCGCGTCCATCCCATCCTTAATCTCGCCGACCTGCGGTTGTACTTCCTTGATGAGGTCATGTTCGAGTCTGGACAACTTTTCGATGCGTTTGCCCTGCGCGTGAAGTTGATCCAAAAGGGCATTCTGTTTGGTTGAAATCCGATACATCCACCAAAAACAAACAACCCAGCAAAGGGTTCCAGTCAAAGTCAGCCAGAAAGCGAAGGCGATTTTATCCATTACCAATTATTCCTATTGTTGCAGATACGTTACGCGATGGGCCGGTCATTGGCTATGGGGCGTAACCCTACTCCGGACAATCAAGGTTCCTTCCATTCGCTGGCTTTTCGGAGGGCAATGGCACCCATAATCCACGGTAGGGTTATGCCCTATAGTAAAGGGCGAGACCAGACAGTAGCTTCAGCCAATGTCCGAACTGCAAAAATACTTTTGCCGTCATGTTGACGGCGAATGGAAATGAAGAACAAGAGGAATTGCTATGAACACACTCGAAATCAAAGGCGACTGGAACATCACCAAAGGCAAGCTGAAACAGAAATGGGCCCAGCTCACGGATGACGATCTCCAATACGTCGAGGGCAAGCACGACGAATTGTTCGGTCGGATTCAGAAGCGCACCGGTGAAACCCGCGAAGCGGTGGAGAAAGCCGTCAAGGAGGCCTGTTCCTCCTGCTGCTGCAAATAGTTTCCTTAAGACCTGAGCTCAACTTTGTCGGTGTCGCACGGCTGGAGGCACTGCGGACGTGCCGCGCTTAACCGGGGGGTGGGGTTTTACCCCCCAGCAAGGGGTTTGACCATCGCGCAACTTGTGGACAGTAAAGAACGCAACAAGAAGGAGAAAGAATATAAATTCTCATGTCGATAAGTCTGTAACCGGTCCGGCTGCGCCCGGCGGATCACCTGCGTTTACGCTGCCGGCGCTCCCCTACAACCAAGAGGCTCTGAAGCCTTACATATCGGCGCGGACGATGAGTTTTCATTACGCCAAGCATCATCAGGCCTACGTGGACAACCTGAACAAGCTGGTCGCCGGCACGGCGTGGGCAGCAGGACAGCCGTTGGAGAAAGTAGTCTTGGAAAGCGCGGGCAAGGCGGACAAGACCGCCATTTTCAACAATGCGGCGCAGGCTTGGAACCATGCTTTTTTCTGGAGGAGCATGAAGCCGGGCGGAGGAGGCCTGCCGGCCGGCCGATTGATGGACCTGATTGGGAAGTCTTTCGGCGGATTCGATGAGTTCAAGAATGCTTTCCTGACCGCAGCGGTCGCGCAGTTCGGCAGCGGGTGGGTATGGCTTGTGTACGAGGGCGATGCGTTGAAGATCGTCAAAACGTCTAACGCGGATACGCCGATCGCGCACGGGCAAACCGCGCTCCTAACGTGCGACGTCTGGGAGCACGCCTACTATCTCGACTACCAGAACCGCCGCAAAGATTTCGTGGAAGCCTTCCTGGACCATCTGGTGAATTGGGAATTCGCGGCATCGCAATTGAAATGATGCGGACCGCAGTAACGGAATTGAACCCGCGCCTCTTGAGGTGCGCAAAGATAAAGGAGAATATCGAAATGAAGGGCAATAACAAACTGGTACAGGCACTGAACGGATTACTGGCCGACGAGCTGACGGCGATCAATCAGTATGTCGTGCACGGGGAAATGGCCGAGAATTGGGGCTATGGCAAGCTGAAGAAATCAGTCGGCGCGCGCGCCATCACGGAGATGAAGCACGCTGAAAAGCTGATCGAGCGGATATTGTTTCTGGAAGGTACGCCGATCGTCGACGATCTGAACAAAATCCATATTGGCGTGGATGTTCCACAGCAATGCGCCAACGATCTGGCCTCCGAAATGACGGCCGTCGCGAATTACAACATTGCGGTCAAACTGGCCATGGATGTGGGCGACAATGCCACCAAGGAAATCTTGGAGGGAATACTCAAGGACGAAGACGGTCACGTGAACGAGATCGAGGAGAAACTGGACCAAATCAAGCAGATGGGTATTCAGCATTTCCTTGCGACTCAGGCCGGTGAATCTGCAAGCTGACAGCCCGCAAGGATTCAAGTTAAGTGTAGAATATTTGTGGTTGATCCACATGCCAACTCAGCCGGCAAGCGCCGTTCGTGTTACACCCCGACCGGCCAGGTTCTCACTGGCGGCGAACTACGATCCGGAACTGGTTCCGGCGCTCGCCCCATACCCGGTGGATGAAGTTTATGGCAGGTTCCCCACCGACGGTGTCAGCAGTGGCCGTCCCCGCTACCTGGCGACACCGCTCTCGGAAACAGATCTGCGGAATTACATCCGGCTGCTCGACCGTCATGGCATTGCCTTCAATTATCTCCTGAACGGCGCCTGTTTCGGCAACCGCGAGTGGACACGCCCCTGGCAGAAACGGGTGACGGCCCTGCTGGCCAGGCTGGGCGACATGGGCGTGCGCCGGGTCACCGTATCCACTCCTTTTCTTCTGGAACTGGTCAAACGCCGTTTCCCCGAGTTCAAGGTCAGAGTTGGGATTTATGCCCAGGTGGATACGCCCCGGCGTGCCCGCTTCTGGGAAGATCTCGGGGCGGATGCCATCGTT
>Ga0182017_10000354_pt1 | contig 35501 bp, 27 predicted proteins | sample 712E3DmetaG_FD_120492 | JGI IMG/M metagenome (GOLD analysis project Ga0182017, IMG submission 120492) | Permafrost microbial communities from Stordalen Mire, Sweden - 712E3D metaG | ecosystem: Environmental > Terrestrial > Soil > Wetlands > Permafrost | place: Sweden: Stordalen | collected... | reverse complement strand
GCTCCAGTTCGCCCTCAGACTGTTGTTCTGATTCGAAGATCCTGACCTGCACGTCTCAAGAAATTCTTCTACTCTGTCATTAAAACTCAATCTCAATCGCTCCTATAAAGACGGGGCATTGCTCAAGGGTGGGAATAAAGATGCCTGCCTGCTTCCCGGCATAGCTGCGCTGCCGGAGCGATATGTCTGCTCAACACGGGTAGTACTGCGGTGGCTCCGTCTCGAAAGGCAGAGTTTTGTCAGCAATTTATGCATGCGGAGATACTCTATGAAAATAACCAGGGGCGTTCTTTCTGTTGTTCCAGTTTCGAGGCCGGTGCGAGTTCTAGTCAGAATTATGCTTCCTGTCCTGTGGGCATCTCTCCTTCTTACCCTCGGCTCGAGGGCCCAAGTGACCACGGCGGACGTCGTGGGGACCGTAACCGACAGCAGCGGAGGGGTAATTGTAGGCGCTCGGGTCGTGCTAGAGAATCTGAGGACGGGTTCAACGCAAACCGCCATGACGGGCCAGGCGGGAGAGTATGTCTTCACATTGCTGCCTGCTGGACATTACAAGCTCAACGTTGCTGCTAGCGGCTTCAAAGGATTTATTGTGTCTGATTTTGCCCTTGCGGCTGGTGATCGAGCGCGTGTAGATGCGCGCATGGACATCGGCCAATCTTCCCAGTCGGTTGAAGTAACGGCAACACCGCCCGCGCTACAAGCCGAAAGTTCTACGATCAGCTCGACTGTCACGGAGATGTCTGTCCAAGATTTACCTCTGAACGGTCGAAACTTCATCAGTTTAGTGCAGCTCACACCTGGGGCAAACGAAGGCCTGCCGCAAGGGCTTACGAGTGGTAACCGCCCTGATGATCGACGTCAGTCCTCTGCTGTAACCGCGAACGGTCAGGGCGACGTTTTTAACAATCACATTATCGATGGAATGGATAACAATGAGCGGGCTATCGGTACCATCGGTGTACGTCCTTCGATTGATGCTATTTCCGAAGTCCACGTGCAAACCAATGAGTACACGGCCGATGTTGGCCGTACAGCCGGCGCTGTGATCAATATCATCACAAAGTCAGGGACGAACGATTTTCACGGTTCACTATACGAGTTCCTGCGCAATGACAAACTGGACGCGAGGAATTTCTTCGCAAATGCCGGGTTGAAGCCTGAGTACCGCCAGAATCAGTTCGGTGGCAGTTTGGGGGGGCCGATCAGAAAAGACAAGGCTTTCTTTTTCGCCGATTATGAAGGGCTGCGCGTGGTTCAAGGAGTTACTTCACTGACGACGGTGCCGACTGCACTAGAGCGCACTGGAGATTTCTCAGAACTGCTGCCGAGCACTTTGATCTACGATCCGACAACCGGGCTCCCTTTTCCGGGCAACAAGATTACGAATGTTAGCCCGATCGCCGCAAACTACATGACGCTGTATCCTCTACCGAACCTGCCTGGACTGTCTAACAACTACTCCAGCACGCAAAACAGAACGCAGTTCAGCCACACCGGCGATGTCCGGTTCGACGAGCATTTCAACGACAATAATCTGTTCTTTGCGCGGTACACGATCAACGACGTTGCGACATTCACTCCCGGACTCTTTCCAGCGGTGGATGGAATTCAGGGTGGAGGAAATCCCAGCAGTTATCCGGGTCCCGCGCAGGAGCGCGCTCAAAACATCCAACTAAACTATGTACACGTCTTTACTCAACATCTGCTTCTGGAATTGAAGGCGGGTTACACCAGGGTCAATATCGCCTCAAATCCCTTAGCTGATGGACTGAACCTTAGCGAAAAGTTCGGATTGACTGGAGTTAACGTTAGCGGGGTTTCGGAGTTGTCTTTGATGGGGCCGGTCGGCTATGCAGCCCTTGGTGATGCTTATTACCTGCCGATCAATTACATCGACAATACCTTCCAGTTGGACGGGGCCGTCACCTACGTAGTGGGAAGACACACGCTGAAGGCTGGAGCCGCATTAATTCAGCGTCAGGTGACTGATTTTCAATCCGACTTTGCCGCGGGCTATTTCACCTTCGCGGCTGCGCAAACTGCGAACCCGACCACTCAGACAGGGGGGGACGCAATGGCATCGTTCCTGGTAGGAATTCCCCAAGAGACACAGCGCATGAACGAACTAGTCAGGCCGACTTTCCTGATGTGGGAGCCGAGCGTTTACTTACAGGATAACTGGAGAGTGAAGCCCTGGCTAACGTTAAACCTCGGCGCGAGGTATGACGTCTACACTCCCTACACTGAGAAGCACAACTACCTGTCTAACTTCGATACGAGTACTGGGAAGGTTATCGTGGCAGGCCAAAATGGGGTGTCCGATACGGCCGGTGTTGCGACGGATTACCGCAACTTCGCGCCGCGCGTCGGTTTTGCCGCGACGTTGAGGGGCGGTGTCGTGCTTCGTGGTGGTTATGGGCTAACTTTTTTTCCGGGGAATCTCACTTCGGCAGCTGCTTTGATCAATGCCCCATTTGGTTTCTCGTATGGTCCCGTTTCAAACGTGCCGCTATCGGCGGGACTGCCGGTGCCGATGCCGGGCGATCCCAACAATCCGAGCGGTTTTTTGACTGCGGAGGCGAAAGATTTCCGGTCAGGCTATCTGCAACAATTCAATCTGAACCTACAGAAGGCGATCGGCGCGAACGTGTTCAGCGTCGCCTATGTTGGGGAACTTGGGCGCCATCTGCCACAGGAACTCCCAAACTTGGCTCTGCCATTGCCCTGTCCCGACCCCTACCCTTGCACACCGATACCGTATTCATCAACGGTTCCAAACGTGTCTGCCATTGGATGGACACAAACTGAAGGTGCATCCAGTTACAGTGCGATGCAGATTTCATTCGTGCGCCGCTATTCCAATGGTCTAGATGTAAGTTCGAACTACACATGGGCACATGGAATCGACGATACCTCAACTATCAGCAACAATTTTGCGTCAGGAATCTATCTGGTTCCTTCCAAAATAGCGACTTACGATCGGGGTAACAGCGATCTGGACATGCGTCAACGTTTTACCGTGGCGGTAAACTACCAATTGCCCTTCGGCAAGGGACTTGAGGGGGTTGCAAAGAAGGTTTTATACGGGTGGCAGGTTAATGGAATTTTAGTTTGGGAAACCGGGCAGCCTTTCACAATAGTAAACCCGAACAACCCGCAGATTAACCTTGGCCCCTCTATCTATGCAGACCGGCCGAACCAGACAGAGAGCGCAAGCCTGTCAAACCCAACGATTCAGGAGTGGTTCAACACATCGGCATTTTCAGTGCAACCTTTTGGCACTCTGGGTGACGTGGGACGCAACACGCTCTACGGCCCTCACCAGAGACACTTCGATTTGTCGCTGTTTCGTGACATTCCTCTTAACGAGAAAGTTAAACTTCAGTTCCGCGTTGAGTCTTATAACCTGACCAATACACCGAGTTTCGCGGCACCTGATTCCGGATTGGGTGACCCCGGATTTGGTGCGATCTCCTCAACGGGAAATGCTAACCCACGCCAACTGCAATTTGCTCTCAAGTTCCTGTTCTGAGAGACAACGACCGCCGACGGTACTTGAGCCTTCGGTGGTCGTTGGTTATTAGGGTAAGGATGGCGAGAGGAGAGAATTGTGAGCTGCTTGTATCACAGTATGGGACGTGGAATCACCGCTAGCAAGTACATGTCCCTCGGGCTCATGGCCTTGTTCTTCGTTGCCAGCGTTGCGTTGGCGCAGACGGCCGCCCCGACACCGGTCGTGACGGGAAATGCCAGAGTCGATAAACTTCTCAGCCAAATGACTCTGGCGGAGAAGATCTCCATGATTCACGGCGCACCGGAAGATCCGTCCACAGACCAGGGACAGGCTGGCTACCTGCCGGGCTTACGACGGTTGGGGATTCCGTCTTTGCGACTCGCCGACGGACCGCCAGGGGTGTTAACGATGCACCCGTCAACGGCAATGACGGCAACCATGGGACTGGCTGCCACGTTCAGCCGCGAGGACGCCCGCCAGAACGGGGTGGTGATCGGTCGCGACGCTCGCGCCCTGGGCCAGGACGTGGCTCTTCAACCGTACATCAACGTGTTCCGGGACATGACCTGGGAGCGGTCCTACAACATGTACGGTGAGGATCCGCTTTTAATCGGGCAGGTCGGAGCCGGAGTTATCACCGGAATTCAGAGCCAGGGCGTAATGGCTCAGGCCAAGCACTACATCGCTTATGACAGCGGGCACGGAGAAGATGCGCCTGACGTCTTTGTCGATCCGCAGCCTCTGCACGAGATCTACGTCGCGCCGTTTGCGGACGCAGTCGATGCGGGGGTTTCCTCGATCATGTGTTCCTACAACAAAGTAAACGGCCCGTATGCATGCGGAAACTCCGATACGCAGAATACGATCCTCAGAGGCGAACTGGGGTTCAAGGGATTTATAACCTCCGATTGGGGCGGCAATCACGCCAGTGACTTCATAAACGCTGGGCTCGACCTGGAGATGCCCGGGATTGTTCTTGATGACGCGGAAGCCTCCTTAATGCCATCCTATTTCAGGCCAGATCCGCCGCCGCACTCTAAGCCTTGGGCGGCAGACGTTTCCCCAGATGTCTTTATCGGCGGAATCCCGGAAGAGCCCCGCCAAAGATTCTCTTTTTCTAGTCCCGACGGCACGTTGACGAACGGAATGCTGGCGGCAGTCCAGGCGGGCACGGTGAATGAACTGACGATCACCCAAGCCGTGGCGCGGATCTTGCTTCAGATGGATCTCTTTGGGCTGCTGGACGACAAGTCGAACCATGGCGTGACAACTGTGCCGGTCGACGAAGATGCCAGGGTCGTCCAGAAGACGTCCGAGGATGCGGCGGTGCTGCTGAAGAACGAGGGTGGCGCGTTACCCCTTAGGCAAAGTGATCTCAAGCTGTTGGCAGTAATTGGACCGGGCGCAGGGCAGACGATTGCCATCGGTGAATCCCGTGAAAAAGGTCTCGGCTTCCCGTCGAGGCAGGTCTCACCGTTGCAGGCGCTGGAAGAATACACGGCTGATGTCCCGAACAAAAACATCACGTACGCGGTTGCGAATGATATGACTGGGACGCCGGTTCCCGCGACTGCGCTCTCGCACCAGGGAGCTCCGGGGCTGCTACGCACGGACATGAAGACTAAGCAGATGCGAGTGGACGCACAACTCGACTTCACGAAGTCGAACGGGCAATATCTGCTCGCCAGCACTTCCTACACCTGGACCGGGACCCTCACCGTGCCGAGTGAGGGATCCTACTTGATTTACCTGCAAGTTCTTGGCGCGTCGGGAGACCTGGTTTTAGATGGCAAACAAGTCGGCCAGACTGCCGACCTGTTTGAGCACGGGAACGTCCTCCATCCCTCGCAGGATAACGTACTGCCTACCACCGACAACCTCGACAATGTTCGTGCGCGGATCCAACTGGCAGCCGGGGAGCACACTCTGGCAGTGTCAGTGAAAGGCGAAACAGATGGAAACCCCGTCCAGGTTCGGCTGAACTGGGTAACTCCTGAACAGCAGAATGCCAATTTCGAGGCCGCCATCACTGCCGCCAAGAAAACCAGGACCGCAGTGGTCTTCGCCTGGGGCAGGGGCCGTCCTGCCTTCGCGCTTCCCGGAGACCAGGACAAATTGATCGCGGCGGTCGCGGCGGCAAATCCCAACACGATTGTGGTGCTGAACACAAGTCAGCCCGTAGCGATGCCCTGGCTCGCCAAGGTGAAAGCCGTGCTGGAGATGTGGTATCCGGGAGACTCGGGCGGACCAGCTACAGCCGCTATCTTACTGGGCCGTCGGAACCCCGCCGGCCGACTGCCCTTCACCTGGCCACAGCGCCTTGATCAGTGCGTAGCCAATGATCCGGCGCACCCCGAACGTTCTTCCAGCGGGGCCAATCACAAAACGTACTACTCTGAGGGTATTTACATAGGATACCGGTGGTTTGACAAGCAGAATCTCGAACCCCTCTATCCCTTTGGCCACGGCCTGTCATACACGAGCTTTCAATACTCGGCGCTGAAGGTTGCACACGCCCGCGACGGCGGACTTGACGTCAGCTTCCGCCTCCACAACGTAGGCAAGAGAGACGGTGACGAGGTTCCTCAGGTGTACCTGGGAGCGCCAAGCGAAGGGCCGAGCGGTGTGCAGTTTGCGGTTAAGGCGCTCGCGGCTTTCGATCGAATCAACTTGACTCCGGGCCAGTGGAGGGATGTCACGCTGCACGTACCACTGCGTCGACTGCAATACTGGTCCAAGACGGCCAACAATTGGGCAATGGCCACGGGCGCTCGCAAAGTTTACGTGGCCGCCTCCTCGCGTGACATACGCTTGCAGGAAGATATCAGCATGGCCGTTGCTCCCGCCGCGCAATAACTGATCAGCCTGGTTGCGGCTAGGATTGGTCCGCAAACAGACGACAAATTGACGCTCGGCAAGGAGGATACAGATGGCATGGTCAAGAAGAGAATTGCTGTGGCGGAGCGGTACCGCTTTAGCCGCAACTGCGCTTTCGTTCGACAAACATTTCGCTCTGCTCGGCGAACCGTTGGAGCGGCCGGCACGAAACGGGCCGCATTCATCCGGTCGCATGCGTATGCTGTTTCACGGGCGATTGCGGAAGGCGTGCCGGTCAGGGGTTATTTCTTTTGGTCGTTCGTCGACAATTTCGAATGGACGGACGGCTTCGCTCCGCGGTTTGGTCTCTACCACGTGGATTACACAACGCTCGATCGCCACCTTGCCGCCGGTGCTGAGGAATTCATCGAGTTGGCACCCCAATAAGGAGATGAGGTAAACGATACAGTACAAGTCGTCTGGGGTGCTTACTTAGTTTTCGCGCCTCCAAAATAGGCTGCGGGATCAGTTGTGCCGTGTTGTGACGGTGTAGACAGGAAAAGGCCTTTTACCGATGGTAGTGTCAAGGCATTCCAGATCGGGCAAGGGAAAAGTCATGCATGGACCATTAAGAGTAGCGGTTCTGGGAACCGGTTTTGTCGGTCGCCAGCATCTCGAAGCCCTCAGCCGGTTGGGTGCTACGACTCAAGTCTGCGCTCTCGCCACTGCCGATATTGAGCAAGGTAAGAGGCTGGGGAGTGAGTTCGGGATAGACAAAATTGTGTCTTCCTACTCCTTCTTGCTAGATGACCGTTCACTTGACGCCGTGCATGTATGCACTCCAAATTCGCTACATTTTTCCATGGTGCAGGATGCGCTACTCGCAGGTAAGCACGTACTCTGTGAAAAGCCGTTGGCAACCTCCGCGGAGGAGGCGCAAAAATTGACGGAGTTAGCGTGGGAAAAGGGGTTACGGAACTGCACTGGCTACAACCTTCGTTTTTACCCGTTAGTCCAACAAATGCGGAGCATGTGCCAGGAAGGCGATTTGGGAGAAATCCTAGTCGTGCAAGGTACGTATTCGCAGGACTGGCTACTTTTTGAGACGGATTGGAACTGGAGAGTTGACTCAAGAGAGAATGGCCCGAGCCGAGCTATGGCCGATATTGGTTCGCACTGGTGCGACATGGCCGAATATGTCACCGGAAGGCGGATAAGCAGTCTATGTGCCGATCTTCAGACCTTTCACAAGAAACGCTTTAGACCAAAAGGATTTGTCGAAACTTTTTCTGGGAAGACGCTTGTGCCTGCAGATTATCAAGAAGTTCCAGTAGATACGGAAGACTTTGGCGCAGTTATATTTCGCATGGGTGAACGTACGCGGGGAAGTTTCACCGCAAGTCAGGTGGCAGCGGGCCGCAAAAACTATCTCAGTATAGAGATTTATGGCACGAAGTCATCGGTCATATGGGATGCGGAATCTCCAACCCAACTTTGGATCGGCAACCGGAACGCGAACAATCAAATCCTGGTCAAAGATCCCACTCTGATGAAGCAATACGCCAGTTACTATGCTGAGTTGCCTGGCGGACACGTTGAGGGTTACAACAGCACGTTCAAACATCTTTTTCGGCAGTTTTATCGCTCAATTGCTGATGGCCATTCGCAGCCAGAGTACCCGCAATTTAGTGACGGCCTGCGACAACTCACGATCGTAGAGGCGGAGCTAGCCAGTAATCGTTGCCACGCCTGGGTGGAGGTCTAGGTACGTGTGCGTTCGCACCGGAACAGACAGGAGTATTAGCAGCTAATCCGAATTTAACACGGAGGGAGATTGTTTGCTCAAGGCGCGCTTCTTGACCCGACATGAACTTACTTTATGAAGCTAGGGATTTTTACGCCCGTGTTTGGGAAGTTATCGTTTGACGAAATGTTGGCAAAGGTGTGTTCCCTGAGTGGCGTCAATGCGATTGAGCTAGGCACCGGCGGATGGCCTGGGTGCAGTCACATTCGGGTGGATTCTCTGCTAAGTGACACACAGGCAGCACGTGCATACCGAAATCGCGTCCAGGATACGGGCTTGACGATAAGTGCCCTCTCATGCCATGGCAACCCGCTCCATCCCATTCAAACAATCGCTCGCGATTATGACGAGGTTTTTCGAAAAACGGTGCGCCTCGCAGAAATACTCGAGGTTCCCGTGGTTGTAACATTTTCGGGCTGCCCTGGCGATGGCGATGAAAGCAAGCACCCCAATTGGATTGTCACGCCGTGGCCCCCAGAGTTCTCGGAGACCCTGAAATGGCAGTGGGATGAAAAGGTTATCCCCTACTGGCTCGAAGCCGCCAAGTTTGCCGGGAACCATGGGATCAAATTGGCGCTTGAGCCACATCCCGGATTCGTCGTTTATAACGTAGAAACATTCCTAAAATTGCACGAGGCAATAGGCAAAACCATCGGCGTTAATTTCGATCCCAGCCATTTCTTCTGGCAAGGAGTAGATATTTCTCTTGCGATTCGAACGCTCGGAGAAACGATCTTCCATGTGCATGCGAAAGATATCGCATTCGACAGCTGCATTGTGGCTCGTAACGGTGTACTGGATAACAAGTCCTACAGTCGCGTGGCGGAACGCTCTTGGCTATTTCGCACGGTCGGCTGGGGGCATGATGAACTCGAGTGGAAACGAATCGTCAGCGCTTTGAGGTTGATTGGATATGATTATGTGCTTTCCATAGAACATGAAGATGCGCTGGCGTCGGTGGACGAAGGTCTGACTTCTGCTGTGACGTTCCTTCAAAGAGTGCTTCTCTCAGAGCCGCGGCCTGAAGCATGGTGGATCTGACTAGGATCAGAACGCAAGGGTGTGCGAGTTTTTGTCGAACAACTAACGACTTATAAGGAGAGAAAACAATGGCATGGTCACGACGAGGGTTTTTACGGCAGAGCGGTATAACACTGGCAGCGACCGCGCTTGCGATCGACAAACATTTGGTTTTGCATGGCGAGCCATTGCAGCGGTCGGCGGGATTGCAGCTTTTCGCAGTAGCGGATGAACTTCAGAAGGACTTTGACGGTACTCTCCAACGGGTTCACGCGATCGGATATAAGGAAGTTGAGATGGCAGGCTTTTTCGGTAAGAAGCCCACTGAAATAAAGACGTCTCTCGACAACGCAGGTCTGCATTGCGCCAGCGTTCATATCTTCGATCCGGGCCCGGCTACCGACACCATGGATTATGCGGTGGCAATCGGCGCGAAATATGTCATAACTGCGCTCTATCTATTGAAACGCGAGCCCGATGACAATGCCTATATAACTATGGTGAAACGCCTCACCCTTGACGACTACAAAGCCATGGCGGAGCAGTGTAACCGCCTGGGGGAACAAGCAAAAAGTCGCGGGCTGCAATTTGGTTATCACAACGAAAATGTAGAGTTTAGGCCTTTACGAGGAGGCACTGGATATGACGAGTTGCTACTATCCACGGACCCCGAGCTTGTCAAATTGGAACTTGACTGCGGATGGATGGCAGCGGCGGGTCAAAACCCAGCAGCCTATATCACCAAATATCCGGACCGATACCGACTTCTGCACATAAAAGACTTTAAGTACAGGGCTAAGCCATCTTACGGCGGTTGGCCTGGTGAGAGTCCGGAACCAACTGAATTGGGCCGAGGACATATCGATTACAAGCCAATTTTTGATGCTGCGAAAAAGAGTGGCGTCGAATGGTACTACGTCGAGCAGGAAGCGCCATTCACGGATATGCCGGTAATGGAGGCACTCAAAGTCGATTACGAATATGTGCACAAGCTACTCTAATGGCCTAAACTGCTTAACCTAGATTTCCAATTTGAACTCCACTAAACGAATCCCGACCATTTTGGAGAAAATCATGAGCAGAAATCCGATTTCTCGCCGTCAGTTCCTGCAAACCAGTGCCGTGACCACCGGCGCCTTGATGACCACCGGCCGCATTGCCCTCGACCCGGCTCGCATTCCTTCCTCGTGGGAAGTCCCGCCGAGCGACCGCGTTCGTTTTGGCATCATTGGCGTGGGTATGCAAGGCAGCGGCCTGCTCACCACGGCTGTAACTCTTCCAGGCGTGGAATGCGTGGCCGCGAGCGACCTCTACGATGGCCGCCACGCTCTCGCGAAGGAGATTGCCGGCGCTAAAATCACTGCGACGCGGCGTTACAAAGAACTGCTCGACAACAAGGAGATCGACTGCATCATCGCCGCCGTTCCCGATCACTGGCACAAGCAGGTCTTCGTGGACGCGGTCAGGGCCGGCAAGGACATCTACTGCGAAAAGCCGATGTCGCATGGCGCGGCCGAGGGAATCGAGATGGTGAACGCTGCAAAGGGCACCGGGCGCATCACGCAGATCGGTTCGCAGCGCGTCAGCTCCGTAATTTGCGCCAAGGCCAAGGAGCTTCTATCGCAGAGCATCATCGGGGACTTGAATCTGGTCGAAGCCTCGCTGGGGCGCAACGATCCCACCGGGGCGTGGGTGTATCCGGTCCCGCCAGATCTTTCAACGCAAACCTTGGATTGGGACACCTGGCAGGGCACGGTGCCGAAACGCCCGTTCGATGGCAAGCTCTTTGCCCGCTGGCGCTGTTGGAGGGAATATGGCACGGGTCTTGCTGGCGATCTTCTAGTGCATCTCGTCAGCGGCATGAACTACATGCTCGGCTGGAACGAGCCGCCAAAGCGGGTCACGTCCATCGGCGGCATTCTCCGATTCAATGATGGACGTAACATGCCTGACGTGCAGGCCACGCTGTATGAGTACGGGAAGTTCCCCGTGTATGTCCGCCTGAACCTGGGTTGCGAGACGCCGGAGGTTTACCGCTTCCAGGGATCGAAGGGAATTCTGGAAGTGACGGAGTTCACCATTACTCACTACCCGCAGACGGGGGAGGATTCGGCACCCAGTTATTATGCCTTCAGTTTTCCGCACGACCTGCGCGAAGCGTATATGAAACAGTGGCACGAACAGCACGATCCCTCTCCGGGAAAGGAACCCCTGGCCGAAGGCTTCAACTACAAGGGCGATTCGTGGGACGACTTGCGGCCGCACCTCTGGAATTTCTTCCAGGCGGTGCGTACCCGGAAGCCTGTGACCGAAGATGTGGTGTTCGGACACAACGCGGCGCTGGCCTGCCACATGTCCAATGAATCGTATTTCCGGAAGAGCACGGTGACGTGGGACGCCGCTTCCAGCCAAATCAAGAGTTGATCCTCGCGGGAATTTGCGGCTTGGATTCCTGGAGAAGAGGGCTGAAACTCTGCCCGCCAATTTCGAGGGTAACTTCGTTGATAACACCTTAGAGTTTAACCCATAAGTGCGGCGGCGAGACGAAAGTTCCTTTTGTTGGAAAGGTCGAGGTAAATGCGATTCCAGATGAGAATCAGGCTATCGGTGATGATGTTCTTGGAGTATTTCATCTGGGGAAGTTGGTACGTCACGCTAGGAACCTGGTTGGGCCAACAGCTGCACTTTTCCGGCGAGCAAATTGGCCTTGCCGCAGGCACTACGGCGCTCGGAGCAATATTTTCGCCGTTTCTGGTAGGCCTTATTGCCGACGAGCTGTTCGCCACGCAGCACCTTCTTGCGATGCTTCATGCTATGGGCGGCCTTCTTTTGTTATACACCTCGACGCGCAGCACTTTCGGTACCTTATATGCGCTACTGTTGCTCTATGCCCTTTGCTACATGCCCACGATGGCATTGACCAATTCGTTAGCCTTCCGGCAAATGAAAGACCCTAGAGTTGACTTCGGTTCCATTCGACTGCTGGGCACCATAGGATGGATAGTAGCGGGGTTGTTCATTGGGTTTCTGCGGTTGGAAGCAACCGCCCTACCGATGCGGCTTGGGGCGTGTGCATCGATCCTCATGGCAATTTATTGCCTGACTTTGCCCCATACACCCGCATTGGGCAAGCGCTCTGGTTTTGAGTTGCGGGCCGTCTTTCCCGCCGAGGCAGTCGCTTTGTTCAAAGACAAATCGTTTGCTATGTTCGCCGTGGCTTCCTTTCTTATATGTATTCCGCTGCAGTTCTACTATGCATTCACCAACCCCTACCTGAATGAAATTGGCGTGCACAACGCAGCCGGCAAAATGACAATGGGCCAGATGTCGGAGGTACTATGCATGCTTGCAATTCCCTGGTTTTTCCGTCGTCTCGGGGTCAAGTATATGTTGGTCGCCGGCATGCTTGCCTGGGTAGTCCGTTATGTTCTCTTTGCCTTTGGAAATAGTGGTCCACTCGTCTGGATGCTGTATCTGGGTATTCTCATCCATGGCATATGTTATGACTTCTTCTTTGTCATTGGGCAAATCTATGTGGACCGAAAGGCACTTCCTCATCTCCGCGCTGCGGCACAAGGTCTGATCACATTCATTACCTACGGTATGGGCATGTTTCTCGGGGCGTGGCTTTCAGGCAAAGTGGTAGACCTTTATACGAATTCATTGTCTTCTGGACAGTCCCACCATAATTGGCGCTTGATCTGGTTGGCCCCAGCTTTCGGTGCAGCCATCGTGTTGTTGCTATTCTCGCTCGCGTTTCAAAGTGATGAGGGCGGGGTGGGTGAGCGCTCAGTTGTTTCTGCAAAGAGGAGTGTCTAAACCTCTCATCTCAGATTTCCTTTGTGAATCTGGCGTAAGTCACAGCGCTTTCTTGATCATGAATCACAGTGGGTTACCGCATGACCAGCAAGCGTGCCTTCGGTCTATTTGGTTGCCCGGCCAAGACCAGAACAACCTATCCGGAGTTTGATTACGATCCCGCTCTGCGCGAGGTAGGATTATGAGCAAGGAGACGGAACACCAGGGCGAACATCTGAGAGTTCTTGAATTTCTTAGAGAAAAGCAACAAGAAACTGATGATCTATCGGAAAAGCAGCGGATTCAGAGTTTGCTCGATGCCGAAGCGGACAGCCAAGTCATGGCAGAACTCATCAAGAAACTAAAGACGGAACCAGCAAAGAGACTTGTCAACAGGGCTGTTTTGCCCTTCATCGTAAAACACATCCTCAATCTAAGTGCCGAACTCAAAAACATTAAATAGGTGCGTAAAAAGGGCCGCTGCATCTCCAGGATCTCTTCATATTCCTCGCTCAGGAGCTCGCCCCTTGTGGTGCCGAAGTCCAGATTTTCATTCCAGCAGGATTTGGGATGTTTTTGTATTCCTTCTCAACTTTTCGTGTTCGTACTGAAAAAGCGACTCAGAAAATCGGAAAAAGGGTCAGCGGTATCGAGTTCGATGCGAACTAGCCTGTCCAAAGCATGCAACCAAACCGCACCGGGGCGCGCCGTTGAGATTCCGCAGTCGCTGATTCAGAGATAGCGAACTAAGATTACCAGCACAGCGCGAACATTTGGGCTGGTGGGTTGTCCGATTCAGCCCATAACCTGAATCAAACACCACCCACAAGCTGTGCAAATCGCAGACGACTGTGCACGAACTGTGTACGAATCCAACGTTTTCATTCCATTCGGGTTACTTTTGAGCGAAAAGCAGATTCCCCGATTTATTGGAAACGTTAGTAGTTAGAAGTGGTCGGTGGAGTTGTTGGAGTCGAGTTGCGTGCGCCCAAGGCAGGCGCGCTACCAGGCTGCGCTACGCCCCGACAAGTGTAGACAGTTATTCTAGCGTACTTTCCGACATTGCTCCTATCGCGGGTCAGATTGGTTGCGCCATCACGTTTCGCCGATTCGTACAGGTCAAACCCGCCAACTGCACCACGAGAGCGTGAGGTATTTTCCCGTATCGCGCTGGTGCTCAGGGCTTCGCCGCGAACTCCGCGAGGCGCTCCAGGCTTTGCGTCCAACCCTGCTCCATTCCGCCCAGGTATGCGGCTGCATAGGCGATCACGGCGACGGCGCGCGTTTCCAGCGTGAGTATCGTCTTGCCGCCGCGCGCTCGGCGAAGGTGACGGTTGTGAGCCCGTCGAGGATAAGCTTGCCCTCCTTGTCCGTCGCGATATTGGTGAATACCAGCCGCTCTGGCTCCACGACCTCTCGATACACACCGCCGCATGGATATGCGGTGCCGTTGGGGGCGCGCATAACGATATGCCAGGCGCCGCCGACCCGCACGTCCAATTCGCACACGGGGTTGGTGAACCCCTTCGGCCTCCACCACTGCGCTATGTGCTTCGGATCAGTCCACGCCTTGAAGACCAGCTCCCGCGGCGCATCAAACTCCCGCGTGATCACTATCGCGCGCTCGGGCAAATCGTTCGCGCCACGATTTCCCGCTGCGGCCATGCTTGCCAAATGCGCCACCAGGCGTCCCAGTGTCTGGTGCAAACCCTCGACGGCGCCGTGTTCCTTGGCCGTTTTGTCGCGCAACGCGGCGGATTCAAAGACCATGCGCATGGAGATCTCCGTCTTGCCTCCCAGGCCGGTGAATGTCGCGGTCACTCGAAATGCTGGAGGGGAAACGTGGTCGTAGACAATGCGCTCGTGCTTCACCACTTCGACGTAGACGATCTTGTTCTGATAGTCGGTGCCATCCAGGCAGTGCATTACGTGCCGCCAAACGCCGCCCGGCCGCACATCCATTTCGTAGGTCGTGGTCGTAAAGCCATTGGGTCCCCACCATTTCGCGATGTGTTCCGGCTGGGTCCAAGCCTTCCACACGAGCTCGCGTGGCGCGTCGAATACACGCGTGGCGGCGATCTCCCGGTCCGCGGTGTTGGCGGCGCTAATTCCTTGCTTGCTTGCGGCCATGTTTCTTCTCCTTATTTTTCGATTCATTGTTTTTCAACTCGAGCAGATAGTTGTCCAGGCGACCGAAGCTCTGTTCAAAGAAGCGCCGGTAGTGCTGGACCCAGTCGGCGACGTCCTTAAGCGGAGCTGCCTTCAGCCGGCAAGGCCGCCATTGCGCGTTGTGCCCGCGAGAAATCAGGCCCGCGCGCTCCAGCACCTTCAAGTGCTTGGAGACGGCGGGCAGGCTCATCTCGAATGGTTCGGCCAGTTCCGTCACGGAGACCTCGCCGGAGAGCAGACGAGCCAGGATCGCGCGCCGGGTGGGATCGGCGAGCGCGGAAAAGGTGGAGCTGAGGCGGTCGGAGGTCATCTCGTATTTAACCTACAAGTTAAATACAACACCGCGCTTCCCCTGTCAAGCCCTCTCTTCCCCCCGGGAACGGCAATCTCCCGATTGGCGCCCAGCAAAACGCCATTCAGGAGAATGGCGTCCCCGCCCGCAAACCATGAACAAAGCAGGAAGCACAGCCGACCATATTGACCCTGCGGTGCAAGGCGGGTGCCACACCTTGACGGCAGATGTCCGGTTATCAAACTGCAGATTCGTCGATGTGACGCAACCCTTCCCTCTGTCCACTATTCCGCAGAAGCTCAATGAGAGGTCTGCCAAACCGCGCATGGGATTCCTGCATCTCGGACAGGTCGATGAGCGTGCCCTTCGCACGCCTTAGCACTGACGATCTTTGAAATAAGCATCACTCGCTGATGATTCCGTACTTTCGAACCGCGTTAACCATTGCCTGCAAGTTTTCAGGAGGAGTGTTACGGCCCAAGGCGCACCCCGAGCTCAGAAACAACCCGCGTCCGCCTGTTTTCCTGATGACCTCCTTGACTGCCGCGGAAGTACTCTCCGGGGTGCCCAAAACAAGCGGGTCACTCGGATTTACGTTGCCCATCAGAACGGTGTTGTTTGGGACAGAACGCCGAGCAAGTTCCATGTCGAGCTGCCAGTCCACCTCGAGAATGCGGGCTCCTGTTTTACCCATGTCCGAAATGATCGATGCGGTATTTCCGCAGATGTGAATGGAGAGAGGGATGCCAAAATCCTGCACCTCCTTCGTCAAAGCAGTTTCAGGCTGCAGAGCAAATTTTCGATAGAGTACAGGCGAGATAAGGCTGGGGCCGGCAAAGGCATCTCCGATGGATGTCGCGTGTGCACCGGTTTCTTTCTGAGCTTTAGCGAAAGCCGCGCAAGCCTTGCGGCAATAGTCAATCAACGCATGGATAGGGGTGGGATCTTCTTCGGTTAGCAGGTCCATCATGAATTGCTGTGGGCCACGCAACATACAGGCTAAAGTGAAGGGTCCCTGGTCAGCCCGGCCCATGATGAAAGCACGGTCACCGACGCGCTGCGCGATGATCCGGGTGGTCTCCAGCCATATGGGCAGCCTGCCGTCGTTCCAAGGGTCTGGCACACGCAGAGAATCCACCGCGCTCCAGTCTTTGACCACGAGATCGGATTCGTCGACCACAACCGGATCGTTTTCGCGGAAAATTACTTTCGCGCCACAAGCCTCGGCAAGCGTCGCAACGTCAAAGTCAATCACGCATCCGTCGTATCCAAATTGGTCCATGCCGTGGATCAATGCATCGGCCATCTTGGCAGGGTTGTGAACGACATCCGCCATCTTCATCCCAGCGTTCTCGATCGCGAACATAAACGTTTGCGGAATCACTGGGACACAGTCAGGAAGTTCGCCGTTCAGTACTGCCATACACCTCTCCAACGAACTCATTTTCCTCATCGAAGCGCCCTTTCGCGCGGTTTATATTTGTGTGTATCCAGAACCCAGCGGCCGGTGGCCTCGCGGATCCAAGGCTCGCGCTTTTCTATCGGGCAGCTGGCATTGGGGCCTGCCGGACCCCGGCGTTCCAGGCGCCGACTGTCACGAGCGCGCTAGCGCGCGTGGCGGGTTGCCGTTGAGAACTATCGCGGCAACGAAGAAGAATCCGGGAAGCCACCGGAACATTGCCTGATATTAGAATTGTGTTACCCGAAATACAAGTGACCTCAGGCGAGGATTGCGTAGCTCCCGATTGAAGCGTAAACCGGACGAGTGAATTTCACAATGCCGAGCGGCCGATCAGTTCACGGCTGCTCGCGGGTTGAGTCTGCGATTCCGATGCTTTAAGAATGAAGTTGCATGGTTGGTGTAGGTTCGATGCGCAGCTTGGCAAGAGCGCAGTCTCACGCCGTAGCTCTGGGCCGACAATCTGAAGAGCACGAAGCAGAGCCGCTTGCGACACGCGGGGCTGATTACAGATGAGGCAGGGCGGAGCGGGGGTTGCGTTGCAATCTCTTGGTGATTCGCTACCATAGAAACACGAGGCGATCACTCAGGCGCCACTCAAACTGGAAAGGAAATTTGGATGAATCGCGCATTTCTCGCTGCTCTGCTGGGCGCAAGTCTGCTCTTTGCCGGGGCCTGCAAGTCCAAGGTGGATGACAAGGAGGCGATCCGCTCGGGGATCATCAAATATCTGGGGTCGCTGAACACGCTGAACGTGAGCGCGATGGACATCAATATCACGGAGGCCAGCGTGAACGGCAATCAGGCCCAGGCGCAGGTGGAGATCCGGCTGAAGAATAGTCCGCCGGATGGCGCGAGCATGAAGCTTTCCTACAATCTGGAAAAGCGCGGCGAAGAATGGGCCGTGGTGAAAAGCCAGCCGGCCGGTGGCACAATGCAACATCCCGCACCAGGAGAAATGCCAGCGGGCGGATTGCCGCCAGGGCATCCGAACGTGAATGGCTCGGCGGGACAAGCTCCGGCGGGGCATCCGGATTTCAATGGGATACTGAAGTCGGCGCAGCCTCCGGCATCGCAGGCGCCGGCGGCGTCATCCTCAACTGGGGCTACCAAGCCGTAAGATCAGCGATCAGATATCAGTTAGCAGATATCAGATATCAGCGATCAGGAACCAAGATCGAGCGGACAAGCTGCCCTTCACGGGCTCGCGGCACTGTTTCATGCTCTCTATCCCCCAAGTGTGCGAACTCAGATTGTTGGTGGCCAATCAGGATTCGCCGCATTACTTGAAACTTAAAACTGATTACTTATAACTCTTCATTCCCCTTCGTAATCCTGCAGATCATCCGTGGGGAGTGCCACGCGCACGGCGTTGAGCACGGCGAGCAAATCGATCAATTCCTGTCCGATGGCGCCCCAGATGGGCGGCAAGAAGCCGAAGGCAGCGGCGATCATGCCGAGGATGCTGGCGGCCATCCCGCCAAGGGCGCTTTGCAGGGCGATGCTCCGCATGCGCTGGCCGATGTGCATGAGCTCATCAATTTTGCCGAGGGCCGTCTCCAGCACAACGGCGTCGGCGGCTTCGGTGGTGATGTCATTCTGGGTGCCAAACGCCACGCCGACCGTGGCGGCCAGCAGCGCCGGGGCATCGTTGATGCCGTCGCCCACAAAAAGCGTGCGCGCTTTTGACGTTTCTTCCTTCACGATGGCTACTTTTTCTTCGGGGCTCTTCCCAGCGTGTACTTCCGTGATGCCCACGCTCTCCGCAAGGTATTTCACCTCGGACTCGCGATCGCCGGAGACCAGAATCACTTTTCTGACGCCGTGTTTTGGCTGCAGGTGCTGGATGAAGGAAGCGCTGTCTTTGCGCGGGGCATCGTGGAAGCGAATGGCGGCGGCGTATTTTCCATCAATGAAAATGAGGCATTCGAGGCCGCTGGAAAGCTCCGGCAAGGGCAGAGACTGCGCATGCACCTTGTTGCGGCCGGTGATCTGAACGGAGTGGCCTTCGACGTTGGCGAACACGCCTTGTCCCGGGCGTTCGCTGATGTGCGCCACGGAAAGGACATCCAGTTGCTCCTGTTTGGCCGCGGAGACAATGGCGCTGGCCAGCGGGTGCTTGGAGTATTGCTCGACGCTTGCGGCAAAGCGCAGCACGCCGGTGCGATCAAATCCTTCGGCGCAAAGAACTTCGGTGAGCTTCGGCCTCCCGTAAGTTAGCGTGCCGGTTTTGTCGAAGATGAGTGTGCGGCACTTCTCCAACTGCTCGAGGATGGCGGGATTCTTGATAATGATGGCGCGGCGCGCGGCCAGGGAGATGGCGCCGATGATGGCGGTTGGAATGGCGAGAAGCAGCGGGCAGGGCGTGGCAATCACAACGACGGCGAGAAAGCGCTGAGGGTCGCGGCTGAGGAGGGCGGCTACGACGGCAACAGCGAGGGCCAGCGGCGTGTACCACGCCCCGAGCTGATCGCCCAGGCGGCGCAGCTTGGGGCGCTGCTGCTCCGTATCGTGCATCACCTTCATGATGCGGGCGTAACGCGAATCTTCCGCCACTTTTTCCGCGCGGATGAGCAGGGCTTGTTCTCCATTGATTGCGCCGGAAATCACCATGGACCCTGGCGTTTTGGAAATTTCGTAGGGCTCGCCAGTGAGGTAGGCCTCGTCCATGATGCCGTGACCTTCGAGGACGGTGCCGTCCACAGGGCAAATTTCGTGGGGCAGGACGGTGAGTTGGTCGCCGATGCGGATGTCGGCCAGCTTCACGTCCACAAGGCCACCGGGTTCCTGGCGGTGGGCGGTGCTGGGCATGCGGCGCGCGAGGGCATCGAGCACGGAGGAAGCGCGGGCGGTGGCGAATTCCTCCAGCGCTTCACCACCGGAGAGCATGAGCACCACGATGGTGGCGACAAGGTATTCGCCCAGTGCGATTGCCGTCAGGATGGAAACGCCGGCGAGAAGATCGGCGCCGAAATTGCGACGAAGCAGCTTTTTCAGGAGCACCCAGACGAGAGGTATGCCGCCGATCAGGAGCGCGACAAAGAGTGGTGCATTTGAGGGAAGGGCAGGGAAGTGCAGGATGTACCTGAGGACGACATGCAAAGCTATTGCAAGAAGCGTGAGTCCGGCGATGTAGGTTTCTTTGGAAGGAACAAATCCCGGCTTCGCGGGAGACTTCATTAGGACTATTTATCGCATAGGTAATTCACCAAGTCAAAGATGCAAACATCTTGCGACAGCGAAAAGTGAGGGAGAATCAGGTGCTGCAGTGCGTGCAAGCAAGTCTATGCGGGCGGTGGGAGACGGGAGTTTCGCAGACGCTGTAGCCAGCAGCCGACCAGCGAGGGCGTTTGGGGCGCTCAAAGGCCCTGGCCGAGGCTCTTTGCGTAATGGCGGTCTTTGACCCAACTGCAGACGAAGGCTGTGGCGCAAAGGGCAGCCAGCCATGCCACGCGGCTCTGGTATCGATCGAACACGCCGGAGAAAGTTGCACAGACTGCCGCATTGATCAGGAGAAACGCCATTGCCGCATAGAAAAACTGGTTCAGGCGTCCCATGGCCTTGATGCAACTAAATGCCAGGCAAATTACGACGCTCAGCCAGAAGGTAACCGTGTCAATTGCCGCAGCGGCATTGGCCCACGGAAGAAGTTGACCGCGAGTTTCCTTGGAGTTTAGGAATGCCGGGAAGTCGCGGGGAAATACTTGCGCGACCGCGTCCCTGTTCCACTCTTTGGCATGATAAGAGCGAACTTCGTCTCCGGTGCGCAAGGCCGCCAACTGGAGGAACGTTTCTTTAATGCTACTGGTGAGAAATCTCAGCTTGTGGGTTGAAAGGGTTCCATGCACGATCTCATCCATTTCGTCATTGTGTTCTACCATCTCCTCCAATAACGGATGATTCTCGAATAGGAATTCCAATTGTGTCCGAGGCAATTGGGAGAGATAGTCGCATGCAATCAAGGGCTGCTTGGGGCAGTTATCGCGAAGAAAGTCCGCCGCAAGGCCGTCAGCAAACAGCCTGGACAGCATGAAGATTTGCCCTGACGGCGAGAACTTGAAACCCAGATGCATGCGGTAATTCAGCGTGGCCGTCGAAAGTCCACCGGCGATCAGCGGCACGACCAGCGAAGCGAGCACGGCCCCGCGCAGAGTCGCTGCCCTCCGCAGGCGAACGACAAGTTTAATGATTATCAGCAGAGCGACGAATAGTGCCGCAATGGGGAGCAGTGACGTATGCACGCCCGTGGAAATCATTAAAATCGCAGCCAGGGATATGCGGCTTCTTGCGGGCAATTGGTCATTGAATGCCAACAAAAACGATGACAGGAAGACGATGCCCGCGAACACGTCAGGCATAAGTTGTGATACCAACCAGGGCAGGCTTGTAAGGGCCCCTAAAACGGAAACTGAGGCAAGCAAGCAGATCTCGCGGTTGCGGCGCTCGTTGCCCATCAAGTACTCGCAGGTTTTATCCAGCACGTAGACGACGATGATTGCCTGTACGCCGATTACCAGCCAAGCGCTAATCCCAAGGCTCGTCAATTTTGTGAAGATGCTGTATCCGGGGGAGCGGAATGGCCAATGTGCAATGAAAGTCAGACCGGTGAGAAGGTAGCTGGCGGTATCCGAGAAAATGATCGGATAACCGTTGAACAAGGCGACCCAAAGAAGCGCGCAAACCGCCGCTGAGCGAACCAGCACGGAGCGAATGACAAGGAGATGCGGGTTGGCCGGTGGCTGTGACCTGGGCTCAAGATCCGTCAACGTTGACCCTCCCCTAGATGCCAGACGCTAAAGCTCGACGTTCCCGGAATAACCAGTGGACGGCCACTCTTGTACTGCGTTTTGGGGCCAGTTTCAGAGGAAGCAACTCCGTAGCGGCTGCATCCATTTGGCTGACAGAGAAAGAGCAAGTCCGAATCGAAACGCCACCAGACTAGCACAGGCCAGGGAGTATCGTTCTCACGCGAGAAGTGGCATGTTCAATTGCTGAACGGCGCGAGATATGCGCTCGCGCTCCAACGACTTGTGAGTGAATCGCCGTAACTTATCTCGCCGGTTGCTCAAGTGCTAACCGCACACCGCAAATTAGACTCCGAATGCAGCGCGAACTCGCTCAATTCGTTATGTCGGCAGCGCAGCAGAGCTTTTCCGGTTCGCACTCCAAGCACTTGGGTTTGCGGGCGGTTCAGACGCGGCGGCCGTGGCAGATCGGCTGGCGGCAAAACTTGATGCAGTTGTCCGGGGGAATGATCGCTGCAACTCCCAGTCAATTTTATTGGGGGCTGTGTGCCGCTGTACTCCGTGGCCGGCAGTCCAAACAGCCTGGTTATGAGTAACTCAAGATTCGCAAGGAAGAGCATCTGACTTGACATTGATTGGTGGAGAGCAAAACACTTGGGAAAAAGCGGAACGACGACGCTATCTCTGTCTCCGGCGGATGTTTTACGATACCGCTGGGCACCTGCGAATTAGAACTAAGAGCGGTGAGATTAACATGAGCTCTGAAGCCCATTCGCCGACAGATTTGCAGCAACTCTATGAGACCCGATTCGCCGGGCGATCTGGATATCGCAAACGCGTGTGGGAGGTTCTTTGCCGATTTTTCTCGCGATGGATTTCAGCGGAGGGGGATGTTCTGGATTTGGGATGCGGGTGGTGTGAATTCATCAACGCAGTGCCTTGCCGCCGCAAGTTTGCAATGGACCTGAACCCCGATGCTGAGCGCCACGCTCTCCCCGGGGTCAAGGTGCTTCAACAAGATTGTGCAGAGAAGTGGCGGCTTGAGGATGAAAGTCTAGATGTAGTGTTTACGAGAAATTTTTTCGAGCATCTGACTTCAAAATCCGCCTTGGGAAAAACATTACTTGAAGCTCATCGCGTTCTAAGAACCGAAGGCCGATTGATAGCCATGGGGCCTAACATCAAGTATCTTCCTGGGGCGTATTGGGATTTTATCGACCACCATCTGCCGCTCACAGAGCTAGCTCTTCTGGAACTCATGAAAAAATGCGGTTTCGATGCCGAGTTTTGTGCCGGCCGCTTCCTGCCTTACACCATGTCGGAGGGCCGGCAATACCCCATCTGGACACTACGGCTCTACCTTGCCGTTCCCTTTGTATGGTGATTCTGGGGGAAACAGTTCTTGGTGGTGGGTCGCAAGAAAAAGCGCCAAGTTGGACAGGTGTCGTAGGAACTGAGTGCTGGAATAGCTGCTGGGCCGCCTAACCCCCTAGCCACGATCGGAACGCAACGTCACCCGAAGAATAAAGACAGCGACCGGGAATGCCGAACGAAGTCACTGCTTATTGAAGTCGCCCCGGCTGAAGTATTTCTCCAGCCAGCAATAGAGAGCGATGAACAAGTAGCGGCTCCCCATTTCCTTGACTTTCAGCTTGGATTCGCCAGCCCGGCGGTTGCGCCAGGTGATGGGCGTGACGGTCCAGGAGTAGCCGCGAACAATCGTCTTGAGCGGCAGTTCGATGGTGATGTTGAAATGCGGCGAAAGGAACGGACGGCAGCCTTCGATAACGGTGCGCCGGTAGCCCTTGAACGCGTTGGTGAAGTCATTCAAGGGAACGTTGAAGAGAACGCGCAGAAAAAGATTGGCGAGACGGTTGATGTACAGCTTGAGAACCGGATAATCAATGACGCCGCCACCCTTGATGAAGCGGGAACCGAACACCGCATCCCACCCTTCGTTGAGGATATGCCAGTAGCGCACCACATCGCGGCAGTCGTCGGCTTCATCCGCCATCATCACCACCACCGCGTCGCCGCGTACATGGTCGAAGCCCAAGGTGATGGCGCGGCCGATGCCATGCCGGCCGACATTCTGTAGCGGGGCGAGCGCGTGAACTCGATTCTTGAGCTCGCAGAGAATGCTCCAGGTGGCATCCGCACTGCCGTCGTCAACCACAACGATTTCGTGGGCAATGCCCTGCAAACGCAACTCCAGGTCCAGGTGTTCGACCGTCGCGGTGATGCAGCCCTCCTCGTCGCGTGCCGGGATCACCACCGACAACAACTGGAGCGGTGGCCGGCCTTCCTGTCTCGCAGGGGATTTCATACTCCGCTCCGTTCCAGCCAGTCCGGATGCCGTTCGGCGTGCTCGGCGATCTCGCGCAAGGTTTCGCCAAGGCTCACAGCCGGGGTCCAGCCGAAATCGAGCCGGGCGGCGGAATTGTCCATGATGATCCAGGGAATGTCGTAGGGCCGCGGGCGGAGGTCGCTGGAGGGCTGACGTGCTCCGAACCGGGCATCGCACCAGTCGTTCAACTGGCGGAGCGACATTGCGTTCGCCGGGCCGCCTCCTGCCGTGTAAATGCGACGGCCACCCTTCTGCTCAGTCCGCATCTGCTCCCGTAAGAGTACAGAGAGATCACGCGGATTCAGCGCGTCTCGTACCTGTTTACCCTTGCCGTCGAAGCCGATGTACTTTAATGGACGCTGCCGCAAATGCGCGTTTACCCAGAATGCGAAAATGCCCTGGTCAGGCGTTCCGAACTGGCCCGCGCCCGCCAAGACACCGCAGCGGTTTACCCATACGGGAAAGCCAAACGCCTCGCCACACTCGAGGGCCAAAACTTCGCAGGCCAGCTTGGTGCTTCCGTAAAGCGAGATGGGAGCCTGGGTCGAAAACTCCGGGCCAACTCCGTTGCACGAAACGCCCCCCGGCAGCGCGCCGGAATCATCCAACTCGAAGGCTTTCCCGTTGTCCCGCAAAGGCAGCGCGGCCAGTGCGGAAATGGAATAAACGCGGCTGCTGCTTAAGAGAACCAGCCCGGCCCTGTGCCGTTTGCAGTATTCGAGGACATTAATCAGGCTCGCCAGATTGTGCTCGAGCAATTGGCGGCTGGTGCCTCCCGACCCGACTCCAGCCAGCACACTGGGGTTGGCGGCTGCGTCGATCACCCAATCGACTTGCGGCAGAGTCTCAAAATCACTTGCGGAACGGATGTCGCCGTGGGTGAACTCCACGCCGAGCTTGCGCAGGCGAGCCCGGTTCGTCTCTGAACCTGGACGCATCAGGTTATCGATCCCGCAAATCGTGAGGCCTTCCTGGCCCTCCAGCAGGGACTCGGCCAATGCACTCCCGGTGAATCCGCAAACGCCAGTAATTAGAAGCTTCATGAGGAGGCTAATCTCTCCGGATGCGACATTCGTCTTTCGGCAATCCCCTCAAAAATGTCATCCAGTTTTCTTGTGATGGCCCAGGTTGAGTATGGCACCCGCGTCTTCCGCGGCTCGCAGTAATTCGGGAATCCCTTTTTGATCTCGAAAACGGCACCATAGTACACCCGTCGCGCGTGTTCGCGACACTGTGAAACGACTCGCATCGATAGCATCCCCGATTTTATTGCGCGTGGAACCTTGGTTCTAGCGCGTCACGAGCACAACACGATGGAAATAGTCGTTCATCTCTCTGGGCCGCACCGAAACGTTTTGCAGCTTGAATCCATCCTTTTTCAAACGGCCAGGCCACCAGTCGCCGCCCAAACCGCCCCCGCTGGAATAAACGAGGAAGGCGGGATGCTCCGCGAGAAACGGCTGGAAGTCATAAATGGGCAGCGTCGTGTACCGGCGTAGGATTGCCAATTGCTTGTCCGCCGTATCATTGCCGGCATAGACGACGGCTTGCGATGGATCGAGCACAGAGACGAATCGCTTCCGCCAACCAGGGTCGCAGTAATGCAGGAGTTGCAGGAAATCATGGGCATCAGAAACGACGACAGGCAGGTCTGCATGGCCGCCAGCGGTCACGAACTCCTCCACAAATGGCGCGGGGGAGATAAACTTGCCGTTATAGGTCGACCAGAATTGGCGCTCTTGCGGCACGATCATAAAAAGCAGCAAGGCGGCGGAAACAGCCGGCAGAAGAAAGCCCCAGCGCCGCAGCCTCGGAAGGCTGAAGCCGAGTGCGAGGGGGAAGCCAAGCAAAGACGGCACCATATACTTGGCAGTCATGGCGCCGTGAGCGAGTGCTGCAACCGCAAAGCCCACCAGCGGCAGACTGAGGAGGCCGAGCACGAGGGTCAGCTCATGGACCGGCGCACCTGCCGGGCGTTCACCGCGCGATGTTTTTCTCACGGCCGCGAGCATGGTGAAGAGAACTGCGACACCGGCAATCGCTGTCAAGTACAGGCCCGGTTTCTCCTCGGGCGTCAGGAAAAACCAACTGTAACTCCCCAGGGCTAATTGCAACGTGGGCCTCGCCCAAAAATGCGGGCCCATATACTTTTGCATCGCGGAGAGCACCGGCCAGAAAAGCGCCAGCGGCACGAAGCCGCTAAGAAGCGCGAGCCAAACGCCCCGGCGCAATTGACGCGTCAAGCCAAAATGCGCGGCCTCGGCGAGAAAAAACGGCAGGAACGCGAATACCGCAAAATAGTGGAAGGATTCCGCAAGCACCAGGCTCAGGCCCAACAGAATCACCCAGCGGCGCGCCGGAACGCGCTGGTAACAAACGATCGCGAAAGCAATGCAAGCAACCAGCAGACTATAGGGCCGCGCTTCCACGGAAAGCATGTCGAAAAGAATGGTAGCCAGTGGAATCGCGGCGCACACTAAGGCGATAGCGGCGCCCTTGCGCGTTCTGATCGCGACAAATAGACACAGAAGAGTTACGGCAAATCCCAGGATGGAAACGCCACGGTAAGCCAGATTTTCGTTGCGGATAAAGGCGGCCGCGGCGCGTTCCAGTAGGTAAAAGGCGAGCGGTTGACCGTCGGCGCCGAGCGCGACGGCTTGCCACAACACGGAAAGATGTTTCTGCTGGGCTATAAGCAAGGTGCAGATTTCGTCATACCAGAGGGGCTTGACCAAAGCGTGGCAGATGTTGCGTGCCGTGGCATAAATGACCAGGGCCGCCAGTGCAAACAGTGCAAGCTTTTCGGCGAGCGAGCTGCGTGGCGCCGGTGATGGCGGTACTACGGGCGCCAGGGAGAAGCCACGATCCTGCAGAGGAAGCCCTGCTGATTTTTCTTCAGTGAGTGCACGCATGGGTCAAAGGAAAGAATCACCTTGCCGGATAGGATGATTCTCGCAGCTTAGCACGGGCGAATTTCGAATTTGCGGCAGTGGCCGGCATCGTGCTCAAGTGCTAACCCGAGGCGCGCATGATTCCAAAAATGCGGCGAGCGGCGGGCGGCACGCACTCAAACCGTTTTGTCGGGTGCGTAGCAGAGCGTTTCCAGGTTGCACTCGGCGCACTTGGGTTTGCGGGCGGCACAGACGCGGCGCCCATGCCAGATCAACTGGTGGGAAAACTGAATCCATTTGTTCCGCGGGATGACGGCGATCAGGTCCTGCTCGATCTTTTTGGGGTCATCGTTGCGCGTCAGGTCCAGGCGCTGCGAGAGCCGAAGCACGTGCGTATCCACGACGATGCCGCTGGCGATCCCGTAGGCCGTACCCAGAACGACGTTGGCCGTTTTTCGCGCCACGCCCGGGAGCGTGAGTAGTTCCTCCATGGTGCGCGGCACCTGTCCGCCGAATTGCTCCACTATGGCTTTGCTCGCGCCCATCACGGACTTGGTCTTGTTGCGAAAAAAGCCGGTGGGGCGAATCTCCTTTTCAAGATCAGCGGGATTGGCGAAGGCAAACGCTTCCGGCTTCGTATATTTCTTGTAGAGCTTTTGCGTAACCTGATTAACGCGCACGTCGGTGCATTGCGCGGAGAGGATGGTGGAGATCAGCAATTGAAAGGCGCTCTCGTGCTTCAGTTCGCAAGTTGCGTTCGGATAGGCCGCGTCTAGCTTCGCCAGAATAGCCGCAACACGCTGGGTATCCGTGCCAGCGGAGGAGCCGGCCTTGGCGGAAGTTTTTTTCACAGCGATAACTTTTTTCGCGGCACTTTTGCCCCGCTTTGCGGGCTTCGGTGATTTCTTCTTGCCGGATTTTTTCCTGGTGGCCATGGCAACCTCTTTTGACTCCGCGTGGAGCTCTTGCCCTACGAATCCAACGCTTCCATCAACCGGTGAAACGCTTTGCCGCGGTGGCTCCGGGCATTCTTCTCATCCGCGGGCAATTCCGCAAACGTTTTTCCCAGCGCTGGAAAGTAAAACACGGGATCGTACCCAAATCCACCGCTGCCGCGCGGCGCTTCGGCAATCTCGCCGTCCACTTTGTCTGAAACGACGGCGATCACGCGCCCCATCTGCGCCACGGCAATCACACACACAAAGTATGCAGAGCGCTCCGCGCCTTTTTTGCCGCGCAACGCCGCCAATAATTTCGCAATTTTCCAATCGTTACTGGCCCCTGGGCCGGCATAGCGCGCCGAATGCACGCCAGGCTCGCCGCCGAGAGCTGGCACGACCAGCCCCGAGTCATCCGAAAACACCATGTCCGCGCAGGCCCGAGAATAATACAGTGCTTTGCCCGTGGCGTTTTCGGCAAAGGTTGGCGCGGTCTCCGGGAATTCCGGAAGCGAGGCGTATTGCGGGAGCAATTCCAGCTCCAAGTTGGAATGTGCCGCGACGGCCAGCGCGCGGAATTCCCGCAATTTTCCCGCGTTTCCTGAAGCAAGATACAGCTTCCTCGACGCTTGCACTGAAGTCATCGCTGCGCTTTTTCCGTGATCATGGTGTTGCCGTGCGGATCGATCTTACTTTCATCGCCCGCGGCCAAGGAAATGCTCGGGCAAGACCTCGCGCTGCTCTTCAGCCAGGCGGCGAATTCCCGCGGCTCCCAGCGCAAGCAAATCCTGCATCTCGCCGCCGGTGAAGGGACGCCCTTCGGCGGTCGCCTGAATCTCCACGAAATCGCCGCGGCCGGTCATCACTACGTTCATATCAACTTCCGCGCGCGAATCCTCTTCATAGCATAGGTCGAGCAGGGCCACATCATCCACGATGCCGACGCTGATGGCCGCCACGGAATCGATCAGCGGAGAGCGTTTGAGAATCCCCGCCGCGACCATGCGCTCCATGGCGAGCGCCAGAGCCACGAACGCCCCGGTAATCGAAGCGGTGCGCGTGCCGCCGTCGGCTTCAATGACGTCGCAATCCAGCATTACGGTGCGCTCTCCCAGGGATTCCGTATCGATCACCGCGCGCAGCGAACGCCCGATCAGCCGCTGAATCTCCAGCGTGCGTCCTGTTTGCTTGCCGCGGGCAGCTTCCCGGGGCGTGCGCTCTTCGGTGGCGCGTGGAAGCATGCCGTATTCGCTGGTCACCCAGCCTTTGCCGGAACCTTTCAGAAAGCCGGGCACGCCGTCGTCAACGGTGGCGGTGCAAATCACGCGCGTCTTGCCCAGCTCGATCAAGACGCTGCCCTCGGCCTGCGAGATGAAGTCGGGCGTAATTTTCAATGCGCGAATCTGTTCGGCACTTCGTCCATCAATCCTCATCTTCCACGCCCCTTTGCCGGGCCTCTTGTGTTCTCTTTACCCACGGGGGAACTCCGCCTATCTCTTCACCGCATTCTGAACCCTTTCCACGGCCTTCTTGATCGGAGCAGTGATCGCCGAAACGGGAGAGGGAGCCTGTCCCTCGGGCGCCCCCGCCACCCTTGTATTCACTCGGAAGGTTTGCGTCAGATCAATGTGACCCGCCAGCGTTTCCACTTCCTGGCCGTGAATGAGGATTTTGAGGCGCTGCACCTGGGGCACATCAGCTTCCAGAGTGCGCGCAATCGAATCGACCGCCAACTGTTCGCTCTGAATTCCGGAGGGAATCGAAGCGCCCAGCGCTTCCGAAAAATCCGCAACCGCCGTGCCATCGGGCAAAATGTAAAAAGCCAGCAGCGCAGCATCGGGCGGCAAGGTGCGCGCTTCCGGATCGACGGGCCCAGCCAGCAGCGTGTTCAGGACTTCCTTGGCGCGCAGCACCGGATCATTCGAGAGCGGGAGCTCCACGGTAACCGGCTTGAGCAAGCCATCGTCATTCCCCGATCCCCAGAACATCTTCACCTTCACTTTTGGCTCACTGCTCGCCGTGGACGTGACCGGCAACAGTTCGCGGCGCGCCTGCTCCGCGGTTTTCTCGGTGACTTGCGCAGCCCTGCGCACTTGCTGGCGTAGCGCCGGAAAATAAAGCGCAGCAGCAAAAACCGCGGCAAGCAGGGCGCCCGCCAGCCAGACGCGCGATTGCGGGCTCATGGCTGTGTGCCTCCTGAGGTTCCTGGCGGCACAGGCAGGACGTAGGACGGCTTGAAGGCTACGATGCCGTGGGCGATCGCCTCGGCAACACCCGGCACCATGCGGTCGAGATCGGCGCGTTCCTGCACGGACACACTGGAAATCTCCACGGCGATCGCGGGAGCCGCGGTGGTTCGCAATTGGCGCACCGGCGCCACCTGCACGCTCGTGGGCGAGCCCTTGAAGCGCTTTTCCAGTTCCTGTTGAACGAGGTCGCCGAGCTGGTGGCTCAAGCCGACGAACGGCCCTTGCGCGCGGTCCCACGGAATCAGTCCCGTCGTGTCATTCGATGGCGGAATGTCCGGCACGACGTAGACCCTTGCGGTGCCGGCTACGCCCGTGGAGGCGATGTGAAGGGTCACGAAAACCGCGCCGTGCTGCGCATTGGCGCGTGCCGAGCGGTCGTCAAACGATGGGTTGTCGTTGCCCTCGCGGGTCATCACGACCTGGAACCCTTGTGCCTCAAGCGCCTTGCGCACTTCGGCGGCGAAGACCAGTACGACTTCGCTTTCGCGGATGCCTTCGGTACCCCGCGCGCCCAAGTCGATCCCGCCGTGCGCGGGGTCGAGAACGACGATGTTGAGTCCCCCGCGCGGAACAAATTGCGTTTGGCTCGGCGCGGGCGCGGCGGATTGAGGCGTTGCAGAAACAGGTGGGGGGGTTGCCGCAGCGGACGGAGCCGAGGCCGAATTCGCAGGTGAGCCTGGCGATTGCGGTTTGCTCTGGCTCGCTGCCATGACTGCCAGGGCAAGCCCCGCACCCAGCAGCGCCGCCAGTAAAGTTGTCCGGTACTTCAAACCATCTCTCACGTGGAGCAGAATACCAAATCTAAGCGCCTTCCTGCGGCCCACGATTTTTTTCGGCACGAAAGAGGGACCTCACATCCGGCGATAGGGTATCGCACCTACGGGTGTCGCAGACGCAAAAACGCCCGGCTCATGAGAACCAGGCGTCTTGAACAAGAATTGCGGCCAATCTTCCGATAGTCTGACAGGGCTTGGCTCTTATGCCGCTTCGGTTGCTTCCGGCGCGATTTCAGCAGCGTACTTCGCGCGCAACGCGCCGGTGGCAATGTAAACGGCGAAGCCCGCCAGAATGATCAGAACTCCAAACAGGAGCGCGTTCATGCCCAGGATGGATTCATGGTCGCTCTCCACCATGGCAACAATCAGCAGTGCCAGGGGGAAGAGGCCACAAGTGACCGCACCCGCCATGCCGCCGGGCACGCGGAACTCCCGCCGCAGCTTCGGCTCGCGCATGCGTAGCGCCACGAGGGTCACGAACTCCAGCATGAGCGCCGCCCCGTACAACATAATGTCCAGGGTAACCAGTCTCTGGAAGCCCAACACCAGGCAGGGCATCCAGCAGACTGCGCAGACGATGATCGAAACCCACGGAGTTTCCGTCTTCTTCGTGACCTTGGCAAACACCCGCGGCAACATGCCGTCCCGCGCCATGGCAAGGGGCAGGCGCGAGTAGCTCAGCACCAGCGCGTTGAACATCCCGAACGCGCTCATCACCCCGCCGAGCGTCACCATGAAGCGCAGCCATTGGAAGCCGCCAATCGAGCCGCCCAACGTGCCTGCAATCGTGGCCCAGGAGCCCTCCGCGTTGAATGCAGAGGCCGGGGTTCCCGTGAAATAAACAGCCAGGAAGGGAAGGATGTAGGTCAGCGAGACCAGGATCACCGCCGCGATCATCGCTCGCGGATAGGTTTTCCGCGGCCGTTCCACTTCTTGCGCAATCGTCGAAGCGTTATCCCAGCCCATGTAATTCCACATGGCCACCAGCACCGCACCCAGCAAACCTACGCTGGCGCCCGTCGATACCGCGTGCGGGTCCGCATAGGCCCCGGTTTTCACGGGAGACAGGAGCACGATCAGGGCGAAGGGCAGCGACAGCAGGAAGAACAGCCAGACCGAAGTGAGCCCGACGACGCGAATGCCCGCGAGGTTCAGCGCCACGCAAGTCACGACCACAAACAAGGCGGCCAGCAGTCCGTGGTTCAGTGTAACCATGCCGCCGAGGATTTCGTAGTGACCTTCCCCAAACCACGGCACCATCTGTTTCAGGTAAATCGTGAACAGCGTCGGGTAAATCGCCATGTCAAAGATGCTCGCGGCCAAGCTCAGCCAGGCTTCCTGAAAACCCCAGAAGTTGCCCAAACCCCGGCGCACCCAGGCGTAGTAACCGCCTTCGGCAGGCAGAGCGCTCGAGAGTTCACCGATCATGAAGGCGGTCGGCAGGCACCAGAGAACCGGAAGAAACAGCAGGATGAGAATGCCATGGCCATAACCCGCACCGGAGATGATCGCTTCCGTCCCATACGTACCCCCAGACACCATGAAGAAGGTGGCGGCAACAAGCGGCCAAAGAGTCAACTTGGCGATTGCTTTTTTCGCGGTGGGAAGCGCTTGGGAAGGAATTTGTGCGGGGAGCGATACAGTGCTCAATTTTTTTCTCTCTTCCTCCTTGGAGTGACGCTCACTCTCGACGCGCTTGAGCGAGGTCGCATTTGAAGAATACATTCTCTACAAGTACGCGCAACAAGAAAATGCATGTGACGCAAATTTTTTTCAACGCGGCAACCGTACTTTCGTACAGCCGGCGAGCACCGCGTGCCGCCTTCGGGCAGTGCGTCCGCGCGACCCGGCACTTTGAGCGGCCCCTTTCTCTGCTTCCCTCACACAGCCAGGTCGCCCAGTTGTGCTAAACTCACGGGTTTGTTCTGCACTCATTCTTTTGTACTGGAGTCATCGGTATGAAGCTTCGTCTGGTGGTGTTGCTTCTGGCAATCGGGGCAGGGGGTTCTATTACCGGCGCGCAGCAGTCCGCGGCACTTCGGCCGGTCGGCGTGGACGACCTTTTCGGGTATCGAGAGGCACACGATCCGCAAGTTGCTCCCGACGGGCAATTTGTCGCCTACACGATGTCGTCCAAGTCTCTGAAGGACGATAAATCGGAGACACGGATCTACATGGTGCCTGCGGCGGGCGGCGAAGCCATCGCACTCACGGCCGAAAACGTCTCTTCCGAGTCTCCCCGGTGGTCGCCCGACGGCAAATTCCTGGCATTCCTCTCCGAGCGGAGCGAAGGGAAGACCCAGGTTCACCTACTGAACCGGATGGGCGGGGAAGCGCAGCGCCTCACCGACACGGTTCAGAACGTGGAGTCTTTTGAATGGGCTCCCGACAGCAAGCGCCTCGTTCTGGTCCTCCGTGATCCCTCGCCGGAGGAGCTTGCGTCGGCGGTCAACAAAGGAAAGGAAGATGGCGAGGACAAAGCTGCCGCGTCCAGTAGCAAGAAGTCCAAGGCCCAACCGCCCTGGGTGATTGACCGGTTGTTGTTCAAGGCCGACACGGTTGGTTATCTGGACCGGCGGCGCACGCACCTGTATGTGTTCGATATCGCTTCCAAATCGCTTACCCAGGTGACCTCCGGGGACTATGACGACTCCGAACCGGCGTGGTCACCCGACGGCAAGCTGCTGGCGTTCACCAGCAACCGGAGCAAGCCAGACCCCGACGCCACTTATAACCGGGACATTTGGATTGTGGCCGCCGACACCAAGGACAAGGGCGAGCATCCCCTCCAGGTGACCACCCACTCCGGCGAGAAAGACCACCCGTCCTGGTCGCCGGATGGCAAGTGGATCACCTACGTCACCTCGCTCGATCCAAAGCTCTTCTACTACGCCACCAAGCATGTGGGTGTCTCCCCCGCCGAAGGCGGCGAAGCCAAGGTTTTAACCCGCTCCTTCGATCGCTTTGCCACGCTCCCGCGCTTCGCCCCGGACGGCAAGTCCATCTATTTCATCGCCGATGACGATGGCACACAGAACCTCTGCCAGGTGAGTCTGGCCGACGGCAAGATCACCCGGCCGGTCGGCGGGCAGCTCACGGTGGATGGTTACTCCTTCTCCAAGGATGGCACCCTCGCGGCGACGATCTCAGACACGGTCCATCCCTACGAGGTTTTCGCCTTGCCGGGCGGAAAACTGACACGGCTCTCGCACCTGAACGACGCCTGGGTGGCGCAGTTCAAGCTATCCCCGGGCGAGTACGTCAGCTTCAAATCGAAGGATGGCACGACCGTCCACGGCTACCTCTATAAGCCCGTGGACTACGTCCCCGGGAGAAAGTACCCGGCGATCCTCCGGCCGCATGGGGGACCAACCGAGGAGTACGAGGCGGAATTCGAGGAACCTGCACAGCTCTTTGCCGCCAATGGCTACGTTGTCCTATATCCCAACCCGCGAGGCTCCTCGGGATATGGCGAGGACTTCTGCAAGGCCATCTTTGCGGATTGGGGCAACAAGGACTATCAGGACGACATGGCCATGGTGGATTACGCCATCGCGCAAGGCATCGCGGACCCGGACAAGCTGGGGGTCGGTGGCCACTCCTACGGCGGCATCTCCACGGACTTCATCATCGCGCAGACGACACGATTCAAGGCCGCCATCTCCTGGGCCGGCGTGGCGGAGATGACCAGCCTGTGGGGCCACGACGAGTACGAGAAGGAGTATGTTCTGGAGTTGGGCTATCCGTGGGAAAACCGCGCCGTGTGGGACCGTGTCGCGCCGTTCTACAAAGTGAAGAACATCACTACCCCGACGCTCTTCATGGGAGGGAACATTGACTGGAACGTGCCCATCCTGGGCGGGGAGCAGATGTACCAGTCGCTGAAGGTGCTTGGACGTGAAACCGAGCTGGTGGTCTACCCGGACGAATACCACGAGTTCAAGACGCCCTCGCACATCAAGGATATGAATGAACGCTGCCTCGCCTGGTATGCGCACTACGTGAAAGCGGACGGTTCGCCCGCGCGGCCTGTCGCCCCCAAGGAAGCCAAAGCAGGGAACTAGCAGAGTTATCTCACCAACTTCAAATAATCCATTGATCCATTTCAGCGAGACATTGTCATCCCGAGCGAAGCGAGGGATCTGGTTTTCTCAAGGGGCCAGTGAAAAAGCAGATTCCGAGTCCCGTCCAAAAAGCGGCCGGGGCTCGGAATGACACTTGCTTGGATTCTTTGGCCGTCTAGCGCAGGTACTTCTGGGAAAACGCGCTGATGCGCTGCGCCGCGTCGGCGGCTGCCTCCGCGCGATAACCCTGTTTATTGTTGGGATTCTGGAAAGCGTGGCCGGCGCCATCGTAAATCTTGATGTCCGTAGGTTTGCCAACGGCCTTCATGGCCGCTTCAAAGGCGCGTACATCCGTCGCGGGTATGCCTTGGTCATCGGCGCCGAAATTACCCTGCACGGGCGCATGAATTTTCTCAAGGATCGCCGGATCACTGGGCAGCGAACCATAATTCACCACGCACGCTGCCAGCTTGGGCTGGTCCTCCGCCAGTTTTAGCCTGAATTTCTCATAAAAAATAGAAAAAGGCTGTCTCTTCATGGCATAACTCTTTTGTCTAGAAAGAAATCCTGCCAAGAAGGAGAACAGCCTTATGAGCACAGAGTGTAACCAGTTTG
>Ga0182017_10000353_pt1 | contig 35636 bp, 24 predicted proteins | sample 712E3DmetaG_FD_120492 | JGI IMG/M metagenome (GOLD analysis project Ga0182017, IMG submission 120492) | Permafrost microbial communities from Stordalen Mire, Sweden - 712E3D metaG | ecosystem: Environmental > Terrestrial > Soil > Wetlands > Permafrost | place: Sweden: Stordalen | collected... | reverse complement strand
TGCGGTCCTGCTAAAATCGACGAGCTGATTCAGTTTGCGCAGCGCTCTTCCGGAATCGATGGATTCCTCGCCGGCCGCAACTCCCTCCCGGATAGTATCGACTTTTCCCGAGACGTAAAGACCAAAGGCAGCGTTGGCAACAACGACATCGCGGGCAGGCGAACGATCTCCGTTGAGCACCTGTAATGCAATGCGCGCATTTTCTTCTTTGCCGCTACTTTTCAGGCCGTCAAGCACATGAGACGGCAGACAAAATGTCCCGGCGTGGACTTCGTACGATTTCACCGGATGTTTCCGGCGCATTTCATGAACGGAAGTCGTACCGGAAAGCACGACTTCATCGACCCCATCTTTGCTGTGAACGACGCACACATGACACGATCCGAGCGAATGGGATGCATGAGCAAGTTTTTCGGCCGTCGTGTTATTGAAAGTACCTATCAATTGCCGGTCGACTCCCGCCGGATTCGTTAAAGGTCCGAGAATATTGAAGATGGTTTGTATGCCGAGTTCGGTTCGCGCCTTCCCTGCGTATTTCATGGCGGGATGGAACATCGGAGCAAAAAGAAATCCGATGCCGATGGAATTGATACTCTCCGCCGCTTTCTCCGGAGTGAGATCGATTTTAACGCCGAGTTCCGCCAACACATCCGCACTGCCGCACCTGCTGGAAACGGATTTATTTCCGTGTTTGGCAACTGTCACGCCGGCCCCGGCTGCAACAAGCGAAGCAACGGTAGAAATATTGAATGTACCCGAACCATCCCCTCCAGTGCCGCACATATCGATTGCTGTGGAATCATCAACTGAGATACGGATGGATTTTGAACGCATTGTTTGTGCAAACCCGACGATCTCATCTATTGTTTCGCCTTTCGCTCTGAGCGCAACAAGCAATCCGGCAATTTGAACGTCCGCAGCGCTGCCGCTCATGATAATATCGAGCGCACGAGACGCTTCTTCAGTCGTCAGATGTTCGCCGTGGAGGCATTTTTCTATGTAGTATTTCATGGAAGGGTCCCTAACCAGTTTTGAATAATTATTTTCCCCGCAGGCGTCAATATGGATTCGGGATGAAATTGCACGCCGCATATTGGAAATTTCCTGTGCCGCATCGCCATGATCAACCCGTCATCGGTATGCGCCGTGACTTCGAGCTCATCGGGCAGGCGATCGCGTGCAACGACAAGCGAGTGGTACCGGCCTGCATCGAAAGGATCCGGGACTCCTGCAAAAATTCCCTGACCGTTATGACGTATCCGCGATGTTTTTCCATGCACAAGTTCCGGTGCATAGGTAACCGTTCCTCCGAAAACAGCGCCGATTGCCTGATGTCCGAGGCATACGCCAAGAATCGGAATCGTGCTCCCCAGAACACCGATAATATCCATCGTAATGCCCGCCTGCTCCGGACGGCCGGGTCCCGGAGAAATGATGATGCCGCGCGGGTGCATTCTTTTGATTGCTCCGATGTCTATGGCATCATTGCGAAAGACTTTTATATCCCTGGTAAAGCTGCCGGCAACCTGCACAAGGTTATAAGTAAACGAATCGTAATTATCCAGGACAAAAATCATGCATCACCTTGTTTTGTCAAAATCTCCATATCGAAATCTCCGGCAGCAAGTTTTATTGCATCCAGCAGTGCGGCGGATTTCGCGTACGTTTCATGAAACTCGTTCTCCGGCACAGAATCTGCTACGATGCCGGCGCCTGCCTGCACATTCAAAGTGTCTCCCGCTGCAACAATGGTACGGATTGCAATGCACATATCGATAGTTTCGTCGAAACCGATATAACCTGCAGCTCCGGCATAGATGCCGCGCCGGTTCTGTTCAAGTTCGGCAATAATTTCCATGGCACGTACCTTCGGCGCCCCGGAAACCGTACCGGCCGGAAAACATGCCTGCAGCGCATCGATGCCGGTTAAATCCGAACGCAGTGTACCGTGCACTTCCGAAACGATATGCATCACATGAGAATACCGGTCTACTCTTTTTTGCACGGGAACGTGAACACTCCCGAATTCGCTCACACGCCCGACATCATTCCGCCCAAGATCGATCAGCATGTGATGCTCCGCCAATTCCTTTTCATCCGCCATTAACTCGCGCTCAAGACGGTTATCCTCCTCTTCCGCAGCACCGCGCTTGCGTGTGCCGGCAATCGGGAAGACTTCTATATGGCGGCGTTGAACGCGCACGAGTATTTCCGGCGATGAGCCGATCAGCTTTACTGCATCGAAATCCATAAAGAAGAGATACGGAGAGGGATTGATCAGACGCAGCGCACGGTAAACAGGGAATGGATCGCCTGAATACTTCAGAGACACTTTGCGGGAAAGTACGACCTGAAAAATATCGCCTTCATGGATAGAATGCTTCGCCCGTTCGACGATACTGCAAAACCGCTGTTTGTCGCCGGAATCCGGATGCGGAACCGCACATTGAAAAGTTTCCGCCGGCTGGACATTGCTGTTTACATGCGACATCATTTCCTCTATCTTCACACAGCCGTCGTCGTATTGCTGTCTGATATCTTTTTCGGGATCGAGGATCACATTATGAATAAGCGTAATCAAATGTCTTCGATGATCGAACTTTACGACCGATGCAAACAATCCGAAAAGAGCATCGGCGGGAGCCGGCAGAGTTTTTTTCTGCAGCGGGATTCGTTCGAACTGTGCGACACAATCGTATCCGATGTAGCCTATGAATCCTCCGTTCAGGCCTTCCCACTCCGGAACCGGCATTTGCCGAAACCCGGAAGCAAGCTGCTTCAGAACCTCGAAGATCGTCGCACGGCGTGTTTCCGTTCCGGAATGCGAACGTATCGTAACTTCTCCGTCATTTGCCGTAACGAGAAGAAGCGGATCCCCCCCGACGAACGAAAACCGTCCGATGCGCTCGCTCGGTTCTACGCTTTCCAGTAAAAAAGAATTTGCCTTTCCGTTCCGAAAGGCAAGATACAACGACACCGGTGTATGCAAATCGGCCAGCACCGTCCGCATCAGCGGGAGGACATTGTAGCGCGTGCTCGCTTCTTTAAATTGTTCAAAAGTTATCATCATTCATCCATTGTGCAGGGGTGAGGATCGCTCACCCCTGCATCGCATCATTATTGACCGTTTCCAAGTTTTCCGGAGAAGTATGCATCGTAGGCGCTCATATCAAAATGCCCATGACCGCTCAAGTTGAACAATATGACCTTCTTCGTTCCTTCCGCTTTTGCTTTCTTTGCTTCTACGACAGCGGAAAGTATCGCATGGGCCGATTCCGGCGCAGGAATAATTCCTTCCGTGCGCGCAAATTGGACGGCAGCCTCGAACACGTTGGTTTGTTCATAAGCCTGCGCCTCAATAAGCTTGTCCAGATACAATCGGCTGATAATCGGTGACATTCCATGATAACGCAATCCGCCTGCATGGATCGATGGAGGCATAAAATCCGAACCAAGCGTATACATCGGCAGGAGCGGCGTCATTCCTGCAACATCGCCGAAGTCGTAGCGGTATTCTCCTTTGGTCAGCGTCGGACATGAAGCCGGTTCGACGGCAATAGCACGCAGTTTTTTCCCTTCAATTTTGTCCTTAATAAACGGCAGAGCGATTCCGCCGAAATTCGAACCGCCGCCTACGCATGCAATCACAAGATCCGGATACTCGCCGGCTATTTCCATTTGTTTCTTTGCTTCCTGACCGATAATTGTCTGATGGAGCAGAACGTGATTGAGCACGCTGCCGAGCGCGTACTTCGTATCTTCTCTGCCCGCCGCATCTTCAACCGCTTCGCTGATGGCGATACCGAGGCTGCCTCTGGAATTCGGATTTTTCGCCAGCACTGCGCGTCCGGCATTGGTCTCATTACTCGGACTTGCTACGACTTCACCTCCCCATAATTGGATCATGGAACGCCGATACGGTTTCTGCTCATAGCTTACTTTGACCATATACACCTTGCATTGCAATCCGAACCGCTGGCATGCGAATGCCAGAGAACTTCCCCACTGGCCTGCGCCGGTCTCCGTTGCAAGACGCTTAACTCCCTGCTCTTTATTATAATATACTTGTGCCAGCGCAGTATTCAGCTTATGGCTGCCGGCCGGACTGACTCCTTCATATTTATAATAGATATGCGCCGGCGTATCCAGGGCGCGCTCCAATTCGTAAGCGCGATACAACGGCGTCGGGCGATAGAGCGAATACGCATCGCGTACCGAGTCCGGTATGGGAACGAACCGCTCTGTTCCGACTTCCTGCTTGATCAATTCCATAGGAAAAAGCGGCGCAAGATCCTGCGGACCGACGGGTTGTTTGGTTCCCGGATGAAGATCCGGCTCCAGCGGATTGGGAAGATCCGCCAGGATGTTATAATAATGCGACGGAATGTCTTTTTCTTCGAGCATGATTTTTCTTTGCATAGATTCCTCCATTGAGTTTATGATTTTTGTACTTCCGGGACAGCGCTCCGTTGTCCGGGGGTGCATCGTTGATTATAAAAATTTTTGATGAAAATGGTTCGTAAGTGCGGTTCTCACGATTTTTTGCGGGCAGGTACAACAAAAAAGGCGGAACCGTTACGTCTACGTTTCCACCTTCTTTTAAATTCTTTAGATACGAATTATACGAGCGGAAGCGCAGACCGACGCCACCACCACCAAGCCTTGTTCTCGAACCGATTGTATAATTCATGTATAATCATAACTTTACTATAGTAAATTATCATTTCATTGTCAAGAGACTACGGCAAAAAAACTTAGAAAAGATGTAAAAAAATCACCGCGATAACCTGCAACAGCCGGATCCATTGGCGGATCAATTCAAGAACGGTTTTCGAGGACAATCAAAATTCCGGGAAATGATGTATGGCAATAATGTTCCTCCACCATCCTGGCGAATGCCTCCTTGCCGGACCGGATTTTTCAGGCGGCACATCGAATCGCTGCAGACCTCGGATTTTGTATTTTTATGCATTTTAAAATCTCTCCACAGAAAGACTTAAAAAATTAATAAAAAAAGGCTTGATTTTTTGGAAAGATGGAGGGATTTTAAATATTGAGGGAAAATTGGAATTATTGTTTTTAAACAAAACTCTGACGCGAAAAAAAAGTTTTCCCTGATATAAAAATAGTTCTTTTCAACAGTAAACCACATAATCACTAAATTCAGGATGTTTACATGAATAAACTGAGAAATATCATTGCTTCAAGTTCTCGTGGTGCGCGAAGAAACTATCTCGCGGCCATGATGATCTTTTTTGTCGCTGCGTATGTCTTCATGCCATACACCGGCCACACCCAAAGCAACGAACCATCGGTTGCGCAAGAATCATTCAGCCCGTTTGCTCTGTTCGGCAGCGAGAGCAACTTTAAACCAATTGAAATCTATGGACTTCTTACGGTGCTCGGTATTGCCATTGCCGGTTTGCTCTATGCACTTATGCTTGTCAAGCAAGTGCGCAAAGCCGATCAAGGCACGAAGAAAATGCAGGAGATTGCAGCCGCTGTGCGTGAAGGCTCAAACGCCTATCTCAAAGCACAGTTTAAGAAGATCGGACCATTGATCATTATTATAACGCTGTTCCTTTATTTTTCCTATACGGGATCGATCGATGCATTCCGCTGGGGACGTTCAGGCGCGTTCCTTGTCGGATCAATCTTCAGCTTCCTCGTGGGATTTGTCGGTATGCGCCTTGCGACGCAGGGAAACCTTCGCGTTGCAACAGCCGCCAAACGCAGTTACGGCGAAGCGCTTCAACTCGGTTACCGCACAGGTACTATCACCGGTATGCTTACAGACGGTTTGGGTCTGCTTGGCGGAACATTGATCTTCATGATGTTCGGTGAACATGCATACGAAGCCCTGTTGGGATTCGGATTCGGCGGAACACTCATCGCATTGTTTATGCGCGTCGGCGGCGGTATCTACACGAAAGCCGCAGACGTCGGCGCCGATCTTGTCGGTAAAATAGAAAAAGATATTCCGGAAGACGATCCGCGCAACGCAGCCACAATTGCCGATAACGTCGGCGATAACGTCGGCGATTGCGCCGGTATGGCAGCGGATATTTTTGAAAGTTATGAAGTCACAATCGTAGCCGCCATGATTCTCGGTTTAGCAACGTTCGGGCACAAGGGCGTTATATTCCCCTTACTCGTCCGCGGTATCGGCGTTCTTGGTTCCATCATCAGCACTTATACGGTAAAAGCCGGCGCCGACGATACTTCAGATACCGCTCTCAAAAGCGTGCACCGCGGATTCTGGATCGGTTCTATAATCAGTATCGTTGGATTTGTCGCACTCGGATTCGGCTATCTCTATTTTGATGCAGCATACTTTGCAAGCAACCCGACAGCAGTTGCAGGATTCTTTCATGCCGACGGTACGCCGATTTCGCTTCCCTGGATTGCAAATTTCGGTATCCCGAATCTCGATCTGCGTCCGGCCCTTACCTGCATGATTGGTATTTTTCTTGCCGTAGCGTTGAACAAGGTGACCAGCTATTATACGCATACCAGTCATTCGCCCGTCAAGGGATTGGCGAAAGCCTGTACAACAGGACATGCAACAAACATTATTCAAGGAATTGCACTCGGCTATGAAAGCACCGTTGCGGCAATCGTTGTTATTGCCGTTGCAATTTTCCTCTCCGTGCTGGTCTATGCAGGCACTCCTCCTCTCTTCATCGCCTACGGCGTGGCAATGACCGGTATCGGTATGTTGACGCTGACGGGCAACACCATTTCGATGGACGTGTTCGGACCGGTAGCAGATAATGCGAATGGTATCGGCGAAATGGGTTACGACAAAGATGAGATGGAAAAAGAAAAACCGGGCAGTTATAAACGCGCCCGGCAAATTCTTGCCGATCTCGATGCCGTCGGCAACACGACGAAAGCTGAAACCAAAGGTATTGCCATCGGTTCAGCCGTTATCGCAGCTGTCTCGCTCTTTGCAAGTTTCATCGCCGTCATTGCCGTCGGCAGCGAAGATAAAATTAACCTGATGCAGATTTCACAATATTTGGAAGAAGCCGGTAAGATTACTGTTGCTAATCCGACTGTGTTTATCGGATTCATGCTTGGCGGCGCAGTGCCGTTCCTCTTCAGCGGAATGCTGATTCGAGCCGTCGGTCGTGCCGCATTCTGGATTGTCAAAGAATGCCGCATTCAATTCCACGATCCAGAAATCTGGAATGGCACCAAAAAACCGGATTACGGGCGTGTGGTCGATATTTGCACGAACACCGCTCAAAAAGAACTCATCGGACCGGGCCTTCTCGCTATCATGACTCCGATTCTGGTCGGATTCATACTTGGACCATACGCGCTTGGCGGATTCCTTGCCGGAACGATCCTTGTCGGCCAGCTGCTCGCCGTGTTTATGGCAAACGCCGGCGGTGCCTGGGATAATGCTAAGAAAATGATTGAAGACGGCTTGTACGGCGGTAAAGGTTCAGAGGCGCATAAAGCCGCTGTTACCGGTGATACGGTCGGCGATCCATTAAAAGATACTGCAGGACCTGCGCTTAACCCGCTTATCAAGGTTATGAATATGGTCAGCTTGCTTACGCTTGGATTGGTTTTAAAATTCAATATTACGAAACCGAACATTTGCGGAACAGATCTTTTAACCGGTATCGTTGTTGCGGTGGTTGCCGCGACTGCTATCGGCTGGGCAATTTATCAAAGCAAAAAAGAAACCGACGATCTTGTTGAAGAAGGAACAAAGTAGGATCTGATTCTTGAAGTCTTTTCAGAAGCCCGTCCCGCCCAGAAAGCGGGATGGGCTTTTTCTTATTCCCTGCGGGTCTTGAGAGCTTCGACAGCTTCGAGCAAATCGGGCATAACGACCGAACCATGGTCTTGAATTTCCCTTATAAAAAACATTGCCGAATCCGGATCGCCTTTCGTGTGGATATAATAATTCGCTAGATAATAATATCCAAGAATAAATTCCGGATTAATTGCCACCGATGTTTTCCAAAGCTGCACCGCTTGATCATAAGCTCCTGTTTGCAGACATAATTTGCCGTAATTGATATAGGCGTAAAGATGCAGAGGTTCTCTTTGGAGAGAAATTTTATACTCCTGCGCCGCATGCAAAACATCTCCCCGCTTGGCATAGACATCTCCGAGCATACGATGAACGGTAGAAATCGAAGGCCTCTTCTGTATTCCCGCAAGCAGAACTTTTTCCGCTGCCGCAGACTGACCCTGATCGATATATGCCCCGCCTAATATCGAATACGGCTCGTCGGCGTCGGGAGCATGAAGAAATGCTTCTTTCGCATAAGACATTCTATCGCGATATTGATCTTCAGTTTTCCACGTGACCGCCGCAAAGAAAAGAAGGATGAGAACCGCACCGATAGAATATACATTTCGATAGCGCCCGTTATCGGAGGGAAGAACCCTGCCGATACAGAGGACTATTCCGACAACGGAACAATATGCGCGAAATTCGAAGAACGTAGCACTCACTAAAAATGCAGGGAGTAAGAACAGAACGAACCATAACGCTCCAAAAAGGATGTTCAAGCATTCCTTTTTCCCCCGAATTACAATGATGAGCACAATAGCAAGAAGGCTTAAGTACCCGTACAAAAGCGATTGATCATTAATATTCGGCATAACGGTAAGGTTCAAAGGCAGGAATACTTTCCCGACGTATAAAACGACAGCCCCCATGCCGGTCATCAAACTCTCCATCAATGCATAATGAGGCTGCTGCATGAATGCCTGCGGGTGAACGAGACTGCGCAAAGCAAGCCATAGAACGATGCACGCGCCGGAGCAGAGGGCAACCGATATAACTTTTTTTGAATTCCAGCGTTCATGTTTAAGGAAGATAAGCTCAAAGAGGCAGAGGATCGGCAGAACAACGGCAATTTCTTTTGTAAGCAAACCTAAGAAATAGAAAACCGCATATCTGCCGAGCATGACCGGCCGTGATGTCTTTGCATAGTCCAACAACGAAATAAAAGCGAGGAGAATAAAGAACGTGACAAATGTATCGTTGCGTCCTGGAATCCATACAATTGCCGAAGCATGAATAGGAAGGACACAAAATATCAAGCTGAGAATTCCGGAATGAGTTTTGGAGACATCGAATTTTAGCAACAGGAAATAGAGCAAACAGCAATTGAGAAGATGCAGAAGGATGTTGGTACAGTGGCAAACCGGCAATACATTATCCGTCAATTGCATCTCTGCCATAAAAAGAAGATTGACCAGCGGCCTGTAATAGATGTGCGGATTCGGGACCGTCAATAATAGATTAGATGTGAAAACCTTCGGCAGGTTGGAAAGATGTTTGAGAACCTCGCCATTGACCTCCACAATAGTGATATCGTCGACATAGGTATAATCAAAAAACACGCTTTTACCGTAAAGAAGAACCCCAAGCACTATAATCGCAATATACACGTGCCGGTTGCGTAACGATTCCCTCCATTTTTGCATAGTATATATAATCCTCTTCCTGGAAAGATAAGGTACAAAAAAAACAGAGAAGAAAAAGAGACTTTATTTCCGGCTCAAACAGACAGAACCCGGCCGGAGACAAGTTCAATGCAGGGCTCCATAATGGCGGCTTTTAAATTTTATACTGCAGCAATTGCATTTTTCGTAAGTCCTGTTTAACTTTCCCCCGTAACGGGGATGATTGAACGTTCCCCGTTCTCCCGGAGGCAGCAAGATATCGGCTTCTCCCCTCATCGCCGGAAGCGATGAATAGAGTCAACAATTTTTCGACTGTTAAAACCATAGCTGAAGTGTGACAATAAGAGGAGCGGCAAATTGGGTCCCACGAAAATAAATGATACTGTGATTTTATCCGGACAGATTTTAAAACAAGTCGATCAATTAGTCAAATCCAATAATCTCGAAAAGGCACTCATCGAGGTAAAAAAAGCCAGGGAAATTGATCCTAAAAACGTATATGCATTTGCTTATGAAGAACGTATTCATGACCTCTATGCAAAACTGCAAGTGCAGCAGGCAATACATCCCGGCCCGGCATCCGTTCAGATAAGAGAAGAAAGCCCGGCACACCCGCCTTCGCAGCCTTCCTTACCTGCCGTCAAAACGGATATCTACGGAAAAAAAATACCTTCCCTTTATGAGGAGTTTAAAAAAGTCGGTCTCCAGGGATTCGATCTTGCAAAAAAAACAGTTCAGCTGCCGCCCAAAGCCGCAAAGGAAGCACTGGACACATACAAGCAAGCACTGCTCCTCATTTGGTCGGATGGCGAAAAGACGCATGAAGAAGAACAGGAACTTCTCGATTTGCGGACTTCTCTCTTTATTTCCGCCGAAGAACACACGATACTTGAACGGCAGGCAAAGCTTGAATGCTACATTCTCTTTCTCAAGCATGTGCTTCAGTCTTCCGCGTCGAAAGCAGAGGTCGAAGCAAGTCTGGCCGAATTCCGGAGCAACTTCGATGTCTCAGATTCCGACCACCTGCATATCGAAACAAATCTCGCAGCTTTAAAAACCAAAGAGAGACAAAAGACAATTATTGTAGTCGACGATGATAAGCAGATACTCGCGGTGGTTTCGGAAATTCTTGTCCTCGCTCATTATGCGGTCAAATCATTTATTACATCAGACGACGCGCTGGATTTTGTGACCAAGGAAAACACGGATATGATCCTCTGCGACATCAATCTTGAAACTTCCACTATGAACGGCTTTGCGTTTTACGAAAGGATCCGCGAGCTTGCACACCTGCGGCAGATGCCGTTTATTTTTATTTCGGGATTAAACGATGCTTTGCTCATACGGGCAGCAAAAGAAACGGGAATCGACGATTTTTTAATCAAGCCGATCCGAAGGGAAAATTTATTGGCAGCAATTCATGGAAGATTGAAACGCTTCGAGGACATGAAAATACTCGCAGAATTGAAATAATATATTAGTCACTTCCGGCAGTTGAGGATAAGAAGCCGGTATCATGACTTTTCAAAACCGGCAGAAACTTTGAAAATTTATGCTGGAATCCGGGTAACTCCTATGTGCAGACATTTTTCCCAATGACGGTTTTTATCGTTTCCGCTAAATAAGTCTTTTTAAAGGGTTTGAGTATCACTTTCTGGATGCCGAGTTTCTTAAGTTCATCCGGATCTTCCAACTGATCGTACCCGGTCATAAGAATAATCGGCACGTCATTCCGAATCAGACCGATCCGATGTGCAAGCAATGTCCCGGTCATGTTCGGCATTGTTTGATCGGTAATCACCAGGTCATAGTACAGGGGATCTTTTTCAAATGCCCGGAGCGCTTCGATCGGATTATGATACGGAGTCGGAGCATATCCAAGACCTTTTAAAATTTCAGTCATCGTGTAGAGAAGAGGCTCTTCATCGTCGACAATCAATATTTTTTCTGCTCCGCCTCTGGCTCCTTCAGACTGTACAGCTTGCACTGCATCTTCCTCGCCGTGGAAAATAGGTATATAGACTTCAACGAGCGTACCTTTCCCCAATTCACTTTTTACTTTTACAACTCCGCCGTGATTTTTGACAATCGAATGAACAATCGACAATCCCAGGCCTGTCCCTTTTCCGGGTTCCTTTGTGGTAAAAAAGGGTTCAAAAATCCTTTTCAATGTGAACCCGTCCATCCCGCACCCGTTATCCTGGATTGTAGTTAACGCATACTCCCCTTTATGAAAATCCGAATGGAACAATATAGCCCGGTCATCCAGCTCAACTTCCTTCTGGCGGATAACGAGCTTCCCATTCATACCCTGCATGGCATATACCGCATTCGTACACAAATTCATGAGAACCTGATGAAGCTGTGTAGGATCGCCTAATACAAGCGGCCCGTTTTGAGGAAGGTCCAGTTTAATATCGACGGTTGAAGGAATAGATGCACGCAGTAATTTTGCTCCCTCCCGCAAGACATAATGCAGGCGCAGAGGACGGAGTTTAGAGTCCTGTTTTCGGCTGAACGCCAGAATTTGATGCACAAGATCCTGTGCCCGCTCTGAACCGATGAGCAGTTCATCGACATTCTTTATGGCAGGATGTCCGGTGCCCAGTTTTACTTTAACCAATTCGGCATTACCGATGATAACCGAAAGAAGATTGTTAAAATCATGCGCAATTCCCCCTGCCAGGGCGCCGACAGCTTCCATTTTTTGCGATTGAAGCAGCTGCGCCTGCAGGTCCCGCTGGCGTTCTTCCGACTTCATTCGATCTGTAATATCCCGTAAAATAATCGTGTACAAAGATTCATGGTCCACTTCAGTCAGAGAAAGAGAGAGTTCGGCAGGAAATGCTTCTCCGCTGGTTCGAATGCCGTTGATCATCTGCACTTTTCCGTCGAGTCCTTTGACAAATGCACGAAAATCCATATCAGATGAATGCTCATGTTCTATTTTCAAATCCGCAAAAAGGATAAATCGATCGATGACCTGGCCGACAGCCTCATGTTCGGTGCAGCCGAACATCTGCTCGGCTGCCGGGTTCAATGAACAAATGCGCTTTTGATCGTCCAGAGTGATAATCGCTTCCATCGCAGACGTAATAATGCTGGAAAGCCGCATCTGGCTGTCCCGAACCGCTTCCTGCGTCCGGTTAATCTCCGTCAAATCGGTTACCAGGCCGAGGATTGCCGGCTCGCCTTCATAGTGAATCACTTTTGACATTTGAAAACAATGGATACGATCGTCGCCTTTGCTCAGAAAAGTACATTCGTAGGGTTCGACATTTTCGCCGTTCATCAATTGCTTGTTCTTTTGCACGAATACATCGCGGCATTCCGGAGCAACGATCGATAACACATCGAAATTCGGATTGGACATTTCACTTCTTAAATATCCGATCATTTCCTCGCATTTTTCATTGCTGTATATAATCTTTTCTTTTTTGAGAATATATACCATGTTGGGAAGTTCTTCCGTTAACGTCCTGAATTTTTCTTCCGATTCTTTCAGTACCTGGGATTTTTGGCGTCCTTCCTTTTCGCTTTGAATCAATGTGTGCATATTATTCATAATATGGACCGAGAGAATCCGGACTGCAAAGGCGGTAACGATTAGAATGACCGCTATATCGATTACGTCGAGATATGTCAAGAGCGGATGCGGCTGGCGGGTATTATGGCCCTTTATTTCCATAATACCGATGACAACAATCGAGGCAATTGCTATCATACTAAAAGCGAAGAAACCCCTTTGTTTCAAGGCGAGTCCGGCAAAGACAAGGCAGAGAGGTATACCGAGAAGCGCTATGCTATGAAGGCCGCTTGAAGTAAAAAGCACATACAACATGAAACCGAGAAGTGCAAAGAGCAATAGATTTTCGGCTAATAGCAGCTTTCCTATGCGAAGAAAAAAGACCGAGAAAGCAATCAATACTCCTGCAGTGACAATCTCAATAGAAAGACGGAACTGACCGAAGATGGCATGCGGGAGAAAAAGAACAATGTACCCGGCCAGGACGCTGAGCGCCATGACATTTAAAATTCCGGCAACACGATTTCTTTCTTCATCATCAAAATCGGGCGGTGAGAGGAGAGCAGGCAGTATCTTCAGGATGTTCAAAACTTTACGCCTTTCCATTGCAGAAATCCGATATCGACAAAAACTTTAAGGTTTTGCCTCTTCAGAAGGTATGACACACGCTCATAATATACAAATGCGCGGAAGAGAATTCAAGTAACGCAGAAAAATATTTTTTTAGGACGGACATGAAGACTGCCCATACTTGTGCAGACCATGGAAAAATATTCAGCTCCGCTGACGGAACTTGACATAGGCTGACGGATGTTGTATATTAAAAAGATAAAAACATTATGTATTTTTGACGGTTATTGCCTCAACGACAATAATCAAAATATGCCTCTTATAGTGAAAGGCTGAGGGATCAGGCCCTATGAAGCCTTAGCAACCGGTTCCGCCGCAGGGCGTAACGCTGGTGCTAAATCCTGCCCGCGACAAAGTCGTCAGGGGAAAGATAAGAGAAGATGCTCATCAGCCTCTTCGGATAATCTTTCCGGCGAGGCTTTTTCGTTACAAGAAGATCAATGAAGAACGAGGAACATCTATGAAGGATTCGAAAAATTCAAAGTATAAATTTGAGACACAGCAGCTTCATGCCGGCCAGCACGTCGATATGGATTCATATTCCCGGGCCGTCCCGATCTACCAAACTTCATCGTATGTGTTCCGCGATGCCGACCATGCAGCCCGCCTCTTCGGGCTTCAAGAATTCGGCAATATTTATTCCCGGATGATGAATCCGACCGTTGCGGTTTTTGAGGAACGGATCGCCGCGCTTGAAGGAGGAATCGGCGGACTTGCAGCTGCATCCGGACACGCTGCGCAATTCATAGCATTGACGACCCTTCTTCAAGAAGGAGAAAATCTTGTTTCTTCCAGCCGCCTGTATGGAGGTTCTTACAACCAATTTAAAATCACATTCAAAAAACTCGGTATTGATGTGAAACTTGTCGACAGCAACGACCCGAAAGATTTTGAAGCATTTATCGACGAGAAGACAAAAGCGCTGTATGTGGAAACGATCGGCAATCCGCGATTGGATGTCCCGGATTTTGAAGGACTGGCGCGTATCGCGCATCGGAACGGCATACCTCTTGTCGTCGATAATACATTCGGTATCGGAGGATATGTCTGCCGGCCTATCGATTACGGTGCAGATATTGTTCTTCATTCCGCAACAAAATGGATCGGCGGTCACGGGACATCGATCGGCGGAGTTATTGTAGATTCAGGCAATTTTCCCTGGAATAACGGTCGGTTTCCCGTATTCACAGAACCGAGTCCCGGCTACCACGGAATAAAATTTTGGGATCTCTTCGGCGCGCAAAGCCGCTTTGGCAATATCGCATTCATTACCCGTGCGCGTGTAGAACAGTTGCGCGACATCGGAGCATGTCTTTCTCCTTTCAATGCATTTTTATTTTTGCAGGGACTGGAGACCTTATCGCTGCGTGCCGAGCGGCATTCGCAAAATGCGCTTGCTTTCGCACAATGGCTGGAACGATCTCCTTTCGTGCAATGGGCGGCCTATCCCGGTCTCGCAAGCCATCCTTCCCATCCCAACGCAAAAAAATATTTGCGTCCCGGCCTTTTCGGCGGCATGGTCGCATTCGGTATTCAAGGCGGATTGGAAGCGGGAAAACGGCTGATCAATAATTTAAAACTCGCAAGCCTTGTCGCTAATGTCGGGGATGCCAAAACGCTCGTTATTCACCCTGCATCGACGACGCATCAACAGCTCAGCGATGAAGAACAACGATCGGCCGGCGTATCCCCGGATCTTATTCGAGTATCCGTAGGCATCGAACACATTGACGATATTATAGCCGATTTCGATCAGGCATTCAGAGCAATAGCCGGAATATAAACCGGGAAAAGGATTTCTATGAGCGTCGTACTGCCTCAAAAACATGTTGCGCGAAACACACTTGAACAACGCGGTGTTCTTTGTATCTCGGATGAAGAAGCGAGCCGTGCCGATATTCGTCCTTTGCGCATAGGTATTCTGAATATCATGCCGAAGGGAGAAACGTATGAGCCGTATCTCCTCTTCCCTCTCAGCAGAACCATCATCCAAATCGAACCCGTATGGATTCGCCTTCACACACACAAGTACAAAACAACCGATCAGTCTCACTTGGAATTGAATTACGATTATTTTGAAGACACGATAGCCCGTTCAAACTTCGACGGTCTTGTTATTACAGGCGCTCCCGTCGAAGAAATTCCCTACGAACAGGTGACGTACTGGAGCGAATGCGTTCAGATACTGCAATACGCAAGAAAAAACATCACATCGACTCTCGGTATTTGCTGGGGGGGACTCGCCCTGGCAAAACTTCTCGGTATAGAAAAAGAAATGTATCCCCAAAAAAAATTCGGCATATTCGAAACGCATAATCTCGAACGATCACATCCGATCACGGGAGAAATGGACGACATATTTTGGTGCCCGCAAAGCAGACATTCCGGAATTGCCGATGCGACAATGGAAGCGGAGAGAAAGAAAGGCACTCTCAATCTCCTTGCTTATACAAAAAACGGCGGGGGGTATACGATTTTCGAGAGCGTAGACCGGCGATATTTGATGCATCTCGGCCATCCGGAATATGAAGCACAGCGATTGGTGGAAGAATACAAGCGCGACGTTTCGCTGGGCAGAAAAGATGTCCCGCCGCCGGCAAATGTCGATGTCGATCGCCCTCTTAACCGATGGCGCAGCCATGGACTTGAGTTTTTTGCCCAATGGGTACGATTCCTCTATGAACCGACCAGTAAAAGCGCACATCCATAAAAACACATAAAAGAAACACATAAAATGCTCCTTGCACTTCTTGGCTGGAACGTGAACGTCTTTCCCTACGTCTATGAAAGCAGGAAAATGGATAATTCTCATTTTTAATTTTCATTGCGATTGGGGTCACTTTTCGCGATATTTACTTAAGATTCTTTATATTATTGAGTTTTGAACAAGTGGAATCATCGCTGTTCATTGTCCATAAAGAGCTGACGGTCTGTGCATTCGATTCCGTCCCGCATAATGTCCTTCTATATGCAGGAAAAGCAAGAGAGACTATCCGGAAATATCTCCATGAGAAATCGAATTGATTGCAGGAATATTCATGGAATATGGGAGAATTATCGGAGCTTCAATATCGGCCGGCTGCAATGGACATACAAGAACAGAATGAATATAATCCGTTTTTTAGATCTATGCATTGAATTTTAATGCTGTGGAGAACAGAAATGAAGTATTCTTTTTTTTACGCTGTACTCGCGATGCTTTTTATAAATCCATTAAAGGCGCAAACCGTCGTCAACGACAATATGTGGATCACCAATGGCACGGTTTACACCGTAACTCCGAGCAGTGATGGATCGACTCTCTATATCGGAGGTATTTTTTCCGCAGTCGGGCCGTACACGGGGCACGGCGTCGTTCTGGACATTGATTCAGGAACTATCGTTCCCGGTTTTCCAAAAGTCAACGGCATTGTGTATTGCGTTATACCGGACGGATCCGGCGGATGGTATATTGGAGGAAACTTTACGACCGTAGGTACGATATCACGAAACAGCATCGCGCATATCAAGAACGATAACACAGTCGATGCCGCCTGGAATCCAAATCCTGACACGTACGCAACGATTCGCACGCTTGCCCTTTCCGGTTCAACATTGTATGTCGGAGGACGTTTTGCAAACATCGGCGGTTCCGCACGGAACAATATTGCGGCGCTGAACACGTCGACCGGTCAAGCAACACAATGGAATCCGGATGCAAACGATCAAGTCGATGCAATTGCGGTTTCCAGAACGGCAGTCTATATTGGAGGATTCTTTACACAGATCGGCGATTCGATTGTAACGATGACAGGCGACTCGGCTCGAACATACCTCGCAGCTCTGGACAGCGCAACAGGTGCCGTCAAAGCATGGAATCCAAGAGCAAGCGGTTACGTCTATTCACTTGCAGTCTCCGGATCAAAACTTTATGCCGGAGGTTCGTTTTCCACACTCGATTCGTCCTATACAAGAAATTATCTTGCCGCTCTTGATACCGGCACAGCAATACCTACATCATGGGATCCCGAGCCGAATGGCAGCGTAAACACATTGCTCTTCTCCGGACCGACGCTCTATATCGGCGGGAGCTTTACATCGATAGGAAGCGATACACTGGGATTTCCGATAACGCGTAATTATCTTGCCGCTCTTGATACGTCGGCTCTCGATACGGCGTCGGAATATCTCAAACCATGGAATCCGAATGCCGACAATAGTGTCGCTGCGCTCATACTTTCCGGTTCGACAATCTATGCTGCGGGGTACTTCACAAATATCGGCGGTGCAGCAAGGAATGCACTTGCCGCAATCGATACGCTGGCCGGTTTTGTAAAGAACTGGAATCCACGCAGCAACAATTACGTTTTCTCGCTTGCTGCCCAGGGTTCAACCATCTATGCAGGCGGTTCTCTCTCCAGCGCAGGCGATTCGGTACGAAATAATATTGCCGCACTCTATCTTCCCACCGGAAAAGCAGCATCGTGGAACCCGAATGCAGACGGCCCCGTCTATAAAATATCCATCAGCGGATCGACAATATACACAGGCGGATATTTTACAAACATCGGAAATTCAGCCCGCAGCTTTATCGCAGCACTGGATACATCATCGGGAAGAGCCACGCCATGGAATCCGAGAGCAACCGGCGCCGTTCAAGCGCTACTAACCTACAATTCTAAGGTGTACGCCGGTGGGTACTTTGACAGCATCGGCGGCGCGGGGAGAAAATATATTGCAGAATTGGACACGGCAACAGGAATGGCAACAAGCTGGAATCCGTCTCCCAATAACTACGTATATGCTCTTGCTACATCCGGATCGACTCTGTATGCCGGCGGAAATTTTACATTGATGGGCAGTTCCGCCATTCGCAGATATATTGCCGCACTCGACATTCCCACAGGCACAGCACTTCCATGGGATACGAGCGCTAACGGTTCTGTCCGCGCACTGGCGGTTGGAAACGGAATTTTGTATGCGGGAGGATATTTCACGCACTTCGGCGACACGACGACGTCGGTCACAAGAAATTTTATTGCCGCTGTCGACGCAAGCACGGGCAAAGCCACAAACTGGAATCCGGCGGCCGATACATATGTCTATGCACTCGCCGTATCCGGATCGACGGTGTATGCCGCAGGAAATTTTACCGCCATCGGGAATGCTGCATGCAATTATTTAGGCGCTCTTGATGTAACTACGGGTAATCTCACGCCCTGGAATCCGAACCCGGACAGCTATGTCTATGCTGTCACACCTTCCGGATCAAACGTGTACGTAGGCGGAGACTTCTCTTCTATCGAAGGTAATTATCATTCTTCTATTGCGGGACTGACAGCTTCGTACACGGCAACAGGAATCGCTAAATCCTCCGGAGCTTCGCTGCCGGCGACATTTGCACTGAACCAAAATTATCCGAATCCTTTCAATCCAAGTACCATCATCAGCTTCCAGATACCGGCAGCGAGCCATGTAACGCTCAAGGTCTACGACATACTCGGCCGTGAGCTTACGACTCTTATTGATGAAACACAGACGGCCGGAAGCCATTCAATCACTTTCAATGCCGGCAAATACGCCAGCGGAGTTTATTTCTATCGCCTTGCGGCAAATGCCGTCTCTTCGGGACAGACAGTATCCTACACGGCAGTGAAAAAATTATTATTATTGAAATAGCCTCAAGGTAAGAACTGCTTCCCGGAACAGAGGAGCAGAGTATTGATATTCCTAAGGGTACCGCAAGCCGGTACCCTTTTTTTATCCGCAATATCCGGTTCCTCTATTGAAAACCGATTGGGGCTTCCAGTACACTTCCTCTCCAAGTACCATACGCGGTGCTTCTCGGTATTGAAGAAATCCTTCGCTCTGCAAAACAATCTGCGCTGCTTTGTTGTCCGATGGAATAACTGCGTTTTTCTTCCCCTTGCTCCACCGAAATCTCATCAACTCGATGCCGGCTTTTTCATCCCTTGCGAAGATCAAACCGTTCCCCATGTCGGGCAAATACAGTCCGCGTATTTCGGGCGAGAAATCTGCAGTAAAGACCCAGCCGGTCGAAAAGAATCTCTCAATGAACGGAAACCGCTCTTCTCCTGAAATCTCCAAATCAAGTCCCGCAAGGTAAGGTATATCATCCTGGACTATCCTCCTGATATTCGCATGGATGGTGTACCATGTCTTAGGTTCGCCTTTGAAAAAAAGATAGTTTGTCTCCGGCTGAAATCCTATTCGCTTATACATCGAAACCCCCATCTCGCTGGATGAAAGAATCTGGGTGGTACATCCTTTGCTTTTGCAGTACTCCACCAGATGCATAGTCAGCGCATACCCTATGCCTTGCTTTCTGAATTCCGGAAGAACGGAAATATTCCCCAGCCATCCTATCTTTCCATTGACCAATGCATTGCCGAAACCCGCAATGCCTCCGTCGATCTCTGCTATAACCGGATAGTAATACTGGTAGCCAAAATGAAATGCAATAAGCTGTGGAAGGTCTATATTCCATTCTTCCGGCGGAATCTTTTTCAGATGAGGTATTTCGACAGTCTGGATTTCTCTAATTTTCATCATAGCGATTTTTCTTTTATTGCAGCATTGCGCTCACATAAGATTAAAAGCGAGCATCCGGGTAATTTCAACATGCTCCTATGACCGGAGACTCAATCCATAATCGTATCCTTTTTGAAAAGCTTTTAAATTAAGATCTTCCGTCCCTTGCGGGACCGATGCTTTAACCGCCTCGCGGGCTGCATCTGCGTTCACAACTCCGGAAAGTGCGGCCGTAAAACCGATTATAATAATATTGACGACGATTCGCTTGCCGAGTTCTTCGGCAAATCGTGTTGCCGGAATGGAATAATGAATGATATCCTTGCGAAGATTGTGCGTCACAACCAATTCTTCTTCCGTAATCAGGGTTCCCCCTTGCGCAAGTTCGGGAGAATATTTTGTATATGCCTCCTGGGACATGATAATCATAAGATTCGGCGCGGTTATATACGGATACGTAATCGCCTCATCGGAAACGATAAGCTGCGCGCTGCAGGAACTCCCCCGCGCTTCGGGGCCAAATGCCTGGATCATGGTCGCATACTTCGTATCGAAAATTGAAGCCGCCCGGCCGAGAATATATCCGCTGAGAATTACTCCCTGGCCGCCGAAACCGCCGATCTTAATTTCTGTTTTTGGCATTGTAACTTCTCAATTCTTCGGATGGCACATAAAGATTGCCGAAATGTTTATTAAGATGGTCAAACATCGCTTCCTGAAACGGTTTACGCTCTCTATCGACAAATTTGCCGACGATGATCCGGCCCTGGAAATCAAGTCCGACAGATTTCGTATCGGCGCCGTGTTTAATTTCGCTGTTGTCGCGGTAAAACTGCATCTGTTCCATTCCATCGCCGAGCTTATTGCGGCGGCTGTAGAGCGTCGGGCATGGAGCAAGAATCTCGATAAATGAAAAGCCTTTTTTCTGAACAGCTTCTTTAATGGCTTTAGTCAGATGGCGGACATGAAAAGCAGTCCAGCGCGCCACGTAGACCGCACCGCACGAATCCGCGAGAAAAGGCAGATTGAACGGTTCTTCATAGTTGCCGTACGGCATGGTCGATGCGGTTGCCGTCAGGGGAGTCGTCGGAGCTGCCTGTCCGCCGGTCATTCCATAAATCATATTATTCACCAGTATGACCGTCATATCGGCATTACGCCGGGCGGCATGAATAAAATGATTTCCGCCGATCGCTGTAAGATCTCCGTCGCCGCTGTAGACAATCACTTTCAATTCCGGATTTGCCAGCTTCAACCCGGTCGCAAAAGGGATCGCGCGGCCGTGCGTTGTATGGAACGAATCGAGATTGATATATCCGGCTACCCGTCCTGTGCATCCGATACCGGACACAATTGCGGTTTTTTGTAAATCCAGCGTGCTCGTCTCCAGTGCACGGACAAAACAATTAACCGTCGTTCCGATTCCGCAGCCCGGACACCAGATATGGGGAATGCGGTCGATGCGCAGCAAATCTTCAGCCGGATTCGCCGGAACAGCACGATCGTCGAATAATTGTACCTCGCCCATCGGCGTTATCCTTTCAAACTTTCCATAATTGCAGCATAAATTTCTTTCGGGTCGTGGACCGAACCTCCGGCATGCGGGACAGAAAGAACACGGGCTTTGCTGCGGCCTGCCGCACGTTCGACTTCCAGGACCATCTGTCCAAGGTTGATCTCCGGAACGACAAACGACTTTACTTTCGATGCCAGTTCACGGATCCGTTTTTCCGGAAAAGGCCATGTGGTAATCATCCGCAGATGTCCGATCTTCTTTCCTTCTTTTCGCGCCTGTTCGACAGCCGGCAGAACGGTTCGCGAAGTGATGCCGTACGTCACGACAACCGCATCCGCCTGTTCAACTCCATCTTCACGATAATCCGCAATTGCATCGGCGTTCAATCGAATTTTATCCGTCAGGCGGTTTATCAGTCTTCCCTGCGCCGCGAGCGACATATTCGGATAGCCCCGCTCGTCGTGCGTCAAACCGGTGACATGGATATGGTAGCCTTCCCCGGCTTTGGCCATGGGAGGCACAAGATCAGCATCGGCCTGATACAGAAGAAAATCTTCCCGGGCTCCGCTAAAAGAACGGCGTTCGAAGATTTCGATGTCTTCCGCCTTCGGAATGACAACGCGTTCGATCATATGACCGACACATTCATCCATCATCAGCAGAACAGGAACACGGTATTTCTCGGAGAGGTTGAACGCTTTAATAGTCAGGTCGTAACATTCCTGCGGAGAGTTCGGGCTGAGTGCGATAATTCCGTAATCGCCGTGAGAACCCCAGCGAGCCTGCATCATATCGCCCTGTGCGGGCATCGTCGGTAATCCGGTCGACGGACCTGCGCGCTGCACGTCCACAAAAACGCACGGCGTCTCCGTCATTGCAGCATAACCGATATGTTCCATCATGAGAGAAAAGCCGGGACCTGAAGTTACGGTCATCGCTTTTTTTCCGCCCCATGCCGCTCCCTGAATGGCGATGGAGGAAGCAAGTTCATCTTCCATCTGAATAAATATTCCGCCGACGAGCGGGAACCTATCGGCGATGCGTTCGACTATTTCGGTCGACGGCGTGATCGGATAGCCTGCAACAAAACGGCACCCCGCGGAAATCGCACCTTCACTGCACGCATGATCACCGTCGATAAAATGCGGTCCCGTCAACACTCCAATCGGATCTGCATGCATACTTATACTTCCTTGATATTCTTTTTAAGAAATCCATAGATAGCAAAATCGGGACAAATAATCCCGCACATGTCGCATCCGGTGCAATCATCGATTCTCGCGAGGACCGGAGGATGGTACCCCTTTGCGTTGTATTGATCCGTAAACTCCAGACATTTCGGAGGACAGAACTCCACGCAGAAACCGCAGCCCTTGCAGCGCTCGGCAACAATAACAACCGTACCCTTTGCTTTCTTGCTCACAGATATCGTCATTACACACTCCGCATCCGATCCGGTTTACATCGATACCGGTACGGCAGAAAAAATCCTTTTATAGGAAATGCACGAATAAGCCGTCGCGCAGTTTCGGTTCGAACCATGTCGATTTCGGAGGCATGACCTTGTCTTCATCCGCTATGGCAAAAAGTTCCTGTACCGACGTGGGGTACATGCTGAAAGCTATTTTCATTTCGCCCGAATCGACGCGTTTTTCCAATTCCCCAAGACCTCTTATGCCGCCGACAAAGTCAATCCGCTTGTCCACGCGCGGATCGTGTATGCCCAGAATCGGATCGAGCAGATATTTTTGAAGAATCGAAACATCCAGCCGATCGGTAGAATCGCCGGCATTGAGAAGCAACGGATCCGTTGTCAGCGTGTACCAGCGGCCGCCGAGATACATACCCATATCCCCTTTCTTTCCAGGGCGGACAGCCGCAGAGGACTCGCGGAGGGAAAAATTCGCGCTTATTTTTTCAAGGAACTCCATTTCGGTCAGGCCGTTCAAATCCTTGACTACACGGTTATAGTCCAGTATGCGGAGCTGCGACGCAGGGAAATAGACAGCCAGGAAAAAATTATATTCTTCTTTTCCGGTATGGTTCGGATTTGCCTCCGCCCGTTCTCTGCCCACGCGGCCTGCGGCAGCTGTGCGGTGATGCCCGTCTGCAATATACAGCCGGGGAATTTTTTGGAAAATGCCGGCAATCTTTTCAGCGGAGGACGCATCGCTGACGATCCAGCATCGATGTCGAATTCCATCCGCCGCAGTATGATCGTTCTCCGGCGGAGCGCTTACAATTTTGGAAATGATCGCATCGATTTCCGGTTGATCGGGGTAGATCAAAAAGGCTGGTCCGGAATGCGCGCCGGTTATACGGACGTGCCGGCAGCGGTCTTCTTCTTTATCCTTGCGCGTGAATTCGTGTTTTTTTATAATCCCGTTCCAGTACTCTTCCACCGAAGCGCATCCTACAAGTCCGTACTGCGTACGCCCTTCCATCGTCTGTGCATAGACATAGAGGAATGGCGCGGGATCACCGGCAAGAATTTTTTGATCGACAAGCTTCCGGAGATTTTCTCTTGCCTTTTCATACACGAGAGGATCGTGCGGATCAATGGACGGATCGAGATCGATCTCCGGTTTTCCGACATGAAGAAAAGAATACGGATGACCCGCAGCCTGCCTGCGCGCCTCATCGGAATTCAGAACATCATACGGGGGAGAAGCGACTTCACCGGCAAATTCCGCCTTTGGCCGGAAAGCTTTAAACGGTCGGATTGTGGACATGCTGCTTATACCGCTTACGCGTTCATCTCCTCAAATGCTTTATTAATCTTGAGCGCAATCTCCGCTCCGACACGTTCCTGCGCTTCGACGGTCGATCCGCCGATGTGGGGCGAAACGCTGACACGCGGATGTTCGATCAGCGCTTTTTGCGCTTCTGTAGGAGGTTCATTCGTAAACACGTCCAGTCCTGCCGCGGCAACTTTTCCGCTGTTCAAAGCATCGAGCAGTGCAGCTTCATCAACGACGCCTCCGCGCGCGCAGTTAATGAGGACAACTCCCTTTTTCATAAGGTCGAATTCTTTTTTTCCGATCGTCGGACCCTGCTTCTTATCCAGAGGCAGGTGAAGAGTAATAAAATCCGAATTTGCCAGCAACTTTTCTTTTGTCGTTATTTCTACGAAGAAGTCCATCGGAGTAAACGGAGGATCGTATGCCAGGACATGCATGCCGAACGCCAGACCGCGTCTTGCAACTTCCTTGCCGATGTTCCCGAGTCCGAAAATGCCGAGGTTTTTTTTGTACAATTCAAAACCTTTGCTGAATTCCTTTTTCGGCCATTTTCCCTGACGAATTTCCGTTGTGCTGACATTCAGGAAGCGTGCAACCGCAAGCATATGAGCAAGAGCAAGTTCTGCAACAGAAATTGCAGATGCGCCCGGCGTATTCAATACAAGAATTCCCTTGGCTTGTGCGGCAGCTACATCGATATTGTCCAAACCGACCCCTCCGCGGGCTATAACTTTCAAGCCTTTGCCTGCTTCGATGACTTCTTTGGTCACTTTTGATGCAGAGCGGACGACGATACAATCATACCCGCCGATTTTACTTAAAAGTTCTTCCGGTTTTAAGGTCAATAAATCGACCTGATGCCCGGCATCTGTGAGAATTTTTGCTCCTTCAGGTGATATTCCATCGGTGATCAGAATTTTCATACAAACTCCTTAAATAAAAATGAGTTATTACACGATTGATTTATCCGAGAGAAGGCAGCGGGCTTGTTGAAGAGCCTCTTGATGCCATTCTATAAACTTATACTATAATAAGCAAAAAAGGTTAAACCATCAAATAGCGATACGCATTCAAACGGTTTTTTTACGAATTACAGGTTCGTTTCTATCCCGCAAAAAAGCTCTAATAATATTTTGAAAAATACAAGAAATATTGGTATGTTATAAAAAGAAACAAGACCAACCTGTTATAAGATATAAACGAAAAGGAGATAAAATGCAACGCGCACATAATTTCTTTGCGGGACCGGCAATCTTACCGGTACCGGTGCTTGAAGAGACCAGAGACGCCGTAATGGATTTCGCCGGACTGGGCGTCTCCATCATGGAAATCAGCCACCGCGATAAGGTGTATGAAAAAGTTGTGACTGAAGCCCAGGCCGATGCACTTGCATTGATGGGACTATCTGCGGACGAATATTCCGTCATTTTTCTCGGCGGCGGAGCTACGACACAATTTGCTTTGGTACCGTTAAACTTTTTACAGAAGAAAGCCGACTATGTCAACACGGGTGAATGGGCGTCCAAAGCGATCAAAGAAGCGAAAACGCTCGGAGAAATAACGGAGGTTGCCTCTTCCAAAGAGAGCAAGTTTACATTCATTCCGAAGAATATAAAATATTCGGGCGATGCGGATTATGTTCATATTACGACCAACAATACTATTTACGGCACGCAATGGAAAACCGATCCGGATGTCGGAAGCGTTCCTCTGGTTGCGGATATGTCTTCCGATATACTCGGCATCAAGCGTGATTTTAAAAAATACAGTCTTATGTATGCAGGCGCACAGAAAAATATCGGGCCGGCCGGCGTCGTCATGGTGGTCATCAAAAAAGCATGGATGGAAGCAAAAGGAAAACAAAACATCCCCTCGATTTTCAAATATAAAACTCATGTGGATGCCGGATCTCTTGCCAATACACCGCCCGCCCTGCCGCTCTTTGTGCTGGGACGGACTCTCAAATGGCTTATCGGCAAAGGAGGCATTGAGGCGATTCACACTCAAAACGAAAAGAAAGCGAAGCTTCTGTACGATGTGATCGATGCGTATCCGAATTTCTACAAAGGAACGGTAACGGTAAAAGAAGACCGGTCATGGATGAATGTGACGTTCGTTTTACCGACTCCGGAGCTGGAAGAGAAATTTATTGCCGAAGCGAAACCGAAAAAAATGCTCGGGCTGAAAGGACATCGCTCCGTCGGCGGCATGCGCGCTTCCATTTACAATGCCTGCCCCGTCGAGTCGGTAGAATTTCTTGCAAAATATATGGAAGAGTTCTACAAGGTTAATAAAGGATAATCTATTTATCTGCTGTAACAGATTGGTACTTAAAAAAAGCGAGATTGGTTTTATCATTCTCGCTTTTTTATTTGGCAGTAGAGTCCTCCATAGGAGTTTGCCATAGGCATCACTATGTGACCTGCGGAACGACTCGCAGCCGGACATTCCAGAAAATTCTTTTATAATTCGTCCATCCATAAAATGCATGCCCCCTGAATACGATACCCTTTTTAGAAGGATCCCATAAAGTCCTGAATGGCAGCCATTTCGGAAGCGGCCCCGTGATGTGTACACACAAAGCCCGCCAGCCGTGTTGCGTTTTCATGAATGACCCTCAGCGGTAAGCGCTGCAACAACCCCATCGTTAGGGCAGCCGTAAATGCATCACCCGCACCGACGGTATCGACGACCGGAACCTTCATCGCCTCCAGGAACGAGACCTCGCTGGAAGATGCCAATCGGCTCCCTTTTTCTCCCAGAGTCAGAGCAACCAGCTTTAAGCCGCAATCGAGGATCATTCTCTGCAGAATTTCAGATTCCGATCCGCTGATCGATAGAATTTCCGAAATTACCGGAAGTTCCTGTTCATTGAGTTTCAATACGTCACATTTTTGAAGACTTTCCCGAATAATCTCACTGCTGTAATATCGCTGCCGGAGGTTGACATCAAAGATGCATAGACAATCGGTTGGAACTGATTCTATGAAACGAAAAATGCTTTTCCGCGAAGTCTCCGAACGCTGTGCCAGTGTTCCGAAGCAAACTGCATCGGCAGCGGCCGCAAGGTTTTCGGTAATGCCTGTGAACTCGATATTATCCCAGGCCGCTCCTTCATGGATAGTAAAAGATGGAACCCCTTTCGCGTTTACCCGGACAGTCACGGTTCCTGTCGGGTATCGAGCATCGATTGCAATATATTCGGAATCAAGACCGGCCTGCCGAATCCGTTCGATAATTTCCCTCCCGGGTGAATCGTTCCCAACAGCGCTTACAATACAACCCCGAGCGCCCAGAGCCGCTGCATCGTATGCAAAATTGGCCGGAGCCCCTCCGAGCCGCTTCCCGCTGGGAAGAATGTCCCACAGAATTTCACCTATTCCGATAACGACGTTTTTTTTCATTCCGCAGCACCCGTTTCAATTTTCATAGCTTTATCATACTGCAACTCGGTGAATTTTCATTGCAGTATTATTTTAAGAAGAGCACCGAAGCCGGAATTTCCTGCTTTTCAATATCCGGACTGCTATAGTAAAGTTTTAGTATAGCGCCGCCGCCAATCTGGAAATATTCGACCTTTATCTCGTGCTTTCCAGCTCCAAGATTGACAGTTACCGTTTTTTCAACCGTACCATGTGCGCTATCGTTATCGATGAATCGTTTTCCGTCGATAAAAAGGCGGCTGCCGTCATCCGATGCGAGATAGAACTTATAATTCGCTTCTTTTGTGATATTTAAATCCGCGTTAAAATACCTGTTCATTCTTCTTCTTCAAAAAGGGAGATTGTTTTTTTCTGTGAAATTTTCTTGTATTGAGTTTATGCACTCTGCACAACGGTTAGAATTTATCCGGATTGCGACTTATTTTTATAGGCTGTGAATGGTCAATTTTAGTTAAAAACGACCAGCCTCCGCCTTGCTGTGATATTTTAACCAATACTTCGTTTATTCCCTTTTTTAATGTGCCGCTTGCCTCGTCGGGTTTGTGATTCACACCTCTGAAAACGTGATGTGAATGGAGTTTTTGATGATTTAACCATAGTTCTATTCCGTCGTCGGAATTCATGAAAAATTTGACGCTTTGTTCAGTACCGGAATATATATAGGTAAGTCCATAAGCAACCGCATTCGTTTCATTGAAAACCGAACCAAGATCGACCAATCCATCTTTATCGCACGCAATACTTTGCCATCGAACAACCCTATTGCCTTTACCCATATATGTATTGGTTAAATTAATCGACATTTCTTTTTCCGGAGGATAAGAAACATCTTTTATATTTATTTCCGGATTGTAATCGAACGGACCGACGACATTCCAATCTTTCAAGAAAGGATATTTTTCCATAATCACCTTATGATAGAGCATATCCTCGCTGTTGACTGAATATTTCAGATTTATTGTTCTCACGGTTTTAATATCACAATGATCGGAATCCGGTTCAGCGAGCCGTATGATCTTATAATCCCCGCCCGATAAATTGAACCTCTCCGTCATAATATTTCTTTGACCGCCCTGCGTCACATCGTCAAGAGTAAATATAAAATCATTCGAACATTTAGAATCACTCGACTTCACGATAGTTATTTGATGCGTTTTTATCTTTATGCGGACGCCGTTAAAATAATTTACGATGTTGGCATATTCATCGGGGTTCAGGGTGCCTTTAAGTTTTTGAAAGAAGCGTTCATCCGGCATAAAATTATCATGTACTTCCGAGCCCCAAATGCCTGTCATTCTTCTTTGATATGCTTTTGCCTCTAATATTGAATTATCGAACTCCCCGGCATTAAGCTGAATAACGACTTCTTTATGAATATCTATCTTACCCGATACGACTCTGTTCATTGCCAGTTCAGGTTTATATTCCGGTTTTATTTCTCTTCCATTTATATATGCTTTTTGAACAGGTTTTGTGCATGGAAATTCAATGCAATAGGATCTTTCTTTCTGTTCACCTGTGAATTCACCTTTTACGGGTTTTAGAGTAACCGTATTTTGAATCCCTTTACGATGATATTGTATTTCAGTAAGCGCATATTTTCCATTTTCATGCTCTTTTGTTATACCATCGTCTTCATAAAGTATCGATGTGTTTTCAGAATCATTGGCTCCGGGAAAAACTCTGACAATCAACTGCTTGAGCGGTTCGGTTGCCATTCTGTTGGTCGAGGGCTGCATGATGATCGGCATACCGGCTTTCGCATAAAGCGGAAATTCATCGATATCGGCCAAAACATTCACCAATTTTCCGGAGCCTGTAAATTTTTCGCCGGTGAACCAGTTGTACCAAACACCCTGAGGAAACCAAACCAATTGATCGGCAACTTTTCCGGGTCCGGGTCCCGGAGATGTAATGGGCGCAACAAGAAGATTTTTGCCGAACAGGTATTGCTGCGGAACCTGATATGCAATGCTTTGTTCCGGATATTCGATATACATCGGACAGGTGAGCGGAACGACATCGCTTACCGCCTGCCACGCACTTGTATAAATATAGGGGAAGAGCTGCGAGCGAAGATGAAATGCAATCCGTTCGGAGTGGACATAGATGCTGTCCCTGATCCACGGCCTTTTATCCATCGTTGCATCGCGGGTGGAATGCAGACGTAACGCGGCGCTCACAGCTCCGAACTGAATCCAGCGGCAATTTGTCTCCGGCATAAATCCGCCCATGTGACCGCCAATATCGTGCGACCAGAAAAAACACAGAACATTTCCGGCATTTGCCGTAAAAGGCACTTCGAATTCGAGCATAGGCCAATGTGTATCGGCATCGCCTGAAAAATGGATGGGGTTGCGATGATCGCCCCAGCCGCCCCAGCGGCTGAATGAAAGTCCGCGCAAACCTTTTCTCTGGGAATACCTGAAATAATAATTATTCAACCACTCTAAATTATTGAGATCGGGATTACCCAATGTTTTTTCAAATTGCTGCCAATCGAGCCACCAAAAGTCGACCCCTTCCGCTTCATGCGGGGCGTGTGTATATTTGAATAATTTATCGAGATATATTTTGTTCGATGCATCGAATGTAATACTGCTATCGGGTTTTATCGATATATCAACGCCCATATCTTTCATAAAATCTTTATACATATCTTCATGAGGCGCTATGCCGTCGGCAGGATGGACATTCATCGTAACATGCAGGTTCTGCTTATGAAACCATTGAAGCAAATCTTCGGCATCGGGTAATAATTTACGGTTCCATGACCATCCTGTCCATCCGTCCTTATGCCAGTCCATATCGAGCACCATAACATCGAGCGGAAAATCATATTGATCGTATTCTTTCACCAATTGCCTGTAATCATCGGAAGAATACGGCCAGTAGCGTGAGTACCATGAGCCGAATGCATATTTTCTGGGTAAAGGAATTTTTCCGCTTATCGCCGCCAAATCTTTAAGCGCCGACTTATAGTCTGAACCGTATGAAAAAAAATACCAATCCGTACCGGCATCGACGGGACGCTGTTTCACCCATTCATCGGTAAGTAACGGCCGTCTGCTGTCGTCATATAGACACCAACCGTCCGTTGAAAGCAAGCCGTCGTTCAAGGGAACTTCTTGTGTCAGACCATCAAGTGTTCGTAAAGTCCCTCCGAGATTCCCCTTGTTCGTCATACCGGGCATCCATTTAATTTCATTCTTCCCGGTTTTGACAATAATCTCAAGATTGTCCGGAGAAAAACTTTTCCCATCCGGCTTATAGAGCAGACTCAGTTTAGATGTTTCAATAATAGTTTCATTTTGACCGGTTTTTAATTCGAATTGATTAAAGTCGTTGCTGCGATTTACTGCAAAGAGCGATCGTTCATCGATAAATTTCCCATTTGAGGAATATTCCAATCTGACACAGCCCGGTGAAAGAACGGTAAATCGGGCTGTTCGATCGACGGTAACCGGATTATCCTTCCCAAGACTGAGGCAAAGCAGCATGAGAGAAATAATAGAAATATTCATTATTCTCATTGATGTTCTATTATTTATTTTCATTTTCGTAATCAATGATAGGTTTGTAAAACGTTGGTGTAGCCAAGCGATTTCAATATATTTTTCAATCCATCAATGTTCATTTTAAGTCCGACTTCAGCGTCCGGATCGGTATTCTCATTAATGATGCCTATTGTACCACGATAGCTGCTCTCAGCAATGATGCGTATCATTTTCTCTTCGCTGTCTCCCTGTCCGACCGGAACAACTTTACCCGAACTACCCTTTTTCAGCCCTGCAATATTCAAGGCAAAGAGGTGCGGCAGTATTTGAGGAAAAAATTCAAAAAAACGTTCTGTCTGGTCTTCTGCGTGATTAAAATTATAAATTATTCCGACATTTTGCATTTTTACGTAATGAAGAACCGACAGTAAATTTTCCGGCTCGCCGAACCAGCCATTGTGATTATACAGACCGACAGTACAACCAATTTTTGCAGCATCCTCTGCCATAATATGCACCATGTTGCCGACAGTAATGATCTTCTCTTCCTGGCTCATATTCTTCAAGCTATCGTTGGACGATCCATAAGACCACCATAATTGCGTTCTTATATGATGACGCTGCAGAAGTGCAAGTATTTCAACATAATATTTGTTTTTCACCGGATCCGGGCCATAAGGCATCCAGAATGCCTGCAATTTGATATGATGCTTTTTTAAAGTGTTCATTTCTTCGTCGAAGCTTGAAACATGCTCTTCCCGCCAATCATAAGCGAACTTTGTAATTCCCAATTTATCCAGCATTTGGGCGCGTTCTTCGGGCCCTCGTTTTTTAATGTCAAATGGAACGATACACCAAGCAACCAGATTCTTTTTGGAAAATACTTCACCAGTACCGGGTAACGACTGGCTCATCGCCTGTTTGGGAGTCAGGATCGTCAACGCGGATATGCTGATAAAAAGCAGATGATGCATCATAATTTTATTCCCTGAGTTTGATTTTAATAAATATCCAGATCGTTTTAAGAGAAAGCATTTTATCTCAACAATCCAGCCGTATCAATATTCCTTTCCGAACCCCCGCTTAATCTCCCCCTGACAGGAGGAGAGACTTCAGGGTCTCTGAAAGAAGAAATAAATCGGCATGAAGTCCGGGCTGTTTATTGCTTTTTAGCCCGCCTTCCTCATAAGAAAATTCAAGATAGCATTTTTATGAGCTGCAAGATTTTTTAATTTCCATCATTCAAATATCCCCAAGCTGGAGGTGCATCGTCGGCGTTTGCTCCCCATTTCTTGTTGGGCTGACTTCCCATAACAAATTCGAGCATTCCGCCGTTCGCAATGTCATTCTGTGTAATATATGCTTTCTCGTACGCATTGCCGTTGAGTTTTACCGATTGAATATAGACATTCACTTTCGATGCGTTTTTTACTGATATGCTGAATGTTTTTCCGTTATCAAGATGAATTGCTGCGCTTTCCAATACCGGAGAGCCGATCGCATACACGCCTCCGGCTGGATTCACGGGATAAAAACCCATGGAACTGAAAATATACCATGAGGCCATTTGCCCGCAGTCCTCATTACCGGGATATCCCGAAGTGGAGTTGTTATATAATTCATTCAGCACCTGCGATACATATTTCTGTGTTTTCCAGGGCTGACCCGCAAAATCATAAAGATAAGCTGCATGGTGGCTGGGTTCGTTTCCATGCGCATATTGCCCGATAAAGCCCGAAGCATTCCCGTTCTTTTCAGACGGCATGTCTTTCAAAGTAAAAAATGTATCGACCTTTGCACAAAATGCTTCCCTGCCGCCCATAAGATTTACGAGCGCGTTCATATCCTGCGGGACGTAAAATAAATACTGCCAGGCATTGCCTTCCGTATACGGACTGTTGCCGTTTGCACCGTATTGCAATGGATTAAACGGTTCCAGCCAATTACCGTTTTTATTCTTCGCCCTGAAAAAATGAGTTTTTGGATCGAAAAGGTTTTTATAAAAGTCCGAACGCTTCATAAAATGTTCGCAGTCCGCCGACTTACCGAGTTTTTTCGCAAACTGCGCCGCACACCAATCGTCATACGCCATTTCCAATGTTATAGATACGGATTGGGACGTTACGTCTTCAGGGATGTATCCGTATTTTTCCCAGGCGGAAAAGGGCGAATTATAATGATCGGTCGTCGAAGAAGCCTTAACAGCTTCATAAGCTTTTTCCAGGTCAAAACCTTTAATGCCCTTCAGCGCTGCATCTGTAATAACCGGAATAGCATGGTTGCCGATCATGCAGTAATTTTCCAGACCCCATAATTGCCAGATCGGAAGGAATCCATACGTTTCGTACTGCCGGATCATGCTGTTAATGAAACCGGCCGTGCGTTTGGTTTGCACAAGCGTGTATAAAGGATTTGCCGCTCTGTAGGTGTCCCATAACGAAAATGTAGAGTAATGTTTTTTATCAGGAGCATTACGAACGGTCATATCCGTTGCGGGGTAATCGCCGTTGACGTCGGCAATATTGTTGGGCTGTACAAATGCATGGTAAAGACCGGTATAAAACATTTCTTTCTGTTCTTTTGTCCCTTCGACAATAATGCATCCCAGTTCTTTTTCCCATTGATTTAAAGCGTCCGCAGATATTTGATCGAAATTCCAGTCCGGTATTTCAGATGTAAGATTGAGCCGGGCATTTTCAACGCTCACCGATGAGAGTCCGACCTTAACAAGTATCTGTTCATTCGCAGCAGTATTAAAATTTAAAAGAGCTTTTATACCTTCCCTGCCATTGACTAAATTAAGGTTGACATATTTATTTGCGCCGTCGATCATGACATTGCTTTCAAAAGGCTTTGAGAATTCCGCCCTGAAATAGACTTTCCGGTAACCCTCCGTCCAGCCGGTAATGATCCGGTAGCCCTCGATAGTTTTATTGTCTAACACTTTAATCTGCGCCCATATCCTGGCAGACTCCCAAAATTTACATTTATGATTTAAGTCGATGAGAATATGGGACTGAGCGCTTTGAGGGAATGTGTACCTGTGAAAACCGGCATGTTCCGTGGCCGTAAGTTCGGCATTGATATTATAGTCCAGCAGGTTTACCTGATAATAGCCGGGTCTTGCCAATTCTTTATCGTGTGCATAGCGCGAGAAGTATATACCTGTACTCTTATTTGCCTTGTTGGTGTCCGGTTTAAAATCGCCTTCAGCAGGCATAAATAAAATATCGAATAAATCCGGAACGCCGGTTCCGCTTAAATGAGTATGGCTGAAGCCATAAATGGTATTTTCATTATAGTCGTACCCTGAACAAGGATCATCCGGAACATCCTTTGTGTCCGGGCTTAGCTGGACGAATCCAAAAGGTGTCGCAGCGCCTGGAAAGTTGTTTCCCGAGAGACTGTTCGAATCAATAGGCCCGGTTCCGATAAAAGGGTTTACAAAATCTGTGAGCTTAGATTTTTGGGCATAAATTCCAAGAGGCAGAGTCATAGTTAATACTGCCGCAAAGATGGAGGCATTCTTGCTCATTTTCATGTTCACTCCGTTGGGTTTATTGTTCTTTTATTTTCTTCGGGAAAGTCACTTCCAAGTTCGAGCTAATGGAGTATACTTTATCTAATTTCATGTTGCTCTGAGATGTGTGAAAGATATTGTTATTTCCCGGGACTGTCAATTAAGCAAAGAAAACTCAGGAAACAAATAACTATTCAACATGTTCTTGATATCCTAAATTCTCTCTGTAGTCCCGGAAATATCGTCGAATGTTTTCGGGATGATCGCGGGAACTTCCCCAAAGGGATAAACGGACATCGCTCTGTAGCCGCGGGCGGCTGCCCGCCTCGGGAGGGTGACCGCGGGAGGTTTCCCGCAAGGGCATAGGAAGGTTAGTCGTAATCCACTCGGTGAGAAAGGAATATCTTAAAATCAAAAAGAGATGTAAAATTCGGATTTTATTCCTTGCCGACGACGAGTATTATTTTGCCCGGCACCTGCGATGCATCGAGCAGTTTATGCGCTTCCACAGCTTCGGTCAGCGGCATTTTTTTGAAAATCACCGGCTGAATTTTCCCCTGCTGCAGCAACTCCATTAGCTTTGCCAGATCCTCCCGGAACCACTCCGGATGTTTTTTGCGCATTGCGGTAATCGAATAGAAAACTACCCTTCGCTTATTCGGAAGAACATTCCATAATTTCAATTGAATGAAACCGCGCGCGATACTCAGGAGACTTCCGTTATTTAACACTGCATGCTGGAAACCATAAGCCACAAGGAAACCGCCGGACTTTAATGATAGAAACGACCG
>Ga0182017_10000352_pt1 | contig 35672 bp, 32 predicted proteins | sample 712E3DmetaG_FD_120492 | JGI IMG/M metagenome (GOLD analysis project Ga0182017, IMG submission 120492) | Permafrost microbial communities from Stordalen Mire, Sweden - 712E3D metaG | ecosystem: Environmental > Terrestrial > Soil > Wetlands > Permafrost | place: Sweden: Stordalen | collected... | reverse complement strand
TTCGCGGCCCGCACCGCCCCGACCGTGACGGAATGCTCCCCGCCCAGAAGACACACGAGCTTCTTGTCCGCCAGGAGCTGTCCCGTGACGCGCTCGACCTCGGCCACCACCTGCTCGGGCGTCTCGGGCAATTCCAGGGGCTCGAGGGTGTGGATGCCGAGCGTGGAGGTCTCAAAGGAGAGTTCCTCGTCGAAGCGCTCGAGATGCCGCGAGGCGTCGATGATGGCGTGCGGGCCGGCAGCCGTCCCTTTCTGGTAGGTCACGGTGCCTTCGTAGGGGACCGAGAGGACGACGAAACGGGCGGAGGCATAGTCCGACTGGTCGCGACCGAGGCCGCAGAAGTTGAACGGAAGTGGAGTCGGGGCGGAACCCACGCTCAGGTCCTCCACGGTCGGTTGACCCGTCCGGCAAAGCCGCACGGGCGCTGCTCACGGACTAAATGATGAAGACGGCCGCCGCCAGGACGGTGGTCCAGATGCCGTTTCTCTGGCCGATGGCGGACTGTGTGATCGAGTGCGTGCGAACGATCTTCCCGGAGATCCGGTAGATTTCCTTTTTTTCGTCCCAGGCGGCGTCGGGATTGAAATCCACGCCGAGCGTGGTGGCGAGCATCGAGGCGGCGAGGTCCTCGCCGTAGTCGCCGGCTTCCCGCTCATTCTGCCCGTGGCTTTCGTGCTCCGAGAGATACCCGTACATCGACCGGTCGCTCGGGATGGCCAGGCCCACCGAGGCGGCGATGAGCCGGCGGTACTCGTTGGTCTCGGTGCGACTCATCACGGTGAAGACGATCTGTCCGGGCTCGAGCCGGCTGAGTCCCCGACTGCGGCTGATGACCTTGCACCCGGGGGGGAAAATGGGGGAGGCGTTGACGAGGTTGAAGCTGGCGATCTCGGCGTCGCGGACGGCCTCCTCGAAGCTCGCGAGCTTCTCACGGTGATGTCCCACCCCGCGCGTAAGAAACATCTCGCGGGGCACCAGGCGCAGTTTCTCGTCGGCCATGTCTTTCCCTCGAAGACCGCTTCGGCTTGCCGCCCCAAGATTACGAAAACCCGCCGAGGGTTGTCAACAGAAAACCCCGGTGCGGCCCGGGGCGGGGGGCGGGGAATTGACGTTGACTTGGCCGTAGCGTCGCTATAATGTAATCACCCGGCTTTTTTGCGTCCGGACGTCCTTGCGCGTCGGGACCGGGATGTGCACGAGTCCATCCCGCGGGCCGGGGTGGCCGCCGGCGCATTGAATGGGGAGAAAACAATGGTCTCGCGAACCGTCGTCGCCGTGGCTCTTCTCTTCCTGCTGGGGGGGATGTGCGTTCTGTGCGGATGCGGACCCGCCAGTGCGGTGGTGGCCGTGGGGACGCGTCTCGGGGCCGACGACGACGTCACCCGCAAGGCGGAATACGAGTTCGGGAGCCGGTCGGTCGTCGTCGTTCCGTTCCGGGACGAGAGGCATACCTACGGCGAATCACCGGACGGCATGGCCCTCGCCGTCGCCGTCACGGGCGAGTTGATGAGGACCAACGCCGTGAAGAACCTCAAGTCCGCCGAGCCGGCGCGGGCGCTCCTCGATGCCAACAATCCCGACACCGTCCCCTGGGCGGAGGTCGCCAAGCAGGCCGGAGCCCAGTTCGTGCTCACCGGGGACATTCAGCAGTTCACTCTCAAGGACCCGAAGCACATCATGATCGTCCGCGGGACCTGCAAGCTCAACTACTTCGTCTACGACGCCGCCACGAACGCCGTGGTCTACTCGGCGCGGGGAGTCGAGGTCTACTACCCCGAGCGGGGCGCCGGGATCCCCGAGAACGATATCGACCCCGAGACGCTGCGTTCGACCCTGCTTGCCGCCACCGCCCACAAGATCGTCCAGAAATTCTATACCTACAAAGAGGAGGTAAGACCGCCTCCCACCCGCTACTGACCCCTCGCCGCGTGGGCACCTACGGCTCACGGGAGGTCGGCGCGTTCGACTACAAATACGTGACCGGCAGCGGCAAGAGTCGCTCGACCCGCCACTTCTCCGCCTGCGTCCATTCGCTGGAATGCCGCGTGTAGGCGAGCGTCCGCGACGCGGCCGAACTGCGGAGCCGTCCATGCCCAAGGGAACCGATCACGAGCACTACGAGCGAGCGTTCGAAGAGTGGCTGAGACGCGGGCGCGTCCCGTACGTCACGGTTGACCAGGTCCGCCGCTCCGCCGACCGAGAGGGCCCTATCAAGAGCTTCGACTTCCTGGTGCACGCCGGCGACCGTCACTACATCGTGGACGTGAAGGGCAAATACTTTCCGCAGGTCTCGCGCGGCCGCGAGGTCTACTGGGAAAACTGGATTCACTTCTCGGACCTCGAGGGACTGTTGGCGTGGGAGGGACATTTCGGCGAAGGCTACACGGGACTCCTGGTCTATTGCTACTGGCTGCAGGTTCCCGCGGGGAAGGGGGGATCGGGGGTTCCGGCGGTGGCCCGAACGATCACCGCGGGGGCGAAGGATTATCTCATCGCGGCGATTCCGGCGCAGCTCTTTGCCGAGAACTGCCGCCGACGCTCCACCCGCTGGCAGGCCGTCCACGTCCCGGTCAGGGAATTCACCTCGCTCGTCAAGCCCGTGGAGCATTTCATCCCGGCGGTCACGTCGTGAGGCTTGATTCCACCGCGTCCTTCCGATAGAATGATTCCCGTCCGGTCAAGTCTAAGAAACGGGAGCCGAATCCCGAGGACTTCGCCGGAATGTCCGTGATGGGGGATGGATATGCGCCGCAGGTCGAGACTTGAGCTGATTCTGGTCGCGTGCATCGCGGCTCTCGCCGCGGGCGTGCTTGTCCCCGCTCGCGGGGCGGCGGCCGACCCCAAAGAGCTCACCGTGGACGAAGTGCTCGACCAGATGAACAAGAAGAGCACGTCCATCACGGACCTGCGCGCGACAGCCCAGGTGACGAAGTATGATTCCGTCTTCGAGGAGAAGCACCAGCTTCGGCTGGAGTTCTTCTACAAGAAGCCCGACCTCACGCGCGTGGACACCTATAAGACGCGGGACGGGAAAGAGGTCCACTCGCTGGAATTCATCCTGGGAAAGGATTTCGTCCTGCGGGTGTGGCCGGAGAACCGGCACGGGGAACTCCGCCACGTGGACCCCGAGGAAATGAAGCGTCTGCGGGAGAACCGGAACGACCCGCTTTCGTTCTTCAGCCGGACGCCCGAGGACCTGAAGAAAGACTTCGACGTCAAGCTCGTCCCACCCGGGAAACCCGGGACCGTCAAGCTCGCCCTCGCCCCCGGGAACGACCAGGTGCGTTTCGACTACAAGTCCGTCGAGCTCGTCGTCGACACCGCCACCTGGATGCCCGCCACCATCAAGGCGATGACCGGCGGCGAAGCGGACGACTGGTCGCTCTACGAGTTTGACAAGGTCGCGGTGAACGCAAGTCTCGACGACTCCGTTTTCGCGCCCCCCAAGGACATCACCGTCGAAGTGGTGGACAAGGACGCCCCCGTCCCCAAGGACGACGAGAAGTGAAGCCGTCTCACCCGCCTTCGCCCGTCAGTCCATGAACTTCCGCCACCAGAGTTCGAGGAAGAGCAGGGCGTAGAGTTTCGCCGAGTGGTCCGCGCGGCCCGACCCGTGTTCCTCGACGAGCGTCTTCACCGCCTCGGGCCGCAGGATTCCCCGCGAGGCCGCCTTGGGGCTTAAGAGAGCGTCCTCGATCATTCCCTTGAGTTCCCCGCGGAACCAGCGTCCGAGCGGGACGCCGAAACCCGCCTTCTTCCGCCGGCGGACCTTCGCCGGGAGCATGTCGCGGAATGCGCGTCTCAGGATGCGTTTGCCGCGCGTCGCCGAGACCTTGAACCGCGCCGGGATGTTCCGGGCGAACTCCACCAGTCGATGGTCGAGGAACGGGCATCGCACTTCCAGTCCCCAGGCCATCGAGGCGACGTCGGTCTTGACGAGAAGGTCGTGCGGGAGATAGGTGTCAAGGTCCACGGCCATCGCGGCGTCGGGCCCGGCGCCCATGCGCTCTTTCGAGAACTGCTCGCGCAGGTAGTCCTCCCCGTGGAAGGAATCGAGCGACCGGCGGAACTCGTCGCTCGTCAGCGCTTCGCGGCCGGCAGCGTCGAAAAGACTCACCCATGCGATGTATCGCTCGACCGGCTCGCGCTCGACCGCATCGAGGAACCGCACGAGCCTGCGTGAGAGCGAGCGCTGCTCGCCCCCGCCCGTCCTGGCGCCGATCGCGAGATTCCTCAGCATCCTCCGGACCAGCCTCGGGGTCTTCTCCGCCGAGTGCGCTAGCGTCATCGCGCGATACCGGTCGTACCCCCCGAAAAGCTCGTCGCCTCCGTCGCCGGAAAGGGCGACCGTGACGTCCGCGCGGGTCTCGCGCGAAAGAAGATACGTCGGGATGGCGGAGGAGTCCGCGAACGGCTCGCCGAAAAGCCCCACCAGCCGCTCCAAGGTCTCCGCGGCCTTCGGCTCCGCCAGGAATTCCCGGTGCCGCGTCCCACATCGCCCGGCGACCTCCCGGGCGTAAGCCCTCTCGTCGTAGAGCGGATCTTCGAAGCCCATGGTGAACGTGCGGACGGGGTCGCTCGACGCCGCGCTCATCAGTCCGACGACGATGGACGAGTCGATTCCGCCCGAGAGGAACGCCCCGAGCGGGACGTCGCTCACAAGCCTCATGCGGACCGAGTCTGCGAGGAGCCGGCGGATCTCCTCCTCGATTGCGGCTTCGCTCGCCAGGAACGTCGCGGGTCCCGACGCCGGGCTCCAGTAGCGTTTTTCGGTGAGTTGTCCGGCGCGCACCGTGAGCGAGCACCCGGGTGGGAGCTTCCGGACGTCGCGGAAGATCGTCCTCGGCGCCGGGACGTAGCCGAAGGTGAGGTAGATTTCGAGCGAGACGGGGTCGACCTCGCGCGGGATGTCTCCCGCTTCGAGGAGCGCCTCGAGGGAACTAGCGAACGCGAACCGCCCCGCGGCGCGATGGTAGAAGAGCGGCTTCAGTCCGAGGCGATCCCGGGCGAGGAACAGTTCTTTCCGCGGCTCATCCCACACCGCGAACGTGAAATCCCCGTTCAGGTGCGCTGGCGTCCGCTCGAGCTCCTCCTCATAGAGACGCAGGATGACCTCGGTGTCCGAGCTCGTCCGGAAGGTCTTTCCGCGCGACTCCATCTCGGCGCGGAGTTCCCGGAAGTTGTAGACCTCGCCGTTATAGACAATCGCCGCGTGGCCGCCCTCGACGCTCATCGGCTGAGCGCCGGTCGCGAGGTCGATGATGGCCAGGCGCGTGTGCCCGAGGGCAACCTCTTTTGCTCCGCGACCGAGGAAGACGCCCGAGCCGTCCGGCCCGCGGTGCGACAGCTTCGCCATCATCGCCCGGAGCCGAAGCTCGTCCACCGGGCGCTCGCCATCCTCATACACGAATCCGCAGATCCCGCACATGGTCCGCTCGCTTCTTCATTCCCTCTCCCGCCGGGAGAGGGTAGGGTGAGGGAGGTTGCCGTATGACGCTGGTTGTTCCGCCTTAAACCTTTTACCGCATGTCTTTCTTACAACTATCGGCGGACCGAGAAGACTTTGAACTCCCCCGTGGGCGTCTCGTCGGCGGTTTCGACCTTATCGACCCGGGCGTTGGGCGGACCGCGCTTCACGAGTTCGAGGAGTTCGGCGACCTTGTCCGCGGGGCCCTCGATGACCGCTTCGACCCGTCCGTCTTCGAGGTTTTTCACCCACCCGGCGAGTCCGCGTTTCGTCGCTTCGTGTTGGGTGAAATCGCGGAATCCCACCCCCTGTACCTGTCCCGTGATGAAGACGTGCGCCCGCCGCGCTTTCACCGGCGCCTCCGCCGCGGGGGTGCCCGGCTTGAAGGAGAGCCGGATCTGGAGGCCGCCCGCGTCGGCGTCGTTCTCGACCCGCACGTAATCTCCGCAGTCAGTGACGTGCACCTTCCCCGTCCAGGCGTAATGGATCTTTGTCCAGGAGGACGCCACGACAAACTCCTTGCCGAGCAGAAGCTCCTCTTTGCCGTCGGGCGCCGTCTTCCACACGTAGGCGGAGGCCAACGCGCCCTTGATCGAGGCGTTGTACTGCTCGGTGATTCTTGCCACTGCGTCCTTGTCGAGCGCTTTGGCCGCATCCGCAATCTGTGCGCGGTAAGTTTCGAACAACTGACGGTAGGCGTCCCCCTCTTTGTTGACCGCCCGCACTTCCGCGTCGTCCACCGGTTTCAGCTTCAGCAGCGTCATGAGCTTCTCGGATTCCGGCGGGGCGGCCGCGGCGAAGTCCCGCATCTCCAGAACGGTGAACCGGTCGCTTGAGCCGAGGAACCGCTCGCGGGCCGGGATGATTTCCGAGTAGCCGAGGCTGTACTGCTTGTGGAACGCCTTGATGTCGAGCGGGTGGACCTTGTAATAGACGCGCCCCTTTCCCTCCGCCGAATCGAACCGCGCTGAGATGTGGGCTCTGTCGTTTCTCCAGTCTCCGCCGATGTTCTTCTTCAGGAACGCCACCAGCGCGTCGAGGTCCGCTGGCGCCTCCGCCGCGCTCAAGGCGGGCTGAATGGCGGCAACGGGTGCGACAGCGGCGGTTTCCTGCGCGGGCGGCCTCACCGGCGCGTTCCTGCCGCAGGAGAGGAAGAGAGAGACGAGCAGAAAACCCGTCACAACAATCAGCAATGACGCGAACCGCTTCATGGCCGTTTCCTTTCGGGTTCTGGATGGGGCGCAGCTCATGCTATTATATCGCGGCGGCCGCGGATGTCACCCCACGTCCACGAGTTCGAGTGTTTTGCCGAAGCGGGCGAGGACGGCGCGGCGGAGGGTCCGCAGGTGCGGGGCGCTCAGGCGTTCGTCGTCGCCGACGACCGATCGCGCGTCCTGGGCGGCAAGACGCAGCAGGTCGTAGTCGGTGACGATGTTCCCGACGCGGAGTTCCGGGACGCCGTGCTGACGGGTGCCGAAGAATTCCCCGGGGCCGCGGATCTTCAGGTCCTCCTCGGCCAGGCGGAACCCGTCCGAGCATTCCACGAAAACCTTGAGCCGGGCCTTGGCCTCGTCGGTCTTGGGGGCGGCCACCGCGATGCACCAGCTCGCCATCTCGCTCCGCCCGATGCGCCCGCGAAGCTGGTGAAGCTGCGAGAGCCCGAACCGCTCCGCGTTCTCGATGACCATCACCGTGGCGTTGGGGACGTCCAGACCGACCTCGACTACGACGGTTGCCACGAGGACGTCGATCTTCCGGTCGCGGAAATCCCGCATGACGGCATCTTTTTCGTCGGCGGGCATCCTCCCGGTGAGGAGTCCCACGCGCACGTTTCGGAATTCCCCCTTGCTCAATCGCCTGTGCATGGCGGCTGCTGCCTTGATTTCGAGCTGCTCGCCCTCCTCGACCAGCGGATAGACGACGTAGGCCTGCCGGCCCGCGGCGACCTCCTTGTGGATGAGGTCGAAGACCTTGTCGATCTGTCCCGGGGCGCGGCGGAGCGTCTTGATGGGCTTTCGCCCGGGCGGCAGGTGCTCGATGGTGCTCGTGTCCAGGTCGCCGAACACCGTCAGCATCAGCGTGCGCGGGATCGGCGTCGCCGTCATCACCAGGCAGTGCGGGTGACGCCCCTTCTCCCGCAACTTCGCACGCTGCACCACCCCGAACTTGTGCTGCTCGTCCACCACGAGGAGCGCGAGGTTCCGGAACTCGACGTCCTCCTCGATGAGCGCGTGCGTTCCGAAGAGGATGTCCACCTCGCCCCGTGCCGTCCGCTCGCGGATGTCGGCGCGCTCGGCGGCCGAGAGGCCCCCGACAAGCAGCTCCATCCGCACGCGGCTCTTCGCAAGATACCCGCGGAACGTCTCGTGGTGCTGCGTGGCCAGGATCTCGGTCGGGGCCATGATGGCGACCTGGAAATGGTTCGCGACGGCGGCGAGCATTGCGTAAAGCGCGACGACGGTCTTTCCGGAGCCCACGTCGCCCTGGAGGAGCCGGTTCATCGGGTGCGGTTTCGCGAGGTCGGCGGAGATCTCGGCGATGACCTTCTCCTGGTCCGCGGTGAGCGTGAAGTCGATCAGCGCGCGGATCCGCCGGTCGATCTCCGGGGTGACGGCGACCGCAAAGGGGCACGGCTCCTTCTGGATGGACGCTCGGCGCATCGCCATCGCGCACTCCAGCAGCAAGAACTCCTCATAGACCATCCGCCTTCGGGCGGCGTCCTTCGCGTCGAGGGTCTTCGGGAAGTGGACGTCTTCGAGCGCCTGGCGGATGCCGGGGAGTTTCTCCGATTCCAGGATCTCGGCCGGGATGACCTCCTCCAGGACCGGGATATACTCGTCGAGGGCGCTGCGCACGATGCGGCGGATCTGGAACTGCCTGAGCCCCTCGGTCAGCGGATAGACCGGGACGATTCCCTGGATTTCCGATTCGCCCGATGCCTCGTCCGCGTCGAAGGGCGAGATGACCTCGAACTCCGGGTTCGCCATCGTGAGTTTGCCCTTCCGCTCGGCGACTTTCCCGGTGAGGTAGGCCGTGCCGCCCTCGGCGAACTGCGGCTCGAGATACGCCTGGTTGAACCAGACCACCTCCACGGCCCCCGTGGCGTCGGTGACGACGACGCTGAGGAGCTTCCGGTAGAACTTGAGCCTCCGGACCTTGCAGGCGGTGATTTCGCCCTTGATGGTCGCGGTCATCCCGTGATGGAGGTCGGCGATGGGGAGGATGCGGGTGCGGTCCTGGTAGTCGCGCGGGAGAAAGTGCAACAGGTCTTCGACGGTGCGGATGTCCAGGCGCTCCAAAAGCGCCAGCCGCACCGGCCCCACGCCCTTGATGTACTGCGGTGAGTTCTGGAGGTCGGACTGCACGTTTTTCCCCTGCGAAAGGCCTCAAGCTTGAAGCGCATGACTTCCAACCGGCGGCTTACAAGTTGTCAATCGCTGGTCTCATGTCCCGGGTTGCGTTTCGCCCTCCGGCGGCTGGGTCCGTTGCGTCAAAGGTTTGCCGCAGTGCGGACAGGTTTCGACCCGTCCCCGCTGTTTCTGGAAGGCTTCCAGGAACCCCGAGCCCAGGATGGCGGTCGGCAGGGCGAACATCCCGATGCCGAACAGGGAGATGACCGCCCCGAAGAACTGTCCCAGCGCCGTCTGGGGATACATGTCGCCGTAGCCGATGGTCGCCAGCGTTGCCACCGCCCACCACATCGTGCGCGGGATGCTCGAAAACTTCTCCGGCTGCCCGTCGTGTTCCAGGGTGTACATCAGCGACGAGGAGAGGACCACCAGGAGCGCGCTGAGCGCCAGCGTCATGATCAGTTCCGACCGTTTCTCGACGATGACGCTCCAGATCAGCCGCAGGCTCTTCACGTATCGTCCCAGTTTGAGCACCCGCAGGATGCGGAAGAGCCTCACCGATCGGACGAACCGCAGGTCGAGTCCCAGGAAGCGGAGGTAGGAGGGAAGGATGGCCACGAGGTCGATAATGGCCAGCGGACTCGCCATGAACCGCAGCCGGCCCGTGACCGGGTGACGGTAGTGCGGCGACACGGTGCAGCTCCACACCCGCAGCACGTACTCGGCCGAGAAGACGGCGATCGAGAACATCTCGAAGCGGAAGAACCAATGGCCGAAGACGGCCCGGGCCCCCGGGACCGTCTGAACGACGACCGCGGCGACGTTCAGGGTGATGATCGACACGAGAAAGATGTCGAAACCGCGTCTGAGCCGGTCGCCCTCGACCGGGGACTCCAGAAGCTCGTGAACGCGCTGTTTCAGTGTCATCAGGGCGCCTCGTGGGATTGGAGGTAAGGAACGGACAACCCGCAACCGGCCTCTTGCACGCTGGAAGCCGCGAGCGCGCTCGCGCTCATTTCCTCGGGTCGGCCTTCCATCCCGGCGGCGGCTCCATGGGCTCGATGTGTCCGTCGGTGAGATGCACCACGCGGTCGGCACGGAACGCCAGGTCCAGGTTGTGCGTCACGATGATCGTGGTCTGACGGGTCTCACGGTTGAGCCGCCAGAGGGTGTCGATGATCCCCTCGGAGGTTTTCTCGTCGAGGTTTCCGGTGGGCTCGTCGCAGAGGAGGACAGGGGGGTCGTTGATGAGTGCGCGGCCGATGGCGACGCGCTGCTGCTCGCCGCCCGAAAGCTGGCTTGGCTGGTGGGCGAGACGCTCGCCGAGTCCGAGGCGCTCGAGGATCTCGCGTCCCTTCCGACGCTTCTGGGCGCGCGTCGACAGCCACCCCAGCACCCCGCGCGAAACCATCGCCGGCATCAGCACGTTCTCCAGCGCCGTGAATTCCGGAAGCAGGTAGTAGAACTGGAACACGAACCCGAACGTATGGTTGCGCAGGGCGTCCTGCCGCGAAGACCTCAGCGCGAAGACGTCCTGCCCGTCGTAGAACACCTGTCCCCGGTCGGGACGGTCGAGCGCCCCGAGGATGTGCAGGAAAGTGGACTTCCCCACGCCCGATGCCCCGACGATCGCGAGCAGTTCCCCCTGGTTCACCGATAGACTCGCCCCGCGGAGCACGTGGAGGGGACTCCGGCCCACCACGTAGCTCTTGTGGATGTCGACGGCCTTGAGGATCTCACTCATATCTTAGACTTTCCACGACGTTGACCCGTGACGCCCGCAGCGCCGGGTAAAGGCTTCCCGCCAGGCTCACCGCCAGGGCGATCCCCGTGATGAGCACGAGCACCCACGGGTTGACCTCGTGCGGGACCTGCTTCAGGCCGTAGAGCGTTTCCGGAAACGGGTCGTGTCCCAGGGCGCTCGTGAGAGTTTGTCGCACCCAGTCCATGCGGTCAAGGATAAAGACGCCGAGGACGATGCCCAGGGCGACGCCCGAGAGCGAGGCGGCCGCGGCGTACGCCACGAAGGTCTGGAGGACGCCCCGGCGGCTCAGGCCGATGGTCCTCAGCACGCCGATGTCCCGGGTCTTCCCGAGGACGATCATGTAGCAGATGGCGACGACGGCGAAGCCCGCGGCGACGAAGAGACACCCGAGGATGAGCGTGGCAAGACTCCGCTGGAGCTTGAGCGCGCGGAACATCGTGCTCGTCTCCTGGTAGCGGTAGACGCTGTAGTTTCGCAGCGTGGCGAGGTTGTCGAGGGCGTCCTGGAGCCGGCCCTTGACGGCTTCGGCGTCGCGCGGGTCCCGGATGCGCACGCGGATCTCCGTCGCCCAGGCGTCGTTCACTCCCAGCAGGCGCGCCGCCAGCTTCCGCGGAATGTAGGCGAACTCCTTGTCATACTGGTACAGCCCGAAATCCACCGGCGTCACCAGTTGCATCTTCGCCTTGATCGTGGGGCCCAGGCTGCTTCGTCCGCTCGTCACCAGGATGATTTCGGAGACGTTGTCGGGCGAGAGGTTTCCCAGCAGTCCCGCCCCCGGGACGATCCAGTGGTCGCTCGACGCCGGGACCTTGGCCAGGGCCTCGAGACCCGTGACCCGCTGCTCGGGGGCGCTGTCCACCCCGAGGAACCGGCACCACTTCAGGCTGAAGCCCCCCTCCTTGTCGCGGACCTTGACGATCGCCATCCCCGTGAGGTTCGGCGAGCACTCGACTACGTCCGGCACGCGCTTCTTGACCGCCGCCGCGAGGTCGTCCGGATGCTCGATGTACGCCTCCTCCGGACGGATGACCATGTCGGAGAGGATCGTCCGGCTCCGCTCGTTGAACGCGGTCAGGTACCCGTCCATCACGCCGATGACGACGACGAACGCCGTCGTCCCCAGCATCACGCTCATGACCGCGAAGAGCGTGATGGGCTTCCGGACGAGATATCGGATTGCGAGTTTCAGCGGGATCATGTCAGTGTTCGGTCCTCAGCGTGGTGACGGGGTCGGTGCGTGCCGCGCGGATCGCCGGGATGGCGGCGGCCGCGAGACTCACGAGGATCCCCCCGGCCCAGAACGAGAGCATCGCCGTCCAGTCGATGTCGCGCGGGATGTGCTCGAAATAGAACACGTCCCGCGGCCAGGGCGTCCACGACAGGTAATTCAGGGTGAACCGCTCGATGGGGTCAAGGTAATGGAGCACCGCGAACCCGCCCGCCAGGCCCACGGTCGAGCCGAGAAACCCCGCCACCACTCCGTACTGGATGAAGGTCGACAGCACCCCCCAGAAGCCGGTGCCGATCGACCGCAGAATCCCGATGTCCCGCCGCTTCTCGATGACCGTCAGGCTCATCACCGCCAAAAGACAGAATCCCGCCACGGCCAGCAGCGCCGAGAGGATCACCACCCAGATCACGCGCTCCAGTTGCATTGCGTCGATCAGCACCTTCTCCGATTCCATCCACGTCTTGACCACGAAGTGCGAGTCCCTGGGGAGCACGCCGGCCACCTCGGCCTTCAGGCGGTCGAGGTCGCTCCCGTCTTTCGCCCTCAGGTGGAGGCTGGTGATGCGGTTTTCGAGGTGCGTGAGCTTCTGGGCGGCGTCGAGCGGCACGTACACCGTCGTGCGGTCATACTCATAGAGGCCGGTCTTGAAATGCCCGGTGACCCGGAATTTCATCGAGCTGTCTTCGTCGGTTGCGGTGGGCGTGGTGAGACTGGCGGGGAAACCCGGGCGGACGATGTAGTTGCCGACGACCTCGTTTCCGAGGATGACCCCCGGAAGCTCTTCGCCGGTCCCTTCCCACGTGAATCCCGTCCCCGGCTCGAGAAGCATCTCGCGAAGGTGTGTGACGTTGTTCTCGGCGTCGGGGTCGATGCCGATGAAGATGCAGGGGAAATCGTACGCCCGCTCGACCGCCTTGCCGGCGTAGAGCGTGAGGACCGCTTTGCCGCTCAGGTGGGGTGAGACCGCTTGCACCCCCGGAAGCCCCGCCAGGGTCCGCTCGAGCTTCTCGTAGTCGGCAAACCCCCGCACGTCGTCATACTCAACGAGGATGTCCGACAGCGTCCCGCGGATCTTCGTCTGGATGAACAGACTGAACCCGTTCATCACCGACAGCACCACGATCAGCAGGAACACCGCGACCGCCGCCGCCAGGATCGGCACCCCCGTGATCCGCCGGACGCGCAGGTACCTCAGGATGATCTTCAGCTTGTACAAGAGCGATTTCCCCGTGCGGGGTCTCTCGCGTCGCCCGACGCCGCCGGTGCGGTCGTCCGCCGACGAGGGACCCGCCCCCATGATAGCACGAAGAGCCCGTCTTGTCAGTTCACTTTTTCTTCAGGATGGCGTAGATGCGGTCGTCCCCGGTGCCGCCGAATTCCCCGCGGATGTCGAGACGCTCCGCGCTCAGGTGGCAGTTGGTCAGAAGGGCATGGAGCGATCCCTCCGTGAAGTGGTAGAGGTGGGCAAGGTCGTAGAAATGCCCCTGTCGCCCGGCGAGGTTGTGCGTGATGAGGAGACACGCCCCCCCGTTGGCCAGCATCGCGTAGATGCGTCGGGCGGTGGTGGTGGGGTCCACCGTGTGTTCCAGGACGTCCACCGCGAGGATGCAGTCGAACATCATGTGGGAGCCGCTCAGGGTCTCGAGCGTCCTGCCCAGGATCTGCACGTCCGGCAGCCGCTGCCGGATGGACTTGTACAAGCGCTGGTTGGGTTCCACGGCCGTCAGCCGGGTCTGGGGAGACCGTCGGTGGATTTCCTCGAGGTGCGCCCCATACCCGCACCCGACCTCCAGCACGTGCATCGCCTTCCCTGTCTTCACGTGCTCGCAGAACGTGCACAGGTAATCGATGTGCGCCTTGGCCCGCTTCTCCCACTGCGCGACCCGGTCCGCCGGAATCTGCGCGTAGCTGCCGCTCGAGTCCGTCGGCATGTCGTTCCAGTAGGTGGTGTTGTAATACTGAAGATGTTCGTTGGGGGTGAACGAGGGGTTGACGAAGACGAGTCCGCACCCCCCGCATCGCACGACCCGAAGGTTCGCCGCGGGGTCGGCGTAGACCTGCCCAAACTCGCGCTTCTCGCCGCAGACGTTGCAGGGAACCGGTCGCATGAAATCCCTCCGTCCAGGCTGGCCGCTGTTAGTCTACCACGGACGAAGGAGAGTGCACGGAAAAAGTCGCCGGAAGGCCGGTTTTGCCCGCACTTTCTCAGGACCAGGCGGTGCGGGGCGTACGATCCGGAGCAGTCCTATGCTTTCCCGGGCGCCGGTTCGGACCCGGCGGGGGATTGCGGGGCAGGGGGGGCTTCCCTCAGCAGCGGGAAGAGGATCACGTCACGGATGGACTTGGCGCCGGTGAGGAGCATCGTCAGCCGGTCGATGCCGAGACCTTGGCCGCCGGCGGGGGGCATGCCGACCTCCAGCGCATGGACGAAGTCCTCGTCCAGCCCCGCCCATTCCCCCTTGGCATTCGCCAGCTGCTCGCGGAACCGTCGTTCCTGCTCGATCGGATCGTTCAGCTCCGTATATCCGTTGCCCAGCTCCATTCGGCCGACGAACAGTTCAAACCGGTCGGCGAATCGCGGGTCCTCCGGCGAGGCCTTCGCCAGCGGACACAGCTCCACCGGGTAGTCCGTGACGAACGTGGGGTCCACGAGGTGCGGCTGAACCAGCTCCTCAAAGAGGTCGTCGGCGATCTCGGCCGCGGTCTCGGCCTTTATCACCGCGATGTGCAGGTCGAGTGCGCGATTCCGCAGGGCTCCGGCGTCCGCCGCGTCGATGCCCACGTATTCCCGGAAAAGGTCCGTGTACTTCGCGCGCTTCCACGGCGAAGCGAGGCGGATCTTCATGCCGTTCCATTCCATGTCGTCCGCCACGCCCAGCGCTGCGCGCACGGACTGGATCATCTCCTCCATCAGTTGCATCATCACCCCGCAGTCCGCGTAGGCCTGATAGGCTTCCATCATCGTGAACTCGGGGTTGTGCCGGGTCGAGATGCCTTCGTTACGGAAGTTGCGGTTGAGCTCGTAAACCCGGTTCATCCCGCCCACCAGGAGGCGCTTGAGGAAGAGCTCGGGCGCGATACGCAGGAAGAGGTCCATGGCGAGCGCGTTGTGGTGGGTGACGAACGGCTTTGCCGCCGCGCCCCCGGCGATCCGTTGCATCATCGGGGTCTCCACCTCCAGGAACCCCCGCGAGTCCAGGTACTCCCGCAATAGGCGCACGATCCGCACCCGCGTCCGGAAAATCTCCATCACCTCCGGGTTCGCCGCAAGGTCCACGTACCGCTGACGGTACCGCGTCTCGACGTCCGTCAACCCGTGCCACTTCTCCGGGGGCGGGGTGAGGCTCTTCGAAAGCAGCGTGAAGGACTCGGCGAACACGGTGATCTCTCCCGTGCGCGTCTTCCCCAGCGTCCCTTCCACCCCGATGATGTCCCACAGGTCGAGCAGCTGGAAGACTTCGTAGGCCTCGTCGCCCACGGCGTCCTTGCGGATGTACGCCTGGATTCGCCCGGTGCCATCGCGGAGGTCGAGGAAGGAGGCCTTTCCATGCGTGCGCAGGGCGGTAATGCGCCCGGCCGTGCGGACGCGCTTGTCCGTCCGGCCCTCTTCGTACTGTGCCGCGGCGTCGCTTACGAATAGGACGTCGGCAAACCGACCCCCGTAGACGTTGATGCCCCGCTCCTTCAGCAGCTTCAGCTTGCGGAGCCTGTCCTCTTCGACCCTCGAACGCTCTTTCACGATGAACTCCCGGACGCCGCGGTGCAGAATTTGGTTCGGAACGTCAGGATATTACGCGACTTAGGACGATAAGTCAAGCACAGATACACGCGAATTGCCGCGCCGATCCGCTTCGCCGCTGGTTTGCATCGCCCTGCTGTAGCGTTTCGCTCAAGTGTTGGCCCAAATCAACCCGATAAAATAACTGTACATGCCAAAGACGCAAACAACTGGCGAAAAACACCAGGGGAAGCAACGAATATAAACCAAGATATCTTTGACCCGTTATCCAGGGCGTGCTATTATTACACTAAGCGACCAATGCTGGTCGCTCGGATTTGCCTTTTCTATGTTTTTCCGCTTAGGACCGGGTAGGTTTGTTTCTGGTCCGGTGGGGGAAAACGGGGAAAGCGTGGAACACAGGCAAAGGCGTTCTTATCAACGGGCTCCCGCACGACTGCCGATCTGGGTCAGGTTGCAGCACACCGGCATCGCGCTTCAGGGGCACACCGCAAACGTGTCAGCCGGGGGGATATACCTGCTGGCTGCGGTGGACTCTGAGTTTCCCGTGGGCGCCCCGGTTTCGGTGATATTCGGCCTCCTGGATGATGAAAACCTGGGGTATAACCTCCATCAGGCCTCGAAGGGCGCCGAGATCGTCCGCCTCGAAAGACTTGGCTACGGCATCGGGATAGCCCTCAAATTCACTGAGGCGGCGGCTTTCTGCAGGTGTGCGTATCATCCCGCTCTATGCTGAAATTCGCCTCGATGCCTATCAGGCGGATCTCCATCAGTTCTAGCCGTAACTGTAATATCCGCAAGCTATTACGATGAGCGCCGCGTTCCAGCCACCGGGGGCGTTTGTCTCCGGCGCGAACGTAATCAACCGCCTCGATTCTGCCGATAGTACTTGTATGAGCGGGGCTTAAGAAAGATGTGCCCGGACAACCTCAACGCTGTGTCGACGTAACCAATGGATAACAACATAGTGCGGGAAATAGCGGCAATTCAGGGGCTTGGGATGAGGTCTCTCCGCTGGATGATTGCTCTCTTTTGTATGGCGGCGCTATCGGTAATTGGTGGATGCGGGACGGAAACGTCGAGCACGGCCCGCTCGCAGGCCCAGGCGGTCCCGCAGGAGGATCATTTCCAGAAGGCGCTCGGTTTCGAAGCGCAAGAGCAGTGGGACCTGGCCAAGCAGGAGTATCGGCTGGCCATAAAGCAGCAACCCGCGGACTCGCGCGCCTGCGTGAACCTGGGTCAGCTCTATGCCCGTGACGGGGAATCGGCACGCGCCGAGGAGTCCTGGCGCCAGGCTCTTCGCGCCAACCCCGCGGACTCCCGGGCCTTGAACCTGCTCGGCAGCGTCTACATGCGTCAATCGAAGTACGACGAGGCCATCGCCTATTACCGCAAAGCCGTGGATGCGGACCCGAATTACGCGAACGCCCACTGGAATCTTGCCGCGGCGTATCGAAGCGTCGACATGAAGCGCGAAGCCGCCGAGCACTATCGCAAGTACATTGAGTTGGCCCCGCCCGAGGATCTCGATGGTATCGTCGAGGCCAGGCGCTACATCGATTCAATTACCGAAAAGTGAAGCCTCCCCGTCCCAAGGGACGGGGCTTCCGGGCGAAGGCGGGTGAAGCCTTCCCGCCGCCAGCGCGGGGCTTCTGCTGGATAGGGGCGAAACCCGCCGTAGCCTCAGGCGTTGGCGGGTGATGTCGCAGGTTCGCCGCCGGCTTCCCGACTGTCCCGGCAAGGCCGGGATGAGTTGTCGGCGTCTTCTCACTGGACGGGAGAATCATGAAACGTTGTCAGAAGTGCGGCGAGGAGTGGACGCGCCGGGAGCAGCCGGGATTCAAAGAGGCCTGTCCCAAGTGCACGGCCTTCCTCCACTCGTGTCTCAACTGCAAGCTCTATAACCCCACCGCCGACCGGTGCAGTTCCGTCACCGCCGAATGTCCGGGAGACCGACAGGGGGTGAACTACTGCGAGGAGTTCGAGTTCCGGGACGTCGCTGCAAATGCCAACCATCCCGCCCCACGCGCCGCCCGTAACGGAAACGGCGGCCCACACACGCAGCTCGGGTTCGACGAGCCGGAACCGGGCAACCATGTCTCGGGAAAGCAAACGAACGCCCGCAGAAAATTCGACAAGCTCTTCAGCGAATAACCTTTAACAGGATACTAAAGAAATTCAGTCCGGACCTCTTGCGGCGGCCGTCGATAATGGATACGATGGGGAATGGCAACTGCCAGAACGATTCCGAGGTGATCTGAAATAATCTCGGTTTCAGGATTGCCTTCATGGTTCAGCGTCAGGAGAAATGCTATGGTGCAGAATAGACTAACGATATCCATTGGCGGCAAGTCCGACCATTTGAGTGTTTCGACCGTCATTAACGCTCTCAAAGGAACCAACGGTGCTCTGTATGGGGTGGCGAGAGACATAACTTCGCCCGAACCGCCTCATGTCGAGTGGCAGGTGGAAAGCGCCTCCAAGAACAGCCCGCTTACAATGACGTTTGTCGGCCGCACCAAGACCGGACTTGACGTGATTGGCCCTTTCATGGACGCGGTGCGCACCTTGGAGACTGGCATCAAACGCCCGCGTTTCCTGTCGGACGACACGATACGCCGCCTCAAGGACTTGGTGGGCGTGCTAAGCAACGGAGCCGAGGAAATTCGGTTCTCCGCCGATGGGGAAGAGCCGGTCAGCCCCACCCTGCACCTTGCCGCGAACGTCGATGCTATCTTGCATAGTCGGGCGAATCCCTATGAGACCGTGACTGAACTTGAGGGGCGGTTGGAAGAACTCTCTGTCCACGGCGAAACCCCCGAGTTTCGAATATATGACATTCTTACGGGCCGGTCCACCGAATGCGAGTTCAACCCGGACGACATCGACCGCGTAGCGGATCTGATCAAGAACAAGTCGCGAGTGCGGGTGCGTGGTTTGGTCAGATACGATGTGCTGTATCGCGCGGCCTCTATTAAGGTGGAATCTTTTGTTGCGCTGCGAGAACAACGGGAATTACCCCAAATGAGCGATTTGCATCGGGCCAAGATAAACATAACGGGGGGAATGGATTCTGTGGAGTTTGTTCGAGGACTGCGCGATGCCGAATAAACCCGAAGTGGTGATGTGGGATTCTTGCGTCATAATTGACGCCATTCAAAAAGACCCCAAATATTGGCCAGCGATAGAACCATTTGTAAAGGACGCCGAGCAGGGCAAATTACTAATTGTGGTTTCTGAGATATCGCGAGTGGAGGTGTCGTATCTTTCCCGCCTTGCCCAGGGCGGCACACCAATTGAGGACCAAGTGAGGTTAATCAATGCGTGGTTCGAGAATCCTTACGTGGTTCGCCGACAGCAACACGCCGGTATTTCCGATCTTGCCGCAGAAATCGGAAGAACCTACTCGCTGAAACGGGCAGCCGACAGGATCATTCTCGCGACTGCCGTATTTGAGCGAATCCCGATACTCCACACGCGAGACGGAGAGGGGGGAAAACCAGGATTACTCAAATTGAGCGGAAAGGTCGGGAACCCTCCTGTTCGCATTGAAGCGCCAGAACGCTATCATGGAACCTTATTCGACAAAGGAAACCAGGGGGAACCCAAAGCGTAAAATCCCTCATAAGGGCGCCCTCGGACCCTTTCCTTTATCCCCACCTGATTCTCACCAAGTACACTTCGGTTCTCTTTTGCCCTCCGGGTCTCAGTTACGCCTTGAGGATGCTCCGGACGATCCCGGCGTTCTCGGCCACCTGGTTCTTATATTTTTCTGGAAGATGCCGACATCCACGGCGTCGGTGGGGTTGATGTGGGTGAAAGCGAACTCCGAGGCGATCCGCGCGATAAACTTCTCCGATGCCACGGACAAGGCACGGCATGACCGGATGGTTGGACTGGTCGAGGGGATGTTGGAGATGCACAAGGACCTGGCGGAAACCAAGACGGAGCACGAACGCGAGGTGATTCAACGGCAGATCGACGCGACGGACAAGGAGATTGACAAATTGGTGTATGAACTGTATGGTCTTACAGAGGAAGAGATCGGGATTGTGGAGAGGGAAGGCGGCCAGTGAAGCCCATCCGGTTTTCAGCGCACGCGCGAAGTTACGTTTCAAGCCGAGGGTTCACCGAGGCGGAGGTGGCCGAAATCATCCAGACGTCCGTCTGGACGCCGGCGGATCTGGGCCGCCTTGAATGCCGGAAAGACTTTCCCTTCGGGCGGAAATGGAATGGGAAGACGTTTGCCACCAAACAGGTGCGGCCTATCTTCGTGGAAGAGAAGTCGGAGATTCTTGTTGTGACCGTTTATACGTATTACTTCTGAAAGGGGTGAGCCATGAAGATCAGTTACGACCCTGAAGTGGACGCGCTGAGCATCCGTTTCCGGGAAACCACGACGACTACGCGACACCTTGCCGAGGGGATCGCCGCGGACTACGACGGCGACGGCCGACTGGCGGGACTTGAGGTCATGGACGCGGTGAAACGTTTCGGAAGCGAGGACACTCTCAGGCAGGTTGTGCTGGAAGGGATCGGACCAGGAAAACGTTCCTGAGTTGTGAACCGAGATAAGGGGCCGGGGTTTTTCCCCCGTCCCCAGATGCCCGAAGAACGCCGGTGCCAGGGGCAGGTGTGCCACACCGCCGACTTTCAGGTCATCTCCCGCAGTCGGCGGATGCGGTCCTCGATGGGCGGGTGGGAGTCCCACATGCTCGTGCCTTCCCGGCCCTGGAGCTTCATGACCGGGTTGACGATGTAGAGGTGCGCCGTCGCGCGGTTGGCCGCCTCGAGCGGTTCCCCGTCCGCCTGGATCTTCTCCAGTGCGCTCGCCAGGCCGTCCGGAAGACGCGTCAGCTCCACCGCGCCCGCGTCCGCCAGGTACTCCCTCTGCCGGCTCACCGCCAGCTGGATGATCTTCGCCAGCAAGGGCGCGACGATCGCAAACAGGATGGCCACGAGGGCCATCACGAGCATCACGACGCCTCCCCCGTCCCGTCCGCTCGACCGCCCCCGTGAGCGTCCGCCGTACCACAGCGTCCGCAAAAACGCGTCCGAAATCAGGACCACCGTCCCCACCAGGATCGCCATCAGCATCGCAAACCGGATGTCATGGTTCCGCACGTGACTCATCTCGTGCGCCATCACCCCCTGGAGCTCGTCACGGTTCAGTTTCTCAATGAGTCCGCGGGTGATGGCGACCGAGGCGTGCGCGGGGTCGCGTCCGGTGGCAAAGGCGTTCGGGGAGGGGTCGTCGATGAGATACACCCTGGGCATCGGGACGCCCGCGGCGATCGACAGCTCTTCCACTACGTTGAAAAGCTGCGGCTGGTCCTGGTGCGCGATCTCGCGGGCCTGGCTCATGCGCAGGATCAGCGAGTCGCCCTCCAGGAATCCGAAGAGCACCATGAAGAACGCGATCGTCCCGGCGACCGCCGCGCCCACGAGCGCCGAGACCCAGTTCGGCCCCCCGACCGCCGAGCCGATCAGGACTCCCAGCGTCGCCAGGATCGCCAGAAACACGAAGACCAGGATCCACGTGTTGCGCCGGTTCGAACGGATCAACTCCATCATGCTCGCCATGGCGGCCATGCTCCTCTAGAGTCTCTAAAACCATGACCTTCTGGCTTCGGCCCCGATGGAATCGGGACTTTGTCGGCCTTCTTCGGCGATTCGAAGAATCCCTCACCCCGCCCCTCTCCCGGAGGGAGAGGGAGAGTTGGCCCATTAGCCATGCAAAGTTCAATAAATCGCCTCAGTCCCGACCCTGTCGGGACGAAGTCATTATTTTAGAGGCTCTAGCGCTTACTTCCCGGCGGCGTCGGTTGTCTCGCCTTTCAGGACCGTCCCGACGCTTGCGTGATTCGCGGGGTCGGTTGCGCCGGGCGCCGGTGCGGACTTCGTCGGCAAGAGCAGACGGACCCCGACAATAATGATGAACACCGCGAAGCATTTCTTCAGCACGTCTCCGGGAAGACGCGCCGCCAGGCTCGTTCCCAGGAGAGTCCCCGCCAGCGCCCCGATCACCAGGAGTCCCACGATGCGCAGGTCCACCTTGATCTCGGCCTTCCAGTAGAGGCACGCTCCCAGAAACGCCACAGGCACCATCACCGCCAAGCTGATCCCCTGGGCGGATTTTTGCGTCACGGCGAACAGAAGGACGAGTATCGGGACGACGATTACCCCGCCGCCCACCCCCAGAAGTCCGCTCAGGAATCCCGAGCACAACCCCACCAGGATGAGAAGCCACCACAAACTGAGGACGTTTCCAGGCATCGTATCCTCTCCGATTTGGGTCGTGGCGTGGTCCGCGGACAGGGGAACTGCCGATAACGCCTCGCGGACCAGCCGAGGGACTTAGATGCTTTGTCGACAGGACGGGCGTCCGCTAGAACTGCACCTTCGGGGCCTCACGGGCCGCCGGCTCCTCCACCTGGAAGAACGGCTCCTCCTTGAAGCTGAAGACCCCCGCGATGAGGTTCGAGGGCACACGCTGGATGCTGACGTTGTAGTCGCGGACGACGTCGTTGTAGTGCTGCCGGGCAAACCCGATCCGGTTCTCCGTCCCGGCGAGCTCCTCCTGCAGTCCCAGGAAGTTCTGGTTGGCCTTGAGTTCCGGGTAGTTCTCGGCCACCGCAAAGAGACTCTTCAAGGCCCCCGTGAGCATGTTCTCGGCCTGCTCCCGGTCCCCCACGTTCCCGGCGTTCATCGCCATGTTCCGCGCCTTCGTCACGTTCTCGAACGTCTCCCGCTCGTGCTTTGCGTACCCCTTCACCGTCTCCACGACGTTCGGAATCAGGTCGTACCGCCGCTTCATCTGCACGTCGATTTGCGCCCACGATTCCTTTACCTGGTTCCGCCGGCTGATGAGACCGTTGTAGATCCCCACCCCCCACACCAGAACCAGGAACAACAGCCCGGCGGCCACCAGCAGGAATATCAGTCCTCCGGCCAGGACCATGAATCCCATGAGCATTGGACGTCCCTCCAAACAGAATGTCATTCCGCACGACTTGCCCGAAATCCGACGACTATCTTACCGGGGTTCACGGCCCCACGGCAAGCGAAAAAACCCAATCCGGGGAGTTCGCCGGCGAGGGAAAGGACCGTCCCGGCCCCGCTTCCGCAAATCCGCGCCTCGCGGTCTCATGGGGATTCTCCTCAAGCGGCGGCTATTCGTCGTCCGGCCGGGATTGGGCCCTTCTCTTGTGCCGGTTCTGCAACTGCTTCTTCTTCGCCTTTCCGGCGAGATATGCCTTTTCTCTCCGCCGATGGGTCATTCCCGCGATCTCGCTTTGCACGCTGTGGTAGCTTTCGAGTCTCTCGGCGTCGAGCGTCCCGGCGGCGATCGCGGCCAGCACCGCGCACCCGGGCTCCGACCGGTGATGACAGTCGCTGAACCGGCAGCCGAGCGCCATCTTCTCGATGTCGGTGAATTGCGCGACGACCCCTTCTTCCTCGCCGCCCCAGAACTCCAGCTCCCGTATCCCGGGCGTGTCGATGACGACCCCGGCCCCGGGAAGCAGGATCATCTCCCGCCACGTCGTGGTATGCCGGCCCCGGCGGTCGCTTTCGCGCACCGCGCCCACCGGAAGCAGCTCACTGCCCAGAAGACCGTTGATGAGCGCCGACTTCCCCACGCCCGACCGGCCCAGGAAGACCGCCGTCTTTCCCACTTCGAGGTGTCGGCGCACGTCATCCAGTCCGTGTCCCAAAAGCGCGCTGACCGCGTGGACGGGCACCCCGTGCGCGATGGGCTCGACCGACACCGCGCGCGCAGCGGCCTCCGCGCACAGGTCGCTCTTGTTCAGCAATATCACCGGCGTCGCCCCGCTCGCCCGCGCCAGCGTCAGGTAGCGCTCGATGGTCGGCAGGTGAAAATTCCTCCCGCCGTCGAGTCCGCTCACGAGGAACGCCACGTCGATGTTCGCCGCGAGGATCTGCTCCTCCGTCGTGGCGCCCGACTGCTTCCTCGAAAGCCGGCTCCGACGCGGAAGCACCGCGTGGATGCTCGCCGTGCCCTCGCCGGTCCGTGGGGCGATCGCCACCCAGTCGCCCACGGCGGGCAATTCGGTGCGCGAGCGCGCCTCGTGCCGCATCCGTCCCGTCACCTCCGCCGCGAGCCGGCCGATTTCACTGTACACCCCGAACAGGTCTCTTTCCTCGCGCGCGATCCGCGCCGGGACGAGTCCCTCCTTCCGGAACGCCTCGAAGTGCGTCTCGAAAAACGGATTCCAACCCAATTCCGCCAGGCTCATCGCCCCCGGCGTCGCTTCCCCAGGGTCCGGTTCGTCAACGGTCAACGCGCGCCTCCTTGCCACTCATTCTTGCACGGGATTCAGTATAGTCGGCATAGGCCTTCTCGGCAAGCTCCGCGTTTCCCAAAAGCGCGGGGCAGTCCTCCGCGCGAAGGATGGGGGAAGGGGTCTCACAGGTCGTAGCGCTTGAGTGGGTCGCTCATGTCGGCGGGTCCGCGGGGGTGCACGGGGAGAGGCTATTTTTTCTCGGGCTGCGGCGGCTTCTCCGCTTCCTTCTCCAGCTTCTCAATGTGACTTCGCGCCTCGCGCCCGTAGTAGCTTCTCGGGACCGACTCGACGAGTTTCCTGTACAGCCTCAGGGCGTCGGCCGGCTTCTTCTCCACTTCGAACGCGAGGGCTTCGAGGAACACGGCCTGCTGGACGACCATGGCGGCCTTCTCGATCGGGACGGCGGACTTGGACGAGACTCCCTGGAACATCTCCCGTGCTTCGGCGGGTTTTCCCGCCTCCAGGCGGATTGTCCCGATGTTGAGCATGGCCTGCGAGACGCCGTCCGACTTGGCGAACCGCGCGATATACGCCTGGTACTCGCCCTCCGCTTCCTTGTACTTCGTCTCGTGGATGTAGTAGGAGGCCATCTTCTCGCGGGTCTTGTATTCCGCGAAGTCTTCCATGCTCTTCTTCTGTCGCGCCTCGTCGCGGATTTCGCCGCAGGTCGCGAGTGCCTTTTCCAGTCCATCTTTCTGGGCGAGGTAGCAGTCCACCATGCCCAGGCGCACCGTGAGTCGCTGCGAGTCGGGAAGGCCCGTCTCCAGCACCCTGGAATAAACCGCCAGCGCGTCCTGGGGTCGGTTCAGGCTGAGGTCGGCCGACGCCAGCCCCATGCACGCGTCGGTCACGAACGAACTCTTCGGGTGCTCGTCCATCACCCGCCGGAAATACCCCGCGGCCTTTTCAAAGCTGTTCAGCCTTAGATATATCTCGCCCACGCGCAGCTTCGCCTCGCTCAGCCGCTCGCTCCGGGGACAGTTGTCGATGAAGAAAACGTATGCCTTGATCGCCTGGTTGAAGTCCTCGGCCCGGCGTGCCCGGCGTCCCCACACGTCGGCGATCGCGAAGAGCGCGTCGTCACGGTATTCGCTCCCGGGATACTTGTCGACGAGCGTCTGGTAGGCTGCCAGGATGTCTCCCCGTCTGGCGTTGGTTTTTTCGAGGGACATGGCCAGGTAGTACTGGGCGTCGTCCGCCCATTCGCTGTCGGGGTACTTCACCAGCAGATCGCGGAACCCCTCCACCGCCTTGGCCGGGTTCTCGCGCGAAAGGTTTCTCAACTCGCGGAAGCTCGCGCCCGCCGGGTCTTCCGCCGCCGCGGGGGGCGCCGCTTCCTCTGCCCTCAGCACCGGGCTCGCCGACAGCAGCGCGCTCAATATCACGAAGAGGACGAGGACCTTCCGCCCGATCGCTCGGACGAGATTCGCCGTTCTTGTCGGGAGGATGGCAAAGCCGGTCGCGTTCCGGTGGATCATCGGGTGCGCCTCCCTGGGGGCGCCACGCGGGTTGGGGCCGCCCGCCGGGGTGACCCGCGCGCCAATTCTTCGGCGGCCTGCTACAGGCTTGCGAGCCACAGCGACCTGCCCCCTTCCATCTCCAGCAGGCGTGCGGTCTCGATGAGGTTGAGTCGCCCGATCTCCGTGACGAGGTCGGTGAACTCCTGGCCGATCTCCGTGGTTTCGACCTTCACCGCCCGCATCAGGAGATACTCACAGTCGTCCAGGAACTGTCGGTCACGCGCGTCCCGGGTCACTTCCTTGAGCCGGGCCATGCTCTCCACGACTCCCGAACTCAGGATGTCTTCCTGCACCATCTCGAAACTGCCCGAGCGGGGCCTGTCCGTCGCGCGCTGCATCTCGCGGAAGATCAGCCCCACCTCGTGGGCGAGTTGTGCAAGGTCCGCCCTGTCGGGCTGAAGCGCCATGCGTTCCGAACCCAGCGACACCTCGCTCAGGATGCCGCCGCTGATGAGACCCAGCGGCCGGATTTCCGAAAGCACCGTCTCGCTCAGACTCGTTGCCACTTGAGGCGTCTGAGACGTCCACCACGACCCGAGTGCCAGCGCCGCCAGGAGTCCCGCGGCCGCCGCCCGCAGTCCCCATTCGCGGATCGTGCGCAGCGCCGGCTCGGCCGCCCACGGCCGCGGCGCAAGACGCGCGAACCGCTCCCGCGCCTTCGAGTCCGGAACCGGCGATCCGGCCGACGCCGTCAGCATCCCGGGGTCCGACAGAACCGCCACCTCGTGCAGACACTTCGGACACGCGAGCAGGTGTGCTTCCATCCGCGCGCGGTCCTTGCCCGACATCCGTCCCGACACATACGTCCCCAACTCCTCGTTGCCCAGGCAATCGGCGTGCTTCCGGCTTCCCAGCGCGATCTGGAAAAACAGCCCCGCCTGTCCGAGAGAGTGCATCTTCTCCTGGCAGGACGGACACGCCGTCAGGTGCTCGGCGATGCGCTGATTCTCAGCGTCATCCAGAGAACCGTCCTGGTATTGCGACAGGATTTCCCAGTCGTAGCACTGCATTTCGCAAGCCCTTTACGTACAAATACTTGCGGCGTCACCCGCCGTCGATACAGACGACCGCCTCATACATAGTACGTGCGTCGGCTGCGGGGCTTATTACATTCAATCGGAGATTATCAATCTCGTTCAGGAAGGAAATTGTGCTGCAGTTTCTGGGCAAGACGGAGTTTGGCACGGAAAATAGCCGTTCCCACGAGGCTCGAGGAGATTCCCAGGATCCGGGCGATCTCCGCGTACTTCTTCCCCTCGAAGTAGAAAAACTTGAGGACAAGCTGGTCCCGGGTCGGCAGGCTTGCAAGGGCCTCGTGCACCATGTGGCGGACTTCACCCAGTTCGACATTTTCCTCCGCCTGGGCGCGGTGGTCCTGGATGATGTCCTTGAGCAGTAAGTCGTTGTTGCTGCCGGGGTTACGGTCGTCCAGCGAGAACGCCGCATGACGGTTCCGGTGGATCGCCTGGCGTGTCGTCCGGTAGGTGATGATCCCCAGCCACGTCGAGAACTTGCACCGCCACTCGAACGACTTCAGCAGCTTGAAGTTGTTCGCCACGATCTGCGAGAACACCTCCGAGCAGATATCCTCCACTTCAACGGTGCTCGACCCTATCGTTTGCGTCTCGCTCCGCAGCGCTTTCCAGATAACATGGTAGACCAAGGCGCTGTACCGGTCGATAAACTCTTCCCAGGCGCCCGACTGGCGTTTCGTGCATGCTCGAATAAGCCCGCGATCGGTCACGGCTTGCCCTTTCAGGGGGATACGTCTGGAGGGGGCGCCACCCCCAGTATCCTACCGATATTCAGACGGAGGTCAAGTCCCGGGAATTCATAACTTGCTGGCGTTTATGGCCTTTCGTCGGTCCGGCAGCCCTTCCCGAGCCCGTAGAGGCCCTTTCAGCCTGCGTCGCGATTCATCCCGAGTTTTCCGCGGAAGCCCCGCGCTAACGCCCCCTTTTCGGGGTATAACCCATGGAACGGGGAGCGGTCTATGGGTAAGCCATAGGCCTTTTTTTTGCTTGGAGCGGCGCCAACCTTTGAGGGGTCAAGCATGTGCGGAATCGTCGGATACATCGGGCGCAACTTCGCCGATCCGGTCCTCGTCGTGGACCTCGAGCGGCTGGAATATCGCGGGTATGACTCCGCCGGCATCGCCACCGTCGTCGCCGGCGAGTTGTGCGTCACCAAGCGTCTCGGACGCCTCCGCGTCCTGGACGAAGCCGTCAAGCAGTCCCCGCTCGGCGGAACCGTCGGCATCGGACACACCCGCTGGGCCACCCACGGAGAGCCCAGCGAAATCAACGCGCATCCGCACCTCGACTGCGGAGGCCGGCTCGCCATCGTCCACAACGGCATCATCGAAAACTACGTCGAGCTGAAAGCGGCCCTCCAGAAGGAGGGTCACGTATTCCGTAGCGAAACCGACAGCGAGGTCATCGCCCATCTCATCGAGAAGTTCGCCGGTCTGGGTCTTGCGCGCGCGGTGCTCCGCGCGGTGCGCGACCTCAAGGGGTCTTTCTCGTTCGTCGCGATGAGCGCCGACGAGCCGGACCTCCTCGTCGCGGCGAAGAGCGGCTCGCCGCTCCTTGTCGGCATCGGCGACGGCGAATCCTTCATCGCCTCCGACCAGACCGCGCTCTGCCAGCACACCTCCCGGTTCATCGTCCTGGACGACGGCGAAATCGCCTCCGTCCGCCGGGGCTCCGTCGACGTCATGAATTTCTACGGCCAGCCCGTCCACCAGGAGGTCTGCATCTCCGACATGAAGACCGACGCCGTCGAGCTGGGCGACTTCCACCACTACATGCTCAAGGAGATTTGCGAGCAGCCCGACGTCGTCCGGCGGATCCTCGGCGAATACACCGACGGCGACGGCCGCGTGGCCTTTGGCGACATCGGAATGACCGCGTCGGATCTGGCACGGGTCAGTCGCATCGTCATCCAGGCCTGCGGGACGAGCTGGCATGCCGGGCTCGTCGGCAAGCGTCTCCTCGAAGGTCTCGCCCGCGTCCACACCGAGGTGGACATCTCGAGCGAGTTCCGCTATCGAAACCCCATCCTCGAAGGCGATACGCTCGTCATGGCCATCAGCCAGAGCGGCGAGACCGCCGACACCCTTGCCGGCATCCGCCAGGCCAAGAGCCGCTTTATGAAAGTGCTGTCACTTTGCAACGTCGCCACCTCCAGCATCGCCAAGGAGTCCGACGCCGTCATCGACATGATGGCCGGGCCCGAGATCGGCGTCGCCAGCACCAAGGCCTACGTCGCCGAACTCGTCCTCCTCAACCTGCTGACGCTCTTCCTCGCGCGCATCCGCTGGACCCTCGACGACACCTCCGAGCAGATGATCGTCGGCGAACTCAAGACCCTCCCCGAAAAAATCGAGCGCATCCTCGCCGGCCAGAAAGCCGTCATCGAGTGCGCCGAGCGGTTCAAGAACTCCCAGCATTTCATCTTCCTCGGACGCGGCTACGACTACCCCACCGCGCTCGAAGGCGCGCTCAAGCTCAAGGAGATATCCTATATACATGCCACCGGCTATCCCGCTGGCGAGTTCAAGCACGGCCCCATCGCCCTCGTCGAGAAGGACCTGCCCGTGGTCGCCATCGCCACCCGCGGCGACCTCTACGACAAGATGCTCTCCAACATCCACGAGGTCCGCGCCCGAAAAGGCAAGATCATCGCCGTCGTCACCGAGGGGGACGAGGAACTCGCGAAGCTCGCCGACCATTGCCTCTACATCCCCGAGGCGAGCGACCATCTCGTCCCCATTCTCTCCGTCATCCCGCTACAGCTTCTCGCCTACCACGTGGCGGTCCTGCGAGGCTGCGATGTCGACAAACCCCGCAACCTCGCCAAGTCCGTCACCGTCGAGTGACTCCCTCTCCCTCTCGGGGGGAGGGTAGTCTATCGGGCTTCGGCTTCCCCGTACTCCTGTCTGCTTCTCCCTCAGCCTTACACCTTGCCCACAACGCCCTTGGCCAACCCTTAAGGCCGCATCCGCCCCATTTCCCCTCCCTTGGGGCTAGGGTGGGCACTCCCCACTAAATTTTGTGTTTTTTTGTGTCAGTTTTCCTTTGACACCTTCAAGGTATGCATAGGATACTACAGCCTGCAACAGGTCGCGACGGGTTCTTTCTCCTTTGGAGTGGTTCATGCCCGATCGCCTGCAGAACTTTTACTCGATGAAAGAAGCCTGCCAGCTGATCGGCGTCAGTCGCTACACGCTCCTGCGCTGGTTTACCGAAGGGAAGGTTGCGGAGGTTCCGCGCAGTCGCCGGAACAACTACCGCATGTTTCGTCCCCAGGACGTCGAGCGCATCAAGGCCTACGCCGAGGCGGTCGAGCTTCCCGCCGTCGAGGACAAAAAACAGGGCAAGCTTTTTCAGGGGTGAAGACTGCCGCGACCTGTCGTGACCAGGGAACCTTACGGGCGCCGTGACGCTGAGAACTCGGAGGACACAGGATGGACAGGCAATTCACTTTCCTCATCGTCGATAACGACGACTCATTCCGCGAACTGTGCACTCATTTTCTGACGTCTCTCGGACACAAGACGGCGGAAGCGCGGGACGGTCAGGAGGCGCTCACCGCGCTTCGTCGGGAGTGGTTCGACGTGGCGCTCGTCGACCTCCGCCTTCCCCGGCTCGACGGCCTCCAGCTCGTCAAGATCATCAAGGCCGAGAAGCCCAGTCCCGAGGTGATCATCCTGACGGGATACGGGTCCATCTCCTCCGCCGTCGAGGCGATGAAGCTCGGGGCCTACGACTACGTCACCAAGCCTTTCCAGCTTCACGAGATGGAGCTGGTGGTGGACCGGCTTCTCCGCACCAAGCGTCTGGAGAGCGAGAACCGGATGCTCCGCAAGCGTCTGGACGAGATCTACCACGTCGAGCAGCTCGGCTCCATCATCGGCACGCCCGAGCACATCCGGGGCTGCATCATCGGCTCGACCCCGAGGATGCGCGAGGTCTTCGGCCTCATCGCCGCCGTCAGCCGCAACCGTTCCGCCGTCTTCATCCAGGGCGAGAGCGGCACCGGCAAGGAGCTCGTCGCCCGTGCGATTCATTTCCAGGGACCTTCCGCCGACAAGCCCTTCCTCGCCGTCAGCTGCTCCGCCCTCTCCACCGCGCTCCTCGAGAGCCAGCTCTTCGGTCACGTCAAGGGGGCCTTCGCCGGCTCGACCATGAGCACCCCCGGGTTCTTCCGCGCCGTCGACGGCGGGACGATCTTCCTCGATGAGATCTGCGAGATGGACCTGGGCCTCCAGGCCAAGCTGATGCACGCGCTCGAGGTCCGCGAGATCACCCCCGTCGGTTCCGCTCAGTCCATGAGCGTGGACGCGCGCGTCGTCGCCGCCACGCGTCGTTCCGTCCAGGCCGCGCTCCACGACGGACTCCTTCGCGAGGACCTCTACCACCGCCTGAACGTCGCTCGGATCGAGTTGCCTCCGCTCCGCGAGCGTGCGGATGACATCCCGCACCTCGTCCGTCACTTCGTCCAGAAGCACGCCCGCGAATACGACGTCGCCGCGCGCGAATTCTCCCCCGAGGCCATGGACCTCCTCATGCATCACGACTGGCCCGGGAACGTCCGCGAGCTCGAAACCGCCGTCGAGTTCGCATTCACCCTAGGCGAAGGCGACGTCATCACCCTGGACGACCTCCCCGGCTCCCTGCGCGGAGGGTCCACCGTCCAGTGGAAGGTCTCGGGCAAGTCCGTCCCGTCCCTCGACGAGGCGGAGCGTTCTCTCATCGAGTTGGCTCTGGAGGTGGCCAAAGGCAAGAAAGCAGTCGCCGCGCGGTTCCTCGACATCGACCGCCAGCGACTCTACCGCAAGATCAAGAAATACCATCTCGATCCCGGGCTGGGCAAGATCTGAACGCATCGCGCAAACGCTTCCGGTCAGCCGGCTCTGGCACGAAGCGTGCTGTACTGGGGGACGGGGCGGAGTCCGACCGAGAGGTTGCTGCTCCGCCCCGGTTGTTTCCGCACGGAGGGGGGTAGGGGGGCGAGCCCGAAGCGGTCCAGTCCTTCATCCCGGGCGAGCGCCCGGGCTTCACTTAAGCGCCTACCGGGGTCTCTGGCTCGTCTTCCGGCGTCTGAGGCGTCTCGCCGTTTTTCGGGCCGGACGCTCCCAACGACGCCGCCACCGCGCGGTCGGCCTCCGCGCCTTCGAGCACCTGTCCGATGGAGCGCAGCTTCTGATAGCGCTTCTCCAGCAGTTCCTCGACGGGGAGTTTTTTGAGCTGCGAGATGTACTTGAGTATATGCTTCTTGACCAGTGCGCAGGCTTTCTTCGGGTCGCGGTGCGCCCCGCCCAGAGGCTCCGGGATGATGTCGTCGGCGATCCCCAGGTCCAGCAGACTCTGCGCCGTGAGACGCAGCGCCTCCGCCGCTTCCGGCGCGTTCTCCCCGCTCTTCCACAGGATCGCCGCGCACCCTTCCGGACTGATCACCGAGTAATAGGCGTGCTGCAGGATGGCCAGTCGGTCCCCGACTCCGATGCCGAGCGCCCCCCCCGAGCCGCCTTCCCCGATCACGATGTTCACGATCGGAGTCGCTAGTCGCGCCATCTCCATCAGGTTCCCCGCGATGACCTGCGCCTGTCCCCGTTCCTCCGCCCCGATCCCCGGATACGCCCCCGGCGTGTCGATCAGCGTCACCACCGGGATCCCGAACTTCGCCGCCAGCCGCATGACCCTCAGCGCCTTCCGATACCCTTCCGGGTGCGCGCACCCGAAATAGCAGCTCACCTTTTCCTTGGTCGTCTTCCCCTTCTGGTGCCCGATCAGCGCGATCTTCTGTCCGTCCATCCGTGCGAACCCCGTCACGATCGCGTGGTCGTCGCTGAACACCCGGTCCCCGTGCAGCTCCACAAAGTCCTCCGTCATCAGCTCGATGTAGTCGGAGGTCTGAGGCCGGTCGGGGTGACGTGCCACCATCACCGTCTCCCACGCCGAGAGGTTCGAGAAGATCTCCTGCGTCAGATGCTCACAGTCCTTCTTCAGCTCCTTGAGCGCCGCCAGGTCCTGTCGTTTCCCGCTCGATTCCAGCGTCTTGATGCGGCTCTCCAGCTCCAGGATCGGTTTCTCGAAGTCCAGTCCGTTGCTTCGTGCGCACATGGATCGGCACTCCTTGGGCCCGCTTCCTCATTCCCTCTCCCTCCGGAAGAGGGACAGGGTGAGGGAAGTTCATTCGTCATTCCGTTCCTGCATTCTGCCTGATCGCTTCTCACCCCGTCCGGTAGACCGAGATGTCGTGCATCTGCTTCTGCACAAACGCCAGGTCCGGCGGCCGCAGGTCCCGGTTCTTCCGCAGCATCATCGCCACCAGTTCCTCGAACGCCGGGCCCACCTCCGGGGCGAACCGGCTCAAGGGGGGCGGCTCCTGGCTGACGTGCGCCTCCAGCAGCTGGTCCGCGTCGATCTGCAGAAACGGCGGTCGTCCCGCCACCATCTCGTACAGCATGATGCCCAGCGAATAGATGTCGCTGCGCGGGTCGAGCGGCCGCCCCTGCACCTGCTCCGGCGACATGTACGTCTTCGTCCCGCGGATGCTCCGCCCGCTTTCCGGCCACTGGAACCACCGCTTCCACCGCTGCCCGTACAGCACCGAGATCGCGAAGTCGATCACCTTGACCTCCAAGCCCCCTCGCGTCGACACCATGATGTTCTCGGGTTTCACGTCACGGTGCACCACCCCGTTGTGATGGGCGTGCGCCAGTCCCCCGACGATCTGCCGTATGACCTCCTCCGGGTTCTCCCGCAGCACCGCCGCCTTCGCGCGCATCAGACCCCGAAGGTTGTCCCCGCGACAATACTCCATCACCACGTACGAAAGCATCCGCGTGTGGCCGAACTGGTACATCTTGATGATGTTCGGGTGCTGCAAGCGGTCGCGAAGCCGGAACTCCCACTTCAGCTGTCTTGTCCGGTGCTTGAAGTTCGGCGCGCGGCGGCTCACCGTCTTGATCGCCACGTCCCACCGCGTCTGGTAGTCCGTCGCCGCGTAGACCGTCGAGTTCTTCCCGTCCATGATGACGCCGGTGATCTCATACCCCGCGATGCTCGATTGTACCGTCGTCATAGCGTCCTTCCGATGCCGCCCACGCAGGTTCCGGTAATAATGTAGTGCGGCCCCTCGTGGACCGCCCTTCGCCGCTCCTTCCGACCGGACTCGCCAAGCACCTCATTAATGCTCGTTTCGCGCCCAAAATCAAGAAAAATGTTGACGCGCCCTCCCACCGCGAGTAGTCTGTTTCGAGCGTAAGCGGTTTTCACGTCTCTACTTGGGTCCGCACCTGCGCACCGAGACCCACGGCGTTGATCCGTCGTGGGGCATCTCCTTTGGAGAATCAAATGTCCCGGCTTTTCGACCAGGTGACCATCATCGGCGTCGGACTCATCGGGGGCTCCCTCGGCCTTGCCCTTCGCCGCGGGAATCTCGCCCGCCGCGTCGTCGGCGTCGGTCACCGTCAAGCCTCCATCGACCGCGCGATCGAAATGGGCGCCGTCGACCAGGGCACCCTCGACCCGCTCGAGGGGGTCAAGGGCTCGGGGCTCGTCGTCCTCGGCACCGCGGTCCGGCTCATCGTCGAGATGGGCCAGACCGTGGCTCCGGCTCTCGCGCCCGGCGCCGTCGTCACCGATGTGGGCTCCACCAAGTCCGAAATCGTGCGTCGGTTCGAAGAGCTGCTCGCGGCGGGCGTCTCGTTCGTGGGCGCCCACCCCATAGCCGGCAGCGAAAAGCGCGGGATCGACGCCGCGCGTCCCGATCTCTTCCAGAAATGCGTCTGCGTCCTCACCCCGACCGACGCCACCGACCCCAAAGCCTTGCGTCGCGTCTCCGACCTCTGGACCGCCGTCGGCGCTCGCGTATGCACCCTCTCGTGCGAGGAGCATGACGACATCCTCGCGCGGACCTCCCACCTGCCGCATCTCGTCGCCGGCGCACTCGTCGCGTCGCTTACGACCCCCGACACCCGTTTCGTCGGTCCCGGACTTCGCGACACCACCCGCATCGCCGCGGGCGACGTCGACGTCTGGTGCGACATCTTCCTGACCAATCGCGCCGCCGTCCTCGACGCCCTCGCCGGTTTCACCGATCGGATGGCCGAGCTGCGCCGTGCCGTCGAGTCCGGCGACCGCGCCAAACTCGCCGATCTCCTCGCCGCCGCCAAGTCCCGCCGCGATTCCCTCAGCCCGGAATAACCGTCGTTCTCACCACAGAGGTCACAGAGGACACAGAGAACAACGGCAAAACCGGAGAATCCGGGGGAAGAAAAAGCAGGAAAAAGACTGTGGCGGTCCGGCATTTCTGCAGTTTCTCGAACCTCCATTTTCCTCTTCTTTCCCCTCTGTGCCCTCTGTGCTCTCTGTGGTTCCATTAAATCTGCTGGGGTGGGAAGTGTCCCCCATTATCGACTTGACGGGAACGTCCCATTTCTGGATACTGGGCGCCCTCAATCGTGCTGAGCAGGTGAACAGGTGAGTAGGGGACCGTCCCGATTTCATCGGGACTCTGCGGCAAGGCCGCGGGGGGCCTGTGTGAAGCAAAAGACCTGGCGCATCGAAGTCGCGACACGACCCGACCTCGTCGACCCGGCGGGCAAGGGCGTCCAGTCCGACATCGCCGACCTCGCCATTGCCGGCGTCCGGGGCGTGCGGTTCGTCCGGGTGTATTTCATCCGCACGAAAGAAACCCCCGCCAACGTCCGCCGAATCGCCGCCGAACTCCTCAGCGACCCCATCTGCGAGGTCTTCGCCGTCGGCCGCCACGTCGTCCAGTCCGGCCCGGGCGTCTCCGTCATCGAGGTCGTCCGCAAACCCGGCGTCATGGACCCCGTCGAAGCCTCCACCCGCAAGGGCATCGCCGAGATGGGTTATGCATCCTCCGCCGTCCACACCGCGCGACGTTACCTCCTCGCCGGCAAATTCTCGCGCGGCGAACTCCAGGTCATCGCCGAAAAGCTCCTCGCCAACCCATCCATCGAGCAATACTACCTCGACAAGGATTCGCCCGCCGAGCGGCCCGAGGCGAAGCCCTACCGCTTCCGTCTTCTCACAGTCCCCATCCGCGCCATGACCGACGAGGACCTCGTCCGCCTCGCCCTCCGCGGCCAGCTTTACCTCAGCCTCCCCGAGATGCAGGCCATCCGCGCCTGGTTCCAGCGCGCTCGCCGCGACCCCACCGACGTCGAACTCGAAACCCTCGCCCAGACCTGGAGCGAGCACTGCGGCCACAAGACCTTCAAAGGCCTCGTCGAATACGAAGGTGAATGTATCGATAA
>Ga0182017_10000351_pt1 | contig 35742 bp, 28 predicted proteins | sample 712E3DmetaG_FD_120492 | JGI IMG/M metagenome (GOLD analysis project Ga0182017, IMG submission 120492) | Permafrost microbial communities from Stordalen Mire, Sweden - 712E3D metaG | ecosystem: Environmental > Terrestrial > Soil > Wetlands > Permafrost | place: Sweden: Stordalen | collected... | reverse complement strand
TTACGACAACCTGCTGGCCGAAGCTTCCGCCGCCTGGAATGCCCTCACCCCCGAGCGAATCCGGTCGCTCTGCAGAACCCGCTGGATCGAGCGCAAGAAATAAACAGGATGCGTATCAGTTCTGCCATCAGCATGGCGAAGGAAGGAAGTGGTACCTCGAAGCGAAAAACTACTCCGAGGACCTGCTCGCCGACGTCCGCCGCCGCAAGTTCATCCAGCAGTTCGCCAATGAGGGTGCCATCGCCGAGGGCGCGCGGGGGTTCGACCGCTTGCAGCAGGCTCCCGCCTTCCTGCGCGGCCTGCTCGCCCGACTGGTGATGCGCAAGATGAAGCGGGTCCACTTTGGCCAAGTCGTCCCGCTGGAGGACGTGGCCCAGATCTTCGGGTTCGTCAACTCCATCGTCCGAGTGTCCTGCATCTGCCGCCGACTGGCCGGCCGACAGGAGCGCCGCTACTGCTACGGTATCAGTGTGGCCCCGAACGGCGGCGAACTGGCCCGCATTATTGGCGAGGTTGCCCCCAGCTTTCAGGCCGGTCCAGCGGTCCCCGGTGCCGAGACGCTTACTCGCGAGGAGGCGCTGGGCGCGTTTCGTGACCATGAGAAAGAGGGCCTCTGCCACACCGTCTGGACGTTCCATACCCCGTTCATCGGCGGCATCTGCAACTGCGACCGCGCCGACTGCCTGGCCATGCAGGCCACGGTTACCAACGACGTCCCGGTCATGTTCCGCGGCGAATCGGTTGCCCAGGTAGACGCCACGCAGTGCACCGGTTGCCGCGAGTGCATGAAGGCCTGCCAGTTTGGCGGCCTGGGCTTTGGCGCCGCCGAGAAGAAGGCAGTCGTCGACCCGCGCCACTGCTACGGCTGCGGCGTGTGCCGCACCATGTGCCGCCGCCAGGCTATCCACCTGGTCGACCGGCGCAGCGTCCCCTCGGCGGCGAAGCTGTGGTGATGGAACGGACTCGCGCGCACCGACGGCCGGCGCGCCGGTGAGATCGGCGGTCGGTTGGGTCCTGCACGTTGGATTCAATTCATCCAGCAGAACGCATGCACGCCGAGCGCGTCCCGCAGATGACGCCACTTCACACGCCATACCGTTCGCCTTGCATACACCCTGGGCGGGGTCACTCTGGTCCGCGGCGGCCAGAGCGGAGCCGGCCTGGCGCAGCGGTTGGGTACGCGGCCCAGCCGGGACACGCTCCGGCCGGGCCGCCTGATCAACGTCTTGACGTACATTAAACTACGGGAACAGGGGGCGCGAGGCTCAAGATCGCGGTGCCGAAAATCGGGGACTCTCGCGGCGTGACTTTGCCGGTAGCGGCGACGGCGAGTCTGTGCCTCACAGCGCGGCAAGGGCCGCAACCAACGCAGCGTCCGCGCCCCGTGGCCGACGTAGGACGCGGAAAAACTCCGCCTTCGGCGGCGCTCGCCGAAAGGGCGACGCTTCGACAGCGCGCGCCCGGGCCGCTTGACCGTGGTTATAACGCATGTTAAACTCTGGTGGCGAGGTATACGATGGTCAAGATCACGGTGCGGAAGATCGGCAACTCTCTCGGCGTCATCCTGCCGGCGGAGGCGACGGCAACGCTCCGCGTTACGGAGGGCGACCAGCTTTTTCTAACGGAAACCCCAGATGGGTTCCGCATCACGCCCTACGACCCGGAATTCGAACGCAAGATGAAGATCGCCGAGGAGGGGATGCGGCGCTATAAGAACGCCCTGCGGGAATTGGCAAAGTGACGCCCGGCGCGCCGACCTGGCTCACGCCCGCCGACGTACTCGTGCTGCACGACCGGCTGCTGCACGAGCACGGCGGCGCGGCCGGTGTCCGGGACATGGGCCGCCTCGAAGCCGCACTCGCGCGCCCGCAACACCATTTTGCCTACGGCGAGAGCGACCCGTTCCGGCTCGCGACGGCCTACGCGTCCGGCATCACGCGCAACCACCCCTTCGTGGACGGAAACAAGCGGACGGCGTTCCTGGCGGCGTTCGTTTTTCTCGCCGTGAACGGGCAGGACCTGCGGGCCGACGAAGCCGAGGTTGTTCACACAATGCTCGCGCTGGTTGACAGAACCGTCAGCGAGGAGGAGTTCGCCGGCTGGCTACGCGCCAATTGCGTGCCACGGGCCGAGAAGATGAAGACAAAACGCCCGCGCCGGCGGCCTAGAAAAGGCGAGTAGTCGCGCGTTCCTTCCGCCAGGGCTGAAATGCGGCGAATTCTGCGTTACTTTGCCGCCTCCGCCGGGCGAAACTGCAGCGCCGTCGCCTGTTTGCCGCGCGGCAAATAGCTGATCGTCTCAAGTTGGCCGTCCCGGCGGACCTTGAGCTGCACTTCCTTGTCGGACTCGCCGTAGATGCTCCAGCCCGCCAACTCGTCGTCTTCCTGCAAGCCCGCCTCGGCCGCCGCCGAGCCCGCCACCAGCCCCCGCACGCGTTTCTCCTTCAGCGAGCGCTCGCGATCAAACCCGAGCGCAAACGCGTACACGGCCGTGACCTCGCCGACGAGTCGCGGGGCGAGCGCGTCGGCCGGCACGTCGATCGTCTCCGCCCGCGTGACGTAGCGGTCAAAATCGGCGCCAAACCACTCGCCCAGCAGGCGCACGCCCGCCTCGCGCACCGCCCCGTTCGACAGCTTGAACTTGCCGCCGCGCCCGCGCTCGACCAGCGATTTGAACAACCGATCGACGCCGCCGGGCACGCCATGCTCGCGGGCCAGCCGCTGCCAGCGCAGGCCCAGCAGCAGCCCGCGCTGGTACGGCACTTCGCCGACGGTGTCGCGCTGCGTCCAGTACCCTTTGCGGATGTCCTCGTTGGTCGCGTTACGGGCCGGATTGAACGCGTATTCGCGCAGGTGCCGATTGATCCACTTCGCGTACGTCTCCGCGTTCCACCGCCCAGACTCGAAGAGGATTCGCAGCGCGTAGTAATCGGTGAACCCCTCCGAGAACCAGTACGTCGTTTCTTCAGGCTCCTCGCGCGTCAGCACGCGGCCGTTCCAGTAGTGGAATAGCTCGTGCGCGAACAGGTGCTCCACGCCCTCGGTCAGCGTCGCCCGCGGTGCCAGAAACAGCGCGAAGCTTTGGTACAACCCCGTCCCTGACATGCTCGACGTCCCGCCGTGGGCCGGCTCGCCGACGGGAATCGCCGTCACCACGAAGGGCGGAAAGGCCTTTTCGTCCATGAAGGCACATTGGTCCGCGATGATGCCCGTCGCCAGGTCCGCGAACGCTGCCGCATCGAAGCCGAAGCCGTCGAGCAGCGCGATCGTCACGTCATCCGCGCCCGCCGCGTGCCGCGTGCACATCTCCAACGGCCCCGCCAGGTACACCGAGTGCTTGAGGTCATCGACCTTCAGATGCGCGCCGACCGTCGGGCCCGCCCCCCATGAGCACCCCGCCTTCCAGCTCTTCGGCACCTTCCAGCGCACGATGACGTCATAGTCCTCCGGTGCCCCGCCGTCGCCCGCCCGTGGCACCAGCAGGAACGTGTTCCCAATCCCGTGAAAGCACGTCTCCGTCGTGATTGGGTAGTGCACTGAATTCCAATCGAACGTCCGCCGCCCCGTCGTGACCGTGTACCGGCAGCGCAGCACCGCCCCGCGCGCATGGCTCACGATCCAGCGCTCGCTCTCCTGCCGCCGCGCTAGCCCACCCGAAATGCGCACGTCCTTGAGGAGTGCCGGCACGTCCGCGACGGCCCCCCAGTGCTTCGACACGCACAGCGCGGACATGGAGCGCCCCGCCGTCTCCCACGCTAGCTCCACGTCCAGACACCCCCTGTCCGGCACAGGCGTCAACGTATACGTCAGCGCCTCGCCGTACGCCGCACCCGTCATCGCCACGACAACAGCGAGAGCCCAAACTGCCACGCCGCCAATCAACTGTAGCGGCCGACCCCCGTGTGGGCCGCAGAAGGCGTCGCGCCTCTCATCGCCTCGCTCACGCACCACAAACTCATTTCCGGGCACGGCGTAATCGTCCTGAAACGCACCGCCCCCCGTGCGGCCATATTCTACGCGTTTTGCCGCTCAACCGCCGTCCCGCCAGGCCGTCACACGCGCAAGAGCCGCCCGCGCACGGGCCGCGCGTCGCCCGCGAGTCGGCTTCGGCCGACCGCCGATAAGCTCTGCGGAACTTCGCAATCGAGTCCTTTCATGCGGAACGGCTTGCACACGGGCCTGAGCATCTTCGTCGCGCTCCTCGCCACGTCGCCCACAAATGCGGGCCACCCGCTGCACCTGGCGAGCCGCCAAGTTGTCCTGACGTATCACACCAACGGGCCCAGTGATGGCGTGGAAGCTGCGCTCTGGGTCTCGACCGACGGCGGGCGCACTTGGACCAGCGCCGCGGTCGCGCCACACAACAAGGCCGCGCTGTGCTACGCGGCCCCGGCCGACGGCCAGTACGACTTCTACATCGTACTGAAAAACGCCGCCGGAGCCTCCGCGGAGACGCCGCAGGCCGGCTCCAAGCCCACCGCGACGGTGGTTGTTGATACCGTGCCGCCGCTGCTCCAGATCCACGACGCTAGCACCGCAACGACGCCCGATGGCGGGTCCACAGTCGTCTTCAAAGTCTCGTTGGTTGAAGAGCACCTCTCCAGCTCCGGGGTGCGTGTTTTTTATCGGACAAACAACGCCGCATGGCACGATGGCGGCGCAGCGAGCTTCGCGGCCGAGTCCCTCACCTGGACCGTCCCCCCCGACCTTGGCCCCGTCGCCGATCTGCGCGTCATCGCCACTGACCTCGCCGGCAACAGTGCTTCCGCCGATCTCCACAAGTTCCCTTTGCCCGCCCATCCGCCGCAATCCGCCGATGAGCCACCCAACCCGACCGCTCAGCCGTCCGGCGCTTCACCCCCAGCGCCCGAGACCCAGCCGTCGGCCCCCGACACGCCGCCCGCGCCCGCAAGCACCGCCGACCTGCGGCGTTTACGCGAGTTAGCCAGCCGCTTCGCCGGCGAAGGCCAGTATTCGCTTGCCGCCGCCCGCCTCGAGGATGCCCTGCGGCTGGCTCCGCAGGACGCCGACGTGCTCACTGACCTGGGCAACGTCCTCTTCCGCTTGAGTCGGTACCAGGATGCCAACGCACGCTTCCAGGCCGCCGTGCAGGCTTCGCCGGACCACGCCGGCGCGCTCGAAGGCCTTGCTCTGGTCGCCGCTACCGAGAAACGCTACCCTGACGCCCGCGAACACCTGTTGCACCTGTTGCGGGTGCAACCGGCGTCGGGCGAAAACTGGTTGCGGTACGGCGATATCGAGCATCAGATCGGGAACATGACGCAGGCGCACGACGCTTGGGAACACGTGCTGCGCATCCCCGCTGCCCCCGCCGATACCCGCGCCAAAGCCCAACGCCGCCTCGACTATTTCCAGCCCGGCCGCAGCCGCGGCCAGTGAGACGGCAGTCGCTTCATGGCCAAATCGCAGGGAATTCCGCCCGTCGTCGTGATTTACGGCGACGAGGAGCATCTCAAGGACACCGCGCTGACGCAGTCGCTCGATGCGCTCCTGCCGCCGAGTGTCGAGCGCGCCCTGGCCCTCAGCACCTACGAGGGCGGCCGTAGCGCCGAACAGGGCGGCGCGACGATCGCGACCGTGCTCGAGGACCTCGCGACGCTCCCCTTCCTTGCCGAGCGACGCGTCGTGCTCGTCCGCGACGCCGACGCCTTCATCACCGCGCACCGCGAGCGGCTAGAGAAGTACCTCTCCACGCCGTCGCGGACCGGCGTGCTGATCCTGATCTGCCGCAGCTTCGCGAAGACGACGCGGCTTCACAAGACCGCGGTCGCAGCCGGCGGGCAAGTTCGCGAGTGCAGCCGGCTTTTCGGCCGCGCGTTGCTCGACTACGCCGTCGGCGCAGCCCGCGGCCAGGGCAAGCAACTGGAGCCGGACGCCGCCGCCCGCCTCGTGGACCTCGTCGGCCAGGACACGGGGATGCTCAGCGGCGAGGTCGAGAAGCTCTGCCTCTACGTCGGCGATCGCCCGGCGATAACCGAGCGAGACGTGAGCGATCTGGTGGGTCAGACTCGCGAGGAGAAGATCTTCGCGGTGGCCGATGCCGCGGCGGCCGGGCGCTTGCCCGACGCCCTCCGCCTCTGGGATCAGGTCCTCGAGACCGATCCGGAAGCGGCCTACCGCGCGGTCGGCGGCTTGGCCTTCGTCGCACGTCGCTGGCTCGCGGCCCAGCGCCTATCTGCTGATGGCGAAAGCGCTTACGACATCGCTCCCAAAGTCATGATGTGGGGCCGCCAACGCGAATTACAGACCATCTTGCAGCGCATGCCGGCCCGCCGCGGTCGCCGGGTGCTGGCCGCAATCGCCGATCTCGACTCACAAGCCAAGTCCGGTGCCCGGTCGATAGAGAGGGGTGTCGAGCTGTTGCTCGTCCGGCTGGCTGCGCCGGCCAACTGAACAACACACTGACGGAGTTTCGCATGGATGCGGGATACACTCCGCGCTGGGGGTTGTTGTTGCTTCCGGTCCTCGCGCTCGGCTGCGAAGGGATTGCGTGGCCGCCGCCTGCCGCTCATCGGGACACGACGCCCGCGCAAGACCAAGAGCCGCCGCAAGTTGTGGACGGCAGCCCAGCCTCCTCCGATTCGAATGAAGCGTCCGGAATCGATGGCGCGATCGCCAAGTACATCAAGCGAATGGAGGGAGCGGTTGGGCACGGCGACCGTCGTGCCGCCCTGCCGCTCCCCGCCGATTCCGCCCAGGTCGTCGCCGATTTGGAGTTTGCGCCCACCAGCCAGCCGTCAACGGCGCAGCCGGCTCGTGTCGAACCCGAGCCGCTCGCGCCGAAAGCCACGGCGGGCACTGAGCCACCGGCGGCCGCTCCGGCAACCCCCAGCGCGCCGCTGGCGCCGCCGGTATTGGCGGACGTTGCTGTCCACGCCGCCCCGGGCTTCGAGGTGACCCGCGCCGAACCCGGCGCTGCTGAAGTCAATACGGCTCTGCGCGCGCGGTCGGCCCCCACCTCGCTCCGCGAGTTCCTCGACCAGGTGCCGCCGCCCGATCAGGCTTCGTTCCGCGAGCAACTCGATTTGTGCGTGCTCCGCGTGATCGCCGGCCAGTACGAGCAGGCCCGCGCGCCGCTTTCGCTCGTGACGGCTGAGCAGCAGGAGCTCGCGTCGCGCTTCGTCGAAGCCCTCATCGCAATCCGTGAGGGGCACATGGGCGACCTGTCCGCCGCGGCCAGCGCCGCCGCCCAGGAGCTGGCGAAGCTCCAGGAGTCGCTCCGCCGCCTCAGCGATCTAAACGTCCCCGTCCTGAAAATCTGCAGCGCGGTTCGCAGCTACGGCCAGTACGACGTCATCGACCCGCCCCGCTTTGTCGCCGGCGGCGGCGAGTTCGTGCTGTACTGCGAGCTCCGCGACTTCGTCAGCGAGAAACGCGCCGACGACTACTACTACACCAAGTTTGACCTCACGACGACGCTGCTCACCCGCTCCGGCGACAGCGTGCTCGAGGTCAAGGACACCGACATCACCGACCGCTGCCGCAACCTCCGCCACGACTGCTTCATCCCGCGCCTCGTCCGGTTGCCCGCGACACTTTCCCCCGGTCCGTACGTGGCGAAAATCACCGTAGTCGATAAACTCGGGCAGAAAGTGGCCGAGAGCCGCGCGCCGTTCCAGATCGTCGCGCGCCCGTAGACGCTGTGATCTGCTGGCGCGGCACGCGGGTTGGCTTGGGCCGCGTGCTTCGGCCAGGAGATTCGGCCGGTGAACGTCCCCCGCTTTATCCGTCGCCTCTTCCGCGCTCCGTACGATGGCCTGCAACACCTCGCGGTCGTCGCGGAGGGCGTCTTGTATCGCTGCGGGCAGCCCACGCCGGCCCAACTCGGCGATTTGATCGACCGCTTCCATTTGCGGACGGTCGTGAGTCTGCGCGGTACGCGCGGCGCGGCTGATCCGGACGCGTGGGAAGCGGCGGAGCGCGCCGTGTGCGAGTCGCGCGGCGTGCAATTCATCGCGATCCCCTGCAATCACAAGCACCCGCCCACGGCCGAGCAAGTCGAGCAGTTCCTGGACCTGTGCCGCGCACCGCAGCGCCGCCCGGTGCTCGTCCACTGCCGTCTCGGCCAGCAACGGACGCTGCTGTTCTGCGCGCTGTATCGCGTGCGCGTGGACGGGCTGCCGGCGGAGCGGGCCGAGGCCGAGATGGACGCGCTGGGGTTTGCCGCGCACAAGCGCCGCCATCGCCGGCTGCTGGCGGCTTTCCGCGCGTACGCGGCGGCGCCGCCCAGCGCGCTCTCTGCTTGCGAATCGTGAATTCGTATGTATACTAGAATAGATAGCATGAGCGCCGGCGCCCGGTTTATTGAGGTTCTCAATAGTTGTATATCTATTATATCCGCATTGCGCGGTGGCCCTTTGGCCCTCCGCCACAACCGCGTTTCACGTGAAACGCTCTAACTCGGGCTCTTGCTGGTTGACATTTGCGCCCGCCACAGCCTACGCTGCGCCTCGCACAAGGAGATCGTAAATGACCAAGCAGCCCAATCGCCTCGGCCGTGGCCTAAGCGCCATCATTTCCCCTGCCGCAACCTCGACGCCCTTTCGCGCCCCGGCCAGGCCGCGCGCCGTCACCGAAGAGGCCGAACAGCACGTGCAGAACATTCCGGTTGGCCAGATAGCCCCTAATCCGCGCCAGCCGCGGACCAGCTTCACTGAATCCTCCATAAACGAGCTGGCTGAGTCCATCCGGCGGCAAGGTGTTCTGCAGCCCGTAATCCTGCGCGTGCTCGGCGACAACCAGTACCAACTCGTCGCCGGAGAACGCCGCCTCCGCGCCGCCAAGCTCGCCGGCCTGCAGGCCGTACCGGCCATCGTTCGCACCTTCACGGACGCTGAGGCACTCGAGGTTGCACTTATCGAAAACCTCCAGCGTGAGGACCTCGCCCCACTCGAACGCGCCGCGGCCTACCAGCAATACATGGACACCTTCGGCGGAACCATCGAAGATCTCGCGCAGCGACTGGCCGAGTCGCGGGCGAACATCTCCAATTACTTGCGATTGCTGAAGTTACGGCCTGAGATCTGCTTCATGCTCGGCAGTGGCGAGCTCGCGATGGGCCAGGCGCGCGCCGTCGCAGCCATCGACGACCCCGAGCGGCAGCTCGCCATCGCCAAACTCGCCGCCCGCAGGAACCTGTCCGTGCGACAGGTCGAAGTACTCGCCCGCGCGCCAGAAGCACCAGGCACGAAGACCGGGAACGGCGCACCGAGTGCCGAGCGGCTCGCCGCCGAGCGACATGGTGCCGAAGTCGAACAGTCCCTTAGCCGCGGGGTCGGTCTGCGGGTGCGGTTGTACCCGGGGCGTCGGAAGAACACCGGGCGAGTCGTGATTGCCTACGATTCGTTAGAGGAGTTTGACCTCATCGCCAAGCGCCTCGGCGGAAGTGCCAGCTTGGAGTAGTCGAGGAGCGCACATGCGGGCCGTCCGATCGCCAGCGTTCGCCGGCCAGTTCTACCCGGCGGGCGGCGACATCTGTCGCCGGATGATCGCGGAGCTCCTTCCGCCCGATACGCCGCCAGCCGGTCCGGGGGCCATTGTTCCGCACGCGGGGTGGGTGTACAGCGGCGAGACGGCTGCGCTGGGCATCTCGGCGGTCGGCGCTTGGCACCCGGACGTCATCGTGGTTTTCGGTGCGGCCCACGGACACGATCGAAACGCCGCCAGCCTGTTCGGATCCGGCGCTTGGAGGACCGCGCTGGGCGAGGTCGAGGTAGACGAGCAGGTCGCGACCGAGTTATCGCGGTGCGCGCACATTACTGCGTGCGAGGACGTGCACTTTGGGGAGCATTCGATAGAGGTGCAGCTCCCGATCATCCAGTACTTGATGCCGGCCGTCCGCATTGTGCCGATCAGCGTGCCGCCAGGCCCACATGCGGCGGCCGTCGGTCAGTTCTGCGGACGTGTTGCAAAGGAGTCCGCCGTTCGCGTGGCGTTTCTCGGGTCGACGGACCTGACGCACTATGGGCCGGTCTTCTGGTTCGAGCCCCACGGGCATGGTGAGGCGGGGATTCGTTGGGCAAAGGAGGTAAACGACCGGCGATTCGTCGGCTTGATCCAGTCGTGCGCGGCGGAGGCGGTTGTCGCGGAAGCGGCGACACATCACAACGCCTGCGGCGCTGGTGCCGTGGCGGCGACGATGGCCGCGATGCGCGAGCTGGGGGCCACGCGGTACGTGGAGCTTCGCCACACGTGCAGTGCGGAGGTGATGCGTCTTGGGGAGCGGGATCCGCTCAATTCGGTTGGGTACGAGGCGGGGGTCTTCCTTTATCCGGAATGACGGCGCCGCGGTGCGGTGGTGACGGGAACGGGCGCGCTCGCGGAGTTGCGCCGTTTCACGTGAAACGCCGACGGCGGGCCGGCACGGCCCGGCACCCCGGGGCGCGGCGGCGGTGGTTTGTATAGAAATTATATGAAATCTAGACGAACCCGCGCGCGACCATGCGCAGCAGGTTGACTTGCTGCGCGTAGGCCGGAAAGTCGTGCAGCTCGTGGCCGTCCGCGCGCAGCCCGGCGGCCTCGTAGCACACGATCGCCCGCCGGTTCTCCGGAAATACGACCAAGCTGACCTCGCGTGCGCCCTGCCGGCAGAAGGCCTCCCACAGCAAGAGCCGCGTAAGCTGCACGCCGAGGCCGCGACCGCGCCGGGCGGGATCGACGATGAGGTGCCCCAGCCAGTAGCGGCGGGCGGCCGCGTTCAGGATGTTCAGCTCGCCGTAGCCGAGCGGTGCGGGAGCGCCGGGCTCGATCAGCATGAACGCCTGGTGACCGGGAGCTTGCCAGTGCAGCACCTTGGTTGCGGACAGCGGCGGCGGAGTTCGCGGCGCCAGCCAATGGGCCTCCTGCGCATCCTGGATCCACGACAGGACCAGGTCGGCGTAGCCCGGGTGAAAGGGTGCCAGGCGACAGGTCGGGGCGGCGAGCTTCCTGGTATCGGGGTTGGCGGCCATTGCTCTGCACCAGATTGGCGGCGCGGCGCCGCGACACACGTCGAGCCAGCGCCCCCTCATCATAGCCCGCGGCGGCCCGGCACGTCACGCGGAATCAACGATGGGACGGCAGTTCCGAGGCGCGCCACGCCCGTCATTGCCGACGTGCGGGTCCGCGGCTAGGATTCGCGGCCGGTGTGGACGTGCCGGCACCGGCGGATTCTGGTGCCCCGGCCGTTACGCTCGACGCGCTGTTGGGGAGGTGGCAGGGTGGTTGATGCCCGCGGCACTGAACGATCGGCAAGTCGAAGAACTCACTCAGAAGCTTGGCCACGAGATGTTCGACCGCATGCGCGGCAGCAACCCGCGGCTTTGGCAATACGCCTGGTGGCAGGAGCGGTTGCTGCGGCTGTGCATGCAGGACGAGTGGTTCAAGGTGCAGGCGTTCCGCTTCATCGACATTCTGCCGATGATGCAAGACGACGCGGAGCTGGCGCGGCACCTGCGCGAGTACTTCGTGCTGCCGGAGCACGTCCGGAACGGACGGGGGACCAAGGGACCGAGGGACCAAGGGACTGAGGGGCCGAGAGACCGAGGGGGCCGGGGTGAGAGCGGTCACGGGCAGGCCGGGGCGAGCTCGGAGGGCGAAGCGGCACTGCGCGAGTTGGACGCGGTGCCGGTGGGGCGGCGGATGGTCGAGCTCGTGTCGCGGCTGATGAACTTCCGGCGGCTTGATTCGCTGCCGGCGAAGCTGTACGCGTTCACGGCCCGCCGCAGCGCGATGATCATGGCGGGGAGCTTCATCGCGGGCTCGAACGTGGGGGAGGCGGTCCGGAACATCCAGCGGCTGCGCGACCGGCAGATGGCGTTCACGATCGACGTGCTGGGCGAGGCGGCGCTGTCGACGAGCGAGGGCGAGGCGTACCAGCAGGTTTATCTCGATCTGGTGAGCAAGCTGCCGGCGCACGCGGCGCGCTGGAAATCTGAGCCGCTGGTGGACGCGGGCGACGGGCAAGCGCTGCCGCGCGTGAACGTGTCGGTGAAGATCACGTCGCTGCACCCGGGGTTCGACCCGATCGCCAATGCTGCGGCCGCGGCGCGGGCCAAGGAGGTCCTGCGGCCGATCCTGCGGACCGGGATGCAGCACGGCGAGCACATCCACATCGACATGGAGCACTACGCGATCAAGGACCTGACGCTTGACGTGTTCGAAGAGTTGTTGCTGGAGCCGGAGTTCCGCGAGTATCCGCATTTCGGAATCGTCTTGCAGGCGTATCTGAAGGACGCGGAGAAGGACGGGGAGCGGATCATCGAGTTCGCGAAGCGGCGCGGCACGCCGCTGTGGGTGCGGCTGGTCAAGGGGGCGTATTGGGATTCGGAGACGGTGTGGGCGGCGCAGCGGCACTGGCCGGTGCCGGTGTGGGAGCAGAAATGGCAGTCCGACGCGTGCTACGAGCGGATGACGCGCCAGCTCCTGAGCCACTATGAGCACGTCCGCTGTGCGTTCGCGAGTCACAACGTCCGCAGCCTGTGTCACGCGATGGCGGTGCAGCAGTTGCTGCACGTGCCCGGCTGGGCGTTCGAGCTGCAGATGCTGTACGGCATGGGCGACCCGATCAAGTACGCCGCCGTGCAGATGGGTCAGCGCTGCCGCATTTACACGCCATACGGGAATCTGCTGGCGGGCATGGCGTACCTGATTCGGCGGCTGCTGGAGAACACGGCCAACGAGTCGTTCCTGCGGCAATCGTCGGACGACGATGCGAACGAGGACGCGCTGCTCGCGAACCCGGAGCAGGTCGGCGCGCGGCGTGCCGCTGCTCTTGAGCAGTCCACGCCGGGCATCATCCGCTATGAATTCGAGGAACCGATCATGGAGCCGTTCGAGAACGTGGCCAATGCGGACTTCTCATTGCCAGTGACGCGGCAGCAGATGCAGGCGGGGCTGGCGCAGGCGCGGGCGGAGCTGGGCCGCGAGATTCCGTTGGTGATCGGCGGGGCGGCGGTCACGACCGGGGCGTGGCGCGAAGTCCGCAACCCGTCGCGCCCGAAGGAAGTGATCGCGCGCGTCGCCCAGGCGGACGAGGACAGCGTGCGGCGGGCGGTCGAGGCCGCCGCGACGGCGCTGCGGACCTGGCGGCAGGTGCCGGCGGCCCAACGGGCAGCGCGCGTGGCGCGAATTGGCGAGCTGCTCGAGCGGCGGCGCTTCGAGCTGTCCGCGTTGCTGGCGCTCGAGTGCGGCAAGACGTGGCGCGAGGCGGATGCGGACGTGTCGGAGGCTGTCGACTACTGCCGCTACTACGCGCAGGAAATGGTGCGGATCAGCGCGCACCGGCGCCGGCGGGACATCGAGGGGGAGACGAACGAATACTTCTATACGCCGCGCGGCGTGGTCGCGGTGATCAGCCCGTGGAACTTCCCGCTGTGCCTGCTGGCGAACATGACGACGGCGGCCGTAGTGACGGGGAACACGGTGGTGATGAAGCCGGCCAGCGCCGCGTCGGCGACAGCCGCGAAGTTCATGGGGATTTGCGCGGCCGCGGGCCTGCCGGCCGGCGTGGTGAACTATCTGCCGGGCCCGGGGGCGCTCGTCGGCGAGGCGTTGGTCAAGCATCCGCAGGTCGCCGTGATCGCGTTCACCGGCTCGCGGGACGTGGGCGGCCGCATCAATCGGCTGGCGGCGGAGAACCCGATGATGCGTCCGGCGCTCAAGAAGGTGATCGCGGAAATGGGCGGGAAAAACGCGATCATCGTGGACTCTGATGCCGACCTGGACGAGGCGATCAAGGGCATCAGCGCCAGCGCGCTGGGCTACGCGGGGCAGAAGTGCTCGGCGGCGTCGCGCGTGATCGCGCTCGACGGCGTGCACGACCGGCTCGTCGAACGGCTAGTCGAGGCAGCGCGGTCGAAGGGCGTGGGCCCGGCGGACGAGGCGACGACGGCTATTCCGCCGGTGATCGACCAGGCGGCATACGATTCGATTTGCGCGTACATCGAGATCGGCAAGCAGGAGGCGCGCTGCGTGCTGGCGGTCGATACGGGCAAGCTGGTGCAGGAGACGGGCGGGTACTATGTCGGCCCGCACATCTTTGACGACGTGCCGCCGGGGGCGCGCATCGCACAGGAGGAGATCTTCGGGCCGGTGCTGAGCGTGATTCGGGTGCGCGACTTTGCGGAGGCGATCCGGGTTTTCAACGGGACCGCGTACGCGCTGACGGGCGGCGTGTTTTCGCGCAGCCCGGCGAATCTCGAACGAGCGCGGGCCGAGTGCGAATGCGGCAACCTGTACATCAACCGGGCGATCACGGGGTCGCGGGTGGACTTGCAGCCGTACGGCGGGTTCAAGATGTCGGGTGTGGGCACGAAGGCGGGCGGGCCGGACTATCTGATCCAGTATTGCGAGGCGCGGACGGTGACGGAGAACACGTTGCGGCGGGGATTCGCGCCCAGTGAGGAAGTGGTGGAGGCGCTGGGGTGAGAAAAGCGGTCCTTGACGTGAATGTCGGGGCGGGTTTATGATAACGGGTCTGCGGGATGGGCGCCCGCAGCCAGGCGCGCTCCGTGGTGGAGGCGCTGGATACCTTGAACCGAGAAGCCCCGGGGTCGCCCGAGGGGCTGTACGCTCTCGCAGGAGAGCGGAGGTGCGGTTTGCCTTCTCCGCTGGTCCGTGAGTTGCTCGACGCAGGCATTCACTTCGGTCACCGCTGCAGCCGGTGGAATCCCAAAATGGCGCCGTATATCTACGGCAAGCGCAACGCGATCCACATCATCGACATCCGCGAAACGCTGCGCGGCATCCTCCGCGCCCGGAAGTTCATCGGGCGGTTGGTGTCGAACGGCGGCGACGTGCTCTTCGTGGGCACCAAACGGCAGGCCCGCGAGATGGTGCAACGCCACGCCGAGCGTTGCCAGATGCACTACGTCTCGGAGCGCTGGCTGGGCGGAACGCTGACGAACTTCCGCACGATCCGCTCGCGGCTGCAACGGCTCGAAGAGCTGGAAACCCTCGTCGCCAGCCCGCAGTGGGAAACGGGCTATTCCAAGAAGATGAAATCGACGCTGACGCGCGAGTTGCGGAAAATCCGCCGCAACCTCGAAGGCGTCCGCCGGATGAACCGTCTGCCTGGCGCGATGATCGTGATTGACGTGCGCAAAGAGGTGAACGCGCTGCGGGAGGCGCACGCGCTGGGCGTCCCGACGATCTGCCTGCTCGACACCGACAGCGACCCGGCGCTCGTTGACATTGCGATCCCCGGGAACGACGACGCGATGCGGGGGATTGACCTGATCCTGCGCGAGCTGGCCGACGCAGCGGAAGAGGGCCGCAAGGGCCGGCCGGAACCGGTTGAGCCCGCCGCGGAGCCGCGCGAGGGGCCGGCCAGCGGCGGCTTCCAGCGTCGCCCGCGGCGGCGCGTGGGCGCGGACGCCGGTCCTGCGGAGGCGCCGGCTGCCGGGCTTCGCAGCGAGGCCATACCCGAGGCGCCGGCGGTCGAGCCGGTGGGTGCCCCCGGTGTGTTGCCGCCTGAAGCCGTTCCGCCGGCGGGCGTTTAGTCCCGCGCCGCGGCCGGCGAGTTGGCGGGGCCGAATCGTGCACGGCCGCACGAGTGAATCGGCGTGCGGCGTGCAGCGTGCCGCCGTGCTGCAAGCGATCGATTGTCGGCGCGGTGCGCGGTTTTCTGGCGGTCTACGGCCGACACGGGGGTCGGCCGCTACATTTAAGTGCGGTCGCGACGTTTGGGTGCGGCCGACGCATTCGGTTGCGGCTGCGGGCCGCGCCGTGCCAGGTTTTGGTTGTTTGCCGAGGAGTTCCGCGATGGAAATCACAGCCGCGATGGTCCGGGAGCTGCGTGAGAAGACCGGCTTGCCGATGATGGAGTGCAAGAAGGCGCTCGAGGAAGCCGAGGGCGACATGACGCGGGCGATCGAGTTGCTCCGCAAGAAAGGCATGTCGCAGCTCACCAAGCGCGCCGGGCGCGACACGGGCGAGGGGCGTGTGGCGTGCCATCTCGACTCCGCGACGGGGCGCGCAGCACTGGTCGAGGTCTTGTGCGAGACCGAGCCGGTGGCGGGCACCGCGGATTTCATCAAATTGACGACGGCGGCGGCACAGGTGGCCGTCCAGTTGCCGACGCCGACGCCGGAGGCGATTCTCGACCAGCCGGTGCCGGGCGACGGTGGGCGGAAGGTCGGCGATCTGCTGCACGACGTGGTGAATCGCATCCGCGAGAACATCAAGATCGGCCGGGTGGGCATGGTCGCGGGGCATGTCGGGTACTACCTGCACCATGACTCGAAGAAGGGCGTGCTGGTGGAGTTCAGCGCGGAGTGCCCGGAGCAACTGAAGCGCGACGTCTGCATGCACGTGGTGTCCATGCGTCCACTGTACGCGCGGCGCGAGGAGGTCGATCCGGCGCTCGTCGAGTCGGAGCGGCGGATCGCGTCCGAGCAGGCGGTCGGCAAGCCGGCGAACATCATCGACAAGATCGTGGCCGGCAAGATCAACCGCTGGTACTCCGAGATCGTGCTGCTGGAGCAGCCGTTCGTGAAGGACGACAAGAAGTCGGTCGGGCAGGTGCTCAAGGAAGCGGCGCCCAACCTGACCGTCAATCGCTTCGTGCGATTCGAGATTGGCGAGGCGTAGGCCGGGCGGGCTTGTAATACGCGAAATGCACGGATAAGGGAGGGCGAGGCTCCGGCCGAGCCGCGGCTCAGCGGGAGCTTCGCCCTCCCCTCGCGCGATTGACGACACTGATTCAGGCGAAGCGCACGGGGAGCGCTAGCGCGAGGTTCAGCCGGCGGCGGTATTCGCTTCGGGGAATGTACTGAGCGCCGAAACGGGCCAGGTGCGGGGTGCACCACTGAGTGTCGAGCAGCATGAAGCCGCGGGCGCGGAGGCGCTCGACGAGGGCGACGAGGGCGACTTTCGACGCGTCGGTGACGCGCGTGAACATGGACTCGCCAAAGAAGGCCCCGCCCAGCGTCACGCCGTAGAGGCCGCCGGCGAGTTGCCCGGCGTGCCAGCATTCGACGCTGTGGGCGTGCCCCTGGCGATGCAGTGCCCGATAAACGTGCATGATTTCGTCCGAAATCCACGTCCCCTCCGGGCGGTCGGCGCAGGCGGCGATCACGTCGTCGAACGCGGTATCGACCCGGACCTCGAATTTTCCGCGGCGGATGGTCTGTCGCACGGAGCGCGGGACGTGAAAGGCGTCGAGGGGGAACACGCAGCGTGGATTCGGGCTGAACCAGTACAGCTCCCCCTCGTCGGCCATGGGGAAAATGCCGGCTCGGTAGGCGTCGAGTACGAGTTCCGGGGTCAGCGGCTCGCTCATGGGTCCGCCAGTGGGCAAAAAAACACTGGTAACATGTCGGGAGCGAATCTATCCTGTCGGGATGCAGAATGTCCAGTCGGAGCAGTCCGAAGTCGCCGCGACCGGTTGGAGGACGGGGACCGTGTTCGAGAGCTGGCTGGTCCGGTCGCGCGAGCAGGTGGAGGATGCCCTGGCGGCCCACCTCAAGGAAATTGAGGCCGGCCTCGGCACGCACTCGCGCCTCGCCGACGCCGTACTGTACTCCGTGAAAGCGGGCGGAAAGCGGCTGCGGCCGATATTGGTGCTGGAGGCGTGTCGGGCGTGCGGCGGACGGGCGGAGACGGCGCTGCCGGCCGCGCTGGCGGTGGAGTTGATCCACACGTTCTCGCTGATCCACGACGACCTGCCGGCGATGGACGACGACGACCTGCGGCGTGGGCAACCGACGAATCACAAGGTGTTTGGCGAGGGACTGGCGATTCTGGCGGGTGACTGGCTGGCGACGCACGCGTTGGGTCTGGTGGCGGGGGTCCGGATTGGGCCCGCGCGGATGCCACGACTTCTACAGGCACTCGTGGACGGGACCGAGCGCATGATCGCGGGCCAGGCCGCGGACATCGAAGGGGAAGGCCGGCCGGCGGACCGCGAGCTGGTCCGCTATATCCATCGACACAAGACGGCGGCGCTGCTCGAAACCTGCTGCCGGCTGGGAGCGATATGCGGGGGCGCGTCGGAGGAGCCGACGGAGGCCCTGGCGCGGTACGGGCAACACCTGGGGCTGGCGTTTCAGATTACGGACGATTTGTTGGACGCGACCGGCTCTGTGGAACAGACGGGCAAGCAGGTCCGGAAGGACGCCGCCGCCAGCAAGCAGACATATCCGGCGGCGTTCGGTCTGGACGAGAGCCGGGCACAGGCCGGCCGGGAGATAGAAGCGGCGTTGCAGGCGCTGGCGCCATTTGGAAGCCGGGCGGACCGCCTGCGCGAGTTGGCGCAGCACATGATTGAGCGCAGCGCCTAGGGCGCGCTCCGCTCGACGACTATACAAGGACAGAGATCAAAGCTCATGGCAGGCATCCTCGATTCGGTATCGTCGCCGGCGGACCTCCAGCGGCTGTCCGTCGCGGAGTTGGAGGCACTGGCGCAGGAGATTCGCGAGCGGATCATCACAGTAGTGAGCAACAATGGGGGGCACCTGGCGAGCAACCTGGGCGTTGTCGAGCTGACATTGGCGCTGCACCGGGTCTTTGACTTCCGCCGGGATCGGCTGCTGTGGGACGTCGGGCATCAGTGCTACGTGCACAAGCTGGTGACGGGGCGGAACGTGCACTTCGACGCATTGCGTCAGGCGGGTGGCCCCAGCGGTTTCCCCAACACGGCCGAAAGCGAGTTCGACCTGTTCAAGGTGGGGCACGCCGGGACGGCGATCGCGACGGCGGTCGGGCTGGCGCGGGGCGACACGGCGCTGGGCCGCGACCGGCGCGTGGTCGCGTTCGTGGGTGATGCAAGCATCGTGAACGGGGTGGCGTTCGAGGGTCTGAACCAGGCGGGGGTGCTCAAGCGACAATTCCTGGTGGTCCTGAACGACAACTCGATGGGCATCGCCAAGACGCAGGGAGCGCTGGCGAAATACCTGGCGCGGTTTCGGGTCAGCAGCCTCTACGAAGAGGTCAAGAGCCAGGTCACGAGCCTGCTGTCGAGGGTGCCGGTGGTGGGCAAGAGCGTGTACGACGCGCTCGAGCACATCAAGCAGGGGATCAAGGCGACGGTGTCGCCGCACCAGATTTTCGAGCAGATGGGCTTTCTGTACGTGGGGCCGGTGGACGGGCACGACCTGCGGCACCTGCTCGACCTGCTGAACCTGCTCAAGGACGTCTCGCAGCCGGTGTTGTTGCACGTGCACACGCAGAAGGGGCGCGGTTGTGCGTGGGCGTCGCTCGATCCGTGTGCTTACCACAGTCCGGGGCGGCTGCACGTCGACGGCGACAGCGTGACGGTCATCAAGAGTGAGCGCAAGAGCTGGACGACCGCGTTCGCCGACGCGGCGATCAAGCTCGCGCGCGAGGATTCGCGCGTGTATGCGCTGACGGCGGCCATGCCGGACGGGACGGGGCTCGCGAAGGTGCGTCAGGCGCTGCCGGACCGCAGCCTGGACTGCGGGATCGCGGAGAGCTGCACGGTGGACGTGGCGGCGGGGATGGCGAAGGCCGGGTTGCGGCCGCTCGTGTGCATCTACTCGACATTCCTGCAGCGCGCGTTCGACCAGGTGTTCCAGGAGGCGGCGTTGCAGGGGCTGCCGGTTGGGTTCTGCATCGACCGGGCCGGGCTGGTCGGCGGCGACGGCGCCGTGCATCACGGGTATCTCGATCTGGCCTATTTGCGCGGCTTGCCGGAAATCGTGCTCTTCGCGCCGGCCGACGAGCCGGAGCTGGAGCAGGCGCTGCGTTTCGGGCTGAAGCTCGACCGGCCGTGGGCCGTGCGGTATCCGCGAGACATGGTCCCGCTGCCGCTGGGCGACGCGCCGCCGTTCTATCTCGGGAAATGCCGGGTGATGCACGAGGGGCCGGACGCGACGCTGCTGGCGTACGGGGCGATGGTCGCGACGGCGCTGGAGGCAGCGCGGCGGCTCGAGGAAGAGGACATTTACGTATCGGTGGTCAACGCGCGTTTCGCCAAGCCGATCGACGCGGACATGGTGACGACGGCGGTGACGCACGGCGCACCGGTCGTGACCATCGAGGATCACGCCCTGATCGGCGGGTTTGGCAGTGCCGTGCTCGAGACCGCGAACCGGCTGGGTCTGCCCACCGACGCGATTATCCGCCTGGGGCTAGCGGACCGCTTCTATGAGCACGCCTCGCGGGGCGCACAGCTCGCCGAGGCCGGGCTCGACGCGGTCAGCATCGCCGCGACGGTGCGGCGGGCGGTGATGGCGCAGCAGAACGGCGAAGGGGCGGTGCGGCGGGCGCCGTCGGAGCGGTTGCCGCATGGGGGCGGTTCAGCTTGAGCGGGAATTCGGGTACGTAGGGGTGCACCGGCTTTTTACCGGCCGGGTGTGCGTGCCGCGCGCTCAACCTGCTCGAGTGCGGCGCGGCAGCGCGCGTCGTTCGGATCAACCACCAGGGCTCTCCGGAAATAGTCCGCCGCGTCGGCCGGCTGGCCCTGCGCCGCGCTGACTGCACCGAGGTCAAAGAGGGTCTTCAGGCTCCGCGGCTGGAGTTGCAGCGCGCGATTGAGGTACAGCCGCGAGTTGGGGAAGTCTCCCATCTGGGCGCAGACGCGGCCGAGTTCGCCGAGCGCCTCGAACGAGTAGGGCTCGGCCTTCAGGGCTTGGGCGAGCTCGGCCCGCGCCTCCGCCCATCGTCCCTGGCGCGCCAAGGAGCGACCATAAGCGAAGCGCAGGGCGGCATGGTCGGGGGCGGCGGCCAGCGCCCGGGCGTAGAGTTGGTGGGACTGCTCGACCTGGCCGAGTGCTTCGTGGACGTCGGCGAGCGCGGCCAGCAGGTCCGGGTCGGCGGGATGGCGCGCCACAGCTTCGGTGAGCAGCGCGCCGGCCGCGTCCATACGGCGCTGCTGGCACAGCACCGTGGCGATCCGCACGAGGAGCGGCGGGTCGTCGGGCCGCTGGGCGCGCGCCGCCTGGAATTCGGCCAGGGCCTCCGCGGAGCGTCCCAGGGCGAGCAGCGCGTCACCGAGCGTGATGCGCCGGTCGGCGTCCGCGGGCGCGAGCTTGAGCCCCGCGCGCCAGTTCTGCAACGCCGCTTCCGTTTGGCCCAGCGGATACTGGGCCGAGGCCAAGTTGAAGAACGCGCTGGAAGGATCCACGAGATCGAGGCCGGCCGCCTGGTTGATAGGGCCCAGCGCGATGCCGGCCGCCAACGCGGCGCCGACCGCGACGGTGGTCCAGCGGTGCGTGCGGACGTGCAGGGCCCGCGCGATGGCATAGGTGGCCAGCACCGCGCCGAGCGGCAGCGCCGGGGCGCGGTAGCGCGGGCTAAAGAAGAAGATCGCGACTACCAGCAGCGGGGCGGCGAAGAGCAGCCACTCCGGGGCGTGGACCACCGGACGCCGCAGCAGCAAAACCAACCCGACTAGCGCGGGGGCGAGCAGCCACGGCGTCGGCAGGGGGGCCAGTCGTAAGAAGCGGTTTTGCCCGGCGGCGATTTCCGACGCGGGCTGGTAGATGTCGCCGTAGTTTTGCGAAGAGAGGAAGAGGTACAGCTTACGGGCGATCAACGGCAGGATGCGCAGCGGCTGCGGTCGCCAGTATTGCAGCGCCTGGTCGCGGAAATAGCGGTCCACGGTCTGCCAGGTGGGCCGTTGGCCGGTGGCCGCGCGATAGACGCGGGCAGCGTCGTCGTGCATGACGCTGCGCAGGATGCTGACGCCGGGTACGGGGGTGTACACGCCCTGCGATCCCGGTTGGTTGCCCTGCAGCAAGGCGAGGCCGCTGGCCGAGCGGATGAGGAAGAAATCGCCGCTGGCGTGCCAGTTGTGGAGCGTGGCGGGTGTGATCGCCACCCCGGCTGCCACCACCAGTAACGCGGCACGGCCGGCGTCGCGCGTGCGGCGGGAAGACTGCCAGAACAGCCATACGGCGACGACGGGCACGAGCAGGAGCGCGGCCGCGTCGGCGAGGCACATCAGCCCGAGCAGCAGGCCGGCCGCGAGGCAGCGTGCGACGGTCGGCCGGGCTTGCAGCCAGACCAGGGCGGCCCACGTGAGCGCGACGAGGACCAGCTGGAGCGAGGTGGTGAGAATGCGGAGCGAGAAGGAGGCCGGCTCCTGGAGCAGCAGGAACAGCCCGGCGGCCAGCAAGCCCACACCGGCGCCGAAGCGTCGGCGACAAACGCACGCCAGCAGGAACGCGGTCGCGAGGCGGGCCAGCATCTGGAGCACGTAGGTCGTCGTCAGCGTGCCGCCCAGCGCCCGGACCAGACCTAGAAGGTATGGATAGAGCGGGGCCGAGAAGAACGGCGTGTGCTGGAGGAGTTGGCCAGAGGCGATTCGGCCGGCCCAATCCCAGTAGGTCTCGGCGTCGTTGAGCGGCGCGCGCGCGAGGGGGCTGTGGAGCACGTAATCGCCCAGGATGAGCCCGTGCGCCAGCAGGCCGGCCAAGAGGATCAACGACAGGCCGAGGGCGAAGTGTCGCGCGTGCCAACTGGGTGGCGGCACGGCGGCCGCGGGAGCGCGTGGCGGCGGCTGGCACACGGTTTTGGGATCCGGCGCGCCGGCCGCGGGTTGCTGCTGGTCTGTCCGCACTGCGCGCATCGCCCCATTGTATCGGCACGCAGGAAACTCTCTATCGCGGTTGGAGCCGCTGCGATGGGGCCGCGGGCGGCGTCGGAGCGGTCGCCGCACGGCGGCGGTTCAGCCTGAGTTATCGGGAGGCTCCACGGCGTGTGCCCCGTCTTTCGCACGACAGAGGGCGAGGGGTAGCACTCGGCTTCGGGAGCTTGGATCCCCTATCAACACGTGGGTGTTTCGACCATCCCCCAGCCCCTCCATGTGAGGGAGGGGGGTTGTGTGTCCGGCGCTTGCTGTATCGCATCATTGGCGTGATTGCCGGTGCTCGCGAGAATCACAACTGCGGGGTTCGTAGTGGCAGGCCGGGCCGAGCTGGCGAGGCCCGGCGTGGCCCGCTCTCGGGCGGGGCGGCAACGGGGTATACTCCGGTGGAACGGCCTGACGCGGGTGCGACGTGGACTGGCGGGTTCTTTCGTCGGGCGCATCGCCGCAGTGAAGCCCGGCAGGCGCGAAGTTGAGGAAGGACGGCATGTCGACCGCCCCGGCACAGGATGTTCCAACGGGACGCTCGCCGGACGAGGGTTCGGCGGGGCACGAATGGCGGCGCGGGCGTTTTCCGAGCCTGATGCGGCGGCGGATCGAGGAGGTGCTGCTCGTCTCCAGCCCGTACGACGCGTTCATCCTCGAGGAGGACGGGCTGCTGACCGAGAAGATCTCCGCCGAGTACCTGGATCTCGGGCTCACGCACGCACCGAACGTGACGCGCGTGTCCACGGGCGAGGAGGCGCTGGAGGCGATCCGCAGCGGGCCGTTCGACCTGGTCATCACGCTCCTACGGCTGGGGGACATGGACGCGGCCCGCTTCACGCAGGCGGTGCGGCAGCTCAAGCCTGAGTTGCCGCTGGTGCTGCTGGTGGCCAACGAGTGGGAGCTGGCGCGGCTGACGAAGCAGCAGCGGGCGCTGAACGTGGACAGCATCTACGTTTGGCACAGCGACACGAAGCTGTTCCTCGCGATCGTGAAGGCGTTCGAGGACCGCGTGAACGCCGAGCACGACACGCGTTCGGGCGATGTGGGGGTGATCATCGTGGTCGAGGACTCGGTGCGGTTCCGCTCGTCGCTGTTGCCGATCATCTACAGCCAGCTCGTGAAGCAGACGCGGGCGGTGATGGCGGACGGGCTGAACCACATGGACAAGCTGCTCCGGCAGACCGCCCGGCCGAAAGTGCTGCTGGCGGAGACGTACGAGCAGGGTCTGGAGCTGTATCGCCGGTATAAGAAATACTTGCTGGGGGTGATCTCGGACGTTTCGTATCCGCACGGGGGCGTGCAGGACCCGCAGGCCGGGCTGGCGTTCCTGCGGGAGATTCGGCGCGAGCTGCCGGACCTGCCGGCCCTGCTGCAATCGTCGGACGCGTCCAACGCGCGGGTCGCGGAGCAGCTCGGCGTAAACTTCCTGCACAAGCGCTCGGCCACGCTGCTGGAGGACGTGCGCAACTTCATGCTGGAGCACTTCGGCTTCGGGGACTTCGTGTTCCGGATGCCGGACGGGCGGGAGGTGGCGCGAGCGGGCGATTTGCGGTCGATGGCGCGCGTGTTGCGCGAGGTCCCAATCGAGTCGATCGAATACCACGCGCGGCACCACCACTTTTCGACGTGGCTGCGGGCACGGACGGAGTTTGCGCTCGCGCGGCGGATGCGGCCCCGCCGGGTCTCGGAATTCCGCGACCTGGAGGCGATCCGGCGTTACCTGATCCGGGGCATCAACGAGACGTTGCGGCAGAACCGGCGGGGGGTGGTGGAGGATTTCTCGCGGGAGCGTTTCGACGCCGGGTGCGGGTTTGCGCGGATCGGCGGCGGGTCGCTGGGGGGCAAGGCGCGGGGGCTGGCGTTTGCGGACGCGCTGTTGGCGCGGGCCAATTTGGACCGGGAGTTTCCCGGGATTCAGGTGCACGTGCCGCGGTCGGTGGTGATCGGGACGGACGCATTCGACGAGTTCCTGGATGCCAACCACATCAACCTGAGCGTGCTGCTGGCCGGCGACGACCGGGAGATCGCGCGAACGTTCCTGACGGCGACGCTGCCGGACGACGTGGTCCGGAACCTGCGGGCCTATCTCGACACGGTGCGCGATCCGGTCGCGGTGCGGTCGTCGAGCCTGCTGGAGGACTCGCCGTTCCACCCGTTCGCCGGCGTGTACGCGACGCACATGCTGCCGAACAACGATCGCGATGACCGAGTGCGACTGGGGCAACTGAGCGACGCGATCAAGCTCGTGTACGCGTCCACGTATTTCAGCGCGACGCGGCGTTACCTCGACGCCACGCCACATCGGATCGACGAAGAGAAGATGGCGGTCATCTTGCAGCCGGTGGTCGGGGCGCGGCAGGGAGACTACCACTATCCGAGCTTTTCGGGCGTGGCGCGGTCGTACAACTACTACCCGTTCGGCGCGATGCGGCCGGAGGACGGCGTGGCGGGCGTGGCGCTGGGGCTGGGGAAGACGGTGGTGGACGGCGGGCAGGCGCTGCGGTTCTGTCCGGCGTACCCGCAGGTCCTGCCGCAGCTCGGCGAGCCGGACGATTTCATCAACAACTCGCAGCGTACGTTCTACGCAGTCGATTTGCGCGGCGGGGCCGAGGCCCTGGACATCGCGCACGACAGTTGCGTGGTTCGGCTGGAGCTGGAGGAGGCGGAACGTCACGGCACGCTCGAGTTCGTGGGCTCCGTCTGGTCGGAGCAGGACGAGGCGTTCTATGACGGGATCCAGCGGCCGGGGCTGCGGGTGGTCACGTTCGCCCACATCCTGAAGTCGGATGCGTTTCCGCTGGCGGCGCTGCTGCGGCGCCTGCTGGTGCTGGGCCGCACGGGGATGAACAGCCCCGTGGAGATCGAGTTCGCCGTCAACATGCAGGCCAGTCCACAGGAGCTGGCGGTGCTGCAGATTCGGCCGTGCGGTGCATGCGGAGAAGCCGAGACCGTCGAGCTGGACGATTTGGCCCGCGAAGACCTCGTTTGCGAGAGCGCGCATGCGCTGGGGCATGGCGTCATCGCCGGCCTGGGGGACGTGGTGTACGTCAAGCCGGAGCGGTTTGACCCGGCCCACACGCCGACGATGGCGACGGAGATCGGGGAGCTGAACGACGCGCTGCTCGCGGAGAACCGGCCCTACCTGCTGATCGGCCCCGGGCGGTGGGGTTCGACGCACAGTTGGCTGGGGATTCCGGTGCATTGGGCACAGATCTGCGGGGCGCGCGTGATCGTGGAGACGACGCTGGAGGACTTCGTCGTCGAGCCGTCGCAGGGCAGCCATTTCTTCCAGAACCTGACCTCGTTCGGCATCGCGTACCTGGCGGTGAACCCGTTCTCGAACGCGGGCTTCGTCGATTGGCGCTGGCTGGACGCGCAGCCCGCCGAGCACGAGACGACGTTTCTCCGGCACGTCCGGCTGGCGCACCCGCTGGAAGTGCGGCTCGACGGGCAGGTGTCGCGGGCCGCGGTGCTCAAGCGGAGTTCCCGGCCGGCCGACGGGTGACACACGCGGGTCGGGGCCGGCGGCGAGCGATTCCTGAGCTACGGAGCCGAAGTCGGCTGTGGCTGGGTGGTCGCGGGCGGCGTGGCCGGGGTGGTCGGTCCGGCGAAATCGATGATGCGGACGCGCCACTGGCCGTCATCGCCCTGGAGGCAGGACACACGGATGACGGCCTGGTCGTGGGGCCCGCGGGCGGGCACGCGCACCGATTGTCGCTTGGGGCTGGCTTCCGGTTCGAGCTGCATCCGGTCGAAATCGAACGTGGTGTAGTAGGCGATGATGGCCGCCCAGTTCTCGACGCACGTGCGCAGCAAGCGAGCCTCGTCCTTGACCGGCTGACCGAGGGCGTGCACTTCCCGGGCGACGATCGCATCGCGTGCCGCAACATTGAGCTCCACTTGCGCGAGCCGCTCGGTCGCCGTGGCCTTGTCGTGGCGTGCCAGCGCATCGAGGTGCGCGCGGAGCAGTTGCAGCAGGCTGCGTGCGGCGTCCTGCGGGGTGTCGAGCGTGACGGAGGGGGCGGTTGTGGCGGGCGCGGTCGGCGTTTCCGGCCGGCGACATCCGCCGGCGACGATGCCGCCTGCCGCCAGACCCAGCGACAACGCGACGGCGACGTTTCGAGTGCAGCAGCGCGTCATGCGGTTATCCCAACGCCCCCGGTTCGAGCTTGGCGAAGAGGATGACCGGTTCACCCAGACGGTGCCCGGCCGGCAGCGGGGGCACTTCCTGCCAGCGAATCGGACTGTCGGGAACACCCAACATGCGGAGCAGCCGGCACGCCGCACCCGGCATGAACGGCCAAGTCATGATGGCGAGCATGTGGATGGCGTGGATGCAGGTGGCGATGGCGGCGGCACAATCGGGCAGGTTGTCCTTCCGCGAGCTCCACGGGGCGCGGAGGCTGAAATACTCGTTGCAGAGGCGGGCATAGGCCATCAGCTCTTCCAGGCCGGCCCGAAAGCGATGCTCGTCGAGGCACGCGCCGACCTTCTGGAGCGTGTGGGCGGCCTGCGCGACGTGGGCGCGGTCGGCCGCGGTTTGCGCGGCCGTGTCCGGGACCTTGCCGTCGAAGTAGCGGGCGGCGAAGGTCAACGACCGGTTGACGAAGTTGCCGAGCGCGGCGACGAGCTCGGAGTTGTTCCGGGTGACGAAATCCTCCGGGTCGAACGCGGTCCGCGCGGACTCGGGGGCCTGCGAGGTGAGGTAGTAGCGCAGCGCGTCGGGGTCGAGGCCCTTCTTGGCGTACTCCTCTATCCATACGGGGGCGTCCGGCGAGGAGGTGCTCTTGCTGATCTTCTGCAGCTCGCCGCCAATCTTCTGGTTGAGGAAGTTGTTGGCGACGACGGCGGCGGGCAACTGGTGTCGGCCCTCGGCCATGAGCATGGCCGGCCAGGTCAGGGCGTGGAAGACGGTGTTGTCTTCGCCGATGAAGTGGACGATCGCGGTATCCGGATCGGACCACCATTTTTCGTAGGAGCGCCAGTCGCCTTCGTGGGCGGCGCACCAGGCGGCGGTGAAGGACATGTAGCCGATGGGGGCGTCGAACCAGACGTAAAGGACTTTGCCACGGGCGTCGGGGTCGTCGAGCGGGACCGGAATGCCCCAGGTGATGTCCCGGGTCATGGAGCGCTCCGGCAGCCCTTGCTTGATCTGCCCGAGCGCGAAGTTGAGCACGTGCGACCGCCAGTGCCCCTGCTTGGATTCGAGCCAGGCTTGCAGGGGGCGCTCGAAGTCGCTCAGCCGCAGGTACCAGTGCGTCGTCTCGCGCACCTCGGTGGGCTGGCCGGTGATTACGCTGATCGGGTTTTTCAGCAGCAGCGGCTCGATCATCTGGCCGCAGGCTTCGCACTGGTCGCCGGTCGCGCGGTCGAAGCCGCAGTGGTGACAGGTGCCGCGCACGAACCGGTCGGGCAGGAACCGCGCCGCCTGCGGGTCGTAGAGCTGCTTGGTGCGCCGCTTCGTGAAGCAGCCCTTGTCGTAGATGCGCTTGAAGAAGTCCTGGCTGAATTGCTCGTGCAGCGCGACGAAGTCCGGGTGGTGCGTGCCGCCATAAACGTCAAACGCGATCCCCAGCGCCGCAAAATCCGCGGCCTGGCGGTCGTGATAGCGGCGGGCGATCTGCTCCGGCGTGCTGCTTTCCTGCAACGCCGAAATTTCGATGGCGACGCCGTTGTCATCGCTGCCGCAGATGAAGCGTACGTCGTGGCCGCAGGCCCGCAGGTAGCGCACGTAGGTGTCGGCGGGGAGGTAGGCGCCGGCGATGTGCCCGACGTGCAGGCGGTTATTCGAGTACGGGAGGGCGGCGGTGACCAGGTAGCGACGGGCCATTTGTGGATCGACTCCAGCTCAGTCCGATTCTGGTCGGGATGCTACGCGGCCACTATGCGGGCCGCAACGCGGGCGCAGAAAAAGAGCCGTCGATCCGCTGAGTCGCCTCAGCCAATCGACGGCTACGCTCATACTACTTGCTGTGCTTAGTCGGCGCTGAGCTTAGTTGTTGCCCTTGAAGGCCTTCCACAGCAGCCAGCCAGCGATGCCGAACGTGATCAACGGGGACAGCAAGAACATAATGATAAGCCACATGGTCACACTCCCAATCTTGCAACCACTCGCTTTGACTCCGCCGCGCGGAGTTCCACTCACTAACAAGTAGCAGAAGTTAAGCAGCGGGCCGCCAGAAATCAAGGGGGCTGCGAGCAAGTTTTTTTGTCGGTCGCCCTCCGCCTGTGGCATCGCCCGATCGGCCCATCAGGGCACCTGGACCAACACGCAGCGGGGGCGCTCCGAGCTGGAGCGCAAGTCCTGCGGGGGCGCCGGCGGCTCCAGCATCTGACACGGGCGCCGCTGATCCCGGGCCGCGGCGCGGAGTGTGTCTTCGAGCCGGCGCTGGGTCGTACCGCGGTGATTGACCGTCAGCAGGAGGTGGCCGTGAGGAGCCAGAAGCGGCAGCGCCGCCTGCACCAGCCGCCCGAGATCCCGCGTCACCAGGAATACGCGCCGTGGGCGCTCGAGCCGGGCGAACGTGGGCGGATCCAGAACGACGAGGTCGAACTGGCGGGCCTGCCGCGCTGCGCGGCGGAAGTAATCGAAAACGTCGCAGCAGTAGAAGCGGTGGGCCTCGAGCGCCACGCGGTTGGCGGCGAGGTTGCGTTTGCCCCACTCCAGGTACTTTCTTGACACGTCCACGCTGACCGTCTGGGCGGCGCCGCCCAGGGCGGCCGTCACCGTGAATGCGCAGGTGTAGGCGAACGCGTTCAGCACGCGGCGGCCGGTCGCCAGCTCGCGGACGCGGGCGCGCTGCGTGCGGTGGTCAAGGTATAGGCCGGTGGCATAGCCGTCGTAGGGGTGGACCAGGAACGTGGCGCCGGCTTCGCGGACGGCGAACTCGGGCTCGACCGGCGTGCCGATCCAGGGTTGCGGGTCGCGGTGGAGGCTTTCGAGCGACTGGCCAGGGGTCGTTCGATCCCTTGGGAACATCTTGCGGTACACAGCGCGGGCGCCGACTTGCTGGGCGGCCCGCGTACACAGCTCGCGTGCAAGCTCCTCCCCCGCCGCCAGCCGCCCCTCGTGGAACTGGGCGATGAGGACGTCGCCGAGCCGTTCGAGCACGAGACCGTCCAAGCCGTCGCCGGCGGCGTCCACCAGGCGCGCGACGTTGGTGTGCGGATCGTCGATGAGCGTTCGCCGGTGGGCGAGGGCGGCGTCAAGGCGACGGGTCAGCTCGGTCAGCTCCCGCGGCGGCCGCGGCTCACTCGTTGGCGACACGGAGCACGTGGTAGTGCTTTTTCCCTTTGCGGAGGAGGATGAACCCGCCGGCCAGCACATCCGCCTGGGACAGCACGTAGTTGGAGTCGCGAATGGGCACGTTGTTCACGGAGATCGACCCGTTCGGCAGGTCCTTGCGGGCCTGGCCGCGGGACGGGTACAGGCCCGCGTCGGCGACGCACGCGATCAACCCCGCGTCGGGTGTCCCCAGCACCGCTCGCGGCAGCTTGCTCGTCGGGGCCCCGAGGAACGCTTCTCGCAACTCCTGCTCGGAGAGCTGGCGGAAGTCGGCATCCTTGCTGAAGAGCATTCCGGTCGCGCGCTGCGCGCGCAGCAGCGCTTCCGGGCCGTGGACGAGCCGCGTGACCTCCTCGGCCAGCACGCGCTGGGCGGTCCGCTTCTGTGGGGCGTCAACCACCTCCCGTGCCAGCTCCGCGATCTGCCCGAGGGACAAGAACGTGAACGTGTTTAAGTGCTGGACCACGTCACGGTCGCCGGTATTCAGCCAGAACTGGTAGAACTGGTAGGGGCTGGTCCGCTCGGGATCGAGCCAGAGGTTGCCCGCCTCGGTCTTGCCGAATTTCGTGCCGTCGGCCTGCACGATCAGGGGGGTCGTCAGGGCGTAGGCTTCCACGCCGCGCAGCCGGCGGATGAGGTCGGCGCCCGAGACGATGTTGCCCCACTGGTCGCTGCCGCCCATCTGGAGCGTGCAGCCGTGGCGGTCGTACAGCGCGAGGAAGTCGTAGGCTTGCAGCAGGACGTAGGTGAACTCGGTGTAGGAGAGGCCTTGCTCGCGGGTTTCCAGGCGCATGCGCACCGAGTCGCGCACGATCATCTGGTTGACGGAGAAATGCTTGCCGATGTCGCGCAGGAACTCCACCAGGTTCAGCTTGCAGAGCCACTCGGCGTTGTTCGGCAGCAGCGCCCCGTTTGGCCCGCTCGTGTCGAGAAAGTGCTCGATCTGCTTGCGGATGCCCGCGAGGTTCCGCTCAGCTTGGTCGGTTGCCAGCAGGGCCCGCTCGTCCGTCTTCCCGCTCGGGTCGCCGATCAGGCCCGTGCCGCCGCCGAGCAGGCCGATCGGCCGGTGCCCCGCCCGCTGAAACCGCATCAATTGCACGAGCTGCGCGAGGTTGCCGACGCCGAGGCTGTCGGAGGAGGGATCGAAGCCGATGTACCCGACGATGCGGCCCGCGCGCAGCGCGTCGCCGAGCGTCGGCGCGGAGACCTGATGAATCAGCTTGCGCTCTTCCAGATCCTTGAGGAAGTCCGAGTTCATAGTCGCGCGATTCTACCTGTTTCCGCCGGCCCGTGGAAAGCCGTTATTGGGCCGCCGGGCAGAACTTCAGGGGTGTTAGCGTCTGGTCGATGACAACTACAGCCCGCCTGAAACCGGAGTGGTTTGCGTCATGACCCTGGACCTGGATGAGTTGGTGCACGGCTGGGATTGTCCGCCGGGAGAGCTGCAGGCCCGCGTCGCGGTGGGGCGCGACGGGCAGGAACTGCTCCAGGTGCGCGTCGATCTGGGGCTGATGCAGATGTTTCCGGCCGGTCGCCCGGACGGGCAGCGTTATCACGGCCTGGCGAGCACGCAGGAGTACGTGGCGCACGAGCTGCGGGTGGGCGGACAGGCGCTGGCGGCCGCGGACTGGCAGGAATTGCACCGCGAGCTGCTGCAGCTCAATTATCGGCGGCTGGCGTGCGCGCACCTGGCGGAGGAAGCGTTTCACGCAGACGACGCCGCCGGCGCGCGGCGCTGGTTGGCGCAGGCCCTGGCGGACATCGACGCCTGCCTGGCGCACGTGCAGTTGCTGGCGCGGCACGACGCAGATGCCCACGGCTGCTCGCCGCTACGGCCCACGCTGGTTTTCGACCGGGCGCGGCTGTCGGCGCAGCTGCGCATCGTGGAGGAGCGGTTCGAGGAAGCGATCGAGGAGGCCGAGACGGGCGCCGGTGCGCTCGAGTCGCTTCTGACGGAGTTGGGGTTCGATCAGGAGCTGCGCGACGAGGATCCAGGGGTTCGCTACCTGCGCGATCTGGGCCGGAAGCTGCGGCTGGAATATGGCGTGGCGCAGACGCTGCGCGAGCGGCTCGACGAAGCGATCGAGAAAGAGGATTTCGAGGGGGCGAGCGAGATCCGCGACGAAATGCGCCGACGGGCTACAGGCCGCGGCGACGAGGCGAAAGCGTAGCGTTTGCGAATGCAAGAGCGCCGACCCCACCGGCGCAGAACATAGCGGCCGGTCCCGGCGTGCCGGGACCGGCCGCTACGTCCATGGGGGTTTGGTTCGTAGCGGCCCGCGCGGCGTCCTGCGGTTTAGGACACCATGGCCTTGAGGTTCTTGAGCGGGCGGACCTTGACGACCTTGCGCGCCGGCTTGGCCTTGATCATGATTTCCTGTCCGGTAAAGGGGTTGATGCCCTTGCGTGCCTTGGTCGCCGGCTTCCTGACGACGGTGATCTTCATGAGGCCGGGGACCGTGAAGATGCCGGGGCCGCGCAGGTCTTTCTTGATCAGGTCGGCCAGGGCGTCGAACACGCCGCCGATCTGCTTGCGGGCGAGGCCGACGGTGGTCGCCAGCGTCCCAAACACCTCTGACTTCGTGCGTGCCTTACTCTTGTTCGCTTTGGCCATTCCAGTTCGACCTCCCCGGGCCTGCGCGAGGCGACTGCCCGTCGCGGCCCGAATACGAGACCCGCTGTCAGCATCGCGGACGAAGTCCGCGGCGCAAACTTTCCAACGGTGAAAAGCTCCATCCACGACTGCAAACGACCGCGCTTGCCGCTGACCGCGTAGTGAGTTTTTCCCACGCAAACCGCGTTTCGTCAAGAGGGTGCGGGCCGAATGCGCGCAAAAAAAGCGGAAAATCCCGGGAAATCCGGCGGGGCGGCCCGTTTCCCCGGGGGCGCCCGGCCAGTTCAGCGGCCGGCGGGCGTCTCGCCGTCCCCGTTGATCACGTCGATGCAGCGGCGGAGCAGGCCGAGGCTCTTGCGGTCAAAACGCAGCTTGAGCCGGGGCAGGGCGGGAAATTCGCCGTTCTCGGCCGGCAGGATGTCGATCTGCTCGATCTGCCCGGCAGCGAGGATGGCGGCGAACTCCGTGTTGATGCGGGCGAGCGTGGCCTCCGAGATTCGACGGTGCAGGCGGAGGATGAGCTCGTCGCCGACGTAGCGCATGGAGTGGTACACGCGGTAGAACCGGAGGACCTCGCGCGCGGCGACGTCGGCGTCGTCCGTGATCTTGAACAGGTGCATGTCCTCGTTGTTGATCATGCCGTTCCGCAACAGTTCGGCGGCGACATAGGCCCGCCATTGGAGCCAATAGGTTCCCCCGGGCTGCTCGACCATCACGATCGGGACCAGGGGGGCCTTGCCGGTCTGGATGAGGGTGACGGCCTCGAAGCCCTCGTCCAGCGTCCCGAACCCGCCCGGGAACAGGGCGACGGCGGCGGCCTCCTTCATGAACACGAGCTTGCGCGTGAAGAAGTACTTGAAACTAACGAGCTTAGCGTCGTCGGCAATGATCGGGTTGGTCTTCTGCTCGAACGGTAGGCGGATGGCCACTCCGAAGCTCGCTTCGCGGCCCGCCCCGCCGTGTCCGGCCTTCATAATCCCGTCGCCGGCACCAGTGATGACCATCCACCCGCTCTCACGCATTCTGCGGGCGAAGAGGACGGCCTGCTGATAGTCCGGGTGCGTTTCGGGGGTCCGGCTGGATCCGAAAATGCTGATCTTGGGGATCTCGTGGTAGGGGACGAAGACCTTGATCGCGTAGCGCAGCTCGGCCAAGGCCCGGTTAAGCAGCTTTACGTCGCCGCGGTTGGTCTCGTCCCGCGCCAGCCGGCACAGGGTGACGAGCATCTCTTCCAGCAGGTCCTGGTTGGCCCCCTGGAAGAAACGCTGGCCAAAACGCTTGATCTCTTCGGTTCGTTCGCGACGCCGTTCGGCGTCGGTCTGTTCGCTTGGCAAAGTGGCCAATGGTGCTCTCGTCTCCGGCCCGTTGGTAGTAAGCGTCCGAAACGTGCGCGCCGGTCCCGTCCCGGGCCGTGGAACGGAAGCCGGCCCTAGCGGCACTTCGGCGGTGGCACGATGCCGACCGCCGCGGCAACACTTGTCGGGCCGCAGCGGCCCGAAGCAATACAGTATATCATACTAGGACGCGGATGCGAAATCACGCACGGGCGGATTGACCACCGGGGACGGCGGTCCTAGCATAACGACCTTGTGAACAGACAGTTGGGACGCGACACGCATACGGGCGCGGTTTTCGATGAGTAGCGATTGGTTAGCGCGGTTTGCGATCGGCGCCTACCTGACGGTGCTGACGCTGATCTGCATCTACGGGGCACACCGGTATTTCCTGGTGCTGCTGTACTACCGGGTGCGCGGACGCGTGCCCCAACCCCGGGCCCGGTTCGACGACCCCCCGCCCGTGACCGTGCAACTGCCGATGTACAACGAGCAGTTCGTGGCCCGACGGATCATCGAGCGGACCTGCCAGATCGACTACCCCCGGGAGCGGCTGCAAATCCAGGTGCTGGACGACTCGACGGACGATACGCGGGAAATCGCCCAGGAAACCGTCGCGCGGATGCGGGCCCAGGGGCACAACATCGTCTACGTGCACCGCGACAACCGCACCGGGTACAAGGCCGGGGCCCTGGAACACGGCACGCAGACAGCCACGGGCGATTTTATCGCGATCTTCGATGCGGACTTCCTGCCGCCGCTGAGCATCCTGCGGGACACGATCGACCACTTCACGGACCCGCGGGTCGGCATGGTGCAATCACGGTGGGAGCACCTCAACCGCGATCTTTCGCTGCTGACTCAGGCCCAGGCGATCCTGCTCGACGGGCATTTCGTGATCGAGCACACCGCCCGCAACCGCAGCGGCCGCTTCATGAGCTTCAACGGGACCGCCGGGATCTGGCGGAAATCCGCGATCACGGACGCCGGGGGCTGGCAGCACGACACGCTGACCGAAGACCTCGATCTTTCGTACCGGGCCCAGCTCCGCGGCTGGAAGTTCGTGTTTCTGCCGAACCTGACCTCGCCGGCCGAGCTGCCGCCGGAGATGAGCGCGTTCAAGGCGCAGCAGCACCGCTGGACGAAGGGCGGGGCGCAGACGTGCCTGAAGCTGCTGCCGCGGGTGCTGCGGAGTGACGCCGATTGGTGGGTCAAGCTGGAGGCGTTTTTCCACCTGACGAGCGGCGCGGTCTATGTGCTCGTGGTGATTCTGAGCGTGTTGGTGGGGCCGGCGTTGCTGGCCAAGCTGACGCTCAAGCAGCCTCAATCGCCCTGGGTTCTGTGGTTCGAGCTGGTGCTGTTCGTGATCGGTTTCGGCTCGACTATTGCATTCTACATCGTCAGCCAGCAGCAGTTGCGGCGGGGGTGGTGGTACGGGTTGCGGCATGTACCGACGCTCATGGCGGTTGGCATCGGGATTGCGTTCAACAACGCGGTTGCCGCCCTGGACGGCTTCTTCGGGAAGACCGGCGAGTTTGTGCGCACGCCGAAGTTCGGCGACACGGTGCAGACGACGCACGATTGGCGCCGGCGGCTGGGCGGGTTCCAACTCAAGAAGAACTGGCAGATGTGGGTCGAGCTGGGGATGGCGGTGTACCTGACGGCGTGTGCGGCGTCGCTGCTGTTCTTCGACCGCTGGTTCGAGCGGGTGTCGATGGCTCTGCCATTCCTGGCCATCTTCATCGTCGGCTACTTCTACGTCGCGTTCCAGACCTTCTACACGCGGTGGCTGTCGCGGCGCCGCTCTTCCGACCCGCAGCCGGCATAGTGCTTTGGCGGGGTGTGAGGGGTCAGGGCAACCGCATTCTCGGCAGTTCTGCGGTTCGGCCCGGGCGACCGAGCGAAGTCACCCGCGACGGTCGCTCAGGAACGGGGTTCGCCGGTGGCGACAACCCGTCTTTCCGGGTTTCGAT
>Ga0182017_10000350_pt1 | contig 35868 bp, 29 predicted proteins | sample 712E3DmetaG_FD_120492 | JGI IMG/M metagenome (GOLD analysis project Ga0182017, IMG submission 120492) | Permafrost microbial communities from Stordalen Mire, Sweden - 712E3D metaG | ecosystem: Environmental > Terrestrial > Soil > Wetlands > Permafrost | place: Sweden: Stordalen | collected... | reverse complement strand
TGACCGGGGCCGCGCCGGGCCGGGGCACGGACAACGCCGGGCACCGCTGACGCCGGTTATTTTGCGACCGAAAACTCGCCGTTCAGATCGATCTCGGCCGAGGAGTGGCCCACCGCGACGGTGAAACGGCCCTCGGATTGCTTCCAGGCATGCGTGGTTTCGTCGAAGAATGACATCGCCCGCGGGTCGAGCGCGACGGAGACCCGGGTTGACTGGCCCGGGGCCAGGAGCACACGGGCCGAGCCTTTCAATTCCTTGAATGGACGCGGTACGGGCGCGGTCGGGTTGCCGAGGTAAACCTGCGCCACCGCGGCGCCGGGCCGCGCGCCGGTGTTGGTCACGTCGAAGGACACCGTGACGTTCTCGCCCGGTTTCACCGCGGTCGCGGAAAGCGAGAGATTGGTGAAGGTGAAGGTCGTATAGCTCAGACCGTGACCGAAGGGGAAAAGCGGTTTCACCCCGTTGTGCTCGTAGCCGCGGTATCCGACGAAGACGCCTTCGCGGTAACGGACATTGGTCCCGCCATCGTTGGGATAGTAGCTGTCGTGCACGGGATTGTCCTCCCACCGGCGTTCAAACGTGATCGGGAGGTGGCCCGAGGGGTTGACGTCGCCAAACAGGATCTCCGCCAGCGCACGGCCGCCCTCCTGTCCGGGATACCAGGCCTGGAGGAATGCGGGCACGCGGTCGATCCACCTGGTCACGTCGGCCGAGCCGCCCGCCGTCAGCACCACGATCGTACGCGCGTTGGCGGCATGCACTGCCTGCACGAGTTCATCCTGCCCCGGCGGCAGCGCGAATGTGCGGTCCGCGCCCTCGTGCTCGGTGTCTCGGTCAAATCCCACGCACACCACGGCGGCATCGGCCGCGGAGGCCAGGCTCTTCGCCTCCGGCGTGACGAGATCCTCGGTGGCAATCGCGCCCAGCCCGATCCGCTGCTCGTACCAGACCGGCCCGACGATGAATTCGAACTTCACGGCATAGTGCTGGCCCGCCTGCAGGGGCAGCTCGACCGTCCCGGCCACCTGGTCCTCGGCGGGATGGCGTTCATGGACGAGCCGCCCATCCAGGTAGAGCCGGCACTCGTCGCGGCCCGCGGCGTTGATGAACCAGCGATGCAGGCCGGATCGGGTCGGCGTGAAAAACCCGGTCCAGCGGATCGAGAGCGCGTCGTCGGGCTTCAGCGCCAGGCTGCGGTGGCCCCAACCGGCCCACTGAAAATTCACGCGGGGGTCCACGCGCACTTGGGGCGTGCCGGCGAATTTCGCGTTGTGGAAGTACTCGCCGCGCAGGCCGGGTTGGGTGCCCTTCTCGTCGACCGTGAAAGGCGTGTGGTCGAGGATGTCGTCGACCGCCTGCAGGCCGCCCGCGTAGAGCACCTTGACCCGTCCGGCCACGTGGCCGCTGATGCCCTCGAGGAAACTGATCGTGCGGAACGGTTCCACCGCGGCGCTGCCGCCACCGACCGGCACGCCGGGATAGGCACAGGGCCCGAGCACTGCGACCGTCTTGATCCCGGCCGGATCGAGGGGCAGCAGCCCGCCTTCGTTCTTCAGCAGGACCATGGACTGCTCCGCGCCGCGGAGCGCGACGAGGCGGTTCTCCTCGCTGTAGCGCGGGAGACCGGGCACGGCCTGTTCGCGATCGAGGAATCCCATCTCAACCGCGGTTCGCACAATACGGCGCACCTTGTCATCGATCGCGGCCACCGTCACCTTGCCTGCGGCAATGGCCGGCAGCAGGGTCGCGCGGTTCATGAACTGGCCACTGGGCATCTCAAGATCAAGACCCGCGTTGGCCACCGCCACGCCGTCGTGGGCGGCGCCCCAATCCGACATGATGATGCCGCGGAATCCCCAGTCGGTCTTCGCGATATCGGTGTTGAAGGTGCGGTTTTGCGTCATGTACTCGCCGTTGACGAGATTGTAGGAGTCCATGATCGCGCCGACCTTGGCCTCCTTCACCGCGGCTTCGAAGATGGGCAGGTACATCTCGCGGGCCGTGCGCTCGTCGATCTCCGTGTTCACGTGGTTACGGTCGAATTCGGAGTTGTTGCCCAGGTAGTGTTTGATCGTGGCCGAGACGCCCTGGCTCTGGACGCCCTGGATGTAACCGACGGCGATGCGCGCGCCGAGCCAGGGGTCTTCGCCGAAGTATTCAAAATTCCGGCCGTTGAGCGGCGCGCGGTAGAGGTTGACGCCGGGTCCGAGCAGGAAATGGACGCCCTTGGCGCGGGCGTCGCGGCCGAGGCCGGCGCCGATCTGCCGGGCCATTTCGGGATCCCAGGTCGCGGCAAGGCCGATCCCGGCCGGGTAGGCGGTGGACGGACCGAAATTGCGCACGCCCATCGGACCGTCGGCCATTTTCAGCCGCGGCCAGCCGAGCGCGTCGTAGCCGCGGATGAAGAAATCGTCGACCCCGCCAATCAGGTCGATCTTCTGTTCGAGCGTCATTTTGCCGACGATCGCATCGACGCGTTGGTCAACCGGAGCGGGTTCGGTGGCGTTCATGGGGACGATCGCAGCGGCGATCAGGGAGAGGAAGGACAGCAGGGGGGCTTTCATCGGTAATAGTGTGGGTGCCCGTCGCGGGCGCCCGGCAGGCGGTGGTCGGCGGGATTTTGGTGGAAGATGGCGACAGAGGGATCGGCCACACCTAATGTTGGTAGCCGTCACGGCACCGGCAAGGGGATTCACGGGAAAGTCCGAATTGCCCAAGGCTCTGGAGAGCCGTGCCACAGCCGGTCCGGCTGGAAGGGTGGCATGGGTCTCCCGACCCATGATCCGGCAGAAAGCTAGCCACGGGCCAGAGGCCCCTGCCACCTGAGACGACCGACCACTCCGAGATGCGTCCATTCGCGGCGTCTCCCGGACAATTGGTTTGACAGTGCCGGAAGCGGTCCCTCACCTAATCGCCCTTTATGAAGGTCGTTGCCTCTCTTAAATCCGCCAAGAAGCGCCACCCGGACTGCCAGGTCGTCCGCCGCAAGGGCAAGGTCTATGTCATCAACAAGACCGACCCCCGCTACAAGGCGCGCCAGCGTTGAGCCACAGTACTTTACCTCCCACCGTGAAAGCCGAAGGCCATCCCTCCCTGAATAATGTCTGTTTCCTCGATGTCGCAACTGGCAGGCGCTTCCTGACCAAATCGACGATGAAAACGTCCCGCAAGGAGACCATTGACGGCGTGGAATATTTCGTCGTGTTGCGCGACGTGACCATGGATTCGCATCCCGCCTACACCGGTGAAAAGCGTCTCGTCGACGCGGCTGGTCGGGTCGAGAAATTCACCTCGAAGTTCAAGCGCAGCACGAAGACCGCGAAATAGGTCTCCGTCCGGTTGGTCCCGCTCTGCCCTCCGGTCCCCGGAGGGTTTTTTGTCGGCACCGAAAAAGATTGGGCTGAGCGGCTTTTTGGTGTGTTTCGTGGAAGCCCAGTTCGGGTCTTCGCCCTTCTCCCATGCGCATCCGTCCATTTCAGGGTCTCGTCCCCGTTCCCCGTCTGGCGTCCGAGGTCGCCTGCGTGCCTTATGATGTGGTCGACGCCGCCGAGGCGGCTGCCCTCGCCGCCGGCCGACCGCACAGCCTGCTTCATGTCGACCGCGCCGAGATCGATCTGCCGCCGGCCACGGACCCCCACAGCGGCGCCGTCTATGCGAAGGCGCGCGAGAACTTCCTCCAACTCCAGCGTGGCGGCGTGCTCGTCCGCGAAACCGAGCCCTGCCTCTACCTTTACGAGCAGCAAATGGGCGCGCACCGCCAACGCGGTTTGGTCGCCGTCTGCCACGTCGACGACTACGACGCGGGTTTGATCAAAAAGCACGAGAAGACGCGCCCGGAAAAGGAGGATGACCGCACCCGCCTGATCGACACGCTCGGCGCCAACACGGGTCCGGTGTTCCTAACCTACCACGATGAGCCGGCGGTGACGGCTTTAGTCGGAGCCAAGATCCAGGAGACTCCGCTCCACGATTTCGTCGCCCCGGACGGGATCCGCCATCGGGTCTGGCGCCTGGCCGGCGGAGCGGAGTGGGTCCGGGCGTTTGGAGCGGTGCCCGCCCTCTACATCGCCGATGGCCACCACCGGGCCGCCAGCGCGGCGCGGGTGGCCCGCTTGCGGCGTTCAGGGAATCCGCGCCACACGGGAACCGAGGACTACAACTGGTTCCTGTGCGTCATCTTTCCGGCGGGCGAACTCCAGATCCTGCCGTACAATCGCGTCGTGGTCGATCTCAACGGGCACACCCCCGCGGCGTTCCTGAGCAAGGTGCGGGAGGTCTTTGGCTTGGAGGAGGGAGCGCCGGCGGTGCCGCCCGCGCCCGGCCACCTCAGCATGTACCTCGGCGGACGTTGGTATGGGCTGCGATGCCCGGTTGATCGCGCGGCCGGCCCGGTCGCGCGACTCGATGTCAGCGTGCTGCAGAACCGGTTGCTGGCGCCCCTGCTCGGCATCGACGACCCGCGCGCCAGCAAGCGGGTTGATTTCGTCGGCGGGATTCGCGGCCCCGGGGAACTGGTGAGGCGCGTTGACGCCCGGGGCGGCGTGGCGTTTTCAATGTACCCGGTGACGGTAGCGCAACTGATGAACATTGCGGACGCCGGCCAGATCATGCCGCCGAAGAGCACTTGGTTTGAACCGAAGCTGCGGTCGGGGCTGTTCGTCCACACGTTCTGACCAAGAGGATCCGCGGCGCTGGCGAAGGTGTCGCCAAGCACGTCGCGCTGCGGCTGGACAAGCGCGTCGCATTCGGTCAACCTCGGGTGGAAGCCCGGACCGGTCCGGCCGCGGGCGCCCAACGGAGCTGATTACCCCAATCCACTAAGATCCAAACGACTATGAAAACGCTTCGCGTCCTCCTCGTAACCCTGATGTTGACGTCCGCCGGCATGGCCCGTGCCGGGATGTATGCCAAGTTCGCGGGCCTGTACAGCAGCCCAGGTGACATCCAGGTCAATAATGCGGCTGCTTTCCGAGCATCGTTGAAAAGCAACATGGGAATGGCGATCGCGTTGGGCTACAAGATCTCGGCGGTGCGCGCCGACATTGAGATCCAATCGTTCTCGAACAGCACGAGCAGCGGCTCGACCAATACGGGCAACGCCTCGACCACCGGCGGATACAAGCAGTTCAATGGTTTCGTCAACGCGTACGTCGACCTGCCTTCGTTCGTCGGTTTGTCGGGCTATGTCGGTGCTGGTTTCGGCGAGGCGCGCGTCGATCTCAGTCACCTAAGCGCCATGCAGGGTTCCTCCAACGTGGTTCAAGTTTCCGGCAGAGACAAGGCCTTTGGCTACCAGGTGATGGCGGGGGTGCAGTATCATCTGCTCGGGCAGGCCACGATTCATGCCGGCTACCGGTGGCTGCACAAGAATGACATCACGCTGCAAAACGGAGTCGGCAACACTATGCAGAAACTGACCCTCGGCACCGACCGCATGTTCGAACTCGGTGTCGCGATTGGTTTCTGAGGTCGACAGACCGAGTTATTGAACGGCCGTCGGCCCTTGGGGCAGGGTTTGCGCCGCCGCGGGCTCGGTTCTCGAGCCTCCATGCCGTTTTTGTTCATCTCGCCGCGGCGCGCGGTGATTTTTCATGTGGCACGGGTCTCCCGACCCGTGTTTTTCGGGCCACGGGTCGGGAGACCCGTGCCACTTTGGTTGCGGCTCTGCCGCGCCATGGAACTTCCGGGCCAGGTATCGCCGGTGTTTGCGAGGCATTGACGTTAACGGATAATCAAATTGCATCGGCACTTCCATGCATCCGCCATTGCCGATAGGCGCCGCGACCGTCGGCGAGATTCCCCCGGCGTTAGTGGTGCCCTTTGGTCTGCTGCTGGCGCTGATCGCGGTGATGCCGCTCAGCCCGGCCCGGGCAAAACATCTTTGGGAGCGCTACTATCCGCACGTCGCGACCGGGCTGGGATTGTTGGTGGTGGCGTTCTACCTGATGCGACTGGCCGGAGGCGGTGCGATGCTCGGGCGGACACTCCATGAGTATTTCTCTTTCATCTGCCTGATCGGTTCGCTCTTTGTCGTGGCCGGAGGCATCCACCTCAAGGTGAAGGGGGAGGCCACGCCGCTGGACAACGTGGTGTTTCTCGCGGTGGGAGCGGTGGCGGCCAACGTGATCGGCACCACCGGAGCATCGATGGTGCTCATCCGGCCCTGGATCCGGATGAACAAGATCCGCATCAGTGCCTACCACATCGTCTTTTTCATCTTCATCGTCTCCAACTGCGGCGGCGCGCTCACGCCCATCGGCGATCCACCTCTCTTTCTGGGCTACCTGCGCGGCGTCCCGTTCTTCTGGTTGATCGACCACGTGATGCCGCAGTGGCTCGCGACCATCGCGGCGATCCTCGCCGCCTTCTATGTGTTCGACCTGCGGAGCTTCCGCCGGACGCCGCGGGCCATCCAGACGAAGATCAAGGAACAGGACACCTGGCGGTTCGAAGGCGACATCAACGCGCTGTTTCTCGTGATCGTGATCGGCGCAGTCTTCCTGCCGGAGGTGTTTTACCTGCGCGAATTCGTGATCCTCAATGCGGCGGTGGCCTCGTATGCGCTGACGCCGAGGGTGGTGCACGAGGAGAACCATTTCACGTTTGGCCCGATCAAGGAGGTGGCGTGGCTGTTTCTTGGCATCTTTCTCACGATGATGCCCGCGCTCAACTACCTGGACCAGCACGGCCGGGAGTTTGGCCTGACTCGTCCCACCCAATACTACTTCGCCTCAGGCGGCCTCTCATCCGTGCTGGATAACGCCCCGACCTACCTGAATTTCCTGGAGCTGGCTGAGGCGACCCTGGTGGACGTGAAGCCGACCGGCATTGCGACGCAGGCCGAGGGCGCTGGCGTGCAGCTGTTGCTGGCCCACCATCCGCACTTCGTCATCGCGATCAGCCTGGGTGCGGTCTTTTTCGGCGCGATGACCTACATCGGCAACGGGCCGAATTTCATGGTGAAGTCCATCGCGGAAGGTGCCGGGGTGAAAGTGCCGACGTTCTTCGGCTACCTTTTCAAGTACAGTCTGCCAATTCTGCTACCGATCCTCATCGCCGGCGGGTTCCTGTTTCTGTAGCTTGGCGATGGCGTTCCTGGCGGCGGGGAGCAGCCGGCCCCCGCGCGGCGCGCGATCCAGCTGTCGGATCCCGCCTGATTGGGGGCTCGGCAGAGTCTTACCGTCAGGTCAGGGTCGCTTTGACGGCTCTGGTGTAACGGTCATGCTCCGACTTGGCGATCGACGTCCTTTCAATTCGATGAACCCCCGCCTCCCGACCCTGCTTGTTACCCTCCTGCGCCTCGGCGCTGTTTCAGCCAGTCTGGCCGCCTTTGGCGTGCTCTCGATTGCACCCGCTGGGGCCCAGACCTCTGCGGCTCCGGCTCCTGCCGTCACGGCCGCTGCGGCCCCCGCTGCGGCGACTCCGGCCGCGGCCGCCAGTCCGAGGATTTTTTCCGGTAGTCAGATCCAACCGGAATATGCGGTGCCGTACCGCACGCCGACGGTGGATGAGATCACAGCGGTGATGAACCGCGTGCGCGAGTATCAGGAGCGCGCCAGTTTGATGCGCATCATCAACCGCCGGACGCGCGAGGAAATCACCGATCTCAGCACCCTCAACCCAGAAGCCGCGCTGGATCGCGGCGAGAACAACGCCTTTCCCTTGCTGGGTTATGAGCAAGGCGTGACCTACGCGGCCATGCTGCTCGCCGGCGATGTCACCGGCGACCCGCGCTTTGCCGCGTTCACGGTGAAGCGCTTCCAGTACATCGCCGACCGGCTGCCGTTTTTCCGCAGGCAATATCAGGCCAATGTGGCTGCCACCGCCGGTGCTGCCCCTCTCACGGCCGGCACGATGCCGACCCCTGCGCAGATGCGCCGGTTTGAGTTTCGGTCGGTCGTTGACCCCCAGACCTTGGACGACGCCGGGGCGATGTGTGCCTCGATGATCAAGGCCCGTCTGGCTGGCGTGGGGCCGGACCTCAAGGCGGTGATCGATACCTACCTCGAACACATCAGCCACAAACAATTCCGCCTGGCCGACGGCACCCTGGCCCGGACCAACCCACAACCGGAAACGCTATGGCTGGACGACATGTACATGAGCATCCCGGCCCTGGCCCAGGCAGGCAAACTCACGGGTGAAAACCGGTATTACGACGACGCCGTCCGCCAGGTCCTGCAGTTCTCGGCGCGCATGTTCGATCGCGGAAAGGGGCTTTACATGCACGGCTGGAGCTCGAACACACCCGATCATCCCGAGTTCTGCTGGGCGCGCGCGAACGGCTGGGCGATCATGGCGATGACGGAGCTGCTCAGCGTCCTGCCCGAAGATCATGCGGGACGCGCGGCCGTGCTCGACCAGTTCCGGATGCATCTGCGGGGGCTGGCCGCCTGCCAGTCCGGCGCGGGCCTTTGGCACCAGCTGCTGGATCGCCCCGACTCGTACCTCGAAACCTCCGCCTCGGCCATGTATGTTTTCAGCATGGCCCGCGCAATCAACCGGGGCTGGGCTAGCCCGGTGACCTACGGACCGGTGGCGCAGCTCGGCTGGAACGCGGTGGCGGCCAAGGTCAACGCGAAGGGGCAGGTCGAGGACACCTGTGTGGGTACAGGCATGGCGTTCGATCCGGCGTACTACTATTATCGTCCGCGGAGCCCGTTCGCGCAGCACGGCTACGGGCCGGTGCTGCTGGCCGGGGCGGAGATGATCAGGCTCCTGAAGAACGACAGCTTCACGATCGCATCGGGCATTACCCAGTACCTGCCCAATGGTCCGAAGCAGCCGTAAGCGTGATCGGGTTGGACGGGGCGTGTTCGCCGGCAATCGCGCCTTGGAGGGCCCGGGTCACACCGGGCCGTGGATGAAACCCACACAAATCTCGGTTGCCAGCCAGGCGCCGACGGGAAAAATGATCCCGTGGTAGACATTTCCTGTTCGTGTTCGTTTCGAACCAGTCTCGGAGATTTGCACAATGAAAACGCTACTCATGTCTGTACGGTGGATGGCCGTCGGTCTCCTGCTCTGCTCGCTGCAGGGCGCCCCGGGCTTCCGAACGGGCGCCGTGTTTCAGGGTCAGGCGAGGTCGGAAAAATCCGGGCGGACTTGGGACCTGACCCTGACGATCACCGCGATGGCCCCGTCGGGCGTGTTGCGCGGAGAGGCCGCATGGCCCTCGCTCGGATCGGTCAATGAGATCCGGGGCATGAGCGCCGGCCGGACACTCACCTTCGAGGAGACCGGATACATCAAGCAAGGCGGCGCCCACTTGCAGGTTGAATATGCCCTGATCCAGGACGGAGACACCCTGAAAGGCCGGTGGATCGAGCCCGGCTCCGACTGGGGCACCCTGGAATTGACGGCGCGAGGTCAGGTGCGCCCCACGGAGCCGCTGGCGCTGTTCGTTGCGAAGATGAAATTCACCGGCAAAGTAACCTCGGCGCGGTCGGCGGACTTCCCCGCGACGATAGAGATCGTGGAGATAGACACGGCCACCGGGAACTTCAACGGCACGATCACCTGGCCGACCTTGAACTCTGTCAACCGCATCGACGGGAAGATCGACGGCCGCAATATCACGTTCAAGGAAACGCAATACATCCAACGCGGCGGCGCCCACCTGAATTGCGAGTACCAACTGGTTCTACAGGGGACTTCTTTGACGGGACCGTGGCAGGAACCCGGGTACGATCAGGGCCAGACGATCCTGACCCGGGAGTGAGTCCCGGCGGTTACGCGCCGCCGGACGTCAAAGACGAGCCCCGCCTACGGCTGGCACGCCGGCTGTGGGTGTTGATCCGCGCCAACGGGATTAAACATCAATAAGTTAAGAATGAATGCTACATTCTATTCTTCGCCCATTCTGGGACATCGGCGGGGTGTGACAGCTGGAGGACAGCGGCGTGGCCGATCCGCGGGCACAGTTCTTCGCGTATCCGGACGGCCGAGACCGGCAATAGCTGGGGCAATGTTTTCCCCATTCGACCGGCACGCGGCGGTTTCGACTCACCGGCGTCCGCCGGCGGACTATCCGAGAACCTCTGGTCTTGGCGATGTCAATGCCCCGCGAAGTGCCGGTGTCCAGATGCGGATGCCCCGTTCGCGGGCTTTGGCATGACGGAAAGCACTCGGACTCGATTCAAATCGTCGCTTGAAGCGAGTGCTGAAATAAAACGGATCTTCATATCCGACATTCGCGGCGATCTCGCTGACCGAATGAGCCGTGGTCATGAGGTAGAAGCGCGCCAGTTCCAGACGCCGCTCCTCCATGTACTCCTGCAGCGAGCAACCCATCCCGGCCCGGAAAAGCAGGCAAAACTGGGACCGCGACAGGCCGGCCGTGCGGGCGAGATCATCGATCGAATGCCGTGTGCCAATGTCGTTGTGGAACCGTTCGATCGCTTTCTCGATCCGCAGATCGACGCCGCCCCCCGCGATCTTAACCCCTCCTTGCACACTGGCGACCCGCAGGAGCACGGTTTCCACCAGCGCGTCCAGCAACAGGGCGCGATGACGGATCTCGGGATTCCGAAGATTGATCTGAAACATCTCCTCCAAGGTGGCCGTGATGCGGTTCTGCATGGTGGGATCCGCCACGGCAAACGCCTGGGGCCGCATCTGAACAAACCATGGTAATGCCTTCCTGATCGTTCTTGTCGGACGGAAATGCAGGAAATAGAATCCCCAACCCAACCCGGGAGCAGCCACGCGGTAACTGCGATCCAGATGCGGAGGCAACAGCAGCAGTTCTCCCTGAGCCGTGTGCATCTCGCCATCACCGAAGCGAATCTCCCCGGCACCGTGAAAAGTGAAGTAAAGATTCCAGTTCTCGAGATCTGCCTCGCGCCAGGTGACTTCCTCGCCTTGATAGCGAACATACCCAGTGCGCGGAAACAGAGGATACGAAGAGCCGATATTGATCCGCATCGTCCAAAATTAAAGGTGTTTCATCCGGCCGTCGATTCCATTTGGGGCCGACGTCACCCAAGATCAACGCAGCCCACACGCCATGGGCTTTACCCGCGCTGATGAACCCGAAATTCAAATTGATCAAGACTTGGCGATGCCGGGACGGCGATCAGGAAGCGGAGAAAGGGAAAGCCCATGAATAGCGGGAAACCACCAGGCAAACGATCAAGATGACGGTTCTTCTTGGACTTTCCGCGGCATGGCTGGCGGGGACCGCCGCTCTCGCGGCCATTGATCCGCCGGGCGGCGTTGGCGGGGCGCCTTCGCCCGATCGGCAGCTGCTCGGCGTTGTCCTCACCACCGGTCACCTGCGGGCGCGGATCGTGGACAACACGGACCGTTTCTGTCCGCTCGGGGACTCCATGATGCCAGGCTACAACGGTCTGGCGGCACTGATCGACTCCGGCCAGGGTCGGAACATCGTTACTCCGGCGGGGCTAAACTACGAGTCCTGCCGGACCGCGCCAAAGCTCGGCCAGCGGCAGGACCTTTGGAACGCACCGCGCCTCGCGCCGATGATCATTGAAAGACTTGACGCCCGCACCGCCCGACTGAGCCAGAAGGGAGCCGACGCCGCGGGTCTCAACGTGGAGATTGTCTTCAACCTCGGAGAGACGTACGTCGACCAGACGATCACGGAATGGCCCGACACGGACATTGAGTCGTCATACACGTTTTGGGCGTCGTATATGAACCTGGTGCAGAACACTTCGCTTTTCCTGCACGGTGCCCTGAAAGACGACAAGGAGGCTCGCTGGCTCGAGATGACGAGCGCCGGCCACAACGGCAGCGGCACTGGCACGTTTTTCCGCCCGTGTGATCCCACCGGCAAGACCTGGGACCAGTTCCTGGTCGACAATCCCGTGCGCCGACAGGCGGTCATCGAAACTCCGGAGTCCCTGGCTGCGACCGAACGCGCAGGATTCAAGATGGGGCAGATGGTCACATTCGACAATTTCTTCTTCGGTTTCGTCGATGACCACGTGGTGCTCTGGATCTTCCGGAAGCCCGGGAACGGCCGATTCAATTCCTGGATTTCGGCCAGCGGAAGCGAGGCGGTCAGGAGACCGGCTTGGGATTTCGGTATCGAGTCCGGCCTCCAGAAAGCGGGCGAACGTCGCACCTACTACGTTCGCCTCGTCTACAAGCCGTACGCCGGTGTGGACGACGTGCTGAGAGAAGTGGAACACTTCCAGAACCCAGGAACCCCATGACCAAATCCTCAGTTCTGCCCATCTTGCTCATCACCGCCATGACTGCATTGCCAATGAAACCGGGCTACGGCCAGGAACGGCAGGTCAAAGTCGCGATCGCACAGATCTTCTGCCTCGACGGAGACAGAGCGGGGAATCTCGTGCGGATCGAGAATGCCATCACCGAGGCGAAGGGACAAGGGGCGGAAATCGTTGCCTTCCCCGAATCCTGCCTGCTGGGGTGGGAGAATCCGGCCGCGCATCAAAGAGCCTGTCCCCTCCCGGGGCGCGACTCCGACGAACTGTGCGCTTTGGCCAGGAAACATCAGGTCTTCCTCTGCGTAGGTCTGGATGAAAAGGAAGGGGAGAAGTTATTTGGTGCGTGCCTGTTGATCGACGATGCCGGAAACATCCTCCTGAAGCATCGCAAGGTGGCATGAACAACGTTCCGGCCGCCAATCCATCCACCGCTCCGGAAGACCGGGTGCCGCGCCGCACCAAGATCGCCTACGCCCTTGGCACGGCAAACGACACGTGGGGCCACTGGCTCTACCCCAACGTGGCCTATCCCATTTTCAATATTTACCTGGGGCTCGCGCCGAATCTGGTGGGTTTGGCGCTGGCACTGATCCGACTCTTTGACGCGGTATCGGATCCATTTTTCGGTTGGCTCTCGGACAACACCCGGACTCGTTTCGGCCGCCGCCGGCCCTTTATTCTCATCGGCTCGCTCCTGGCCGGGGTCGGACTTCCGTTCCTCTTCTTTGCCCCCGCCTCGTGGAAGGGATCATCACTGTTCTGGTGGATGTTGCTCTCGAACGGTCTCTACCTGCCGATGATCAGTTGCTTCAACATGCCCTATCAGAGCCTCGGGGCCGAATTGACGCCGGATTATCACGAACGCACGAGCGTGATGGCCTTCAAATCCGCGATCTCGAAGCTCTTTGAGATCGCGAATTTTGTCGCGCTGCCGTTCACTAATCTGTGGCTCTTCCGCGACGCCGTCTCCGGGAGGCAGAACACCCTGCTCGGAATCAGAGTCTACTGTGGCATCCTCGGTGCACTGATGGTGCTCAACGGCCTGCTCATCTTCCTCAAGGTCAAGGAACGGTACTACGCGAGCGTCGCCGCGCGACACCAGGAGAAAGTCTCCCTGCGGGAGTCGTTCTACGAAACGCTGAAATGCCGGCCCTTTCGGACCATCTTGACCGTGAGCCTCTGTTTTACGCTCGGCACGAGCATGCTCGGTTCCCTCGGCTACTACACGACAGTCTACTATGTGGCCGGCGGCAGCACGATGGCCGGGAACAACTGGAACGGAGTGATGGGCCTTGCCTATATGCTCTTTGGCTTCCTCGGCGCACCGGCTCTCGCGTGGATTGGTCACCGCACGGGCAAGCGCCCCGCCATGTTCATCGCCCTCGGCGTGGCCATCGCGGCCTTCGGCGGCAATTGGTTTTGGTACAATCCGTCGTTGCCCTGGCTCCAGTTGGTCGGCTGTGGGGTGGGCGCGTTCGCCAGCTCCGGCTTTGCCATGCTGAGCGCCTCGGTCGGCGCAGACATCATGGACTATGATGAACTCACCACCGGCAAGCGCCGCGAGGGGGCCTTTTCTGCCTGCAGTTCCTGGATCAACAAAGCGGGCAACGCCCTCGGCTATTTCACCGCTGGAATGGTCCTCAAGTTCATCGGCCTCGACGCGAGCCTGACGGGTCCGCAGGCGCCGCACACGCTCTTCTGGCTGCGCGTGATGCTCGTGAGCATCCCGGTGGTCGGCATCAGCCTTGGCATGCTGGTCCTGTGGCGCTTCACCCTCACCCAGGAGAAAATGCGCGGCATCCGCCTGGAACTCGAGGCGCGCCGCGGCAAGGTCTGATTGCTCCCCTCTTTTCATTGAACCACCCGACTCCCCGATTTTCCCCTCACCATGGGCTCCTGGCATCAACTTGAAGATGGCGTCCACCTCTATCGCGACAGCTGCAACATCTATGCCGTGCGCGGCACCGACGGACAGTGGCTGATCATCAACGCCGGCACCGGCCGCGCCGCCGCGTGCCTCTCCGAGTTGGGCGAAGTGCGCGAGATCACGGTCCTGCTTACCCACCACTTTCGGGATCACACGGCCGGGGCGGAGTTGTTCCGTCTCCGCGGCGCCCGCGTCTTCGCCCCCTACTGGGAGCGCGAGCACCTGAGCGGCGCCCAGCACACATTCCGCGCCCGCCCGCCTTGGCTGCGCTATGATCTGGCGTGGGACCATTTTGCACCGATCGAGCCCCTCGCCGTCGGGCGTTGGCTGATGGATTATGAGAAAACCATCATCGCGGGCCTGCCGGTGGAGATCATTCCAACCCCGGGCGTTTCCGTGGGGGCAGTCACCTACGCCGTGGAATTGGCCGGCCAACGCAAGGTCGCGTTCATCGGCGAATTGATGAGCGGGCCGGGCCGGCTCGCCCGGCTGTCGCCCCTGCAATACAATTACAACGATCTGCTGGGCGGGGAAAACATCCTGCTTTCTTGGGGCCGCGTGCTGGCGAACAACCCAACGGCCGTCTTTCCGAGCCTCGGAGAACCGTTCGACGATCACCGCGCGGCGGTCGCCCAGCTCCGTCGGAATCTCGAACGATTCGACGCCATCCAGCCGGGTTACGCCGCCCGTCTGGCGGAACCGGCACCCGCCGGCATCGAGGAAGTCTTGCCCCGGCTCTATCGCGCCGAAAAGACCGTGGCCGAGACGCATTTCATCATCGGCCGTTCGGGCCGGGTGCTGGCGCTCGATTATGGCTACGACATGGCCGGCATCCGCTTGCCGCAATGCGTGACGTTTTCCACGCGGCGAACGCTGCTGCACAGTGTGGAGGCCCTCCAGCGCCGCACGGGCGCCCGCCGCATCGACACGGTTTTGGCGACGCACTACCACGACGATCATATCGGGGGCGTACACTTGCTGCAACGATTGTACGGCACGGAACTCTGGGCTGGGGAGAACTTTGCCGACCTGATCGAGCATCCGGGCGATTACGACCGGCCTTGTCTCTGGCCTGAACCGATTCACGTCTCCCGTCGATTACCGCTGGGAGAGACGATCCACTGGGAGGATGTGGCCATCACTCTGTATCCGATGGTTGGGCACACGGAGTTCTCGACCCTCCTCTGCCTCGAATTCGACGGTCACCGGGTGGCGCACACGGGCGACCAGTTCTTCTTCCAGGACGCCCGCGGTGTTAATGCCGCTCCACCGGCCGCCAGCGGTGTCTTCACCAACCACGTCTACAAGAATGGCCTTGCGCTCGGCGGCTATGTCGACTGCCTGCGCCACCTGCGCGCCTTCCAGCCCGAGGTCATTCTCAGCGGCCATGCCCTGCCTTACCGGCCTGACGAACACGGCTGGGCGCTGATCGGCGAGACCGCCCTCGCTTTCGATGCCATTCACCGCGCGCTCCTGCCGCTTGGCGATGGTGAGGTTCACTTTGGTCCCGAGAGCCAGCCGGCGAAACTGCAGCCCTACAGCCTGCATGTCCCGAAGAGCGGCGGAACGGTCCCACTCCGCGGCTGGGTGCTGAATCCGTTCAATCGCGGTGCAATCGCCGAGGTCCGATTCGTGACACCACCGGATGGCTGGCAGGCCGCGCCGATTCGCCTGCCGCTCGCGCCGCGCGAGAAGCGCGCCTTCGAGGCCACCCTCACCGTGCCTGCCGGGAGTCTTTGCCGGCGCCAGCCGATTGCCCTCGATCTCACGGTGGACGACCGCCCGTTCGGGCAGGTGGCCGAAGCGTGGGTAACCGTTGGATACGATCGGTTCTGAAAACGTCGGTGTCGGCAGATGTTCCCGGAGTACACTTCGAGAGGCCACCAAAGCCATGATCCCACCTCTTATCCACCTCAAAGCGCGTTCGATTCTGCTCCTCGCGATTGGTGCCCTTTGCGCTGCACCGGCGTCACCCCGATCCTACGAACCGAGGTGGGAGTCCCTGGACCAGCGTCCCACCCCCGAGTGGTTTCTCGACGCCAAGTTCGGCGTGTTCATCCATTTTGGCGTCTACGCGGTGCCGGCCTGGGCCCCGGTTGGCGAATACGCCGAGTGGTATTGGAACAAGATCAGGAGCGACAATCCGGCCGACGCCGGCTGGCGTCAGTTTCACCAGGGGCATTACGGGGAGAATTTCGATTACCAGGATTTCGCGCCGCGCTTCAGAATGGAGCTGTTCAATGCCGTGCAATGGGCCGATCTCTTCGCGCGGGCCGGGATCAAATATGTCGTGCTCACGTCGAAGCACCATGACGGCTTCGCTTTGTGGCCAAGCGTGGAGGCGACTCGCACCTGGGGCCGTCCGTGGAACGCATTCGAAGTCGGGCCGAAGCGCGACGTCGTGGGGGAGGTGGCGCAGGCGGTCCGCGCCCGGGGCCTGAGGTTCGGCTTCTATTACTCGCTCTACGAATGGTTCAATCCTCTCTGGAAGACCGACCGCGCCCGCTACGTCGCCGAGCACATGCAACCCCAGTTCAAGGACGTGGTCACGCGCTACCAACCGTCGATCATCTTCGCCGACGGCGAGTGGGAGCTACCGTCGAAGGCCTGGGGGAGCGAACACCTGCTGGCGTGGTTGTTCAACGACACCGCCTGCAAGGACGAGGTCGTGATCAACGACCGCTGGGGCTCGGAGACCCGCCACCAGCACGGTGGTTACTGGACCACCGAATACGGTGCAGGTCTCAAGGATGGCTCGCACCCATGGGAAGAGAACCGCGGGATGGCGTATTCCTACGGCTACAACCGCGCCGAGCGCGCGGATGACTACAAGTCGGCCCGCGAGTTTGTCCTCATGCTGGTGGACCTCGTGAGCCGTGGCGGCAACTTCCTCCTCGATATCGGCCCGACCTCCGACGGAACGATCCCGCCGCTCATGGAGGAGCGTCTCCTCGAGATCGGTGCCTGGCTCAGGATCAATGGCGAGGCCGTCTACGGCACGCGCTGCGCCGGTCGCTCCTGCCAGTGGAGCGATGGCCGCCGACCCGGGCAGGAGTACGGCGAATTCAAGGTGAAATACGATTTGCTGGACCAGGTCGGCCAGCACGCGAAGGACGGCCATGCGGTCAAACAGGTCTTTTTCACGAAGAAACCAGATGCGCTCTATGCCATCGCCGCTGGCTGGCCCGGGAAGGAACTCGTGCTCCGCAATGTGCGCGTTCCTGCCAACGTCACCGTGACAATGCTGGGTGTGCCTGGCCGGCTGAAAACTCAGGTCGCTGGCGAATCGTTGACTATATCAACACCTGACTTTGGTCCCGATGAGGCGCCGTGCCGCTACGCCTACACCTTCAAGATCCAGGGCGGCGAAGTGCTCCCGGAACCGTGACGAGGCCCGGATGGGAACGACAAGTTGGCTTGGTGTTTCTGGGGAGGTGGCGTCTCGGACCGGTCCAGTCTTGTATCTGAGGTTGATGGGTCGGGTTGGTTCTTGTGCCTGCCCGGCGGAGGGGGGCTATGGGCCGACCGGAGCCGGGGATGGGCCGGCCATCGCGGAATTGCTGTTGTTTGAATAGACCTGTGCGTTCATCCGGCAGGTCGGTCGGCAATGGATGTCACCGCCCGGCAGTTCAGCGGGTCAATTCGAGGAGGCCCCAGAGATCGAGGCGTGGAACCTCAATGGCTATGACGCCATCAGATGAGGTGACTATCAGGGGGCGCGCGTCGTTCTTCGGCTCGTGAAGTATCGCCTTCGCGATCGACCGGGAGCCCAAGAGTTCCGGGCGGAGCCGGACGACAAAATCTTTCTGCGGCACCAAGGTGTCGTGCCGGGCGTCGTACTGACGGTTGAGCAGGTGAATCACCAGCGGGGAAGCCTCGTCGCTGGGAATCGCCCGGGGGACCGCCAGCACTTGGTCGGTGCCCTCGATCACCAGCGGCGGGGGCACCAGCTGGGTGAGCAGTTTGTCGTCGGGCCACACCACCAGCCGGCCCTCGGCGGAGAGTTGGTCGAGGAGGGCTTTTTGCGTGCCATCCATCGCCGGGGCCTTGGCGACGATCACCGCCTGAAACTTGGACAGCTCCCGGGCATCGAGCCGGTAAGGAAGCCAGTCGTCGCCGGCAATCACGACTGAAAATGGAAGATTGCGGCCGGCCAAGGCCGTGGCGATGGGTTCGATGTCACCGCGTCCCTTGCGGCGGGCGGCGTTGTCGTACACCAAGGCGATGGGAGCCACGGCTTCGTAGCCGTCCAGCAACCTCGCCTGCGCGTGGACGAATTGATACAGCCAAGCATACTCCTCCGTCGGGCCGTCGTAATAGTGAGTCCCTTTTTCCTGCGTATAGCACCATTCGTGATGCGGCGGCATGAAGTTTTGGCCGAAGGCGTATGACTGGGCGATCCAGGCGCGGACCAGGCAAGGCAGCCGATGCTGTTTAACGTGGGCCCAGTCTTGGCCGTACGCCGTCGGCGCCATGGGTCGGCCCAGCCCGGCGGCCATCTTGTAGATGTAGAGAGGGTGCAGGGGCAGTCTGCCGGCGGCGGCGGCGTGCTCGACTTCGCAGCAGAAATAGCTGACCTCGGCGGCGATTGCCAAGGCTTGGGGATCTTCCAGACCAGAGTTCACCGCCAGAGCGAGTGGCTTGCCGCGAAGGGTTTCCGCTCGCTGGCGGTATTGACGGACGAATTCGGTGTTGGCCTTCACTTCGAAGTCGTAGAACTCGGCAGCCAGAGGAAGTTCCGGACGCCGGTCGTGGTACTCCTCGGGCTTCACGCCGCGGTTGAGGAGGAACTGGCGGTAGTCGAAGCTGGCCAGGTCGCTGATGCCCAGCGCGGCAAGTCGTTCCTTGGGGACGTGACTGGCCAGGTATTCACGGAAGCCCGCCATGCAGTGGCGACAGAAGCCCCCAGAGAGCCAGGTCACCGGGCCCGACGAACCGCGGTAGTCATCGATGTGAAGACCGTCCACGTCGGCCTTCATGGTCTCTTTCAGCCGGCTCTCCAGGTATTGCCGGTACAAAGGACTGTTCGTACACGGCCACCAGGCCGGCTGGCCCTTGTATTTCTGGGCCCACAACCACGGCACCACGAACGTCTGGCCAGCGAAGTTGCGGCAGTCGGCATCGAGAAACTCCGGACTGAAGTCAATCACCTGCGTCGACTCAGTAACAAACCCAACACTGCCGCTATACAGGCGCACGCCCTGAGCATGGGCCGCTTTGACGCGCTTGGGCTCGGGCCTTTCTCCCCAACCGACAACGACGGTACAACCATAGGCTTGATATTTGGCTGGGTCGTCGACCATGAAAACCACGTCGGAGTGCAGGATAACTCGAGCCGGGGGAGACACCGCCCCGTCCGCCAAGGCGAAGGGAAGATGGACCGCCAGGGTGAGGAGAAGGGGAAGAACCGCGGCTAGGGGTCTGGACGTATTATTTGATGCTAGACGATAAGGGGCCATCTTGTTGGGTGCTGCCAAGGCCGGCCGGCAGAGATTCCGAGCGGATTCGATCTTCTCCCGGGTCGGTCAAAATCACAGGTATATGATTCTATGATCGATTCCACTGCGAGCCATTATAGCCCAAGATAAACGTATGCTCAAGGGGAGCGGCCCTACCCAAGGCCTTCTTCGCAGTCGTGGGCGCCCGTGTCATTGCCCCGACCGCAGTTCTTAACACTGACGAATCCGTCGTAGCCGCCCATCCCCAAGTCAGGTTGTCGCGTTAAGAATATGAACTCTGCAAAGTCTGGTTCATTCAAACTCGCCCTCGCCCAAATGCTAGTCGCGGGCGGCGAGTTGGACGCCAACCTGCAACGGGCTGAGCGGATGATCGCCACGGCCGCCCAAGGAGCCGCACAGGTGGTGCTCCTGCCCGAAACGCTGGATCTCGGCTGGACAAGCCCCGTCGGCCGAAAGCTGGCCGATACGGTTCCGAACGGACGCGCCTGCCGGGCATTTCGCGCGGCTGCCCGACGACACGGTGTCTATGTCTGCGCCGGGCTATCGGAGCGGGAAGGAAAATCGGTATTCAATGCCGCGGTGTTCATTTCGCCGGCTGGCGATGTGCTCCTCCACCATCGTAAGCTCAACGAACTGGATATCGGTCATGCGATTTACGACCAGGGCGACCGGCTGGCCGTAGCCCGCACGCCCCTGGGCACCTTCGGGCTGATGATCTGCGCGGACGGCAGCGCGCGCGGTCAGGTGGTGGCGCGCACGCTGGGTCTGATGGGTGCAGACATCATTCTTTCGCCCTCGGCTTGGGCCGTTGAGCCCGGGCATGACAATCTGAAGCAGCCCTACGGCGGCATGTGGCGTGAATGCTTTGGAACCGTGGCCAGGGATTTTCGCCTATGGATCGCCGGGTGCAGCAATGTCGGACGCATCGAGGGGGGGCCGTGGAACGGACATTCGTGCATCGGTTGCTCGCTGGTCGTTGATCCGCAGGGCCGCCCGGTTCTGGTTGGTCGCTATGGCGAGCGAGCGGAGACCCTGCTGACGATTGACATCAAGCCCGAGCCGCGACCGGCGCGGGGAACTGGCTGGGAAAGCTTCTGGCAAAAAACCGACCGGACATCCGGTGAGCATCCCGGCGCGAGACCGGGCTCAGTTCTGGAGACGCGACGCCCTCGTCGCGTCTCCAGAAAAAGTCCGGACTAAGACCCGTGACTCTCTGCGCACTGCACAATCTCCTCATGAAAACCCTGTGGTGGTTACCTGCCATCTCGATCCTGACCGTTAGCATTTCATCTGCCGCGGCGCCCGGCGACGCCCTGGGCCCCGTGTCGATGGATTCCTACTCCCAGACCATTCTCGTGACATTCAAGTCCGAGGCGGCTGCCCGCCAGGCGCGGCTGCACATCGCGCCACTTTATCACGACCTGCGGGCGGCCTTTTCCACCCGCATGGATGACTGCAACCTGAACGATCTGCGGGTGGCCGAGGTGATGGCAAAGTTCGGCCAGAGAGGCACGTTTACCCTCAACGACCCGAAGAGTTGGTGGCAGGACAGCACTGAAACGGGGGTCAAGGTCTCGGGGGATCCGGCGGTGGAAATCCCCCGGCGCTTGTTGTCCGGCGGGAATTCAATCGGTGGCCACACGCTCAACCACGAAATGCTTCCGGCGTTGTCCAAGAACGCTGCGTTCCGGGAGATCCTGGGAGCGCGGGTGGCGCTGGAGCTCTGGTCTGCCACGCCCAACATCTCGTTTGTCTATCCCTTCGTTTTCTTCAGGTCCGGACTCCGGAGCGGGACCGACCGCGCGGATCTGGAGGAGATGCTGCGCCGCTCTGGCTATTACCAGCTGGCCGAGCACCGCTACAATGAGGACTGGGACAGCGGTCTGCAGGATGGCCTGTTCATCACGTGTGACGCCGACAGCATTGGTGGCACATACAGTGAATCCGTTCTCACGCAGGCCCGGAGTGAGGAGGACAGGCCGTTGTTCTTGGTCACCATGCATGCGTGGGTGAAACAGTGGGGCGGCCCGGAATTCCCCAAGCTGGCGGAGATCTACCGTCGCTGGTCGGGTCGGGCGGACTGGTGGTATTGCAACCAAAACCAGTATGCGGCCTACCGGTATCAAGCGCTTCATTCCCGATTGGCGACCTTCGTGGAAGGGAATGTGCTGACGGCCGTATTGACGCGACCAGATCCCCTTGATCTTGGAGACTGGACTCCGCTCACGTTGCGGATGGACGGCATGAGCGAGGCGGACGTGGTTTCGGTCGAGAGCCCCGGCGCCGACGTGAAGCCCGTCGCGCCCGGGGGCGCTTATGCGTTCGACCTTTCCCACGGCCACGACCACGGGACGATTGAAGCCTACGCCGAGTCGGGCAATCCGGGGAACACCGATCGGCTCGATCAGGCCAAAAGCTCCACCGAGGGACTGCGGGCGTTGCTCTACCGGAAGGACCGCGTTTTGACCCTCGCCTTGCGCAACGAAAGCGGGCAAGCCCTGCACGACATCCGCGCGGTTTTCCGTCTGGCCTTGCGATGGCAGGAAGGGGTGGTGCGAAAACAGGTTGGGACTTTGGCCGGCGGCGCCTCCGTCACACTGGATGTTCCACTGAGCGAAAGAGCCGACGCTGAACTCTATTCCGACGGGCCGGACTACGAGGCGGCGCAGGTGGATTATCGCGGCCAGCGACGCGGCCGTTTGTACGCAACCTGTGAGGTGGCGGGTGGCGAGCCGTCGGCCTTCTTTGCCCGCAACGGCTTCCGACTGTTGGGCCCATTGCCGGGTGATCTGGCCGGTTTCGATCCCCTGACATTCGCCCGGCCTTTTCTGGAGGGTCAGCCCCCGGCCAGGGATTATTCGGCACCGTGGGGCGGAAACTTGGTTTGGAAAACGTTGGAACCATCCAAGGCGTCCATCCTCGATCCCGACATCATTCCCACCACCGGCAAGGCGAACACACCAGAATCCAGCACGTGGGATCCGTCAGTGTATTTTCCCCACGGGAAGGTCCATTTCGTTCTCTACGGCCGGATCGTGTCGGCGGAGGACCAGACCGTCCGGGCGGTGTTCGACCGCAGATGTATCAAGCGCCTTTCGTTGAATGCCCGGATGGTTCAAGGGGACGAACTCGTGCTCAAAAAAGGGGCCAACGATGTGCGCATCCTTTACGCGCCGGCACCGGGGGTCGGCTCGTCATATACCGAGAGCAACTACGGCTGCTATTTCCGGTTGACCGACGCCAGCGGCAGACGGGTGGAGAAGGTGAGCTTTGAACTGCCCCCAAGCCCATGAAACGATCCCTACAGTTGGCCGCCGTGTGGCTGGTTGGCGCCGCCAACCCGTTGTCCGCCGACAATGCCACGGCCGTCCTCTCGATCGACGCTGCGGCCGGCCGCCAGGCGATCCATCCCGAGATCTACGGAGTCGCGTTCGCCACGGCGGACGACCTGAAGGCCCTCAACGTTCCGGTCAACCGCCACGGGGGCAATTGGACGACACGCTACAACTGGATGCTCAATGCGACGAACTGTTACGATGCCGACGGCTACTTCGAAAGCATGGCCGAATTCACCACGCTCATCTACCGGCCGGCGTCTTCCGCGGAGAAAAGCAGAGTCGGACCCCGCGAGGACAAGCCGGGTGTACTCGTTGATGCCCTGATCGAGAACAGCCGAACTGGGGGCGCGAGTGCGATGGTCACAATACCGATTAACGGCTGGGTGGCGAAGCTCGGGCCGGGTGGCGGCCCCCTTTGGAGCTACTCAATCGCCAAATACGGCGCCCAGACCAAGCACGATCCAGCCTTCCCAGACGCAGGGAACGGCATTCGGGCCTCCGACGGCACTCGCATCACGGATAACGATCCTGGCGACGCGAACCAACGGGTCACGCCGGAATTCCAACGCGGCTGGCTACAGCATCTGGTCCAGCGCTGGGGAAAGGCGGCGGATGGCGGCGTCCGGTACTACCTCATGGACAACGAACCGAGCATCTGGTGGGTCAACCACTACGACGCCCTCAAGACCGGGACCACCGCCGCCCAGATGCGCGACGCCATTGCCGCCTACGCGGGCATGATCCGGCAGGTCGATCCCGGCGCGCTCGTCGGGGGTCCGGAAGAGTGGGGCTGGCCCGCCTTTGCCCATAGCGGCCTGGACCAGCAATGGGGTGAAACGCAAAAGAAATTGACGGGATCGTATCCGGAACCCACCGCCGCATTTCCGGATCGGGCGACCCGCGGCGGGATGGACTACACGCCGTGGCTGCTCAAGGAGCTCCACGCCCGCGAGCAGGCGACGGGCGTTCGATTGCTCGATGTGTTCACCTTCCACTTCTATCCGCAGGGGGGCGAATTCAGCGACGATGTCTCCCCGGCCATGCAGCTGACCCGCAACCGGTCGACACGCTCATTGTGGGATCAGAACTACCGGGATTCCTCGTGGATCAACGACGTCGTCCGGCTGATCCCCCGGATGCATGAATTGGTCGCTGCGTACTATCCCGGGCGGGCCATCGGCATCACCGAGTACAGCTGGGGCGCCGAGAACCACATCAACGGGGCCACAGCCCAAGCCGACATCCTCGGCGTCTTCGGCCGGGAAGGGCTCGATCTCGCCACGCATTGGGTGTCTCCGATCCAGGGGTCACCAGTGTTCAAATCGTTTCAGATGTACCGCAATTACGACGGCAAACGCTCGACGTTCGGCGACACCCGCGTTGGCCTGACCAACTCGGCCAATGTGGATGATCTCGCCACGTTTGCCGCCGAGCGTTCTTGCGACGGTGCGCTTACCGTGATGATCGTGGCCAAGAACCTGAGCGGGGCTACACCGGTCGAACTCAAGCTGGACCATTTCGCGGCTGGCGCCAAGGGCCAGGTCTGGCAGCTCACCTCTGCCAACACGATTGACCGGCTCACGGATCTTACCGTCGACAGAAACCGTGCCGGACTCACGGTACCGCCACAGAGCATCACGCTCCTGGTGCTCCCGAAGGCCGCCAGCTCCAATTGAGCGTCAGACATGGTATCCAACCCAGGTGGAGCGACGACCTTGATGATGAGAACAGACTCGAGGAGCGAGAAATGACGATAAGACCATTGCCTGGACATGTCCATCGCGTCGGGCTCACTCCCGCTGCCTGCTCGCTGGATCTCAGTGACGGCAGCGAGCGCAGCGAATATGTGGGGCAGGACTACATTCTAAGTCTCTTGGGGCGTCCCCACCGTTACATCAATCTCATCTATTGTTACTACCCCTTGGACAAAGGTTGGCCGAAGCGCGTCTCGAACGTCTTCAAAAACAAGGGCGGTTTCATTTGGGGATACCCCTACGACGACTATTTCCCCTACTCCGGCGGGTTGGGTGGCGACCCGACAGGGCCCGTCTTCCAGCAGATGCGCGACATTCGCCGGCATGGGCAGGACGTTTCGCTCACGCTCACGGCTGACTGCGCCATTTCCGACGACCAGATCAAGGCGGTTGCCCGGGACCTGCGGCCCTTTGGAAAGATGCGGCTGCGCTTGAACCATGAGTGCGATGGATTCTGGTTCGCCTTCAACCGCCGCTATTCCTACGAAGAGGTTGCCCGCTTCTTCGTCCGTTTCGCCCGGATCGTGCGAACAGAAGCGCCTTTGGTCCGGATGGTATCGTGCTGGGGCTCAGTCCCTGATTACAAGACGTCGCGGTTGATTCACGAAAAGGAATTGGCTCCCATGCTCCCGGTGGCCGATGTGTGGGCCACGGATAAATACCTGTCCCTTCATTTCGGGTGGCCGTTCAAATCTTGCGAGCCGGCAGACCTCGACAAGACTTACTCAGCCATCTCCGACCGGGACATGTGGTTCCTGATGGAGACCACCCACAAACGGTTCGCCGAGATGACCGGCGAAGACAAGGGCCTGGAGATTGGCGAGTTCAACGTCGACGGATCCGTGGGCGGCTTGGAACACCAATCGAGACGAGCCGAACGATTCTACCGGAGGATCTTGAAGGAGAAACCGCCCTTCTTGAAAGGAATCACCTATTATCAGTTCCGCGACCGTGCGCGCCTGGGTTTGGAAAGGGAGAATCCCAATGATCCGACCGTGGGACTACCTTCTCCCTTCCTGCCGGTTTACAAGGAACTCATCCAGCAGCCCCATTTCCTTCCCAAGGAGCATTGGTCCCGCCTCAACGGAGCGGCCACGCTGGAATGGCGGGCCGCGGACGACTCGGATGGGCTGGGCTGGCGAATTCCCCTGAAAAGCAAGCCCGTCTTTCTGGAACTCCTTTTCGGCAAGAACGACAACCTGATGATCCATGCCGGGGATGATTGGTTCTACAAGAAGCCCGGAGTGGAATGGGTCGATGTCACCCTTTCAGCGGGAAGGTGGCGGCGCGCCAAGCCTTTCCCTATGTCAGTTTTTGCCCCCCCAGCCGATGGCATGAACCCCGGTGGCGCATCCTCCTTCGCCACCAGACTCAAGGACCTTCCTCAGATGCGGCTGTTGTATGAATGGCGGAACGCCAAATAGCAGATGGAATAGACTACCTGAGGGGTCTTTCAGGCTCCCTTCGGCAGGGTGACGCTGAACGTGGTTCCGTCTGGTCCGGTGGAGACCAGCGTGACATCGGCTCCGATCTGGCGGGCCAGCAGCTGACTGATGGCCAGCCCCAAACCGGATCGTCCGGGGCGCCCGCTGCGTCCGGGCTTGAAGAGATTCTGGCGGACCGCCTCCGGCATGCCGGCTCCTTCATCCTGGACTCGCAAGGTGAAAGCGCCGCCGTCATCGCCCAGAGCGACCGATACCCGGCGGCCGGAGTCGGTGGCGGCGATCGCGTTTTGCACGAGGTTGTTGGCGATCAGGCAGAGCAAGCTGCCGCGATGACTGTCGATCGTCGCCGCAAACCCATCGTTCACCTCGAACACGACGCCTTTCTCGGTTGCGGCCGCCTGGTTTCGATCACGGACGATGGCGGCGAGTTCGTGGCCAGTGAGCTCGTAACTGGCATGTGCGCTCGCGTCGCGGAGCAGGGCAACGGTGTCCTGGACCATCGTCTGCAAACGTTCCGTGTAACCGGCGGCGGATTCCCAAGCCGGGTTGGAGGGGTCTGCCTCGCGGCTGGCCACGACGGCGCGCAATCCCTCCACGGAACCCTGCAGCCCGTGGATGAGGTGCGAGGCGATCTGCCCGACGGCGGAGGCCTTGGCGGCGAGGGTCAGTTCGAAATTGGCCCGGGTCAGCCGTTCGTTGCGTTCGGCGATGACCCGCTGCGCCCGGTGGATCCGGAAGGCCGCGCCCGTCATGACCGCAGCGATCAGGATGGCGCCGACGCCCAAGGTGACGGCGGTCTGACGGTTGATCCGGCGATCAATCAGAGCGAGTTCCTGCGAAAGAGCCCGGGCGTCGATGAAGTAGCGTACGAAGCCATGCACCGCGGCCGGATCGGGGCCCGGCAGGGGCAGCAACACCTCGAGCACCGGCGCCTGGCGCTGCTCGCGGGAGACGCCCGCGAAATATTGATCGAGCGGAAACGCCGGGTGGTAGCGGGTGATCGGCCCGCCGCTCCGCAGCCGCAAAAAGTCGTCGGTCGGCAGTTCCACGAATAGCTGGTTGGTCGGCACGGCGTCGATGGTGTTGCCGTCGCGGTCGAAGACGGCGACGGCGAGCATCCCCTTCTGTCGGGCGCTCTTCAGCAGGGCGGTGAGAGGTGCGAAGGGGTTCGATCCGCCACTCGCCTCGTTCTCCGCCATCTGTTGCAGCGCCATCGGATAAAGCACGGCCGCGTCCCGCTCGATGATCTTCAGATGAATCTCGGTGCGCAAATCGGAGCGGAACCAGATCACCAGGGCCGAAAAGATGGCGACCAGCAGAACGCCCGCATACAGGGCGGCGGGCAGGTGTCGTGGAACGAAGCGCGGCATCGGCGTTGAAGTGGGAGCCACGGCGGTCAATGCATCCACACCCCGGCCGGAAGGGGCAGGGCCAGTTGTTCGACCGCGGCGCCGAAGAGCAGGCGGCGTTGTTCCGGCGACAGCCCGGGCAGCAGAACCGCGGTCTGATAGTCGCGGTATTTGTCCCAGATTTCCTGCTGCTGCCGGGCGTTCTCGAAGTCCTTCAGGAGGTCATCGACCGATTTCCGATCAGTGGGCCGGTTCGTCGCGCGCCCGTATTCGGAAAGAGCTTCGCGGATGGCGGCGCGTTCCATGTTGAGTTCGCCGATGAGCGCGCTTTGCCGACGATCGAACTCCTCCACCGATACCCGCAAGTTGGCCGGTCGCACGACCACCGGGGCCGCGCCGTCGCGCATCCAAGGAGGCGGATTTTCACCCGAGGCGCCTGTTTCCTTCTCCCGGCGCATCGGGACCGAATCACCGGCCTTGGATGGATCGGCCAGCATGGCATAGAGCGCCTGGAGCACGGCGAGCTTGTGCCCGCGGTACGCGGAGATGCGGGTGATCAGCTCCTGCGGGAGCGCGGGAGGCGCGGGCGGTCCCGGCGGGTTGGGCAAATCCGCCAGATCGCGACGGATTCCCTCGGCGACCGCTTCGAGGGCTGCGATCCGCGGCGTTTGATCGGCCGCCAGTGCCTTCAACGCCTCGGTCCGGGCGCTGGTGCCCACGTCGTTGTTGCGTCGGAGCACGTCGCAAAGCTCGGTCGTGAGTCCTTTTTTGGCGGAGACGTAGTCGCTGATCTTTTTCGCCAAGGGCGCCGGCAGGTTGGCCAGGAGCCGGATTCTCGCCGGCTCAGGGGAGAAATGCAGCAGCCACGCCTCCGCTTGAGTCGCGTTGGCCCCCGGGGACGAGTTGGTTGTCGTCTCGAGTTCGACCGCCGCTTCGAGAAGAAGGCGCCTTTGGGCGGCGGACAGTCCCTCCTGGTAGAAGGCGACGCCACGCATGGTTTCTGACTGGAGCCGCAGATCCTCCGGCGTCACCGACACATCGCGTCCCGCCCGCAAATGCCAACCATTCTTACCGGTCGGATCGCCCTTGTCTGCCGGCGAACCGAACAAACCGGTCGGTAGCAGATCGCGGCGGATCTTTTCCGCGGTGGTTTCGAGTGCCACGATCCGGGGTGTCTGCACGGTGGCGAATGCGGCGAGTTGCCGCTCCCGCTCGACCGGATCGGCGTCCTTGAACCCGGCGATCCGGGCCCGCAGCTCGTTCTGCAACGCAACCTTTGCGGCGCGGTAGGCCTGGATCTGCGACTGTAATGCCTTGGGCAGGTTATCGTCGATCAGCCGTGCACCGAGCAAAGGATAGAACAGTTCGTCCACATAGGCCGCCAGTTCCGGTGGCGCGGGTGGGCGGGCTACCAGGGGCCCCAACTGGGGATATTCCGAGCCGAGCGGCGGCGGCAACGGCGGAAAAAAGAAAACCAGAGGTTCGGACGAAGGTGGACTCGGATAGTAGTAATGAGACGCCGTCTCGGTGGTGTAACGCACCCGGTCAAACGGGTCGATCTGCCGCTGGGATTTGTCCTTCGGTTCGCCCTCCTTTTGTTCCACGGACCCGGGAGCCGGCGTGGTGGTGGGAGGCGCGGCAGCCAGGACGTTCAAGAGGACAATCGCCAGCAACACCGGGAGCGACGCTCGATGGGGCTGCAGATGAGAGGTCGTGCTCGGAGTGATGGTCGTCATGGGATTTCGCGAGGGGGCCAAGGCACGACAGGGGAAAGTCGTGGCTGGCCTACCTTGCATCCGCGGTGCCAACTCGTTCGCTCGATTCACAAGACACTCGATTCCAATATTTTACTCCGCCGCGAGCGGCGTGGCGTAGACGCGTCAGCAGCGGGATTGGTCGAAGGCAGCCATTTTCACCGGCGGCGAATGAGAGGGGGTCGCCGCGGATCGATGGCAGATGGTGGCTGAAACCGATGTCGCGCACAGACGATTGCATCTACTCGCACGATTTTCCGCCGCTGAGACGATAACGCAAAAACGCCCGCGTCACGCCCAAGCGGCGGGCAGCGGCCGAAAGATTGTGGTTCGATTCGCGCAGCGCTTCCCCGACCAAGTCATCAATGACGGTGTCGATGGAGAAACCCTCGTCGGGGAAACGCCAGTTGGGATTGCGCCACCCAGCGGGCGGGGCCGGGGACGCTTCGCCGAGGTGGGCGAAGTCGAGCTGGGTGCCGCGGAGGAATATCACTTCGCGTTCAATTTCGTGGGCGAGTTCGCGAGCGTTGCCCGGCCAGCGTTGGGCGAGAAGACGCGCTTCCCCGGCCGGCGAGATCGTCACGTCTTTCAACCGATGCCGCCGGGCAATCCGCTCCAGCAGGTGCCTGGCCAGGGCCACAATATCCGCGCCTCGTTCCCGCAGCGGCGGCAGCTCGAGATGGAGCAAATGAAGCCGGTGGTACAAATCTTCCCGGAAACTCCCGGTTTCGACCAAATCCGCCAACGGCTGGTTGGAGGCGGCAATGAGACGCACATCGACGCGAATCTCCTTGGTCGCGCCCAGGCGCCGGATCGTATGATCCTCGACCGCGGTGAGCACCTTGGCCTGGGTCGCGGCGGCCAGCGCCCCGATTTCATCCAGGAACAGGGTGCCACCATCGGCCGCCTCAAACAACCCGATCCGGGCGGTCTTGGCGTCCGTAAACGCGCCGCGCTCATGACCGAACAACTCGGACTCAGCCAGTGTTTCGGGAAGCGCCGCGCAGTTGACGGTGATGAAGGGACGCGAACTGCGCGGTCCTTGCCGATGGATCCAGCGGACGAGAAGACTCTTGCCGGTTCCGGTTTCGCCTTCGATCAGGATCGGTGGGAGGCCTTGTTCGAGCCGCCGTTCCGTGGCGATGATCGTTTCGAGCCGATCGCGGACCTGCGCGAGGCTCGCGCCGAAAAAGAGTTCGTCACCGGTTCTGGTCGATTGTTCGCTGGCGCGGAACTCATCCCGGCGCACGCCGCCGCGTTTCTCGCGACACCGCATGAAGACCAGGGGCAACTCGTCGGGCGCAAACGGTTTCGATAGGTAGTCGCCCGCGCCGAGGCGAATCGCTTCGACGGCTTCCTTGATGCCGCCAAAAGCCGTCATCACCACCACCACCGTGTTCTCCGAGAAGGCTCCGGTGCGCAACAAATCCAAGGCTTCTCCATCCGGCAAATGAAGATCGATCAGCGCGAAATCGAAGCGCAGCTCGGGCAGCGCGCGGCGCGCTTGTTCGATGGTCGAGGCTTCGGTCACCTCGGCCCCGAGCGTGCGCAAATGAGCGGCGATCCGGCGACGAAGCAGGGAATCGTCCTCGAGCAGGAGGATCTCACACCCCGGGGGAAGCTCGATGTCGACAGCCATGAAGCCCACGATGCGAGCGAAGCTGGTGCGGTCTTCAACACTATTCGCAGGTATCGAGTTGCCGGCTTCGCCGCTGGTCTGGCTGGCTACAACCAAACGACGAAACTGCCGGGGGCAAGAACGGTCGCGCACAGCCAATTCCCGGACTTCCCCGAGGGCGACCCCGGGCACGGGGAAGTCGTTAGGCTATTCCCTTGAACGCTTTAAAACAGAGAAGTGCGACGTGGCATGGGGTGTGCAATGGCAGAGCCCGGACGTTGACCGACGCCCATCGAGCTCTTCTGCCGGTTGCCCCTCCCGCTCCACAACTGCTGCCCCAGTGGTTATTCCCGATCGCGTTTTCTCGCACTTTTCCCCCTTTGCCCAAGGCCCTGCGTCCGTGCGGTGTCTGCTCACGGAGCCCACCCCGCCGCAGGCTCGCGATGGAACGCCGCTTCGGTTCGATCTTGCAGGTGACGGCCTCGGCGCGCCTAATTTTCGTTCCGGTCTGCATTCGGGCGCCGGCGACCTGTCGATGCGATCCTACCATCGCGTCGCTCGACCGTGTCGGGCGCCGAATGATGCATGAGATTCGGTTACGATTACCCCTTCTTCTCACCCATGAAAGTACCCTTGCGTTGTTCCCTTCACCGGTGGTGGCTTCTGGCGTTGGTTGGCGCCGGGCCGCTCTACGCTGAGCCCACGGCGCTCGAGTCGGTGGAAAAAGCGGCGGGAGAATGGGTCAAGGTGCGGGCGGAGACGGCCCGCCTGGAAACGGAGTGGGAAACGACCCGGCCACTCCTGGAGTCGACCGTGAGCGGGCTTCAGGAGCGGGCGCAGGCCCTCGAAGCCAAACGGGACTTCTTGAAGGCCAAAACAGCCAAGGACCGCGAGGAACTCGCGACCCTCGAAGCGGCGAACAAGGCGTCCGCTGCCGCGCTGCAATCGGTGGGCGCGCAACTGAAGGCGATGAACGCACGCTTGTTCGAACTGCGCGCCTCGTTGCCCCCCCGTCTGTCGGAAGGGTTGGGGATGGCGTACAAGAGTCTGGCCGCCCCCGACCTGACCGTGAGCGAACGCATGCAGTTGACCATGACCGTGCTCAATCGTTGCATCCAATTCAACCGCAGCATCACTTGCGAGGACGAGATCCTGACCCTGGGTGAGGGGAAGAACGCGCAACAATTGGAGGTGATTTACTGGGGGCTGAGCTACGGGTACGTGTTGGATCGGCCGGCCCGCCAGGTTTGGTTCGGATCGCCCGGTCCGGAGCGCTGGCGATGGGAACCAGTCCCCGATGCTTTCGACCAGGTGGCCAGACTGGTCACGATCTACCGGGGCAAAGCCGAGCCCGAATTCGTCGAAGTGCCCGCCCGGTTGAGGATCCATTCCGCTGAATCCGCGAAGAAATAGCCGACCATGAAATCCCATTTTCCGATCGGCCTGGCGGCTTTGCTCATTTCCGTGGTGGCCCTGCGCGGGGCGGAATCCATCGACGACGCCTTGAAGCGGGCGGCCCTCGACTACGGCCAGCGCCTGCGTCTGGCCAACGAGGAGCTGATCCGAACCCGGGAACGCATCGCCCGGGAAAAGGCGCCGCTCCTCGAAGCGATGCGCATCGCGGAAAACCGGATCGTCGCGGCCGAGGCGGAAACCACTCGCCTGACGACAGGACAAGAACAGTCCGCCGATAATTATCGCAAGGTGTACCGGGAGGCCGATGCCTTCCGGAAGAACGAGGGTTACCTGAACACCGTGGCCCACGACAGCCTGAGTGCGTTCGAGGAGGGACTCCTGCCCGGCGAAAGGCAGTTTCTGCCCGAGGGCGTCGCGGCCCTTCACGACGGATTCAACGACCCCGCCAAGCTGGCGGGCGGACAGAAGGCGATCGAAGTCGCCGACCTCCTGCTCGCGCGGGTGCAGCTGTCCCTGGGGGGGTATACCGCTGCCGGCAGCTCGCCAATCGAGGGGGACAACCGGCTGGTCGACGGCACCTATGCCTTTGTGGGGCCGGAGGCGTTTTTTCGTTCCGGACAAGGCGGCGCGGCGGGCACCGTGCGCGTGCGCGAAGGGACGGGCCGCCCGGTCGCCTTCCTGCTACCCGGATGGAAACCGGCGCCGGCTGATGCGTTTTTCCAAGGGCGGATGGGGACGATCTTCGCCGACGCCTCCGCCGGCAAGGCGCTGCGTTTGAAGGAAACGAAAGGCACCGTGTGGGAACACATCAACAAAGGCGGGGTGATCTCCTATGCCATCCTCTGCGTCGGACTGCTCTCGTTCCTCCTGACCGTGTTGAAGATCCGCGATCTCGCCCGGATGGCCGTGGATGGACCCGAGACGGTGCAGCGCTGTCTGGACACGATGGCCCCGGGCCGTTCGAAGGAAACCGAACTGGCGGTTCGTTCGCTCAAGGCGAACACCCGGGAGCTGTTCGCCGCGGGCCTGCGGCACATCGGGAAACCGAAGGAACAGCTCGAAGAATACCTCTACGCCGTGCTGCTCCGCCAGCGCCTGCATTACGAACGCCGGCTGCCCTTGCTGGCCGTGATCGCGACCGCGGCGCCACTGATGGGCCTGCTGGGCACCGTGACCGGCATGGTGCGGACCTTTGCTTTGATCACGGTTTTTGGCACCGGTAACGCGGGCAAACTTGCCAGTGGCATCTCCGAAGTGCTCGTGTGCACCGAACTCGGTCTGATGGTCGCCATCCCGACCCTCGTCGCCCACGGCTTCCTTTCGCACCGCATCCAGCGGAATCTGTCGTTGCTGGAGCGCTATGCCGTGGAGTTTGTGACCGCCGCCCAGTCGGAAAAATCCAGTGAGGCCTGCAAGGAGTCCATCCCCGCATGAGAGCGCTGCTGGATCTCTTCGATAAAGGCGGCCCGGTGATGATCGCGATCATCGGACTCTCGGTCGTGCTCTACACGCGTTGTTTTCAAATGCTGTTGTGGTTGCGACAGGAGCATCGGTATCTGCACCTCGGTCCGACGGTCGAGCCGGCGCAACTACCGGCGCTGCACCGGCGGCAGAACGAGGTGCAGGAGTCTTTTCGCCAGCAGCGTATCGCGCTGGGCGCGATGATCGCCGCCGCACCGTTGCTCGGCCTGCTGGGCACCGTCAGCGGGATGATGAGAACCTTCGAGAGCATGGCCAACCGGGTGGGGGAGAAGTCGATGGAGGGATTCGCGAAAGGCATCTCCGAGGTGCTGGTGGCGACCGAGTCGGGGCTGGCGGTGGCGATCCCGGCGCTGTTGCTCGTGTACCTGGCCCACCGGGCCGTGCACCGGAACGCCCAGCAACTGAACCGGCTCGAGGCCATCGCGCGGGAGGGGCACCCGTCATGATCGGCCGCGGCCAGGGACGGAGCCGGTTCGAGAGCACCCACATCGACATGGTGCCGATGGTCGACTGCATCATGGTGTTGCTGATTTTCCTGATGATCAGCAGCGCCTTCGTGAATGACCCCGGCATCGAGGTGCAGAAGCCGGATGTCGGGGGCACGCAGGTCAACGAGCAAAACGTCCTGTTGATCGCGATCGCGGCGGACAACCGCATCTTTTTTGACGGTCAACAGGTGCGCACGGATCAGGTCGCCCTTCTCGTCAAACAGGCGGCGATCGGCCGGTCGCCGGCCCTGATCATCCGGGCTGATCGTTCCAGCAACCACGGGGTTTTCGCCGAGGTCTACGCCGAAGCCAAGCGGGCCGGCATTCAACACGTGCAGTTCGCCACCACCCGCGTGGAGGGACCTTGACATGGACAGCTGTGCCCGGCCCGCCGTTCGGTTTCGCCCGCCCGCCGCGGGCGGACGCGGCAGTGCGGGGCAAAACATCCTCGGCCTGATCCTGGGCGTGGCCTTCACCCTCGGGCTGTTTCTCAGCATCGCGCACTACGAAAAGGCGGCGCCCGAAAGCCCGCCGCCGGAGCTCGACGATCTCCGGGTCGCCGTGGTACCGGTGCAGCCGCCTCCCTTGCCGTCGGTTACGCCCACCGAGTCGGCGCCGGACACGACACCCATGGTCGACTTCGAGTACGCGCCTTCGGACAGCGTGGTGAAGATCGCCGCCAGTCCCCCGAGTGCGGCCTCGGTCCTGCCGGAGGAACTGTCGAGGGCGCCCTCGGCCAACGCGTCCTTCGACTTTCGCCCGGCGGACTTCAAGCCGAGGATGGCCTTCTCCAGCGACTCCCAACACGTCTATCAGCGGAACGAAGTGGACCGAGCCCCGGAGGTCTTGGAGCGGCCCAATACCCCGCCGGTGCCCCAAAGGATTCGTAACAACGCCGCGGCGCTGCAAGTCACCCTGTTCGTCGTCGTCAACGCGAGCGGCGCTGTGGGAGACATCCGGCTCAAGCAGACTTCGGGCAGCCCCGGCTTTGACAGCCTGATGATCGATTTCATCAGGCAGTGGATCTTTTCCCCCGCCATCAAAGGTGGAAAAAAAGTCCGGTGCCTGATCGAGCAAGGCATCACGATCAAATGGTCGGGGGGTTCTCCTTTCCAAACCTGATGCCATGAAATCAAGCTGGCGACATCTACTACTTTGTTTCGTCCTCTCCGGACTGCCGGGAGCGCTCGGCGCGGCGGACACCGTTCCCGACAAGGTGCGGGAACGGGAACTGGGCATCTGGGAGCCGACGCCCGAGAGCGCCCCCAAGCTCGATCCCAAGCGGATCATCAACGCCTCCTACAGCTTCTTGAAGGAGAAGGAGCCGGAGATGACGGCGGAAGAGTACGCCCTTTACGAGAAGATCTCCACGATGCTGGGCACCCAGCCGGAATTCGCGCTGAAGCTGCTCGAGGCGATGATGAACGAGAAGGACCTGCCGAGCCCGGCGTTCGAGTTCATCCTTGGCAATGTCTACCACTCCGCCGGCCAGACCGACAAGGCGGAAGCCCACTATCTCAGCGCGGTGAAACGATTCCCTTCATTCATCCGCGGCTGGACCAACCTCGGGGTCGTCTATTACACGGCGGACAAGTTCGCCGAGGCCCTGCCGTGCTTTTCCAAAGCGGTCGCGCTCGG
>Ga0182017_10000349_pt1 | contig 35932 bp, 28 predicted proteins | sample 712E3DmetaG_FD_120492 | JGI IMG/M metagenome (GOLD analysis project Ga0182017, IMG submission 120492) | Permafrost microbial communities from Stordalen Mire, Sweden - 712E3D metaG | ecosystem: Environmental > Terrestrial > Soil > Wetlands > Permafrost | place: Sweden: Stordalen | collected... | reverse complement strand
AGGATATTTTTTGAACCAGAACGACCGAATCGATACTTTCCGCAAAAGCAATGAATTCGGTTTTTAAATCGGGTATTTTATCAAGCACCCTCTTCCACCATTTCCCGACACCCCCTTTACCTTTAATAGTCCCGTTTTCGACGCCTAACCGTTCTTTAATGAGCGGCGAAGTCAATTCAAAATCTTCACTGAGAATCGTAAGCTACCGCACGATCCTGATCGTGCGGTTTTCGGAGTGTTCTCCGGCTATAAATTGAAATATATAATTCCCCCGGGGAACATGAAGATAATTGAGGTTAATTGCACTTTCTCCGGCCGCTTTGGTCCCTTGCTCCAGGACCGCTATCGTGCGTCCGGAAAGTGTATACATGCTTATTTTCACGAAGCAAGCTTCAGGTATGCCGTACACCAAGGATGAGCCGGATCGTGCGACAAGGTACCTTCCATCCGACGAGTGAGCGGGGACTTGCGCAATCACCGCGCCGGGATAAAAATCCGCCTGCATGGCGTTGACGATTTTGCAGTGGTCGACCAAATCGGCCGTAGACTTGACTTCGCTTTCGTAATTGATGCCGTAGGGCCAGAAGTGTTGGGTGTCGCCGTGCAACAGGGAGTCTTTCTTTCCAATAATAGTTTGGTACATAGCATCCGCATTAACGCCGGTGTATCTTCCATTAACGATCAATTTCGGCCACGCGCTGCACAAACCGACGCCGACCGTATGGGCGATTTCATGCATGGCAGTGCCGCATACCATGTAGCTTCTGCTCGAACCGAACCGGATTGAGCCGTTGGTATTTCCATCAGCCGTTGCAACCGATGTATTGTAAGAAACGGAAAGCTTTTTTGTGATGGACGTATAGGTGTTATACATCAAAACCGCTGAGTCCATGGCGATTTTGATTTTAGCATAGGCGCTTGACTGGTCGGTTGTCGGATTGGCAACCTGGGATAGCGTATATGTAACATTGCCGCATTTCACGGTTGACGGCGCAAAGGCCATGAAGACGAACATTGCGGCAAATTCCATTACTCTTGGGGATTTCATGTTCATCACAGTCGCTCCTTATTTTTAAACAGCGAATTCGAACGAAACGTTTAAACATCCCGCACGATAATGTCCGTTACCTTCACATCGGGATGGTGATAGCGAGCGCGGCCTTTTGTGTTTTTACCATATTGGATCGCTTGGTTCGGACACCAGTGCAGGCAGGCAAAACACTGCTCGCAGTGATGCTGCCAAACAGGCAGGCGTTCATTCATAGTGATATTATTGACAGGGCACACCCTTTCGCATACCCCGCACCCATTGCAGTTTGCATCAGCCTTGAAATTTTTGTCAAGGCCGGGAATCTTTGGCGCTGCGCGCCGATACATAAGCCCGCTGAAGATCCAATTGACCAAAGGCCATCCGCGATCGATGCTGTGCTGCCCCTTTTCAATCGCCGCGCAAATTTCATCAATCTTTAGCGCCGCTTTCTCAAAGCGGACCTTCTGTTTCTCCGGAGAGATGGCGCCGCCGAGCGGCGTGTAATTGTCAACCATCGTGACCGCGAAGCCCGCCGATAGTGTCATGGCGCGTTTTGAAAAAAGCCCGGCTGCCTGGGTAAGTGTGGAACAGGGCATGCCGCCATTCACCGCTACGGCAAAGACGTAGGCGTCGGCGAGAATTGTAAGCTTCTCGATGAATCGAGTGACAATCAGCGGCAAACCGAATATATAGACAGGGAAAACAAGACCTATTCTCGGAGTATCCGGCGATGGGTTTGCGGTATCTTTATGCGCCATGGGAATAAGTTTCGCGTCTCCGAGTTTTTCCGCAATCGCACGCGCAACTACGAGAGAATTGCCCGTACCCGAGAAATAATAAATGGTCGTGTTCGGCATGGTTTGCTCCTTTCAAAGTTATGGAACTTTTAGCATATACAACGCCCTTTACGGTCGCCGCATAGGGGACAGTGCTCAATTAATCAATTAACGAGATCACAAGACGGGAATGCAATTCTGCACCCGTATTGAGCATCATGGATACTGCTGATCCGCCAACACCTAAAACCCGAGCAATTGCACTAATTAGTATGTCAAATTGTCGGTAGGCGGTATATGCTAAAATTTTGCATGCATTGGAAGCGGCATTGTTCCGTCCGCGATGTTTCAATGTTGCCGGTTCAACGGCCAATGCTTTCGCAATGCGTTCACGAATAATCGAGCGCGGCGTGGCATGGTAATTACTATAATTGATTATCTGAGCACCGTCCCTATTCACATTCGTTTTCATATCAGTACCACTCCTTTTGTGCCAAGCAATAATATTGCGAGTGCTCTACCGCTCAATTTATCGCTCAATATTCATATTCTTGAGAGTACCGAGTTCTAAGATAATTTTACCGCTGATTCCTTCGCAAGTTTGATTTTCATCGAGTGCTTTATTTTCATTGCCGGGAAAAAGCTTGGCAATCTGCTTTTTCATGGCATCGCGGGGTCGTGATGGCTGTTGATAGTAATCAGACGATGAAAGGAAAAGCAACGAGCACGGATCGCTGTTCGTCGCCTTTCATACCCTTGCTTCTTAAAGGGATATAACCTATCTTTTGGTCATGAACAAAATTGAAGGGAAAAACCGGCAAACGCTGTCCGACCGGCGCTTGGGCTATTCAATCCTTTTCATCCTTATGTGCATCATTCTGGGGTGCGTCGGCTACGCAATCCATCTCGCCAAGAACCCTCAAGCCATCCGTGTTATCGCTTTTGATGAAATCGGCAATCTGAAAATTGACGATCCGGTTAGTTTAAAAGGCATAGGCGTCGGCGCCGTCGGCGATATTAAATTGCGTCCGCATAAGGTCCTCGTCTTCATTCGGACGCGTACCATACTCACCCTTCACCGGGGCTACAAAATCGACAGCAAGGACATCGGCATCATGGGCGATTGCGCACTCTCGATCGAGGACGGAGACCCCGCCGCGCCACCGGTCCCGGGGGATGACACCCTTGCCGGAACCTTCCATCCGGGAGTTTCGGAAGCCGTCGGTATGGCGTGGAAACTCCATGGAATCATCGACTCTTTCTCCCGTGTCAGCGCGCGCCTGCTCAACGGCGCCGGCGGGCATCCGTCGCTTGTCAGTCAGGTAAACTGGTTCGCCGCCGGGGTCGATTCCGCGAGCCTGAAATTGCTGACGATCGTCTCGGCCGCAAGCGGGGATTTGTCGCGTCAACTCGACTCCCTCGGCGCATTGATAAACAACGTCGGACTCTTTTCACGTTCCGCATCGGAAGCCGCGCCGCGGTATTTGTCCGATATGGAACGAGTCATGGCGGCATTGGAAATCAGCCTGGGAAAACTGGAGACGCTTACCGCGAAAACACTCGACGTCATTACCGCAATCGACACTTCCGCGCTGGGAACGGGAAAGGACCGTATCACCCCGCTCAAGAAAAATATCGACGTGCTGCATAAGGCGATTCTTCAGTTGAAGGATCGGCTGCTTCAGGTAAAAGTTCATCTTTAACCATGATTAATGGGATTAAAGTGATTACCCTGATTTTAACAAAAAGGAAGATCTTTTTTTATATTTTTGACAAGGATACTCTTGATTAAAATGATGAACTGGATTTTACTGATAAGAAATAACGCGACCGCGTTCGCCCTCTTCGTCGTTGCCGCGGCGGCGCCGTGCCTCGGCCTCAATGACAGCCTCTATTTTCTTTTTCAGCGGTCAACCTATCTCGAAAACCTCTGGATGCCGGGTGCCTGGTGGGCCAATCCGGCCACGACCGCTGAAATTGAAAAAAAAACCGCCCTTACGGTCAATGTGACCCCGCTGGGCAATGTATATACCATCGCATCGGCAAAATACCTGGCGCCCGCGGGCAAAATTTTCGGTTGGGGAATCGGGCTCATGGGAGCGGGAATCAGTCCCGACCCTTCACTTCAGGCAACCAATGGAAACGCGCAATACTCCAGCAAATTCAGTTTTTCAAATCCCAGCCTCCAATGCGCCTTTGGGGCGAAAATACCCGCTTTGGGCTCCGTGGGCTTTCTGGGAGATTTCGGCGCGGAACTGTTGCCCGATTTCCAAGGCAGCCAGTCGAATTATTTTACCATGGGAATCGGATTAGGCGTGCTGACGCCGTATGCCCTGGACCTCGTATCGTTTTCAGTGAGTTCCATGTCAAGAGGCCACTTCTGGATCCAAAACTTTTGGGATCACGACGGCAAATTGGGCCTGCGCCTGAAAACCTCCGATAGCCTTCTGCTGGGGTCGCTTGAATACACGGTTTCCTTCGCTTCCGGCTCCATTAAATATATCGGCAATTCGCCGGCGTACTACTACCAGGTAGTAAAGGGGCTGGTGTCGCTGAAAGCGTACGCAATCCTCGGTATTTTGGCGGGCTACAGCCGCGACCTCCGCATCTATTCCGACAACGGCACGCTTCTCCACGGCGGCATTGAGCTGCGTCAATCGTCGGTGTATCCGTTTTTCGGAGGCTATGAAATAGGGGTTTCATTAACGCACAGCGCCCTTTTAGTCCATCGATTATGGCTTGCATATTGTTTCCCAACCCATTCATAACGATATATGAATGACCAAGCGCGACAACCGCCCGTCTATGCCGATCTTCTGAGAGCGTCGCTTAACCGCAACGCGGATCGTCCTTGCTTCCATGCGAAACGGGGCGGAACGTGGCGAACGTGGACCTACGCGGAATTCCATCGCGGCATCAACCGCATGACGGATGCGCTCAAAAAAGCCGGATTCGGCTTCGGCCATAACGGCGTGGTCATCGGCGAAAACAGCCCGGAATGGGTCATCGCCTACCATTCGTATTTTTTCGCCGGAGGCTGCACCGTGCCGATCGATCCGCACCTGCCGCTGCCTGAAATCCGTGAAATCGTGCGGCTTACCACTGCTTCATTCGTCGCGTGTTCCAAGGAATTATTCAATGTATTCAAGGACATCGGCGCGGAGTTGTCGTGCATAAAAAAAACGTTGGTCCTCGATGGACCCGCGCGCGGCGCCGGTGAGACCTTCGACGGGTTTTGCTCGACCGGCGATGAAAGCGCCGACGCGCCGGCCCGGCCTTTCTTCGCGAATGATACGACGGTCATCATTTTCACCTCGGGAACCACCGGCAAGGCCAAAGGCGTGGCGCTCAACCAGCGCAATTTCACCACCACGCCGCTGCATGTCGTGCCGCGAATGAACGTTGGTCCGGCCGACACCATGCTGGCGGCCCTGCCCCTGCACCATGTGTTCGGCGCGGCGGCGTGCATAACCGGAGCGCTCTGCGCTGGAATGGACCTTGTTTTTGTACCATCTGTAAAGGGACCGCTCATTCTTGAGGCGTTGCGCGACAAACGGGTGACCATTCTTCCCGCGGTGCCGAAAATGGTTTCCCTTTTTTACGATGCGATCGAGCGGTCGGTCCGATCGAAGGGAATTCCCGCCCTCTGCGTCTTCCGGGCGCTCATGCTGTTGTCTTTTGTCTTGGGTCCGATTTTGGGCCGTGCGTTTCAAAAAAAACTTTTCTCTTCCGTTCACGCCGCCTTAGGCGGCAAACTCAACCTCATCGTTTCGGGTGGCGCTTCCTTGCAAAAAAAATATTTCAACGGTTTCCGCGGCATGGGTTTTACCATCGTTGAAGGCTACGGGCTCACCGAAACCTTCGGCCCGATCACCCTTTGTCCGGGTAATCATCCGCGATTAGGCAGCGTGGGGCCGGTATTACCGGACAATGAAATGAAAATCCATGAACCCGACATTTCGGGCGTGGGCGAAGTGCTTTTCAGGGGAGCGGCCGTTTTTAAGGGATACTATAATGACGACGCGCACACGAAAACCGTGTTCGATGAACAAGGTTGGTTTCATACCGGCGATGTCGGCAAAACCGATAGCAACGGCTACCTTTATTTGTCGGGAAGAATAAAGGATCTTATTGTTTTGGAAAGCGGGAAAAACGCGTATCCCGACGAGATTGAGGATTATTTTTCAACGTCCGAATTGATCGAGGAAATAGGGGTGTTCGGCGTTAGGGTGCATGACACGGAAATCATCGCCGCGCTCATCGTTCCCGCCGCCTCGGTCGTGTCAACCTATGGCGCCGACAAGGCCGGCGACGTTATTTACAATGAAGTCGTGCGCATGGGCCGCAACCTGCCCTCCTATAAAAAACCGGCCGATTTTGCGGTGGTAAAGGGACCGCTTCCGCGCACCACCACGCAAAAATTGAAAAAACACGAACTTCGCCAAATGTATTACGCGCGCCGCGACGCCTCCGGAAAAATCAAGCCCCCTTCGCGGCCCATGCCGGCCGTCGATACCGCGCTTCTATCGACAATGGAGTATCAACGAGCAGCCCGGCACATCGGTTCCCTTGCCGATGCCGGACGGTATTACGAGGCGCTGCCGTCACACCATCTCGAACTCGATGCGGGATTGGATTCCATGAGGCGCGTGGAGCTTTTCTGCCGCCTTGAGGAGGAGTTTTCCATCGTGTTTCCGGAAGACGCCCTTTTAAAGACGCAAACCGTCGGCGATCTTTGCCGGCTTGTCATGGAACTGAAGTCCCCTTCCCTTGCCGTTCCCGAAGCCGTTTCCGCGCAAACCTTGCGGCAGCGCATGAGCGGCGCCTCCGCGCCCGATATCGCCTTACCGGGCCATAATACCCTGTTTTCCGACGCCATTCCCCGCTTCGCTTTTTCCTTGAGCAAAGCGTTGTGGGGCCTCGCGGTAAGCGGCGCCGCTGATTTTCAATGCGAAGGTCCCGTTATTTTTTGCGCCAACCACGGGAGCTATATCGATATTCTTTGGCTCCTCTACGTGCTGCCTTATAACGTGCGCGTCAACACATTTACAACAGGTAAAAGCGAAGTGCTGAAATCGCCCGTACTTTCGCCTTTTTTAAAAAACATCCCCTTTATTCCGGTCGAACGCGGCGGCGACGTGGTCAAGGCGCTAAGGCTTTCGGCGGCCGCGCTTAAAAAAGGGAAAAACCTCATCATCTTTCCCGAGGGCGGCCGCAGCAGGACGGGCCGCATGAAGCCGTTCAAGGCGGGCATCGGTATCCTTATGCTGGAAACAAACGCCTCGGTCGTGCCGGTCAAGATCAAGGGTTCCTACGATATCTGGCCCGCCGGGAAACTTCCCAGGATTATCGGGGGGCGCCGCTTCGGGCCGTCGGTGACCTTCGGCGAACGCCTTACGCTGCAAAAACTCATCGAAAGGGGCAAGCTCTCGCCCTACAGCACCGACGAGCAGATTGCCGCGTGTATTCAGAATATTGTTGAGGAAATGTAGTATTATTTGGCCCAAGCTTGCGGGGCAATACCCGGAATGCTTCCGCAAAATCGCCGATTCCTAAAAATAAAAAAGCCATTCTCAAAAATAAGAATAAAAACGAATGCTTACCATGATTTCGTGCAAAATTGTGCAGAAAAACATGTTTTTTCCATTTTAAAAACCAAATTCAATTAACTTCGCAAAAATAAAAATTTGCGGCATGGTTCTTGCCTTTATTATTTGAAAATTGCAGCGGATAATTTTTTTTTAACAAAGGAGTTTTTATGAAAGTTCTCGTGGTTTATTACTCGATGTACGGCCATATTCATGCGATGGCCGAAGCCGTTGCCGCAGGCGCAAAAAGCGTCCCGGGAGCGAAGGTGGAAATGAAGCGGGTCCCGGAAACGCTTCCCGCCGCCGTTTTAGAAATGATGGGGGCCGTTGGAGCGCAAAAGGCCTTCGCCCATATTCCGATTTGTTCAATCGAGGAGCTCGCCACCGCCGACGCGATCGTTTTCGGCACTCCCACGCGCTTCGGCAACATGTGCGGACAAATGCGGCAATTCCTTGACGCGGCCGGGCAACTTTGGGCCACCGGAGCATTAGTCGGCAAAGTAGGCGGCGTTTTCACGGGTTCCGCCACGCAACATGGCGGACAGGAGTCCACGATTTTAAGCTTTCACACAACGCTCCTTCATCTGGGAATGATCGTGGTGGGACTTCCTTACGCCTTCCAGGGCCAAATGCGCATTGACGAAATCAGCGGCGCAAGCCCCTATGGCGCATCCACGATAACGGGAGGTAAAGGCGAACGCATGCCCAGTGAAAATGAACTGGCCGCGGCGCGCTTCCAGGGTAAACACATTGCGGAAATTGCGACGAAGCAGGTTAGGTAGGATACGGCCGCCCCTCTTCCCCTCCCCCTGTGGGAGAGGGGAAAGGTGATGAGGTGAGGTTTAGTATTCCACCAAAATCGACAGCATGAAGGAAGGAGTAAGATCTTCGACCCGATGGAGGTAGGCGACGTCCACGTTTGTGGCGACGCCGCTGACTTCCGTGACAAGTCCCAGTCCCAGCGACAGCCCCGATGAATTGCTTTTTACATACGAGCCGGAGGACTGGTTCTTCATCTGCTTGATGACCTCCTCAAGATCGGGTTCGCTGAAACCGTACCCGCCGCGCAGGAAAAGACTCTTTTTGTAAATAGCCCATTCGAAGCCTGGTTTATAATTAAGAAAGTCGTCGTTGTCTTTCTGCAAATCCAACGCCATCCGAAGACTTGGAATATACTGCGGCATATAGGAGATGCCCACGGCGACGCCTAGCGGAAGGGGATACGCAGGCGAATCCTTCGTGTAGTTTGAGACAAGAAACCCCGCGTTTTGGAGTACGCCGCCCACGATGACGCGGGAATTGAGCATACGATATTGAAACCCCGCGTCAAAGGCGATCGCGGTCGCGGCGGAATAATACTGTTGCGAACTTTTAATGGGATGATAGATCCCTTTGCACGCAATGCCTACCGACAGATTATCGTAAACGACTTTCGACCAAGCAAGGCTTCCCACGAGTGAAAAAATATGCCACGAGGCGCCCGTGCCGTTGCCGTTTTCATCGAGGGCCTCCGAACTGTCCAGATACCCGTGCGACGCGTACATGATATTGGAGGAAAAAACCCCACAGTTTTTGTACGGCATGGCATAGCCCAGGGGCCCCGTCCAGGCGTCCAAAATAAGCGATTGATATCCGATCATGGCCTGCGTATGGGTCAAAAAACCAGCCGCGGCCGGGTTGATTGACGCGCCATAAATTCCATTGGCCATGCCGATTGACGCGCCGCCCATTGCGACGGTCCGCGCGTTGTTGTCGAGTTTAAGGAAAGAAAATGCGGATGTGCCCGCGTCCGGGTACTGTGCGTACGCCTGGAGTAAACACACCGCTACAAGGCACGGCAAACGATCAATGATTCGCATATCTCTCCATTACACCTTCCCCCCGCGGCAAGCAGGGCCGCTCTTGAGGACCACGATCCGTTCATAGGTCACATAAAAATAATTACTGTGGGAGTCATTGAACCGAATTTCTTTAGCGCCGCCGCCGCCAAACGAGGAAAAAGTCAACTCCCATGGCGCTTGTCCGGCTTCACGGTAAATTACGTCCGTCACCGCGGAATGTTTTCTATTAATTATCGCGGTGACGGCGAACCGCCCGGCAACGCTTGAATCGCCCTGCCAAAGAAGAAAGGCATTTTTCCTTTCAATGAAAAGGGAATCGGGCCTTTTTTGCGTGATAATGCGGTCGGGAAACCTGCCGATAACGGCGTGTAAAAATTCAACATACGAAAATGGATAATCGATGGACGCCTCTCCCAACGCAACATGCTCCCCCGGTTGTTTTTTATAGCAAGAATCACCCGAGGTTATGGTCCATGCGCCGGTTGAATCCGCGCTGATGGAAACGAGCAAACCTCCGAAGGGGGAATATATGTTCAAGGTAAAATTGGAATCGCCTTGCCACACCACATCGAATTTCGCCTTGGCCCGCTGTCCATTAATGGTAAGGCGAATATCCCCAAAACCTTTTAAGCCGCATACGTCGTTAAATTTTCCGATTGGCGCTAAAAGATCCGGTATGTTTTCCTTGGTAACGGGTGGCGGCGGAGCGCAAAGCGATGGGAGAAGGCATGCGGAGGCGACCAACCATCGCCAAGGGCGGAACATCGGCAAATTTTTCATGGCTTGGCCGGTTGCGCGCGGTGAATCGCCGGAGCCGGCGCGCTCGTCGCGGCCTTTTCAATATCCGCGATTTTATTTTTCAAGCCGCTGATTTCCCCGGGCTCGGCCGTTTCGGCTCCGGCCTTTTCCAGGCCTTTACGGTAAGCGGCCAGCGCGCCGGCCGAATCGCCTTTTTTTAAAAGAATATCCCCATAATGGCTATAGACGATGGGATCGTCGTTTATCCGGCCGATGGCCTTGACAATATAGGCAAACGCGGTATCGATGTCGCCCATTTTATAAACAACCCACGCATAGGAATCGAGGTACGCGCCATTAAGAGTATCCTGCGACAGCGCCGTTTTGATAAGCAGTTTTGCGCTGTCGAGGTTTACACCACGCTCGGCCCACATATATCCCAAATAATTCTCGGCCGCCGCGTCTCCGGGCTTAAGCGCAAGCACGCGCTTAAAGGCTAAAGCCGCTTTTCCCCGGTCATCGGACCGCTCCAGCGAAGTCCCTAGCTCGAACCACGTGAGCGCGTCGGCGCTGTCAAGCTCCAGCGATTTTAAAAGCGACGCGGCGGCGCGCGTATATTCCTTGCGGACATTACATACGTACCCCTCCATCCGCCATGCCTCCGGACTGCGCGGCATGTTTTTTTTGAACCGCTGCGCAACCGATAGCGCGCTGTCGGGACGTTTTTCCTTCAGTTCCAGGTAGCACAGTTGCTCCCAGGCGTCCGTGAAATCGGCGCGGATATCCACCGTCTTTTCAAATTCCCCGCGCGCGCTTTTGGCGCTGTCAAGCGCGGCGAGAGAGAGTCCGTTATAAAAATGAAGTTCGGCGTCATCGCCGGTTTCCGAAAGGAGTTTGGCCGCCAAGGCATGACACTTGTCATACCGGCGCGTGGAATAATAGAGTAGCGCGAGCGACTTTCCGAACGGGTCGGCGCGCCGGTCGGCCGCGTATAATTTTTCATAGCAGGGAACCGCCGATTCCCATTGCCCTTTGCGCATGTAAATCTGCGCGAGGTTACGAAGACCCTCCGTATTGGCGCTATCGAGAAGAGCGGCCATTTTAAAGGAATTGACGGCAAGCGCGGTATCCCCTCGCGCCAATTTGAGCAGGCCGATTCCATTAAACACTTCCGGCGCCTGAGCAAACCGGCGTTCCATGTCGACGTAGAGGCTTTCCGCGGCGCCGTAACGCTTGAGCGTCGTATACAAACCTCCCACTTTGGTCCACATGAAGATCGATTCCGGTTTTTTATTAAGGAATCCCGCATAGCTTTGGACCGCCTTGGCCAGGTTCCCCTGTGATTCATCGATAAAACCGAGGGTGTAAAAATCCTCCGCCTCCTTGTCCGGAATAGCCCGCAGTATGTCCGCGGCCGCGGTTAATTTCCCTTCCCGCAGATAAATCCCCGCGCACAGTCGTTTGTCGGGGTCGGAAAGCCCGCCCGGCCCGGCCCCTCCCTTGATAAGCAGTAAGGCCCTTGTGTTCTGTCCGGCGTGGACGTATTTCTGCACCAGGAGGTCGCGCAGGGTCTGCGACCGGGGATCCAGGGCATAGGCCGCCGCGTAACAACGCAGCGCGTTGTCGCTTTGCCCGAGCATTTCATAGGTGCGCGCCTTGACGAAATATTGTTCTGCCCTCATGACGTCCTCGGCGCGCTGCGCCTTCGGAGCGCGGCGCATCAGGTGCATTGACGGAACAGCGCATCCGGCGCACGCGAGCAGGAACATCGAAACAATCCACGATACCATCCGCAGGCGGGCGAACAACCGTTTATTCACGGAAAACCTTCTTTATGTCTATGTCAACGGGACGCGCGGTATGTCATGGCGTCGTCTAATTCTTGACTGAAACGACGATATTGACCGCGCTTTCCAAGGGAACGCTGCTCGCGGGAGGCACCGACTGCGAGATCACCGTACCCGGGGAAACCGTGGAGTTTTGCTGATAGTCTATTTTCCCGAGTTTGAGGCCTATTTTTTCGATTTTGTCCTTTGCCGCTATCAAACTTTCGCCGATCACGTTGGGAACGTCGATGTGCGTCGGCTTGGGACCATCCGATACCACGACATCAATCGGCATTCCCTTCGATATGGTTGTTCCTTCCTTGGGAACAAGGGCGGCAACCGCATCCTTCGGATGATCGTCGAAGAAATCCCGCTTGACTTTCCCGATGATGAATCCCGCTTTCTTGAGTTCCAGGGTCCCTTTCCTTTCAGGCATATCAATGACGACGGGAATCGTGCCGATCTCCGAGCCTTTACTGACCGCGACAACGACCAGCCTTCCCTTCCGCACGCTTTCCTGCGCGAGCGGCTGCTGGCTGATAATACGGTCGCGGGGGACTTTTTCGTCGAATTGCCGGGAGCCTATTTGCAACCGCAGGCCTACATTGAAGAGCGCCTGCCGGGCGTCTTCCCACGGCATGTCGGTTATCGCCGGCACCGTCACCATCCCGCGATCGACGTGGACGATACGGGGCATTATTATTTTGTCAACAAGCAGCACGCCGCCGAGGCCGCCGATTGCCGCGCAAAGAATGGCGGCGGGAACGATTACTTTCCAGAAAATCGACGCGGAAACGCTAATCGTATAATTTTTTTTCATTGAGTATCACCAATTTCTTTCCATCGATGGCAATATAATGTTTCTTTTGCAGTTGTGAAAGAATCCGGGAAACCGTCTCCCTGCTCGTACCGGCCATTTCGGCGATAGTCCGGTGCGTGGGCCGGTTCGGTATCACGATCATGCTGCTGATTCGCTGACCTTGTTCCTTGGCCAATTGCAACAGTACGTCGGCGACCCTTCCGTAGACGCTCATCATGGATAGCGTATTGATATGACGGTTCGCCCGCCGCAACCGTTTGGACATTTCAGTCAGCAGATGTATGGCTATTTTGGGATACCGCTGCAGGATGTCGAGAAACACCCGCCGGTATAATAAAAACAGTTCGCATTCCTGCGCGGCAATGACCGAGGCGCTGCGCGGCTCGCCGTCCAAAAGGGCCATTTCCCCGAAAAAATCCCCGGGTTTCAGGGTAGCCAAAACGGCGTTTTTTCCTTCGGACGTCATGACGGCCACGTGCACCAAGCCGGAAAGGATGATAAAAAACGTTTGACCTTGTTCTTCATCCTCGTGGACGATGGTCTGGCCGGCGTCAAAACGTTTATGAATCATCATTGTGCATAGTGCGCCGCGGTCGCCGGAGGACAGCCCGGTGAACAAAGGAACGCCGGCGGCCAATTTTTGGACCGCGTCGTTTTCCATCAGTTCTCCTTTACCAAAAGGTTAAGACGGGCGCACTGGGCGGCCGCGTCCTTTCCAAAGACGCCTTTTTCCCCGTCCGCGAGGACGATTTTTTTATAGAGCGCCAATGCCTTTTTCGTTTCGCCGATATGTTCATAAAGCCGGGCGGCCTCAAACTCGGAGGTAATCGCCCACTGCCCCGCGTTCGGATATAACGCGGGCACTTTACAATATTCCGTAATGGCTTTTTGATGGTCGCCGAGCCTCGCCCAGCAGTGCGCCATCCAGTACAAAATTTCCGGCTTTTCATCCGGCGCGGCTCCGGTCGCGGCTTTTGGAAAATACTTGAGCGCATCTTCGAAATGCGATGCCTGAATATAACAAAACCCTATTTTCAGATAGGTCGACGGCGCGTCGACCTCCTCCGGAAAAGCGTCGATGATCGTCCGGTACATCCGCGCCGCTTCAAGCCACATCGAATTTTTCTGATAGTCGATCGCCGCGTTATACGCGGCCCTGAATCGCGTTTTTCCATCTCCGCCGGAAGCTGAAACGACCCTTTCAAATATTTCCGCGGCATGCGAAAAATCCCCCCGCTCATGGAGCATCATTCCTATTTTAAAATACGCCATGGCGACGAATGAACTGCCGGGATATTGGGCGATAAAATCGTAGAAAATTTCAAGCGCTTTTTCCTGTTTACCCATATAATAATAGCACACGCCTATTTGGAAAGCAGCGTCGTCGCAGCGCTGGGAACCGCCGAACGATTCAATAACGTATTTGAATTTTTTTATCGCCGCGTCATACCGCTTTTCGATGAGCGAGCGCAATCCCTCGTAATACGTAATATCGGCGAGTCCGCCATGACGGCCGCCGAAACGTTTTTTGAAGAAAGCCGTCGTCTTTTCAGCGGCCTGCTCCTGCCCGTCCATGATCAGGGCGTTGATGTTCCCAATGAGCGCTCCCGCGCTATCGGATTCGGCATGATCGTACTGCAAGCATCGGGCGAAGGCGCGCGCCGCATCGGAGTATAAACTGTTTTCGAAATACAGGGCGCCGAGGCTTTCGCACGCGGCGCCCTTGTCGGGAAAGGAATCCATGGCGAGGGCCTTTTGAAAATTTTCCAGCGCCGATTGGACGTCACCTTTACTTTTAGAACATTGGCCGAGTTCATAATAAATGCCGCCCATGATCGCCTGAGGATTTTTTTCCTTCATAAGCTCGGCAAGCATTCGGCCGGCCTCATCTGTTTTTCCGGTCCGTACAAGGCACCGGGCGATCCCGAAACGGACTTCCCGGGCGTTTTCTCCCCCGGGGTAAATCTGATCGCAGGTTTCATACTCGCGTAAGGCATCGGCAAAACCGCCCGCGTCGAACTGGGTCGCGGCCAACGCGTACCGGGCCCGCTGGGCGAATTCCCCGAAGGGGTGCGACACGATGACGCCCTTGAAGGCATCCATGGCGGCGGTATAATTGCCGCGCTTCTTTTCAATCAGCCCGGCAAGAAACGATCCCTCGGCCGTGGAGGCCGAATCCGGATACCGGCGCAATAATTCATTGACCGACGCGGCCGCGTTGTCCGTCTTATCCATGTGATACCAGGTCCGCGCAAGCGATAAAAGCGCCCGGGCGCGGTAATCGCCGCCGCCGGATTTGGCGATCGCGGTATACGCGTCAACGGCCTTCCGACCGGCTTTTCCGTCGGGTTCGCCCGCCTTCCCTTCATAATACTCCCCCACGCGCATCAATACCTCGTTTACATGGCCGCTTGCGGGAAAACGCGCGCAATATCGCTCCAGATCGCCGATCGACGGCGCGCCCAACATCAGGATGCGGAACTGGGCATCGTCCGCTACGGCCGGAAACCGGGCAGCGCGGGCCGCATCTTGATAGAGGGCGACTACCCGGACTTTCAACGCCGACGCCCGGCCGGTGTCACCGTCGGCTATGGCCTTCCGATACATCTTTTCCCGAACCGTTGCTTTGCAATATGCTACACGGGCGGCCGTCGAATCGGGAAGAGGGGGCGAACTGCGCTCGATCCGGTCGTACGCTTCAAGCGCCGCGGGGTAATCGTTGAGCATGTCGTCGAAAATACCGGCCGCCGCCATGAGACGTTCATACGCCGGGCGGCCGTCGCCTTCAGTTTGCGCCATCCTCGTTAGCGCGGCCACGGCGGAGTCGATACGGGGAACGCTGAACCGTCGCAGGTTTTCCCGGAGTTTTTTTGCTTTGTCGACAATAACCGACGGAGCGTCGGACGATAGCGCGTCATCGTAGCGTTCCATTGCCGACTGGAAATGCGAGCGCGCTTCCTCGCATTGGCCCGCGTTGATGATGGCCTGATAATACAAGGGGCTTTGCGGGTAGTTCTGCCGGCACCGATCGTATTCCTTGATCGCCGCGGCGAATAATCCTTTGTCCTGGTAGATGCCCGCTATTTTAAACTGCAAAGCGTCGCCGGCGTCGCTGCCGGGAATGGAACAATAGACGCGGTAGGCGGCGATGGCGTTGGGATAGAGTCCCTGGTTTAGATAGATGTCACCCATCGCGCGGGCCGCCTTTGCGCGGCAGGCCGCCGAGTATTTGTCCGAAAGCAGTTCCTGGAGCGTGGTAAGGGCTTTCGCGGTTTCTTTTTTCGCTACTTGACATTCAGCTATGCCGAAAGCGGCTTTCTCGTTTTCCGGGGAGACCGGATACGCGTCAAGCGCTTCCCGCAACAGATTTTCCGCCAGGTCGAAATTCCCGGCGTTTTGTGCGCATCGCGCCCACGTAAAAAGGAACTCCCCGGCGGGGGATCGGCTTTTTTTTTGTTGGAGATCGAACATTTTTTTATAGACCGGAAGCAGCGTTTTATACTGCCCCTGCTCCAAAAGCATCGCGGCATATTCGGAAAGCGCACGCTCTTTTTCCGGAAAATCCTCCCCGCGGCCCAAGACGGCCGAAAAAAGCCGGCCGGCTTGTTCGATTTTTTGTTGCGCCTTGGCAAGCATCGCCTTGGCGCACAGAAGGCGTGTAAAATAAATCTCTTCCTTCGTCCATTTTTTCTCGGCTCCGGCTAAAACCTCCGCGGCAAAGGCGAATTTTTTTTGCTTTACATAAAGGGCCGCAAGGCTCAAAGCGCCCTCCTTTGCCTGTTCGTCGGAGGGATATTTTTTCAGGAATTCGTCGTAAATGGAAATTGCGCGTTCTTCGTTGCCGTCTTTTTCGGCGCAGCGCGCGGACTCGAAAAGCCGCGATTGGCGGTCCGGTGATGCCGCCCCCCTGATCCATGCGCGATATAATTGTTCCGACGCGTTTTTAAAATCGCCGGTTGCGTTATACGCCTTTCCGCAGTATAACAGCGCGTCGGAGAAATACTCATTGCCGGGGAAAAGTCTCACGTATTCCTCAAAAGCGGCGGCCGCGGCGGTGAAATTGCCCGTGCGATAATAACAGAGGCCTATTTTGAAAAAAGCGGTTGGCGCGCTTTGCGGGTTGAGTTTATAAAGAGGGCGTTGCGTAGTGATGTAGGCCCGGTAGTTTTCAATGGCGGACATGTACAGACTGTCGCTGAAAAAGCCTTCGGCAAGGGTAAACGCGGACTGCGTGTTGCTTGCGGCAAACACTGTAGAGCAATACAGCGGAAGAAAGAAAAGGAAAATATTCGAACGGCTTTTAATGGACACAATGAACATCCTTATGAACGATTCCCTCGATGCGCCCATTTCCTGATTATGCATCAACCCGCAAACCCGACGGTTTGTAGAAATGGCGGCGAAAGTCCGGGATTCTTACAAGCGACGCTCTCCGTTAGCTCCCGTTCATTACGAGGAGAAACCCGGGAAGGAGGGTTTTAAGCAACTGCAAGGTTATCCGGGTAGTGACCCCGTCATGAAACCCGCTGCTAATTCGGGTGTATCGGCAAACCATCGAGGGGTACCGGGCCATCGGGTTGCGCCGGGGGGGCTTTATGCAAAATATAATAAGCGGCGACTCCTCCGCCAACCAGGCCTAACCCTCCTATAGACCCCCAAACAACCAGGTTGTTTTTGCTTTCATCCTTGATTTCATAATTTTTTTCCTTAAGGGGGTCGGTTGTCCATTTGTAGGTGAAGGAAATAACGGTGTATTCGTCCTTTACGTCGATTTGCGGAATTTTCCGCAGGTCGAAGGTGACCGCGATAAGATCATGCCATTCCTGGTTAAGACCTTTGACTTCCTTATTGACATCGATCTTTTTCTGTTCGATTTGAAACCCCTCGATAGGGACCTCTTTCAACGAAGGAACGGGGGAGTCGCCCTTTTGAGTGTCATTGAATTCGAACATCAGCTTTTTCTGTTTTTTCTTTACTTCATAGAAATAGCTTGACGGTTTGTCCTTAAAAATAAAATAACAGGTTACGACTTTTTCCCCCGGCTCCTTGCCGTCTTCGCTGGAAAATTGTATACCTTCCAATATGGCGTTCTGAACAACGGCGGTAGCGTCCTGAGCGTACGTCGGCGCAATGAAAAAGAGCGCAAAAACGCCCCCTATTCCGGCAACGGTTCTTTTTCGCGTCACCTGTAGCGTATTCATGGCGTTATAGCCTCCATAATTTTTAAGGAAAGAGTAAACACCCCAACCCTTGAATCCATCGTCATATCCCACAGGATATGGAAACCTGATTTAAAGAAGGCGGGAATTGGATATGCCACCCTCATCTAAAAATACCCTAATGTATTAAAAACGTCAATAAGTTTATACGGTAAGAGTTCCTCGAATCGCAAGAAGCGCCGCTCTTTAAAAGACAATATGTCGCTTTGATGCACTTTTCCAGGCAATTCCAAAGAAATCCGAGTATATTACTAAGATATTGCGCGGGCTAAGAACACGGTTGTGAAATTATTTACATACCGAAAGGAGTTGTTTATGAACAATACTCTTCATTTTCATGAACTCCGGATCATTGCGATTGCCGGCGCGATCGTCTGCGCCGCTTCTTTTTGTCATGCATCATCGATCGCCGTTCCCTCTTCCTCAGTCGGCACCATTACCGCCGCTATGATGAACGCTCAAGCGGGTGATACCGTTCTTGTCGGAAACGGCGTCTATTCGGAACAAGTGTTGATAAAATCCGGCGTGACGCTCAAGGCGCGTTCGCCTTTAAAAGCAATTATTAAAGGAAACGGCAAAGGCTGCCTGGTGACTTTGGGCGGCAGCTCAACCTTGTGCGGGTTTGAGTTGCGTAGCGGCGCCATCGGCGTCAGTTCAAAGACCGCGGATAATGCGATTCTTTTTTGCCGGATTACGTCTATGACCGAAACCGGAATTTCCTGCGCGGGCCAGCTTCCCAAAATCATGAACAACGTCATTGTTTTCAATAAGGGTTCAGGCATACAGGGATGGGACGTTCGCTGCACTTTTTCATCCATCAATCACAACACCATTGCCTATAACTCAAATAACGGAATCGCGATGGGAGGTCATTCAACGGTCATCATTGAAAACAATATCGTGGCGTTTAACGAACGATTCGGACTGAAGATAAATGAAGAAACCGTCACCGCGCAATTGGTGAAAAATGTCTTTTTCGGGAACAGCACCATGTCCTATATTAAATTAGACGGCAATTTTACCGGAAATCCCATGTTCGTTGACCCGAAAACATTAAATTTTCAATTGCAGGCCGCATCCCAATGCAAACAAAAAGCCGCCGACAACTTGGACATTGGGGCATTGGAAGATTATTGATTTCCATGCTAAAAAAGAATAAAAAATATTCCCTTATTTCGAGTATATTTCATCAATGAAAAAAGGAGGTAGCGCGATGCGATGTTCCTCAAGGTTTATTCCAACGATCAGCCGAATTACGGCGGCAGTACTGCTGTATGCGGGGATTACTCTCGCGGGAGAAGCCATCTCCGTGCCTTCCATCGGCATAAAATCCATCGGCCAGGCGATGCTCAACGCGAAAAGCGGCGACACGGTGTGGGTATCCGATGGAGTATATAAGGAACGCGTCTTTATTAAAGCCGGCGTGGCCCTTATCGCCCGTAACAATTTTAAAGCATCGATCGACGGGGGCGGAAAAGGTACGGTTGTCACGCTCAGCGTTCATTCTACGATCAAAGGGTTTGAAATTTGGAACGGCACTATTGGAGTCTTTTCAAAAGACCCGGATAATGCTATACTATCCTGTAGGATCATACGAAACTTCCAAACCGGAATCATTTGCGTACGACATTTACCGAAAATCGAGGACAATATCATAGCTTTCAACCGGGCATCGGGAATTCAGGGCTGGAACCTTCGCAGCGCCTCCGCCACGGTCAATCATAATACCATCGCCTTTAACCGCAACCATGGCGTTGCGCTTGGAGGCGTTTCGGAGGTCATTCTTGAAAACAATATGATTACCTTTAATGAACGTTTCGGCTTGAAACTTTCCCACGGGTCGGAAAAAACCGTGCTCAATAAAAACAATTTTTTCGGCAATCTGAATATCACTAACAAACTGCCGCCGGAAAATTTCGCCTTTGACCCGAAGTTCAACTCTCCGCGCATGAAAATGGATTTTACCGTGGAGTCGAAGCTCCCATGCTGCGCGTTCGGTTCCGACAATAAAATCCTTGGAGCCCGGTTCGAAAACTAACCGGAGGCGCGAAGCGCGGGGTTATCCGATTATGAATGATGCCACAATGTCCGCGGTTGACGTCGTCGCCACGATTTCAGCTCTTTACAAAATAGTAAACCGGCTCCAACGCGAACTATCCGGCGTCAATCGGCCCGAATCGCTCCGCGAAACGGTGCGGCAAATCCGGGAAGTCGCCTATGCGCTGAAAAAACAGGAGCCGGCGCTGGTTTTTCAGGAACAACTGCTCAGCACGCTCATGGAGAACATCCCGGATTCCATTTTCTTCAAGGACGTTCGGTCGCGATTCTTACGAGTCAACAAGGCTTGGGCTGCTCGCCGCTCAATCGCCGCGCCGCAGGATGCCGTCGGCAAGACCGATTTCGATTTTTTCCCGAAGGAACTGGCGCAATCGTTTTACGACGATGAGCAAAAAATCATAAAAACCGGCAAGTCCCTCATCGGCAGAGTCGAGCAACTGCACTTTCCCGGAATGGAGCCGCGGTGGATTTCCATCACTAAAATTCCCCTTGTCGACCCCAACACCAAGGCTATCATCGGCACCTGCGGCATCAGCCGCGACGTTTCGCAGTCCATACGAATCGAGGAACAGCTCGCCAAGGAGCGCGACATGCTCCATCTCTTGATGGACAATTCCCCCGACGCCATTTATTTCAAGGACCGCGAAAGCCGATTCTTGCGCATCAGTAAAGCTCAGGCCGAAAAGTTCCATTGCGCGGACCCCGATGGAGCGATCGGGAAAACCGATTTCGACTTTTTTCCCCTCGAACACGCCCAGGACGCCTTCAACGACGAAAAGAAAATCATGCGGACGAAAAAACCGCTGGTGGGCAAGATCGAACGGGAAACCGCTTCCGGGCAGCCGGAGCATTGGGTATTTACGACGAAAATGCCCATCATCGGAAAAGATAACGAGGTCATCGGCACGTGCGGAATATCGCGGGACATTACCGAAATTAAAATGTATGAAAACGCTCTCCGTAAAGCGAAAGACGAGCTGGAAACCAGGGTGAAGGAGCGCACGGCTGATTTGCAAAAGGCGAATAAAAACCTCGAATCGCGGATCGCGCAGCTCGACTTCATCACCTCCGTCTCATACGATATGGCCCAGCGCATCGATATCGACGAACTGGCGCCCGTGGTCCTGCGGTCGTTCACCTCGCGTCTTCCCGGCGCCATCGCCAGTTGCTGCCTTAGGACCCAAAAGGGGTTTTCCTGCATCGCGGCCACCGGCGCTCTCAAATCCGCCGAAGGCGGCACAGCGTCCGAGCAATCCCTCGGCGTTTTTTTGGCCCTGCCGCTGCACCGGCCCTTCATTGTCGATAACTGGCCTTCCGACGACCACCTCAAACAGTTTTCCTGGCCACAGCTTGACGCGCTTCCCTTTTACGCGGCTATTCCAATGCTCGCCGACAACAGCCTCATCGCCATCATCCAAATATTCGCGTCGGAGGAGGCCCGAATACTTTACAAAGAAGAGGAGAAGGTGCTCGCCACGCTCGCCACACAGTCGGCGGTCAGCCTCAGCAACACGCTTCATTACCAGGAATTGGGGGAAAAGGCGCGCCTGCAAGGCGAGTTGGACGCCGCGCGCAGCATACAGCAGCGCCTCACTCCCAACTGGAAGCCTTCCATCCCCCGCGTCAGCCTGAAAGGCGTGTATTATCCCGCGTTTGAAGTGGGGGGAGATTACCTCGATTATTTCAAGACCGAAGGAGGCGAGTGGGTCGTGGTCATCGCCGATGTCTGCGGCAAGGGAATCCCCGCGGCGTTGCTCATGACCATTTTACGCAGCGCGTTCAGGGTGGAGGCCCGCGGCGAAACCTCCGCGCAGCGGCTCCTCTGCTCGGTCAACGATTCCATGCGGATCAACCTTGACGACCGTTCTTTCGTCACCGCCATCTGTCTCATAATCAATAGCGAAGGAACCAGCATGTCGTATGCCCGGGCCGGCCATCCCAAATTAATCAGGATCAGGGCCGGCGGCGCCGGCGTCGATACCATCGATACCAATGGCATCGCTTTAGGGTTCATTTCCGACCGCGCCGCGTTTTCGGGGTTCGTCGAGGAAATCACCATCCCGCTCATGACGGGAGACCGATACCTCATCTATACCGACGGCCTGACCGAGGCGGTCAATAATGAAAGGGACGCCTACGGTAACAAGCGGTTGTTGGACCTGCTTTCGGGCGCCGTCGGAGACACGCCGGAGGCGATGCTCGACGCCATCATGGCCGACGTAAAACTATTCACCAGCGGCGCGCCCTACCACGACGACCTTACCATCATCGCGCTTCAAGTGACGGGTGACGCATGACAACCCTTGCACCAAGTGCGCCGGGAAGTTATATTATACGACAAGAGCTATCGCGTAAAAGCGCGCGCTGTTTGCTTTACAGCTATATCCGTGCCATCGTGTTTCAGGGAGGAGGGTTTTTGAAGGCGTCCGAACAAGTACTCCAGTAACATTTCGTCGGCCATGGGCTTCAGTATCCGGAAAGAATCCGCCATTCTCATCGGTAAATGACTTTGATATTCGAGTGAGAGCCTTATCATGGACAAATTTTCTCGTGCGAAGTTGTCGTATTGAAACATGGCAATAAGCGGTTCGCCCGCGTGGGCGGCCGTAAGTACCGGTAAAGAAAGAGCGCATACGCTCTTCAAGGGATCAGAATCAAACATTTTAGAAAAGGTGATGTACATGAATATCTATGTCGGTAATTTGTCATTTGACGCGGTTGAGAGTGATGTTCGGGCGTTGTTCGAAGCTCATGGCCAGGTAGCGTCGGTATCCATCATTGAAGATAAATTCACGGGCAGGCCCCGCGGTTTCGCGTTTGTCGAAATGGCCCAGGATTCCGAAGCGCAGGCCGCAATCGCGGCATTAAACGGCAAAGACCTCAAGGGTCGTCCCCTCACGGTCAACGAAGCGCGTCCCCGCACCGAGCATCGTGGCGGCGGCGGCGGCGGTGGCGGCGGTGGCGGTTTCAAGGGCGGTCGCGGCGGAAGCGGCGGCGGAGGCGGCGGACGCCGGAGCTGGTAAGAAAAAAACAAGCAGGTTCTTTCTGCTTTTAAACCCTCGCGAAAAGACTTTGCGGGGGTTTTTTATTTAAAGTATTATCGCAACAAAAAGGCGAACCTCGTGACTCAGATTTCCACCAAATCATAGGTCCTTGTTCCCAACCCTAATTTTTCGGCATAGGCAAGTTGTTTCCGGCTGTCGCACGAGGGGTGCGCGATTTTAAAAATGTCCTTATTGCCGGCTTTTTTGAACACGACGTCGTAGGTTGCCTGGTCCACGCTCACCGGGTCGCTTGAGGCAAAAATGCCCACGTCGGGAATTATGCGCGGATCGTCCTTTGCCATGCAGTCGCATTCCGCGGTGATTTTAAGGGCAAAGTTGATATATGCGGTTTTTTCCATGCCGTCGAGCACGGCCTTCGTGTACTCCACCATTTTCTCCACCATGTCGCCTGCGCCCGACCCCCAGTTGACGTCCATGGCCCCGTATGGACAAGCGGCGATGCAGCTTGCGCACCCAATGCAGGTTTTTTTGTCGATAACGGACTTTTTATTTACAATCGAAATGGCGTTTACCGGGCAGACCTTTTCGCACGAACCGCAGCCAATGCACTTTTTTACATAGACCGTGGGCGAAACGCCGCTATGCTGCGCAAGCTTGCCCTCGCGGCTTGCGCATCCCATGCCGATATTTTTAAGCGCGCCGCCGAAACCCGTCATCATGTGGCCCTTAAAGTGCCCGACGCTTATGAAAACATCGGCATCCTTATAGAATCTGAGGATGCTCGCCTTCTTGATAAATTTCTGATTGATAGGAACGCTGAGACAATTGTCTTTGTTCGTTTCATCGGGAACGACGACCTTCCCTCCGCTGATCTCCGGCGTAAATCCGTGTTCCAGCGCGAGCTTTTCATGATCTTCGGATTTTACGCGCCGTCCGCGATAAAGAGTGTTGGCGTCGGACAGTATTGTAGAAGCGCCTTTTGCGGCAATCATGTCGGCAAGAACCCGTACATACTGCGGCTGTACGAATCCCGTGTTGCCTTCCTCGCCGAAATGCATCTTTATCACTGCCCTGTCGTGACTGGAAACACAGTCTAAAACGCGGCTTTCATCGAGCAGGCGCCGGAGTTTGGATTGGACAAGCACTGTTTCATCGGATTCCTGGACCGGAACAAAATAAACGGACGATTTCATAAGGTCTCCATTTTTTTAAAAATAAACCGTAATTTCTTTTTTAACTTTTTCTGCATTGAGCCGTGCGGGGAGACAAGAATTTGTTTGCTATGTTCATGACTATTTTACCTTTTTGTTAACTTTTTTGGCAATTTCCTTTATTGTTTCCTTTGCAGCATCCTGATATTTTTCAAATTTCGATTTAGGAATAGGCTTTATCCCAAGCCCTTTCCTTATTTCCGGCGACACCGTTTTCCCTTGCAAAACTTGTTCAATAATTCCACTGGGGTCGAATATTTTAAGTCTTGAAGTTTTTAAAAGTCTCTCGGGAAAGACCGCGAGATTATAACAATTCTTTACCATTGCCGACGGATACCTGATCGCTTCAAATTGCTCTGAAGCAAAAATCACTCGTCCCAGCTTCTGGGTATAGGCTTCTTCATTATTAATGTTTTGGGCCTTGCGCCAAGCAACTAATAATTTTTTTGGATCTATTTCAAGTGTTTTTAAAACCGAGCTATCGCCCAGGTCAATAACCCGGCTAACGGTTATATCTATTGATATTAAAACTTTGGGAGAAAATTTTAATGAGAACCCTCTAACACTTTCTTTAGTTGCAGATTCTGGATTCGGAGCACAACATAAAGTTTCAAAAGAATTTTTGAAATTATAGCGGCCTCCATGCATTTTAGAGCCAATTGCGCTCAGGGGAGACTGCAAATATTGAAGTCCAATAAATCGAAAATAGGTCGCTTTTATCGATACCGGTTTGATTGTTGATAATTTAGATGCCAATTCCTTAAAATTAAACAAGCGCTCCTCGCTTTATTTCCTCCAGATACTCCACAATTGCATCCATTTTACCATCGACAATTATATCAAGCGGCGATAACCCTTCAAAATCAGGGTTTGGCGCTCTAAGCCAAACAAGTATTTCCTGCTCCGTTTCAAGCATCTCTTTAAGAAGTTGAAAAATATAAACAAATTTTTTAAGCCCCTTTTGGATGCCTTCGGATTGAGGATTGATCTCTAATGCTCGCGGGGTTTTTCCCAAAGCAAGAGCAATGCTTTTTACTCGTATATTCAAATACTTTTGAACATTATGATAATTAACAAAACCTTGAATATCGTATAAAGAACTTTGTATATGACGGGTAAGAAGAGGTTGGGTCGATTTAAGTTTCGCTTGCATAATCTACCTTTCTATAAATCTATAAAAGTCTTTTTTAGGTTCGTATAAATATACATTTTTTATTCGCTATTATCTTCGTATAATTATACATGAAATACGACCGATATGCAAGAAAAGTAAAGAATATTTGCAAGGAATATCGAAAAAGTCTCCAATGACCCTCCAAACGTTTTAAATCCGCCTAAGCGCTTCCGATCCGGAAGGAAATTTTATAGAATTGCAAAACTGGAAAAAATAAACACCCTCAACGGGCATTTAATTTTGAACTATGCGGCTGCTTTTGAATGATAGTGTAACCACTTTTTAAAGGATTGTTGGGTTTCCTTGGAAGTTTTACCCGCCAATAAGCCTTCAACGCTTATATCTTCATCCAATTCTTCCCAATGAATACCCTTGCCATTACCTATTAATTTCCAATTTTTTCTTTCCGCGCTGTTCCCATGAAGAATTCGAGGGAACCAGGTTAACGGAACGGTTATTGTACGTCCGTCTCGTAGGTCGACGATGAGTGAATCATCTGTTATGGCAATAGCGATGGCTTCCGGCGCGTTTACATTAGCCATTGAAGTACTCATTCCAAGCCTCCATTATACGAATTGAATTTTTAAGGCGGATCGATCAAATTTTCTTCACTCCGATTATTGATCACATAATTTTGACTTTTTTGAAATGCAATGAATCAATGTAATATTTCTCTGCCGCAGCATATATCGGTGCCATATTTTTTCTGGATATAGTTACCGGCAATTTTACAACTTGGCTAAGTTTTTTAACTAAGTTGCCAATCAAAAGTGTTTCATAATACCTCTTTTTACATGTTGCATATGAAATGCAGTTCATTACAAATCCAGTATTGTAGAAATTCGAATCTAACCAAGAATCATCGCTAACATAGTTTAGAATAATTTTATCATTCGATTTAATTAACAAATTCCACAAAACTGCTCTATCTACTTTGGTACTATTTAATTTTAGAAAAACTGAATCTTGTTTTCCATTATTCGTAATATCACAATTCATTGCAATTATAGATGTTCCAAAACATGTTTCATTGTTTTGTCCATAGCATGCAATAACAATGATAATCAACCCAAGGAAGACAGAATGTAAGTGTTGAATCGAAACTTTTTTGCTATATATAAGATTCACTCTTATGCTCCTTTTTTATTTTTTATCTATATATCATGCTTTACTTTCGGCTTTATTTTACGGATTATAACGCCAATATGTCTCATTTTCATATTTTCAGAAAACCCACTCCCACTTAAGAGTTTCGAGTACCTTTCCTGATGATGTCTTGCTCATGAAGGGTGAGCGCCCAACACAGTAGCAAGCTTGATTAGTGGTATCGTCGAGTTAGGGTAAGATGAATATCACCCTCGACATCCAATCCTTGTCCGAAATTATACTGCTTTATCAAGTCACGCAAGTTTAACTGTATCTGCGATGCAATCGTTCAAAACATATATGAAACAGCAAGTGCATTGCCGTGCACGGTAATTTTCAACTTTTTGTTTATATCAACCAATTTTATTGTATTCATGGCAAATATATAGGCCCCTATAAGTGCAATGGGAATACCGATCATCAATTGCTTGCCACCTATATCCTGTTTTGATTTAAAGGTGATCTGAGAAGGAAAATTCACTCCGTTAACCATCCAGAATATCGTGTCGGGAATTGGTTTGGCAGTATAATTCCTTATGCCGAATCCGGCAATGATCGCACCAATGCCAATTCCGCCAACGCCAAGCATCTGCATCGTCACGGATTTCCCCTTTTCTTTTTCTAAATAAGAATTGGTTTGTCCGGATGCGGTGGAAAACAGCAATACCATCATGAGAATTGAAATGATTATTGGATTGAACCTATTCATACCATTTTTCTATTTCAACAACCATGCCGGAGCGGGTGGATGTATAAACCCATATTTTCACCCGGTTTTCCGCTTCCGCTGTCTTCACGTTAAATGACTTCAATAAAAAAAAAAGGTGTTCCCGTGTATTATTGTCAAAATAAAAAATGAAGGTCTATGGCTTTGTGACAAGCTTGATAATTTGCTGACGGTTTTTAAGCGCAATTCCGTTCGAAGTACTGTATTATTGACCCACTCTCACGATATACTGCTCCCCCATCGAGGCGGGCCTGGTTTTGAAAAAGAGAAACTTGGATGTGACCATGGTCACGTGCATATTGGGAAACGAATCGACGATAACCGGCCTATAGCCTGATTTCTCCATATACCTGATGCCGGAACGCTCAGTATAGATCCATGCTTCGCTTCCATGAACCGCGTTAGGCAGTGAAGCGCTATCGAGCACCGGCGCGGCGACGCGCGCGTAAAAATCAGTTGAATTATCGTATATATTGTAAGTAAAGAACCGTCCGGCGGGTATATGGTTCGCGCGAACATACTCCCCTGCCATGCTGCCGCCCTGAAATGAAAGCAAGCACGGGAAAAAATGCAGGTTAAGCATGAGGTTGAGCCCTAACACCGACGCCATCGATGGAAAAGCCAACCGCGTAAAAGCGTCCTTCGAACGCATGCAATGAAACGCGAAGCAGGCTACGATCAGCATCAACAACCACAGGAATATATTTGCGCAGGGAAAAAACAGCGTCATGCAGACCATGGCGAAAACCCATACAAGAACGCTGATTATCGATTGCGCATGATAAAAAAAACCGTACGTTTTTTTCATGGCGGGCGTTTCAACAAGGTCGATCAGCGTTCGCGCGGTGACTATTGAAACAATGGGGAAAATTACAAAAATATAGTGCGGCAATTTATAATGTGAGCACGAAAGCGCGACAAACGGGACAACGATACCGCCTAAAAGCAATGTTTCCCTTGCCAGGGAAGCGCTGAACCGTTCCTTGACCACGCGCACGATTGAAACGCCGATGCCGTAGTAGCCCAAAAGCATCCAGGGGAGAAACGCCCATAAAAATGTATGGACAAAATAGAAATAGCCCGATGCGTCGCGCCAATCGCTTTGGCCGGTAAGCCTGCCGAAGCTCTGCGTCCAAAAGTAAAAAACAATCCCCCGGCGGCCGAATTGATGGTAGAGCCCCCACAGCATGGGCGAAAGCATCACCAGTACAAAGGCCAAACCGGCAAACCAATACCACTTGAAAAACATTTTTATATCACGTTTTGCGGCCAAATACGCCGCCACCGCGCAGACGGGAACCATGAGACCGATGGGACCTTTGGACAACATCGCCAGCGCTATTCCCAAACATCCCCCGAAAAAATATACCGCCTTTTTATGGGTCAGGAATTCCATGATTTGCCACAACGCAAAAATTACCGCGGCCGCGAGATTGGCGTCGGTGCGTACGTCGTTGGTGAAATACATGAATGCCTGGCAAGAGCACAGCAGCGCCGCGGACAGCAACCCCGTACGTTTATCGTAGAGAAGCTTGCCCAGCCGGTACGTAGCGAAAAAACCCAGCAGGGTTAAAAGAAGCGACGGCAATTTATACGCAATTGTCGATACGCCGAAGAGCTTGAAGGAAAGCGCGGCGAGCCAGAAAAGCAGCGGAGGCTTATCCAAAAAATCCTCCCCTCGCGCGGTCACGGCCAGGAAGTGATGGTTTGCCAGCATTTCCCGGCTCATGGACGCATATTGTGCGGCATCGATGTCCATAACCTTTACAGGAAGCCCGGCAATATAGACGGATGCGGCCACTATAACCAGAAACAGCAGTATATTCGGCTTTAAGCGGTCCATGGCGTCACTCGCATTTATAGATGGAACTTGATTGGTTGACATTGTGCCGTGGATTCATCATATAGAGGAGGCCGTCGATAAAGCTCGGCGTTATGGTGTATTCGAACCGAAGGCCGTTCATCAGGCTGTCAAGCCGCGCCACGCGTTTTTGAATATTACCCTGGCTTAAAAAAACCGCATAGTTGGGCGCCGGTTTTCCAATGGAGTCAATTTCGACCTTTAAGGTTTCGATTTTTTTTGAAGAAGGCAGGTAGTACACCGGAGCCGCTTTTGTCAAATAGAAAAGCGGGGCGAGGGGCGGCGAATTGTCCTGTGTTTCGATGACGATGCCCCGGACGTCGTTTTTATGCGACAAATAGGTCAAGGTTTCCACGCGGGATTTTTTTGAATAGGTGGTTGAGACCACGCAGAGCAACACCGTATTAACGGCCCAAAACCACCACCACAGTCCGCGTAGCGCTCTTGAATGCCGTATCCAAAATCCCGCCCTCCGCTCGACCTCCCGCCACCCGATAACGGACAGCAGCAGCGCGAACGGAACGATGGGAAGGATAAACCGTTCCTGTTTATTGACGATGATCGAATGCACGAGAAGAAACATCAACGTAGGCCAGAAAATCAGCGCGTGCGCTTTCCAGGTTTTCAGGAACCCATAGAGCAATAGTAAACTCATCGGCGGAATGAAAATGCCCACGAGCAGTCCGATATACTGATACCAGGGACCGACCGGATACCCATTCGGATCATGGACGGCGAACAGGTAACAGGCATTGACAAACGATGCAAAGGGATACGTATGCGCCAGACCCGCGTCGGAGAGCGTTTGCAAGGCAAGCGCGGAGAGCATGAATCCCAAGCCGTACCCGATGGCGTCCGACCAATGTTTTTTAACAAGGAGAACGATCCCCGCAACGCCCGCGAAAACGATGGTTTGGAACCTGAAGGTAAACGCAAGAGCCATCATGACGCCCGCCAATACCGGAAAGATGCGGCGGCCGCGGACCTCATTGAGAACAATGAGGTAGATTCCGATCATCATGGGCGGTATGCAAACGAATTCAATCAGGTTTCGCACGGACATGAAGGGCATTATCCAGAACACGGCAAGCAGAAGTCCGCAGTGTCCTGCGGTTTTCTTGTCGGTAATAAGCAATGCGGTTTTATAGCCGAAGTAGACGGTCAGCATGGAATACAAAGCATGGAGGAGGCGGACAACGAACATTTTCGCCTGCGGGTCAATCATGCCGATTTTTTCAAGCCCGAAAAACAGCGCGTAATGCAGCCACGGGTAGATCAGACTCCGGACATTGTCCCCTTTGTCTATAACGGACAGGGTCCCGTTGAGCCATTGCTGCGCGACGTCGATAACGCAAAAATGGTCGTCGTGCATGCCGTATCCCTTGGCGAAAACCACGGCGAGCATCCTGAATAACAGCGCCAGGCCCATAATGATTTGGAGCGGGCGCGTTTCCCAAGCCGTATATATGCGGCTCATACCGGATTTAATGGTCAAGGTCGCTAACGCTTTCTATGGGGAAATAGGAGATGTCCCAAAAGTAGTTGAAATTTCTTGAAAAAAGCGGTTCCAAAAGGCTAACTTGTTATTGTACAAACAGTTAACCTTAAAACTATACGTCGCCCTTATAAAGAAAACTACCATTTCGCGCAAGAATACTGCAAAGAAATTATCCTCGTTGATTCAACCATTAAGCAGCCTTGGAAGCGTGATCATTTTCCGCGTACTGCGAGCGCAAATGCGGCTTATTATTGCCGCCGCCCTGCATCAGTAATTCTTGTCAAGACTACAGGAGTAAAAAGTACCTTCCCATACGTAAAGTTGTCGTAGTAGTCTTCGATCAACCCTGGTATATTCGATTCTAATACCGAGCCCCAATAATTGCCTGTCGCATCAACATCTATTGCGGTAGTATTTCGCATAATGGGTGTCCCGTTATTGTTAACGATATTGTTGCTTTGAATCGTGAAACCGGAACCGTATGCAACATCAAAAAGAACACCGGCGTTTTGTTCAAAATTGTTCTTCTGGAATTCCCAATTTGCCGGAATATATGACGCATTATCTCCAATCTTGACACCACTGCTATTGCCCGTAACGGTGTTATACCTGAACAAACAGGGCATGCTCTGCCCCGATGTAAGGGACAATACCCGGCCGTTGTTGGTTACAGTGTTGTCTTCAATAAGAACCCCAACTTCGCCATATCCTTTGGAAAATGCATCGCCGCTATTGTTAATTACCGTGTTCTTCTGCACAATAACAGGATAGGGTGTAAGAGCTCCGGATGCCGAGCTATAGAACTGTGGAAATAGAATACCGCTACCGTTGTCATGGACGGAATTATTGGTAATGGAAATGCTATGAATATGCGGCCCATATCCGCCACCACCAACCGAAATAGCGGCATCTGTATGATTCCTAAATAGGCAACTGTCGATTACAAGATCCTGGATGGTTCTCTGGTTGGTGTTTAAATTAATACCGGATTCGTTTTTATGGAAATCACACGCCACTATATGCGTAGAAGTCAAATCACCATAACCATCTCCAGTGTAATTTTCATAGATAGAATAGAGGGCGGTAGTATTTGAGGTTAGAGTATCTGCGGAAAGGACGATATGGTTCGTTTTCCTTATCTCAATACCTGTTGTATTCTGCATAATGTTTGAACTTGATATTAAAAGACCTGTGTTGTAAACATAGATTCCTGTTGTGGCATAAGAGACAATAACATGGTTTAGAATCGTACCTGATTGGTAAACATCGGAACTTGTGCTTGCAAAGAAGGTGCCACCTGTCGGTCTTATTATAATTCCACCCCAATCTCCTTTGGCTGGGGATTTACTGTCAGATGTAAATATTGCCGGTTTTAAACTTGTTCCTGGGGCATTCAGGCTACCCTCAACCTGAATGTATTTACCTGCTTTAAAACGTAACTCTACCCCGGGATTGACTGTAAGCGTTACTCCTGAGGAAACAAGCAAATTATCCGTGACAACGTAGGGTGAATTTGTTGTTGTGTATGAAACGGACCCCCCTATAATTCCCGATACAAATGTCACTGCATTAACATCTATTGTATCCAAAGCGGTATTGCCATCATCATCAAGTACTTTAACCGCAACCGTATGTAAGCCTCCTGTAGAAAAACTTGTTGAAAATAATGGGGTAGCCGTACTATCGTTCCAGATACCATCAGCCTCGATGTCCCAATAGTATTTAACAATGTACCCAAATTGCTGGCTGACATCGGCAGAAAATTGAATTGGTTGATTAATAGCTATTGTCGTATCATTACCCAATTTTACTACCGGCACATCCTGCAATACTGAAACCCTGGCTGTATCGTAACTTTTTTTATTATCATCATCAGTTACTCGCAAAACCGCACTGTACGTTCCAGCGATAGTATAACGATACCCAACTTTAATTTGTGTCCCACTCGAATATTCGAACGTTCCATCTCCGTTAAGATCCCAGGCATATTCCTTTATCGTCCCGTCAATATCCGCCGCAACGCCGTAAAATTGTATTGAGTCCTTAATTGAAATGGTCGTATCCTGTCTTATTGATGAAATCACCGGCGCTGCGTTGGCAACCGTGATAACCCGAATAGCTGTAGCCTCATTGCCGTCATCGTCGCGGACCAACAGCTTGGCGTTATAGATCGCTTCGTGGGTAAAGATGTGCGAGGCATTGCCTGAGGTCGCGGAAGAGTCATCAAAAGTTCCGTTTCCATCAAAATCCCATTTGTACATCACCATGGCGCCGAACTGCTGAACCGCAGTGCCGTGAAATGAAACACTTGCGTTAATCGAAACTGTCGTATCATTTCCCGCATTCGCTACCGGTGCGTCGAGCACGACATTTATTATTGCTTTTTTTGTTCCAAATTTCCCAAAGCTGTCCGCAACCGCCACGCTCAAGGAGCATTTCATGGCTGTTGCCGGAAACGCATGAGAGGCTGTCGGTGCCGTCGTTGTATCGTACTGCTTCGAGCTTCCGTCGCCGAAGTCCCAGTAGTATTTGTCGCGTAGCCCATTATTGTCGGTCGCTGTTACGGAAAAGGTTATGGTGTCTTTAATGCTGATGGTGGTATCTTTCAGGCTAATGATTACAGGAGCGTCATTGGTAACTGTTACCGTTTTTGTCGCAAGGACTACGTTATTATCATCATCAGTGGCTTCCAACTTTATAGTAAAACTTCCCTCGCTAAGATACTTCGTCGTGATTGTCGATCCGGTTGAATCATCATAACCTGGGGCGATTCCATTATCCCAGCGGTATTTAATAATTGAACCGAATTTTTGAGACACCTGAGCAAAAAATGTTATGGGTGTGTTAATAGAGAATGTTGAGTTGCTGGAAATTGAAATAGTTGGTATGTCTTGAATTATTGTTACTCTATGATTATCATTCCAGGTTGTTCCGGCAGCATCGGTCACTTTAACATAAACAATATGAGATCCTGGAGTCTTTGAAGAGTAGGTGAGTGTGTCGTCACCGGCAAAAGAAGAATCATTGGTTTTTCTTATGATTGAATCGGTATTATCAAGATACCATACTATTTGAACAATTTTTCTGGTCGCATTCGAATAGCGCAGGCAAATGCCGATAGAATCATTGATACTTGCCGTATCTGCACTGGTATTCAGGCAATTCCATGAAATTAAGGTTCGGACCATTGTTGGTGACGGAGTGATGACGTTGACTGGTTTGGAATATACCGTGCTGAGATTTGCATCTTTATCTTGTGTTTTAATTCTGTAAGAAAAAGCCAAGGTTTTAGTATCGGAAAGATTTGAAAAAACCGTATCAATATATGTTGTGTCGGTAACCAATGATTTGCTGATCACCTGAGGGTTAGTTGATGCCGTATCGTTACGATACAAAACGTAACCTGCAAAGTCGGAAACGATCACCGGTTTCCATTTTAGAACGACGCAACCATGAAGGGTATCATAAATCGCTAAAACGTTGGCCGGTGCAGGAGGAGGGTATGCCGGATCTGCCTCCATATTTTTAGCCGACAATTTAGTTGTTTCGCCTGAACGTACTGCAATTCCGGTGTCATTTACAACCATCAAGCCGTCTTTGCGGTAAGTAATCTTATAATTTCCTTGCGGAATATTTGAAATAAGAAAACTGCCGGTATCACCAGTTATTGCAAGGTAAGAAGTCCCAGGTATATAACACACCACGCCTCCATTATCATCGGTATGAGTATTGACCATTCCTGAAATCCGGCCCGGAGCTCGTAGCGTATCAGTTTTTACCTCTATAATTGCTCCTGCGCTGTCATAGGTAATATTGGAAATAAGAACAACCAGCTTGCCATTACTATAATCGCCTTGCAAGTTATAGATGCCGGCAGACAAAGATTCAAATGAATAATATCCACTGCTATCCGTAGAGACTGAATCGGTTCCAGATAAGCTTGCGGATGCTGAACCGGTAATCTTAGATAAGCCGTTAGCTGCCGGAACAGCAATCATTTTAGCTTCTAATACCCCATTCCCTTTTTTATCGACAAGTCTGCCATACAACCCTTTATGGGTCAATAAATTTTGACGATTGTCGGGTGATGTAGGTTCGTTTGTGCAATAAAATAGACCGCCGATAACTACAGAAATTGTTAAGACAAATAGCCTTTTCCTGTAATTCATGTCAACCCCTTTTCAATCATTTTTGGGAATGATATTTTTTCGTCAAATTTAGTGTAAATTTTCAGTCAAAACCCTCTTAGTTTCCCCTTGTTTTCTCATTTAATTTCCGAATAGCTTATTTTTACCCCACCGGAGTATTCTGAGAAAACCTTAACAAAAAAAGGGAGAAAGAAGTTCTATTTGTTTAGCAGACACCAGAACTTAAATCCCCCTTCACTAAGACCAACCTATTCAAAGATATTTTTATTGCAGTGTAGACCGCAAGGACTATTCGCAACAAGGTAAAGAAAACATTATTCCCAGACTGGAGACCTGTCCGTATTACGGAGTCGGGAATGATTGTTTGATACGTCATGGGTGGTATTGTCGCAAAGGCTTGGGTGATGATTTGCGCCCATTGCCGCTGATGATTTTACGATATTTGTGTACCGGCACCGGCCGAACCATATCGATGCATCCTGATTTTGCGCATCAGCGCAAGAGATTTTCCTATCATTAGTTGTTACATGCCTGGGTCTGATGTTGGGACCTTGCCGAAGTATTCGAAGCATCAGCAAGCGTTTTGGAGTTTCCCGCCATACGCTTCGCCGATGGATTGATGGATTTACAAAACAAAACATCCTCAGCAAACGCCTTTGTGTGCGGCAAATCAAAATATCAAACGGCATAGCTTGAGAAACTATGCCGCTTTTACGAGAAAGAAATCAACGGTTTAAGATGCGAATCTACACTTTTCCTCGGGACTATTTTTAATCTCCCATTCGGCTTTCAACCAATCATCAAGCGGCGCCCTACTATTTCCTATACGTTCTTTATATAATTCATAAGCGCGAACCCTAACTTTTTCACTATCCGAAGGCATATTCTGCTCCTTTTGTTAATGTAACCAACGAGCAGATCCATATAAAAGCACAATAATAATCACCGGCGCCAACGGTAAATGCCAAAGCCGCCGCCACCCAATAAAAGCAAAACGAGAACCACGATGAGTAATGTTGACATATGATATCCTTTGCTGTTAGTTTGTTCTAAATCTGACCTTATTACTTTCCCAAAACCTTTTTGGCTTCACCGATCTTATGCTGAACTTTGCCAGCGATCTTTTCAACAGTACCTTCTACTTCCATCCTTGGATTATCGCTTAGTTTTCCTACGCTTTCTTTGACAATCCCCTTCGTTTTGTGACCCGTTCCTTCCATCTTGTCCCTGATGCTGGATTTCATGACATTCTCCTTGATAAAAGTT
>Ga0182017_10000347_pt1 | contig 35971 bp, 16 predicted proteins | sample 712E3DmetaG_FD_120492 | JGI IMG/M metagenome (GOLD analysis project Ga0182017, IMG submission 120492) | Permafrost microbial communities from Stordalen Mire, Sweden - 712E3D metaG | ecosystem: Environmental > Terrestrial > Soil > Wetlands > Permafrost | place: Sweden: Stordalen | collected... | reverse complement strand
GTTGCTGAGCTGCTTCCAGCTCACGCTGCCGGCCTGGCTCGGGTCGAGGTCGTCGAAGAGCGCCGAGACGCGCGGCTGGTTGAAGTGCGCGGCCAGCGCCTCGTTGTACGTGCTGTCGCCGCTGTTGAAGGTGATGTACCCGTTGCTGCCGACCCAGAAGTGGTTGTAGGTGGTGCCGTAGAGGGCGACCGTCGCGCTGCCGCTGAGCGTGACCTGCACAGAGCTGTCGTCGGTGAGGGTCAGCGCGGTGCCGCCGTTGGGATCGGTTGGGAGCTGCGTGATCGGCCCGACGCAGCCGCGGTAGAAATCGACCGAGCCGTTCGGCGTGAACGACAGGCCGAGATTGTCCATGTCGTTGGCGCTGAACAGCTCGGTAAAGTAGTCCGGCACCTCCGGCGTCGTGAAGGTGTAGCACAGCCCGCCGTTGTTGGCGGTCGTGGCATTGCCCGCCTCGTCGGCGACATTGATCACGAAGTAATAGGTCGTGTTGTCCGTCAGGTTGGCGAGCGGGATGCTGTGCGCGGTCCGGTAGCCGGAGGCCGCTTGCGACCACACGAGGCTGCCGCACGCCAAGCCGTAGTGGACCGTCGCCTGGGCCGGCTCGTTGGTGTAGAACGTGATCGTGGCATCGCGTGCGTTGAGCGGATTGACCTGCACGTTCGATACGACCGGCGGCGTGCAGTCCACCGCGGCGGTGGCCGTGACCGTGGCGGGGTTGCCGTCGCCGTGGTCGGCGTCGTTGTAGGTCAGCGTGACCGTGTCGCCCGGACTCACCTGCAGTACGCCCGAGCCCGCGGTGGTGCGCAGCAGGACCGTCCCGAGGAACGCGGCGGAGGCCGGGTCGGTCTCCGTCAACACGACGTCCAGCCCGGCCGGGTTGGTCGTCGAAGCGATGTTCACCGTGACCGTGTCGACGACCGAGTCGCTGGTGTTCAGGCCGCAGTCGATGACCTGCATCGTCGCCGTCGACGTGCAGGCGTACTTGGCGCGGTCAAGCGCCGCAGTGCCAGCCTGCGAGCAGTTGACCAGGTAGGGCGTCGCGGCCAGCGAGAACGACTGCGGCCCCTGCGGCACGTTGTAGCCGTAGACCTCGACGCGGTACGCGCCGGCCGCCGGATTGTCGATCACCACCTGTTCGATGTTGTTGACGTGGTCGGCCTGGGTACGGACCGCGGCGGCGCTGGGATTGGTCGGATTCAGAGTCCAGGGCCAATAGCGGTTGTTCTGCGCGTCCCAAACGCGCAGGTCGAGGTCGTTCACCAGGCACGGGTAGACCTCTGCCCCGCCGGGCACGTCGTCCCACGCCAGGGTCGCCTTGAGCTGCGTCTGGCCAGGTTGCACTATCACCACGACGGCGTAGACCTGCCCCTGGCTGACGGTGTTCTCGAGGAAGTTGCCGCTGCGCATCAAATCGATCGCCGCCGGAGCGCGTACCGAGCCGTAGCCAGTCTGGTAGTCCGGCCCAGGGGTGACCACATCCACCGCCGAATGCGCCAGCAGAGCCTTCAGGGTCGAATTGCGGAAGTCGGGATGACCCGGATAGTGCGCCCGGTAGTCCTGAAGTATCAGCGCGCTGATGCCGGCGACCGTCGGGCAAGCCATCGAGGTGCCGCACATCGTGGTGTAACTGGTGTCGCCGGAGCTGGAGCACGACGTTACGCCGTCGTCATCCGTGGACTGGCAGCCGGTCGAGGAGATGTCCGGCTTGATGCGACCGTCGTCGGTGGGCCCGAAACTGGTGAAATCGGTGACCGAGTCGTCGTTCGAGTTCAGGGCGCCGACCGTAATGTGGTTCTTGCCGCACGCCGGCGGCGCGGTGGAGTGATACGGCGAGGCGTAGCCCTCGATGCCCAGGCAGCGCGCGGTCTGCCGCTCGTTACCGTTGGCCCAGACGATGCGGAACGGCGCGGCGAAGAGCGGGTTGCTGCCGTCGCCGCGAACGATCGTGTCGATGAGCGCCGACGTGACGCCGTAGTTGCCCTCCCACTCGCAGGGGTAGCCATTTGGAGCGGTGTTGGTGCCGATCGAGTTGCTCGCCAGATCGGCCCCGTAGGTGTTGATCGCCTGGCTGTAATCGTTCTGCATGTCACCAGGGTCGGTATAGAGGAAGCCCTGCTGCAGGCCGCCGGCCTGCTCGAACCCGTAGGCCTCGAACGTCACCGCCGGCGCCATGCCCTTGTATGTGCCGCTGCTGGCGGCGCCGCTGCCGCCGATGGTGCCGGCGACGTGCGTGGAGTGATCGACCGTGCCCGACGTGTCGCGCACGTGCAGTCGGCCGCCGAAGTCCTGGTGCGTGGACCGGCCTGTGCCGCCATCGTACACCATCACGTCCACGCCGGTACCGTCCAGGCCGTACGGGGCAGCCTGTACCGTGTTGACGCCGGTCTGTCGTCGGTTGTCATTGTTGGTCATCGAGAACTTGGGCAGCGGCGGCTCGACGGATTGGACGCCGTCCTCGTCGGCCAGGGCGAGGATGTTCGCTGCGGGCAGCTCTATGACCAGGCCGTTAATTGCCTGGAGCGTGGAGCGGATGAAGGCCCCATGCCGCTGTGCGATGCGCACGCCCTCGCTCATGGGCACGTCCGGGTGGAATAGGACGTAGGCCGCGACGATTGGTGCGGGCGCCGGCTGGCCGTTGTCCTTGGGCGGGTTGACGAGCGCCCATTCATGGATCACGCCGGCGGCCAGATCCGGGTGCAGCTTCCAGTTGCGCTCGATGGGCAGGACGCAACGGAGCGCGGTCATTTGCGCCACGCGGCCGGGATCGACGCGCGTGCCGTCGATGGTCGCAAAAAACGCGTTGTCGCCGACGTAGTTCAGGAGTCGCACGCCGGTGGCCTCGAGCTGTTGGCGCTCGGACGGCATCAGGGGCCGCTCGAACTGGATGACGACGCGCTGGGTGCCGGCGCGGGACGTCGCCGCCAGGGTCTGGGCCAGCGCCGCGGGCTCCTGCTTCTCGGTGGCGCGGGCCCCGGATCTCCACTGGAGGATGCCGACCGTGGCCGCCTCGTCGGCGCCCCACGCGAGTCCGTGACCGATCAGCGCGGCGACACACGTCAGCGCCGCCGTAGCAAGCCGGCGCGCGCGCAGATTTCCCGCGGTTGCTCCATTCACCATGACTTTTTGCTCCTGTGCGTGGGAACGCCTCAAAGAAAGAGCGGGGTTGCCACGACAGCAACCCGCCACTGGTCTCCACCTCCGTCCGAGAGAACGTGCCTCTTATCTCGGGAACGGCGCTAGCCCCATAGTAAACGGCACAGAAGACGAATTCAAATCTAAAGTTCGGTTGCTCGATGGCAGGCAGTCCGATAATCTCGCCTCCGTGCTGCCCACGCGGGATAAATGCGGTGTTCGGTGGCTAGTGTATACTCGGCAACTTCGCACGTGGGATTCGAGCATGCGCCGCTTCGCGCTGTTAACGCTGTGCCTGGCCGCGACCCTCTCCGCACAGGAGATTCCCGTGCAGAATGTGTCACCGGCGCAGCTCGTGCCCGCCGACAAAGGGGTTTCCAAGGCGCAGGTCGTTGAGTTGCGGCAACGCGGGCGGCAACGCGCCTATCGCAACGACGCCCGCACGACGATTGGGATGCCGTGTGGCGGCATTTGCGCCGGGCAGCTCTACGTGCTCGGCGACGGCACGCTCGGCTGCTGGGCGCTCGACGGCAACACGTACTTTGGCGGGGTCGGACACACCAGCTACGACACGTATCGGCCGGCGCGGCCTATCGCGCAGGGGTTCGCGATTGCGGTACGCGCCGTGGATGGAGCGGTGACGCGGGCCACGCTGGACGACGCCGGCTACGACGCGATCGAATTCGTCGGCGAGTATCCGCGAGCGCTGGTTCGGTACCGGACGAAAGACAAGACGGTGCCGCGGGTGGACGTGGACCTGGAGGTCTTCAGCCCGTTTGTCCCGCTGAGCGCGCGAGATTCCGCGTGGCCTGCAACGGTCCTGCGTTTTTCTGTCAAGAACACGAGCGACGTGCTGGCCGAAGTCGCGTTGGGCGGCTGGCTCGAGAACCACGTATTCGCGGACCAGAGGAGCCCGCTCACGACCCGCCGCCGCAATCGCGCGGTCGGCGACAACGGCGTGACGACGGTCCTCATGGATGCGGTCGAGCGCCGTCCGCCGCTGCCCGCCGGTCCGGCCGTAACGCGCGTGCTGGCGGACTTCGAATCCGGGACGTACAGAGGCTGGACCGTGGCGGGTGAAGCGTTCGGCGAGAAACCCGCCACGGGCGCCCATCCCGACCAGAACCCGGTCAGCGGCTTCGGCGGGCAGTACCTCGTGAACAGCTTCACCGCGGGCGACAAGCCGACCGGGCGCATGGTCAGCGATCTGTTCGAGATCGACCTGCCGTACCTGAGCTTCCGCATCGGCGGTGGGGCGCACGAGGGCAAAACCTGCCTGAACCTGGTCGTAGGCGACAAGGTCGTCCGCACCGCCACCGGCCGCAACGACGAGAAGCTCGAGCCGCGTGTGTGGGCTGTCCGCGAGTTCGCGGGCCGGTCGGCGCGGCTGGAGATCGTCGACGACGCCAGCGGCGGCTGGGGGCACGTCAACGTCGACGACATCGCGCTGAGTAACGTGCTGGCGGACGACTACCGCGAGTTCGACGAGCACGCGCTCGGGTACGGGAGCATGGCGCTGAGCCTCGTCGGGCTCGGCCAAGCCTGGGCGGCGCGGGGCGACGATCAAGACATGTACCCCGCCAATGTCTGGCACGCCGTCAACGTATCGCACGATCCGGTAGAGAGCGGCTTTGAAAAGCCACTCGTCGGCGAGTTCGCCAGCACGTTCTCGCTCCAGCCCGGCGAGTCGCGCGAAGTAACGTTCATCGTCTCGTGGCACTTCCCGAACCTGCACACCGGTCACGGGCGGATGTACACGAACTGGTTTACGGACGCCCGCGACGTCGCCGTGCAATTGGCCAAAGACCTGGAGCGCCTGCGGGCCGACACGCTGCGCTTCTGCGACGCGTACTACCGTCAGACGACGCTGCCGTGGTGGCTGAGCACGCGGCTGATGATGCCGGTGGCGAACCTGGCGACCGGGACGGCGCAATGGTGGCAGAACGGCCGCTTCTGGGCATGGGAGGGCGTGTGCTGCTGCGAGGGGACGTGCACGCATGTGTGGAACTATGCCCAGGCCGACGCGTGGCTGTTCCCCGAGCTGGCGCGCTCGACGCGGATCATGCAGGACCTCGGCGAGGCGTTCGAGGAAACCTCCGGGCTCGTCGGCTTTCGGTCTGACCGCAACTTTGCCGCCGACGGCCAGGCCGGCACCGTGCTCAAGTGCTATCGCGAGCACCTGACGTCGCCGGACGATGCGTTCCTCCGCAAGCACTGGTCGCGCATCAAGGCCGCGCTCGAATACCTGATCACCGAGGACGGCGACGACAATGGCGTCATCGAGAGCGACCGGCAGCACAACACGTACGACATCAGCTTTGTCGGTCCGAACACGTTCGTCGGGTCGTTGTATCTGGCGGCGCTGCGGGCCGGCGAGGAGATGGCCAAACGCATGGACGACGCGGACGCCGCGCGGCGCTACCACGGACTTTTCGAGCGCGGCCGCGCATGGACCGTCGAAAACCTGTTCAACGGTGAGTATTTCGAGCAGCGCGTCCCGCCCGGCGACGAGCGGCCGTGGCAGTACGGCACCGGCTGTCTGAGCGACCAACTCTTTGGGCAGAATTGGGCCCATGTGCTCGATCTGGGCGACGTTTACCCGGCGGACAAGGTGCGCAGCGCGCTGGCCGCGGTGTTCAAGTACAATTGGGCGCCGGACGTGGGGCCGCTGAACAAGAAGTACCCGCCGGAGCGCTGGTTCGCGCGCCCGGGCGAGCCGGGCCTGTTCATCTGCACCTGGCCGCGCGGCGGACGGCCGAAGCAGCCGGTGCGGTATCGCGACGAGGTCTGGACCGGCATCGAATACCAGGTCGCGGCGGGCCTGGCGTGGGAGGGCATGGCGGACGAGGCCCTGCTGATCGTCCGCGGGATTGATGAGCGTTACGACGGCCGGAAGCACAATCCGTGGAACGAGGTCGAGTGCGGCGACCATTACGCCCGGGCCTTGGCGTCCTGGGGCGTGCTGCATGCGCTGGCCGGCTTCACGTTCGACGGCCCGGCCGGCAAGCTCGGCTTCTCGCCGCGGATTCAGCAAGACGGTTTTGAGTGCTTCTTCTCGGCCGGCACGGGCTGGGGCAATCTCGCGCAACGGCGGGAGGGGCGGACGCAAACGAATCGCGTGCAGGTTGAGTGGGGCACGTTGCGTCTTGGAGAGTTGGCGTTCGAGGTCCCGTCGGTCGACGTGCGGAGCGTGCAGGTGGCGATCGTGGACGGTGATGGCGCGACGGCGCCGCGCGTCTTGCCAGCGCAGTTCAATCAGGACGGCGCGCGCTGCGGAGTGCGGCTGGATGAGCGTGTGGAGGTACGCGCCGGCCAGCGGCTGGAGGTCGCTATTGCCTGGTGATGGCTGGGCGGCGGGGGAGTTACGTTCGCCGGGCGTCCAGAAACGACTGCAGGATGACCTGGGCGGCGAAGGCGTCGCGGAGCTTGCGGCGGCGGGCCGGGGGTACGTTGGCGGCTTCCATCAGTTCGTCGGCTTGAAACGTGCTCAGACGCTCGTCCCACAGCTCGACGGGCAGGGGGCCGCGACTGCGTAGCTCGTCCGCAAGCGAGCGAGCGAGGCGGGTCTGGTCGCTGTCGGAGCCGTCCATGCTCAGAGGGAGCCCGACGACCACCCCTGTGGCGTCATGCTCGGCTGCCCAGCGGAGAATGTGCTCGGCGTCCTTCGGGTGGGAGCCGGTTGCGGCGAGAGTGGTAACGGGGGTCGCGATGCGCCCGCCGGGGTCGCTGACGGCGAGGCCGATGCGTCGCTGCCCGTAGTCGATTCCGATTAGTCGTCCCATAATAATTGCCATCTACTGAATCGAAAAACCGCGCCGCAGTTTCATAAACGAAACATGGAGCTGCGGGTGGCCGGCGGGGGCCGGCAGCCGGCCGGGCCGATCCGTCGCGCGGAAATTACCCGTTTTTTCACTTGCATTCCAGATACCCGGTGAAGATAATGCGTTGCTTGCAAGATTGGTGCGATGCGCGACGGACCAGACGGTATTCTGGTTACCAACGATGTTGGTTCGGTAGAGTGCGTCCGCGGAGAGGGTTCGTGGCGGACTGCGCTCTGTTTGTCTACGCGCCGCGGCAGGATCGGGCTCGATGGTTGGGGGAATACGACGGCAGTGATCGCGGATTAACACGCGAGGGATTTCCGAATGCTCACCCAGCAAGTTCGCGACTTTAGTCGCTATGGCGACGCCATCAGCGTTCCAAACCTGATTGAGATCCAGATCGTCTCTTACGCGCGTTTCCTCCAATTGGACAAAACGCCGGCGGAGCGCAAGGCGATGGGCCTGGAGGGCCTGCTGCGCGAGGTCTTTCCGATCGAGAGCTACGACGGAAACATGCGGCTCGAGTACGTCGAGTACGCCCTGGACGAGGCGCGCTACACGTCCGACGAGTGCCGCGAGCTGGGCCTGACGTACGGCATGCCGTTTCGGGTGACCGTGCGGCTGCGGCGGAAGGATGTGGAGGAGGTGACCGAGGAGGCGATCTTCCTGGGCGAGATCCCGATCATGATCGGCGGGGGCGAGTTTATCGTGAACGGGTCCGAGCGGGTGATCGTGTCGCAGTTGCACCGCAGCCCGGGCGTGGACTTCGTCAAGGAGTCCGCCGAGGGCGACCGCGCGTTGCACGCCTGCCGCATCATCCCCGAGCGCGGGTCGTGGATCGAGATCAACGTCACGCGCAAGGACATCCTCGCGGTCCGCATCGACCAGAGCAGCAAGATTCCGGCCACGACCTTCCTACGGGCGATGGACGCGAAGTTCGGCAGCACGGAGTCGATCGTCCAGGCGTTCTACGCGATCAAGTCGTTGCGCGTGCAGAGCCTCAAGCCGGACATGTGGACCGCCGCCCCGGTCGTCGATCCGGAGACCGGCGAAGAGCTGGTGGGCGCGGCCCGGCAGGTGGGCGAGGCGCTCAACAAGATCCGCGAGTCCTCCATCAAGCAGGTGGACGTGATCGCGAAGATGACCGACCCGATCATCCTGAACACGCTGGCGGAGGACGACAGCCAGACGCACGAAGAGGCACTACAGAAAATCTATGCCCGCCTGCGCCCCGGGAACCCCGTCCAGCTCGACAAGGCCCGCAAGCTCTTCCAGGAGAAGTTCTACGACGAGAACCGCTACCGCCTCGGCAAGGTCGGGCGGTTCCGCCTGAACCGCAAGTTCGAGCAGGGCATCCCCGAGTCGGAGATGGTGCTGCGCCCCGAGGACTTCGTCAGCTCGCTGCGCTACGTGCTGGCCCTGCGCGCCGGCGAGGGACAGGTCGACGACATCGACCACCTGGGCAACCGGCGGCTGCGCACGATCGACGAGTTGGCGTCGGACGAGTTGCGCAAGGGCTTCCTCAAGCTCCGGCGCACCGTCCAGGAGCGGATGAGCCTGAAGGAGCCGGATTCGATCGGCAAGATCGCGGAGATCGTGAACAGCAAGAGCATCTCGAGCGCGATCGACTTCTTCTTCGGGCGCAGCGAGCTGTCGCAGGTCGTGGACCAGACCAACCCGCTGTCGCAGTTGACGCATGAACGGCGCCTCTCCGCGCTCGGCCCCGGCGGCCTGAACCGCAAGCGGGCCGGCTTCGAGGTCCGCGACGTGCACATTAGCCACTACGGCCGCGTCTGCCCGATCGAGACGCCCGAAGGCGTGAACATCGGCCTGATCGCATCGCTGGGCATCTACAGCTCGGTGGACGAGTACGGCTTCCTCATCACGCCGTACCGGAAGGTCGCGAAGGGCAAGGTCAACGGGGACATCGTGTACCTGCGGGCCGACCAGGAGATGAAGGCCACGCTGGCGCCGCCGGATGTGGTGGAATCGGAGAACGACGGCAAGCGTCTGCCGCCGGTGGTGGCGAAGGACGAGTTCCTCGCGCAGCGGCAGAAGGGCGAAGGGCGGCGCAAGCCGGCCCGGATCAAGGAAGGGACGCTGCTGGGGCGGATGTTCGGCGACCTGCGGCAGGTGCCGGCGGACGGGATCGACTTCGTGGACATCTCGCCGAAGCAGACGGTGGGCGTGTCCGCGGCGCTGATCCCGTTCCTGGAGCACGACGACGCGAACCGCGCGCTGATGGGCTCGAACATGCAGCGGCAGGCGGTGCCGCTGATCCGGACGGACCCGCCGATCATTGCGACGGGCATGGAGCGGTCGGTCGCGGAGAACAGCGGGATGGTGGTGCGGGCCCGCCAGTCCGGGGTCGTCACGTACGTGGATGCGAAGCGGATCGTGCTCGACAACACGGACGAGTACGTGCTGCGCAAGTACGTCGGGCTGAACGAGCGCACGTGCCTGAACCAGCGGCCGGTCGTGCGGCCGGGGCAGAAGGTCAAAAAGAGCCAGGTTATCGCCGACGGCGCGGGCACGAATCAGGGGGAGCTGGCGCTGGGTCGCAACGTGCTGGTCGCGTTCCTGACGTTCGACGGGTATAACTATGAGGACGCGATCCTGATCTCGGAACGCCTGGTGAAGAACGACTCGTTCACCAGCATCCACATCGAGTCGCACGACATCGAGATCCGCGAGACGAAGCTGGGGCGCGAGGAGTTCACGCGTGACATCCCCAACGTCTCCGAGCGGGCGCTGCGCAACCTGGACGAGCGCGGGATCGTCCGGCTGGGGACGCGGGTGGGCCCGAGCGACATTCTGGTCGGCAAAGTCTCGCCGAAGAGCAAGACTGAACTCTCCCCGGAGGAAAAGCTGCTGCACGCGATCTTCGGCCGGGCGGGCGAGGACGTAAAGAACGACTCGCTCGAGTTGCCAGCGGGCCAGGAAGGCATCGTGATCGGCGCCAAGCACTTCAGCCGGCGCACGCACCTCAGCGAAGAGCAGAAGCGCGACGTGGACCGCCAGATGAAGGCCTTCCGCCTGGAGTGCGACGAGCAGCGGATCAAGCTGTTCCGCCAGATGGTGGACGAGATCGAGAAGGTCGGCGAGCAGTTGCTGGTCGATCCGAACACGCGGCAGAAGGTCGGCAAGAGCGAGAACCCGGATGTCATCCTCGAGCAGATCGGGACCTTTTCGCCGAAGTGGGTCAAGCCGGTCAGCAAGCGGGCTGACGCCGAGGAGATCTTTAACCAGTACTCGCCGCGCATCCACGAGATTCAGAAGGAGTGCGAGCGCCGCCTAGGGCACATGAAGCGTGGCGACGAGCTGCCTTCGGGCGTGCTGGAGATGGTCAAGGTCTACGTGGCGACCAAGCGCACGCTGTCGGTGGGCGACAAGATGGCCGGCCGCCACGGGAACAAGGGCGTGATCGCCAAGATCATGGCCGAAGAGGACATGCCGTTCCTGGAGGACGGGACGCCGATCGACATCGTGCTCAACCCGCTCGGCGTGCCGAGCCGTATGAACGTCGGCCAGATCCTGGAGACGCACCTGGGCTGGGCGGCCGCGGTACTTGGCTTCCAGGTGATCACGCCGGTGTTCGACGGTGCCACCGAGCAGCAGATTCGCACGTGCCTCGACGAGGCGAATGCGTACGTTCGCAAGCGGCGGGAGAACGCCGAGGTGATCCAGAACGCCGGGCGGACCGGCGAGTTGCTCACGGAGATGCCGCTGACCGGGAAGGTAACGCTCTTTGACGGGCGGACCGGGGACGCGCTCGATCAGCCGGTGACGGTGGGGCAGATCTACATGCTGAAGCTGCACCACCTGGTCGACGACAAGATCCACGCCCGCTCGACCGGCCCGTACAGCCTGATCACGCAGCAACCGCTGGGCGGCAAGGCCCGCACGGGCGGGCAGCGTTTCGGCGAGATGGAAGTGTGGGGCCTCGAGGCTTATGGCGCCGCGTACGTGCTGCAGGAGCTGCTTACGGTCAAGAGCGACGACGTGGAAGGGCGTACCAAGATCTACGAGAGCATGGTCAAGGGTACGCACACGCTCGACGCGGGCACGCCGGTCTCGTTCGACGTGCTGTGCAACGAGATTCGCGGTCTGGGCCTGAACATCCAGCTCGAGAAGCGGCGGCTGATCTAAGGGACCGCGGGCCTGGGAGCACGGAATGCCGGACGTTCAATACAGCACCGGACAGAGCGTGACGCCGGAGGAGCTTACCGAGTTCTACCGGCGGCTCAGCCACGATATCGCGGCCAAGCCGGAGCAGATTCGCAAGATGATGGTCAGCAGTGCGGCGTTCGTGACGGCCCGGGCGGCGGGGCGTCTGATCGGGGTGGCGCGGGGCGTTTGCGACGGGCTGCGCGGCTACCTGACCGAGTGCAAGCTCGATCCGTCGTTCCAGGGCCCCGCGGCGATCACGCGGACCGACGGGCGGATCGAGCACGACACGAACGGGATTGCCAAGGAGATGGCGCGGCGCGTGCTGGACCGCATGTACGCCGAGGGCGTGCAGCGGGTGGACGCGGTTGCGTACGGCACAGAGGTGGATTTTTGCGAGGAACTGGGGTTTAAGCGGACCGGCGGCCTGGTCGGCGTGACGATGCGCGCCGAGGACTGGGCGGCGGCCCGGCAGCGATGACGGCGTGCCCCTGCGCGCCGGAGATCCGCGGGCTTGTGAGAGACCCGCGGCTCGTGCGCCGAGCGTTGAGCACCTAAGGACGAGGTAGCAAAGCCCATGGCTGATATCGTCTACGATCGCATTAATGACTTCACGGCGGTCCGCATTTCGCTGGCTTCTCCGAACGACATCCGCAGTTGGTCGTTCGGCGAGGTGAAGAAGCCCGAGACGATCAACTACCGCACCTACCGCGCCGAAAAGGACGGGCTGTTCTGCGAACGCATCTTCGGCCCCGAGCGCGACTGGGAGTGCTTCTGCGGCAAGTTCAAGGGCACCAAGCACAAGGGCATGATCTGCGACCGCTGCGGCGTCAAGGTCACGCACAGCCGCGTGCGGCGCAAGCGCATGGGGCACATCAACCTGGCGGCGCCCGTCGTGCACATCTGGTTCTTCAAGGCTATGCCGAGCCGGCTGGGCACGCTGCTGGACATGAAGACCAGCGACCTCGAGAAGGTCATCTACTTCCAGGACTACGTTGTCGTCGACCCCGGGGGCTCGAAGCTCGAGAGCAAGCAGCTCCTCACGGAAGAGGAGTATCGCCGGGCGATGGACGAGTACGGCGACACTGGGTTCCGCGCCCTGATGGGGGCCGAGGCGGTCCGCGAGCTGCTCGCGCAGATCAACCTGCCCACGCTGTCGGCCGAGCTGCTCACCGGCCTGCGCAAGACCAACAGCAAGCAGAAGATCAAGGAGCTTTCCCAGCAGCTCAAGCTGGTCGAAGCGATCCGCCAGAGCCACAACGAGCCGCAGTGGATGGTGCTCGAAGTCATCCCTGTGATTCCGCCGGACCTGCGGCCGCTGGTCCTGCTCGACAGCGGCAACTTCGCCAGCAGCGATCTGAACGACCTGTACCGCCGCATCATCAACCGGAACAACCGGCTCAAGAAGCTGATCGACCTGAACGCGCCGGAAGTGATCATTCGCAACGAGAAGCGGATGCTGCAGCAGGCGGTGGACGCGCTGTTCGACAACGGGCGTTGCCGCCGGCCGGTGCTGGGCTCGAGCAACCGCCCGCTCAAGTCGCTGACCGACATGATCAAGGGCAAGCAGGGCCGCTTCCGCGAGAACCTGCTGGGCAAACGCGTCGATTACTCGGCTCGCAGCGTGGTCGTGGTGGGGCCGGAGCTGAGCCTGCACCAGTGCGGCCTGCCGAAGAAGATCGCGCTGGAGCTGTATCAGCCGTTTATCATTCGCAAGCTCCGCGAGCGTGGGCTGGCGGACACGATCAAGAGCGCCAAGAAGATGCTGGAGCGGCGCGAGCAACAGATCTGGGACATCCTCGAAGAGGTGATCTACCAGCATCCCGTGCTGCTCAACCGTGCGCCGACGCTGCACCGCATGGGCATCCAGGCGTTCGAGCCGGTGCTCGTCGAGGGCAACGCGATCAAGATCCATCCGCTGGTGTGCAAGGGCTTCAACGCCGACTTCGACGGGGACCAGATGGCGGTGCATCTGCCGCTGTCCATCGAGGCGCAGGCCGAGGCGCACGTGCTGATGATGAGCACGAACAACATCTTCAGCCCCGCCAACGGCTCGCCGATCATGACCGCTTCGCAGGACATGGTCATGGGCATCTACTACCTCACCTGCGACCACGCCAGCGAGCCGGGCGAGCAGCCCAAGGGCCAGGAACGGGCCTTTACCGGCCCGGATGAGGCGATGTTGGCGCTGGTCATGCACCAGATCGGCATGCACACGCCGATCCGCGTGCGCATCCGCAAGCAGGAGATCGTCCAGGGCCGGGAGAAGCTGACCGAGCCGGTGCCCGCGAACGGGCGCGTGCTCACGACGGTCGGCCGGTGCATCTTCAACGACACGCTCGACCGGGCGCTGCCCTTCTACAACTACCCGATCGGCAAGGCCCTGTCGCGCGTGATCGACGATTGCCACGTCCGGCTCGGGCGGTCCGCGACGATTTCGCTGCTGGACCGCATCAAGGAGTTGGGCTTCAAGTTCAGCACGCTGGCCGGCCTGTCGTTTGCGCTGACCGACCTGCGTATCCCGGACACCAAGCAGAAAATCCTCGACGCGGCCCAGAAGGTGGTCGACCGCGTGGAGCGTAACTTCACGAACGGCGTCATCACGCCGATGGAGCGCCACAACCAGTTGATCGACATCTGGGTCCACGCGCGCGAGAAAATCACCGCCGAGATGATGGAGACGCTGAAGCGCGACTGGCGGACGGCCGAGGGCCACGAAGCAAAGGTGGGGGACGCGCGGGCCCGGCCGTACCTCAACCCGATCTACCTGATGACCGACTCGGGCGCCCGCGGGTCCGTGGACCAGATTCGGCAGCTCGCCGGGATGCGGGCCCTGATGGCCAAGCCGTCGGGCGAGATCATCGAGGCCCCGATCAAGGCGAACTTCCGCGAGGGGCTGACCGTGCTCGAGTACTTCAGTTCCACGCACGGCGCCCGCAAGGGGTTGGCCGACACCGCGCTGAAGACCGCCGACTCCGGCTACCTGACGCGCAAGCTGGCCGACGTGGCCCAGAACGTCATTATCAACGAGACCGACTGCGGCACGATCGAAGGGATCACCAAGAGCACGATCTACAAGGGCGAAGAGGTCGACATCAAGCTGTCGCAGTTGATCATGGGGCGCGTCGCGCGCGACACGATCCGCGACCCGCGCAGCGACGAGATCATCGTGCACGAGAACGACCTGATCACGCCCAGCATCGCCCGTCAGCTCGAGGCCAAACCGGAAGAGGGCGGGCTGGGCCTGGAGAGCATCCGCGTCCGCAGTGCGCTGACCTGCGAGAGCAAGCAGGGCATCTGCGTCCGCTGCTACGGCGCCGACCTCTCCACCGCGCGCCTCGTCGAGGAGGGGCTGGCCGTCGGCATCATCGCGGCGCAGTCCATCGGCGAGCCTGGGACGCAGCTCACCATGCGCACGTTCCACACGGGCGGCGTCGCCAGCCGCGCCGTCGTCGAGAACGAGATCGCCGCCTTCCAGCCCGGGATGGTCGTCTATCACAACCTCAACGCCGTCGAGCTGCTCGATCCGGAGAGCGGCAAGAAAATCTACCGGGTCCTGAAGCGCAACGGCGAAATCGCCGTCAACGACGACAAGGGGCGCGAGCTCGAGCGCTACAAGGTTCCGTACGGCGCTGCTGTCCTGTTCGCCCACGGCGACAAGATCCCCGGACGTAGCGTGATCGTCCGCTGGGACCCGCACTTCACCCCGATGCTGGCGGAGAAGGAGGGCTTCGTCCGCTTCCAGGATGTCATCGACGGCGAGACCGTGCGGCAGGAGCAGGAAGGGCGCGAGGGCAGCAAGTTCGTCGTCGTCGAGCACAAGGGCGACAAGCACCCGCGCCTCATCATCGAGAGCAAGGACGGCGCGATCCGCGACTTCCATCACCTGCCGGCCAAGGCCCGCATCGAGGTCCGCGAGGGCGACCCGGTCAAGCCGGGCACTCTGCTGGCCCGCCAGCCGCGGGAGATCTCCGGCACTCAGGACATCACCGGCGGCCTGCCGCGCGTCACCGAGATTTTCGAGGCGCGCAAGCCCAAGGAGCCGGCGGTGCTGGCCGAGATTTCCGGGCGCGTCGCGCTGCAGGCGGATCGGCGGCGCGGCAAGATGACGATCATCGTGCGGTCGGAGTCCGGGATGGAGCGCGAGCACCACGTGCCGCAGGACAAGCAGTTGCTCGTCCACGCCGACGACTTCGTCGAGGCCGGCACGCCGCTGTGCGAAGGCCCGCTTATCCCGCACGACATCCTGCGCATCAACGGCGAGGAGGACCTCCAGGCGTACCTGTTGAAGGAGGTGCAGTCGGTCTATCGTCAGCAGAACGTGACGATCAACGACAAGCACATCGAGATCATCCTCTCGCAGATGACGCGGAAGGTGAAGATCGACAACGAGGGCGATTCGCGCTTCCTGCCCAACGAGGTAATCGACAAATTCCGCTTCCGCGAGGAGAACCTGCGCCTCGCCAAGGCCGTCAAGGTGGTCGAGCCCGGCGATACCGAGTGCCAGGTCGGCCAGATCGTCACGCGCGAGGAGTTCGGCTCCAAGAACGAGGCCGTCGAGGCGGACGGTGGCACGCCCGCCAAGGGCCGCCGGCCCAAGCCCGGGACGGCCAAGACTCTGCTGCTCGGCATCACCAAGGCGAGCTTGCAGAGCGAGTCGTTCATCTCCGCCGCGTCCTTCCAGGAGACCACCAAGGTTCTCACCCAGGCCGCGCTGGCCGGGGCCGAGGACCGGCTCGTCGGTCTGAAGGAGAACGTCATCCTCGGTCGGCTGATCCCCGCCGGCACCGGCTTCAAGGCCTATCAGGACATCAAGATGCGCGTGGCCGAGGAGCGCGGCGAGGTGGCCGCACGGGCCGTGGCGGAGAGCGCCGAAGAAGCGCTGTACTCTTCCGCCCGCGCTCTGGCGGAGCGCATTCTGCCGAACCCGGCCGTGGCGACTAGCGAAGAGCCGCTGGGAACGCCGCACGTCTAAGTGTGCCCAAGAAAACCCCCCTCCCTCTTAGGGAGGGGCCGGGGGGGAGGGTCGAAACATCTGGGCCTTGATAGGGGCTCTGGGAGAGAAAAAGAACGGGTCAGGAACCTCCTCTTAACCCCAAGAGGTTCCTGACCCGTTCCTTATCGACCGCACGCCCGGATCACGGCCCCGTGAACGACTGCTGAAACACAGCGAAGTCGGCCAGATCGACGTCCTGGTCCCCGTCGAGGTCGTCGCTCAAACATATGTGGCCGTTGACATACTGATACCCGTTGCCCGCCATGCAGGCGATGAAGATGTTCAGGTCGGCCAGGTCCACATTGCCGTCGTGGTCGAAGTCGCCCGGCAACACGGCCGTGTCACACAGATTGATGTCCTGCCGGACGACAATCCCGCGCCGCACGACGACACCGGTCAGGCGCGCAGTGGGGCAGCCGCTCTTGCTGGCCGTGACCGTGTAGCTGGTGCCACTGGCCCCCGCCGTAATCAGAGTGACGACGTAGTACCCGTTGCCGTCCGTCTGGACCGCCGCGAGCGAGCCGACCTGCACGCTGGCGCCGTCGATCGACGTGTCGGTGCCGGGGTCCGCGACGCGGCCCCACAGTGTGCCCTCCGTCGCGGTGTTGGGGTCGCGCCAGGGCATCGTCGGGGGCGTCGCGGTCGATGTGAACAGATTCGCGGCCACGTACCCGTACCAGTTCGGGTCGTTCTCCGAGTTGCCGTCCATGTTCTCGTCGGCCGTGTCGTAGTACGAGTAGTTGACGACGCCGTTGGATCCCGCGTTCAGGGCGTACTGCATCTGCGTGACGCTGTCGGCCTTACGGTTCAGGTAGTTGCCCTGCCCGCAAAACGTGAACCGGGAGTAACGCCAGTTGATCGCAGCCGTCACCCAACTGCGGTACATGGTCGCCTCGCCCGAGTCATACTCGCGCTTGTAGTTCATCGGGATGCCGGCGTCGAGATAGGCCTTCTCCATCCACATCCGCCAATCGCAGTAGAGATGGTAGGCGTCCGAGTTGGTGAAGCTGCCCGGCGCGGAGCCCCACGCGATCAAGTCCGCCGTAAACCGCAGCGGCTGCCGCGCGTTCGGGATCGATGGAATCTCCGCCCGCGTGCGGCGGACCAGCTCGCTGATGGTCCGGCGGCGGAAATCGCACCACGTAGGCTCGTTGACGTCCGGCGTGCCGACGTAGCCGGTCAGAGCGTGGAAGCGTGCGAGCGACGAGCCCGCATAGTTGGGGTCCGCCGGATAGCCGCCGTCCACATCTAGGTATCGGATATAGTCGTAGTTCACCCCGTCGATCTGGTAGTTCGTCACCAGTTCGCGGACGATGCTGATGATGTACTCCTGGGCGTCCGGCGAGCCGGCGTCGAGGTAATAAGCGCCCGCGATCTTGGCTGGACCGCCGCCCATGTTTGCTCGCGGTACCATGATCCACTTCGACTGCACATGCGTGTTGCCGGAAGGTGGCCACGTTGTGCAGACGCGGTACGGGCAAAGCCACGCGTGGACCTCCAGCCCGTTCGCGTGCGCTTGTGCCACGAGCGTGGCCAACGGATCGATTCCGCCGGAGATGTCGGTCGCCTTGGGGAGGATGGTCGAATTCCAGTACGCCCCGTGGCCGCTCGCGCCGTGGTCCTGGTTCGCGAGTACCTCCGCGAAGATCGCGTTGTACCGGCCGGTGACGGCGCGCGTGACAATCGTGTTGACGTCGGAATTACTCTTGAAGCCGGGATTGAAGGCGTCCGCCCAGAAGCCGCGAAATGACACGGAGCGGTCATCGAGCGTCACCAGCACGTCGCCGCTGTTCGCATCTTGAGCACGGCCGGCGAGGGTCGCGCTTAGGGCGAGAAGAACGACAGCGGTCCGGACAGGGCATACGCGGTGTGCACGAGGCAAGTTTGTCAGCATGTCCTATTCCAAGCCAGCGCTATACCTGGACCGGCGAGCATCGGCCGTTGCCGTGCGCCGTCCGTACGGTTCGAGGGCTGTGCCACCCAATCATAACCGGCCGGCCCACGTGAGTGAGAGGGGAAAATGAGCTTCGGCTCGTAAGCTCGGAACAGTCCGCACCTGCGCAGTTCGGCGGCCGGCTCAGCCCGGCCCCGCCATCAGGGGCACCCAGGCGGTGAAATCCGCCATATCCACGTCTTCGTCCAGATCGAAATCCAGCAACACGCACGGGCCGACGGTCGTTCGCTCGTCCGGTCCGATAAAGCAGCCTTGCAACCGCGCGAAGTCCGCCAGATCGTGGTCTCCGTCGTGGTCCGGGTCGCCGCTGACATACGTGAAGACGTAGACCGTTCCGCGGTCGCTGTTGTTGAAGGGCGTGCCATACACGATCTCGCGCAGCCCGTCGCCATTCACGTCCGCAGCCCCAAGTGAAAACCCGATGCGGTCGTTCGCCGCCCCGACGATGTGCAGGTCGGTATCCACGTTGGCGGTGTAGGTCGCACCGGGTGCGAACGGCCGGCCGAACAGCACCTCGACGACGCCATTGGTCTCGGGTCCAGCGAACCACTCGGCGGCGGCGATGTCGTCGATTCCGTCGCCGTTGAAGTCGCCCGCGCTGACCTCCATCCCGAGACCTTCCTGGAACTCACCGACGAGCTTGAAGTCCGGCGTGGCGGTGGCGTAGTCGCGGCTGTACGTCCCCGTCTGGTAGGCTTGCGAGCCCAGCAAGCCGTAGACGAAGCCCTCGCCGATCTGATCGTCCCACGCGCCGGCGTCGGCGCCGGGGGCCGCGACGGCGAGATCGGCCAACCCGTCGCCATTGAAGTCGCCGGCGGCCGCGGCGACCCCGAGATTGTCGTCCTCGCGCGCCCCCCACAGCGTGATGTTCGCGGGCAACGTGGCTAGGTTGTAGGACTTGACCGCGTTCCAGGCCGGCCGCGTCCGGCCCCGGAGGATGTACGTCGCGCCCTCCGACGTGAAGAGCCCCTTGCTGGCGTACTCATTGGGGAGGATCAACTCGTCCAAACCGTCGCCGGTCAGGTCCGCCGTCAGGACGACTTCACCCAGCTGGTCATACTCGCCGCGTCCGTTGATGCGCACTCCGTAATTCGAGGGCACGGCCAGGTTGACCGTGGCTCCGCTGGGAAACGGCAGGCCGAAGACGACGAAGACGCTGCCGGACCCCGATGCACCGCCGGTCGCGAGGTGTACGCCGAGAACCACGTCGCCGTACGCATCGCTATCGAGCCGGCCGATCGCGGCTGCGTGGGCGTCGAGCCCGCCGAACATGTTGTTGCCGCCCATGTCGCCGTCGGCGACGGGGCCGAGGAAACGCACGTCCCATTGGCCGCTGAGGCTCAGATCGCGCGTGCCGGAGGCGAAGAAGTTCGGCCCGCCGTAGATGAGGTAAGCGATCCCGCGGTACTCGACGCCGCCATAGCTCGCGTTCGAGGCGCAAATCAGCAAGTCGGCGATGCCGTCGCCGTTGACATCGCCGGTCGCGATCGAGCAGCCGAGATTGTCGTCCACGGCGGCCCCGAGAATCACCTGGTCGGCCGCCGTTGTGCTGAGATCGATCGCTCCCCGGCCGTGGGCGCCCGGCCCGCCGCGGAGCACGTACACCCGGCTGATGAATCCGCCGTACGGTTCCGACGCGCCGATGATGATCTCGTCGTAACCGTCGCCGTCGAGGTCGCCGGAGGCCACGGGGCGTCCCCAGTCGAGATCGGCGAGCGCGCCGAGATAGGTAGTGCCCGCGTCCGAGTTAGAGCGCTGGAGCGGGGCCGCGACAGCCAGAGGGGCTGCGAGGGCGACGATTGCACAACAAATGCGCAACATGGTGGGATTCTCCAGGCAGGCGTCCGCGCGTCTACGCGGCGCGGCTCTGCCAATTGGGCGGCCGGGTCGCATCGGCCGGGCGGCACCGCCGAGTTGCGCTCGACCGTGCCGCCCGCCGGTGGAGACGGCTACGGGTGCGGGCCGGTAAACGTACGCTGGAAGGCCGCGAAGTCGGCGAGGTCGACGTCCATGTCGCCGTCCGAGTCCTCCGCCAGGCATATGTGCCCAGCCGCGTAATCGTTGTCAGGCCCGAGGAAACACGCATTGAAGATGTTGAAGTCGACCAAATCGACATCGCCATCGTGATCGTAATCGAACGGCAACAGTCCGGCGGCCGTCTGCAGGAAGGTGATGACCTTCTGCATGATTTGAGCCCGGGCCGTGGCCGACGTGATGCACTCGAACGGGAAGCCGAACGTGACCGCGTTGTACGCACCGCCGTAGTACTGCACGCCGGCGATGCCGCCGCCGCCACCGACGTAGTTGACGCAGCGGCGAGCACCGGTGCGGGCGGTGATGATGTCCGGGGCGTACGCGTCGTAGGGCGCACCGTTGGCCGGCAGGAAGTCGAACGCGGACACTCCGGCGAAGATGCCGTTGGGGTCCGCCGAGACTTGGTACGTGTTGGCGTCGTTCGTGGAATACCCCACCTTGAGTGTGTTCTGACAGAAGGCCGTGCCGTGGGACAGGCCGACCAGGTCATAAGCGAGGTCGGAGCCGGTGATGAACACTCCGCGGCGGTTGCTGAGGAACGTGGTCAGCAGGCTCTGCTCGGTCGCGGTTAGCGTCGCGTCCTCGCTGCTCTCGTTGCCCAGGATCCAGTCGACGTACATGTAGTCCGTCAGCGGCACAGCAGAGTCGATGACCGCGTCGTGGTTCGCAGACGAGAAGCCGTAGCCGTTGGCCGCCAAGGCATCGCCGTGCTGAATCACGTAGTTATAGGCATTGCTCTTGCGCCACTGCTGGCGCTCGATCGACAGCCCCGCATAGGCGGGCGGGTGCGTGAACGTCTCGATTGGGTTCTGTTGCCGCCGTAGGCGGTCAAACCCATTCACGATCAGGATGTTCGACTGACCATCGGCCGGGCGGCGTACCGCCAGGACGGCGGAGGGCATGGACTCGCCGCCGGCATTTGTCGCCGCCACCTGGTAGTAATGCGTCTCTGCCACCGGGATGCCGGAGATCGTGGTCGTGAGCACGTTGCCCAGCACAATGGGGCTTCCGAAGGCGCGGCCGTCCGTGGATTGATAAACCACATAGCCCGTCGCCGGATCGCCGTGGGCCGCGTCGGTGATCGGCGCCGCCCAGGCGAGCGTCACATTACCGCTGCCGGCGTCGAGGACCCGGAAGTCGCGCGGCGTGTCCGGCGCAAAGGCGAGCGGGACGGTGCTGCCGGACAGGCTGTGGAGAAAGCGAGTGATGCCCTGCACGGTGGCCTTACCCAAGGCGGCTCGGACCCGGTCATCCCGCAAGAGCGGTGCGTCGGTCGGATCGTCGTGGAACGCTTCCTCGATAATGGTCGCGTCAAACTCGTCGCCGTTCGCCGGTGTGCAGATCGCGCCGTATGCGCTGGTGTAGGTGGGCGCTGAGCGGTCGTACCAGGCGTATTCCCATTGCGCGTTCTGCGCCACCATGTCGGCGTCAACCTCGTTCGATAGCGTCGTCGCATACTCCGTCTGGTACGTCGTTGCGCCCAAGGTTGTGATCAGGCACATCTCGCCGCGCGCTCCGCCGCCGGTCGCGTTGGTGTGGAACTCGATGTAGATGCGCTTCCAGCGCTCGACCAGCACTCCGCCCGTGGGCACTTGGTTCATCTCCGCGGCCCATTTGGCCGCCGTGCGGACGTTGTCGTCCGTGTCGCTCTGGCCGGAGACGTGCCAGATGTTCGAATCAAATCCGACCGCGTGGTTGCCGAGCTCGCTTTGCGCCCAGTACTTGGAACACTCCTCGTCGCGCGAATAGCCGCTGACCGTGCTCGCTCCGTTGCCCACGATGTCGCCCATGCCGCAGCCCCAGCGGATGGCGTCGGCGACGACCACGCCGGCGTCGGTGGACTGGTTCGTGATTTCGACGTAGTTGTTCCCGCCCGCGGCCAGGTAGTAGTTCCCCAGCCAGATCCACCCGTTGCCGACCTGGCGGTGGTCGACCTTCACTTCGCTGATCCCACCGGCGTGGCTGACGCGGTAGGTCTGCATGGTCCGGTTCGATGAGGCGATGGTGAAGCAGTATACGGGGTAGTAATCGGTCACCGTGATGGTGGGCGTGTAGCGCGCCGTGGCCGTCTCCGTTGTGCTGGCGGAGGCGAACTTGTACGGGATCCCCGAGTTCGTGACGCCGTTCTCGTAGTATTTCGAGCTGCTGCCGTTGCTCCAGCTTCCGACGTACGTGACGCCCGGATCGTCATTATCGAGCACGATCTCGATCGGCTGCCAGCCGACGGGCCGGAACGGCACCACCGTCGCGCCGGCGTTGAACGCATAGGCCGCAAAGATGTTCAACATGTCGATGTTGCCGTGGTCCTCGTTCATCGACTGCATCACCTCACGCTGCAGGTACCAGTTGCCGACGCCGGTATCGGCCGTCCAGCCGTGGCCCCCCGAGGCGAAAATCGACACGCCGGTCAGGGCCCCGGTCGGCTGATGGGCGGCCTGCGTATACGGACCAAACGTCTGTCCGCTCACTGGGGGCGCGAGCGCCGCCGCCTCTTCGAGCGAGAGCGCTGCCTCCGCCGGCTCGCCGCGCGGCTGGGGCGCCGGCTCGGCACGATAGGGGAGGAACTGGCTCAGCGAGTCGTATGTCCGGCTGTCCCCGACGCGCGCGCGGACATTCGTCCCCGCGAAGGACGGGTCATGGAAGAAAGGTCCGGCCAGAACGGCGCTGAGCGCCTCAACGTCGATGTCGGACAGATACCAGTTGCCCGGCAGCGGCGGCAAGGCCAGGTCGATCTCGGCGACGTGGTTGTCCCACCGCACGTCCTCCACGGTGGTGCCGGGTGGCAACAGCCACTGGCCCGCGTGGTTCGGCATCCCCATTACCGACTCCACGGCCAGTTGGGCGGCCGCTACGTCCGCAAGCGCCGCGCTCGGCGGCGCTACGGCGGTAGGTTGGACCTCAGGCGCGGCTTGGTCCCCGGCCAGCCCGCCGTATCCCGCTCCGGCGCTGAATGTGACGCACACGACTAGCGATGCTACGAGCTTGAGTGTTGAGAAGCGTACCATGACTGCTTCGTTCCTCTGGTTACTGGGTTAGCTGTGCCGGACCTCCACGGCCGACATTCACGGACGGCAAACGAGCGCAAGCGCCCGTCGAGGTCCAAACCCCGGGCGGGCTCTCCTAGTTCCTTCGGCAGGCCGCGCGGTGCATCCGAGTCAGCGGAGGCGAGACGGGCGCGCACCAACTATCCTGCCCGACAACCAGTGTACTTGTATTCGCCTCTGTAATTCAAGGAAGAAGTGCGATTGAGTCCGATAATCCGAGCGCGCGTGGGGGTTCCCCGTCCGCGACACGCCCGTGCTTCTCTCCCCGCCGGCCGCGGTTACTCGCCGTAGCCCGTGGGCAGCTTCGTAACTTCCACGCGCGACACGGCCAGATCTGCACCGTTCACCGCCAGCCGAAAGTCCGCGCCGGCGTTCTGGCGGTTCGCGCAGCGCGCCCCGCGCAGCACAACGGTCGCCGTCTTCCACGCCTGGCTGTCGGTCCGCGCGATCGCTGGCACGACCCGCTGGTAGCGCCCGGCCAGCGCGTCCGTCTCCACGACCGAGTCGAACTCGACCTCGATCGGCTCGCGGCCGGCATCGAAGTACGTGCAGCGGACCGTCAACGTCCCGCGGTGGTCGAAGTAGTACGCGTCGGCCACGTCGAAGTACAGGTAGCGCCCCGCGCCGACGCCCGGTCGCGCGCGGATGCACGGCGTGTCGCCCAGCTTCGTGACCTCGTAGACCCCGTCCGCGGCGGGGCAGAGCCGCACGCCCTGCTCGACCGGTTTGCCGTCGGACGCAACGTGCAGGTCCAACGCGAGGCGCGACGCAAACTCGCGTCCGGCGGGGTTCGACTTCTGGCCGCTGAGCAGCAGCCGGACGCTGGCCGCCCAGTCCTCCGGCAGCGGATCGCGGCCGGCCCGCAACAGATCGCTGTACCGCTGCGTCAACTCAATGTAGTAGCGGCCGTCCTCGCTCGTCTCACAGATGTCCGTGCCCTCGTGCAGCTCGCTCCACGTCTCGACGATGACGAGTTGCGGGCGGACTCGCAGCGCCAGCAACCACGACGCCGCATAGTAGCCGCCGGCCAGACGGTCGCGGGTCGGCGTCGTGCGACCCTCTACGGGCTCGTCGTCGTAGCCCGGGCCGATCTGCACCGCCCCCGCGGTCCGTAGCGGCCCCGTGCGGCCGCTGTAGTCGGGGAGGATTGGGCCGTTCAGGGCGGCCCCCCAGCCGGTGCTCAGGTCGGCCTTGAACGACCACGACGGGCCCGCCACGACCAGCGGCCGGCGGCCGCCGAAGTCCCGCGCGAAGTGCTCGTAGACGTAGTCGAGCGTGCTCTGATCGTGCCCGCTGGCGAACGCCGCTTCGTAGAGCTGCACGATTGGCCGGCCCTCGATGCACGCCCAGTGCCGCGGCGGGATCTGGCAGAAGAAGTCGCGGATCGTGCGGTAGAAAATGTCCTTCCCCTCGTCTGTGCGCAAGTCGACGTTGCCGTGCCCGGGCTCGCGGAACGCGTGACCGCCCAACAGCATCGAGGTATCGTAGAACATACCGATTCGGGGCGCACGACCCTTCTTCGCCAGCTCGTCCAGCGCCTGCACTAGCGGCGGCAGCCCGTGGACCGAGAACCGCAGCTCCGGCTTCTCATACTGGTTCGGCGCGCCCCAATACACCGGCAGGGCAACGTCAATCCCAGCCGCCAGAAAATCCTGCATCTGCCGCTTGTGCCACGCCGGCGATTCATAGCTCACCGCGCGGTCGTCTGGAAAGTGGTGACGCAGGTTGCTGCGGGTGTGGGCTGTGTCGTCGAAAAAGTGCTCGTCCGGCCAGCGATACCAGTAGAAGTAGTGCGTCGCCACAACGGGTTGATTGGGTCCGAAGCTCGGCGCCTCAGCCAACGCCTCGCGCGTCGGCAAAGGCGGGACGACGAATGCCTCGCCCGCGAAACCGATCGCCCCGGCCGCAAGCATGCACACGAGAATCACGACGGCATGCGAGTGGAACATCGTATGGTTCTCCCGCGGGCTCCGGCGCGCATCCTATCCCCCGTGCAGTTGCCTTGCACGCGCGACGGTGGGCATGTGCCAAGCGGTGCTATTGGCTCCCGAACGTCCGCTGGAACGCCGCCGCGTCTGCGAGATCGACGTCCGTGTCGTAATCCGCGTCGCCGGTCCTGCAGAGGTGCATGCCCGCGTAGCCGTAATCCGGGCCGGCCAGGCACGACAGAAACGGGAAGACGTCCCCGCTGTCGACGTGGCCGTCGTGGTTGAAGTCGCCCGTGGGGGGCGGGGCGGCGATAAACGTCAGGTCGCAGCGCCGCACCTGTCCGGCGGCGAGTGGCACGCTCGGCGCGCTGATGTCCGCGTAGCCGGCGTGCGCGGCCGTGATCGTGTACGTGCGCGGCGTGAGGTGCACGAACGAGTAGAACCCGTCGCTGCCGGAAAGCGCCAGCCCGCTTTGGCCGGTGGCGCAAACCCGCGCGTCCAGCACCGGCGTTCCATTGGGGTCCTTGACGTAGCCGTAGATCACGCCCACCTCCGGATCATCCTTCCAGGCCATCGCGGGCCTGGACACCGGAACCTGGTACACGTTGGACAGGTAGTCGCTCCAGTACGGGAAGCTGCTCCAGGAGAAGACGCTGTTGCCGGCGGCGCCACGCAGCCGCGTCAGCGCGACCTGCTCCAGCAGCGATGCCGCGCCCTGGCCCGCGCTGTGGCCGGCGACCACTTGCGTATCGAGGCCCGCCGTGTGCGACAGCCAATCCTGCAACTGGAAGTCCCAGGCTGAGCCCGCGCCACCCGCCGTGTACATCATGGGCACGGCCATATCGAGCGTGCCGCCTTGGGCCCAGGCGATCGCGTCCTGATGCTGGGAGCCCGCTGCGCCGCCGAAATTCGGGAAGACCGCCGCGCTGACCTTCACGTGCGGCTTGACGGCCATGATGGCGGCGTAGATGTCGCGCACGGTGCGCGTGATTTGGTCCGTCGTCCAATCGTCGAAGTCCAGGTAGCTCGGGTTGGTCCAGGAACTCTGGTAGCGGGCCAGGCTGATCGGGTCCCAGGAAAGCAGAGTGCTGCCGGGCGTGCGGATGCGGTCGAAGTGCACGCCGTCGACGTTGTAGTTCTGGACCACGTAGAGGACCTGCTGGCGGATGTACGCCTGATAGGCCGGCACGCCCGGGGCGAACCAGACGTAGTTGCTCTCATTGAACTGGGCCGGGTTGCTGGCGCTGCTCCAGAACAGCCAGTCGCGTTTGTTCGGATTGGAAGCGCGGCAGTGCTTGTACAGGATGTGATTCGGGTCAGCCGGCAGCGTCATGGCTTCGGGCGGATCGCTTTGCCAGCACGTGTGCGTGTTGATGTAGGCGTGGAATTCGATTCCGTGTGCGTGCGCCGCGTTAATGGCGTACGCCAGCGGATCAAAACCGGGGCTGTGGCCGCCGATCAGCGGCGACCAGCCCTCGTACGGCGAGGGGTAGAACACGTCCGCTTGGCCGCGGACCTGGAAGAAGACCGCGTTGAAGTTGGCGCCCGCCAGATCGGACATGATCTGGTCGATCGTCGCCTTGCACGTGTTCGGGTCCGGGTCGGGCCAGTCGAAGCGCGAGGCCCACATCCCCCGCAACTCGGGGGCCTGAGCGAAGCCGGCGCGGAGTGCCAGCGCCAGCGTCGAGATTAGAATGAGCCCCCGCACCACGCCGGTGCGACTGCGCGTACACAGCATCCGTCACCTCCAGCCCACATCCTAACGGCCGGGGCAGCCGGATTACAAGGTCGATTTGCCCGTGAGGCCTAGGGCCCGGTCCGGGTTCAACCACCCACCTCTTGAGCCAGCGACTGGATGTACGGCAACAAAACCTCTCGCCGAACCTCCCGTATCGGACGCGGCGCGCTCTCGGGCTGCGAGCTCGCAGACTGCGCGCGCTCGGCCCGGCCGCCGCGCCCCGCGCGCTCCGGCGTGTTGAACAAGCTGCCGTACGAGAACACGCAGAAGTTCCCCGTCTTGACGCTGGCGACCTCGATCTCCTGCCGCACCGCCTCCGTGGCCTCCGCCGGCGACATCCCGCGGTGCCGGCCGAACCACAGACCCGGAATCACCGGCACCGGCGGCTTGTCGGCCAGCCAACCGTCGATCCGCTTGCCGAACTCCGCCGGGTCGTCCACGTAGTTCATCGGCAGCACCGCGTCAACCAGCTTCTCGCGGGCCCACCGCCGGTCGTCGCGGAAGTGCACCAGCGACGCCTTGGGGTCCGTGCCGACCGCCGCGGTCAACACCACGTCCGCCTTCGTCTTATGCACCATGTCGCGGATCTGCCGCACCAGCTTCGTCACCTGCTCCGTTCGCCACTCGCTCCAGCGCTCCTTGTTCTCGTCGGGCGTCAGGCCGGTCTCGTGCTTGTAGAGTGCGAGCGTGCGTTCATCACGCGGGTAGTCGATGCCCGACCCCTCGGGAATCGCCGGCGGCTCGTTCGGAAAGCGGATGTAGTCCATGTGCAAGCCATCGACGTCGTAGCGTGCGACCAGATCGTGGTACACGTCCACGAGATACTGTCGCACCTCCGGCAGGCACGGGTTCAGGCTGACGTAGAACGAGGACAGCGGCTGGCGGTTGCCGTGCTGGTCGTACCAGAACCACTCCGGATGTTTGTTGTAGAGTTGCTCCGGGTCCTCCGGCGGCTCTGTACCGTGCCACCCCGGCATGACGTTCACCCATGCGTGCAACTCGAGGCCGCGGTCGTGCGCCTCCTGGCACGCGACGGCCAGCGGGTCCCAGCCGGGGTCGGTGCCGCCCAGCTCCTCCGCCCACGGCTCCAGCTTGGACTGGTAGAACGCAGTGCCGTTGCCGCGGACCTGAAACAGCACGGCGTTAAACCCGCCCTGCTGGCAATCCGCCATGATGCGGGTCACGTCCTCCGGCGTCTTGTATTCGTAGCGCGTGACCCAGATCGCCCGCATCGGTGTCGTCACGCGCGGCGCCGCCTGGCAGCCAGTCAGAATCACCACCAAGGCACCAAGACACAAAGAGGAGAGTCTATAGAGTTCCATTGTCGCACCTCTGGAGATAGTGGCAAAGCCATGTAGACGACGTGACGCGTCTGGGGTGTGTAGGTTTTCGAAAACCACAACTGTCTGCCTTCTTGGTGTCTTGGTGCCTTCGTGATGCTCCTCAAGCGGATGCAGGCCGCCGCCGAGCGAGCAGATAGCCCCAGACCAAGGCCACGGTGCTGCCCAGCGGAATCATCCAAGGCCACGCGATGCTGGCCGGCTGGCCCTTCGCATCAGTCCAGTAACCGCGGTAGTTCAACCAGAGCATGAACGCGGTGCCAAGCAGCAACAGCACTGTCTGCACGGGCGCGGGCAACAGCAGCGTTAGTTGCGGCCGCTTGCTCACCGCCTCCGCAACGTTCTGCCAGAGCCAAATTGCCAGCAGGACCGCCCCCGCGCCCCAGCATACCAGATGCGTCCACGGCTGGTGCCAAATCAGCGCAAACACACATAAGCATGACAGTGGGGCGGCGTACATGAACCCGCGGCTGTCCACGCGGAACGGGAAGAACGACAGCACAAACCCGGCGATCAGGCAGCCGAGAATGTAGCCTGCCATCGCCAGCCCCAGGTCCAGGATCGACGGGTAGAACTTCCCAATGTACAGCATCGCGTATGACAGCAGCGATAACATCACGCCCCAGAAGAGCACGAGCAGGCGGCTGACGAGCACCGTCCGGCGGTCTTCGGCGCTGGCGCCCGCCTGGCCGGCGAGCTCCTCGACGTTCCCCGACAGCTTGACGGCGAGGCCGCGCTTGCGAAGCTGGCGCTCGCGCAGGGGCGTATAGAACGCGCTTAGCGTCGTCTGACTGGTCGCCGTCAGCACGCCCATCATGGTGCTGATGGCCGCGGCAAATACCGCCGCGATAATCATCCCCTTCAGGCCCGCCGGCACGACTTCCACGACGAAGATCGGCAGGATGCGGTCGCCCTTTTCCTTGAACAGCGCGAGGGCCTCGGGCGACATCGTGTGGTTCTGGTAGTAGACGTACAGCCCGATGCCGGCGAAAGCGACGATCAGCGTGACGAGGATGCTGACCTGGCTGGTGATCATCGCCCGGCGGGCGTCGCGGTGGTTCTTGCAGCAAAACATCCGCTGCGCGAGGGTCTGGTCCAGGCCGTACGAGCCGAGCCCGCCCCAGGTACTGGCGATCATCGCCGTCCACATCGTGTACGTACGCAACGGACTCGTGTCCCAGTCGAAGAACGTGAACTTGCCCCAGGCCCCGGAGAGCTTAGCGGGTAGGTCATACTGCGGCAGGCCGGAGAGCTTCGCCTCCCAGCCAACCCGGAAGAACTCCGACCAGCCGCCGGGCAAGCCGTGGATGACCGTGCCGAGCGCCACGAATGCCCCGAGCGTGAAGCACGCAAACAGCGCGACGTCGGTCCAGATCACCGTCCGCATGCCCCCCATCAGCGTCCAGGTGATCGAGACGATCGCGATGACGATGATGGCCCAGGCGAGCTCCGGAATGCCCGTGTGCAGTCGCAGGATGCCAAGCTGGTCGCTCAGCACCACCCGCAGCACCTCGCTGGCCAGGTAGATCCGCGACGACTGCGCCAGCAGCGCCTTGATGACGAATAGCACTGTCGTCAGGCTGCGAATGTTCCCGCCGAGCTGGTTGTGCATGTAGTCGAACGGGCTGTAGATCTCGCGCTGGTAGTACGCAGGAGCCAGCCAGTAGCCGACGGCGATGCGGGCGACAAACGAACCAAACACGCCGAGTTGCAGGTACGTCAGATTGCCGCCCGGCTGCATCACGACCCACGGCACGCTGACGAACGTCAGCGCGCTGATCTCGGACGCGATAATCGACCCGCTGACCGCGTACCACGGCAGCTTGCGGCCGCCCAGAAAGAAATCGCGGATGTTGGCCTGCCGTCCGGCCATCTTCGCGCCGAGCCAGCTCGTGAACACCAGATAGACGATGACGACCCCCCAGTCCACCGCTCCGAACTGCACGCTAAACGCGGCTAGCAAAGCCGACCCTCCTTCCGGACTGGAGGACGGAACACAGAGGCCCAGACACACAGAGAGGAACTGAAACGGTCACAAAGTGGCACGATGACAAGTCTTGAATGCGGCGTGCTCTGCTTCATCACCTTGTTACTCTATCCTCGGGCTCTGCGCCTCTGTGTCTCTGCGGTGATCTACGCCTTGAGGATGTGGGCCACGTGGCCGTCGTGCTGCGCCAGCAACCGCTCCGCCTCCGCCCGGTCCACGCCCTTCTTGTGCATGACCAGCGCGGTCTTCACGTGCCCGCCGGAGTGCTGCAATAGCTCGCCCGCCGCCGGCCGGTCGAGCCCCGTCACCGTCTGTATCATCCGTGTCCCGCGGTCGACCAGCTTGCGGTTGGCGCGCGTGTTCATGTCCACCATCAGGTTCTCGTAGACCTTGCCGATCCGCACCATCGCGATCGTCGTGATCATGTTGAGCACCATCTTCGTCGCGGTGCCCGCTTTTAACCGTGTGCTTCCCGTTACGATCTCCGGCCCCACCAGCACGCGAATCCCGACGTCCGCCACCGACTCCACGTGCTCCGCCTTCACGCACGCGAAAAACACCGTCTTCGCCCCGCGCTCCTTGGCCCGTTTCAGCGCTCCGTGCACGTACGGCGTCGTGCCGCCGGTCGTGATGCCCATGACCACGTCCTGCGGCCCGACGTCCATCTCATCGATCTTCTTGGCGCCGTCCTCGGGATAGTCCTCGGCCCCCTCGATCGAGCGCCGCAGCGCATCCCACCCGCCGGCGATCACGCCCTGCACCATGCGCGGGTCGGATAGGAACGTCGGCGGGCACTCGGAGGCGTCGAGCACCCCCAGCCGCCCGCTCGTCCCGGCCCCCACGTAAATCAGCCGCCCGCCGGCCTCGAACGCCGCCACGACGAATTCGACGGCCTTGCCGATGTCGTCCTTGGCGGCGGCGACCGCAGCCGGAATAGTCGCGTCCTCCGCGCTCATCAAGTCCACGGCCTCGGCGATGGTCATGCGGTCGATCCCCATCGACCGCGGGTTCCGCAGCTCCGTCAGCAAGTGTCCACGGTCCTGCATCTGCACGGCTCCACGACGTCCCGCTGCATTCGCGGCCCCCAGCGCTCGTTAAGCGGCGTAGTGTCGCGGAAGTGCGCTCCCCCTGCAAGGAGCCTGCGGGCGGCTGCGTCCAGGTCATGGGCGCCCCTACGGCGGCGCGTGGCACGTTCTGGCGCAGCGCAGCGCAGCCAGGCCGTGGCGGCCCCCGCTATGGCGCGAGGAACTTCTCCTCCACGTATTTCGCCGCCGTGGGGAAGATCTGGGCCGCGTGGGCGAAGTCCACCGGCATCGGCCGCAGGTCCGCGAGCTTGGCGACGCGCGAGGATTGCGTCGCCGCGCCCTGCAGCGGGATCTGCGCCGACGGCCCCGCGGCCAACTCCTGTTCGACCGCCGCGGAAAGCAGATAGTTAATGAGCTGCGTGCCGGCCTCCGGGTGCGGGCAGCCCTTCACCAGCGCCAGCGTGTTCGGTAGCAGCAGCGTGCCCATCTGCCGGTCGCCGGCATCCGGGAACACGACCTTGACCGGGTGCCCCGCATCGACCTCCTCGATGGCGTCATCAGTGTCGGTGAGCCCGAACGCGAGTTGCCCGCGGCCGACCATCTCCGCACACGTCTTGTTTCCGCCGACGATCTGGACCCCGTTCAATCGGAACCCGTCCAGCAAGGCCCGGGCCTCGGATTCTCCCAGCACGGCGAACAGGCAGGCCACGTGCGTGGCGGTCGATCCAAATAGCGGCTTGGCCATGCCCGTGCGCCCTTGCCACCGCGGGTCGGCTAGATCGCGGACCGACGTCGGGCAGTCGTCGGGCTTGACCATGTCCGTGTTCACCAGCAGCACGCGTGCCCGGGCCGCAAAGCCGAACCAACACCCTTCCGGATCGCGGTCCGCCGCCGGGTAGTTCGCCGCCTCGGCTGGCTCGCACCTCTGGATCAGCCTCTCGTCCTTCAGGCGGATCGTGTTCACGGGCTCGTTGTTCCAGAACACGTCACAGCGGGGGCGCTGCGCCTCCGCGCGGATGCGGTTCACGAGCCCGATCGTCTTCGTCGACTCACTGTCGTACACCGTGCGGACCTGAATGCCGGTCTGCTTCGCAAACCGCTCCAGAATCGGCTCGGAAAACTGCCGGTCCAGCGCCGTGTAGACGATGACCTCGTCCGGCGGCTTGCGGTTGCACCCGCCCAAGAGACTGACCAGCATCACGACGCCCATGATCGCAGCTACGACTCGCATGTTCGCCTCCGCGCCAGCAACCATACCAGTCCGCCCCACGGCAGCAAGATGCAGCCGATCGAGAGCAGGGCCAGCACGGCCAAGTCCCGATACACGCCGAAGTGCATGAGCGTGAACGCCCGGATCGCGGTGGTTTCCCACCCCGGCGGCACGACCAGCATCGTCGCCCCGACCTCGCCGAAGCACAGGATGACGACCACCAGCCAGGCCAGGACCGCGTCGCGGCGCAGCGCGGGCCAGCGCACGTGCCGATGCACCCCCAGCCAGTCGCACCCGTCCACCCGCGCCGCCCATTCCAGCTCGCACGGCGTGCGCCTTACCGCCGGAATCAGCAGGAGCACACCGATCGGCAGAAAGCGCACGAAATAGCCGATGGCGACCACCACCGGTGAGTCGTACGCCGCACCGAGCAGCCCGGGTCGGTTGAGGAGCGCGGTGAGGCTGATGCCGACGGTCGGCGCTGGAATCGCCAGCAACAGGATGATCGCCGCGGCCACGAGCCAGCGCAGGCGCGTCCCGCGTGCCATCGCCCACGCCAAACCGCCCGCCGGAAGCACCACGAATGTCGCGCCGAGCGCGGCCAGCGCCGTTGTCGTCCAGAGCTCGTGGCGCAAGTTCGCGACGGCCGTACCCAGCCCGGCCAGCGGCCGCAGCCGCAGGACTAACGGGACCAGCAGCGTGCCCGCGCCGGCCGCGACCAGCGCGCCAGCCGCCACGCCGGCGGGGATTCGCCACCGCCGCAGCGCCAGCGTGGATGGCTTCGCGCCCGCTTCCCACGGCGAATCCTCGCCGAGCAGCCGGTAGCGTCGCTCCACCACCACCAGCAGCACCGCCAGCACGAGCATGACCGGCACGGAGGTGAGCAGGGGGCCGATGCGGCCGTGGTCCAACTGGTACTGCGTATAGCACTCCTCCGAAAACGTACGCACGATCAGAAGGTCCGCGATCGTGAAATCCGTCGCCACGAATAGTGTGACGATCATGACCACGGCGACGATGCCCCACGCCGCCTGCGGCAACGTGACCCGCAGCAGCACCTTCGCCCGGCCGGCATCCAGCAGTGCCAATTCCTCGAGCTCACGGCCAGCGGCCCGAAACGTAGCCCCCAACACCAGCGTGGCCAGCGGCGCGTACACCAGGCCGTATAGAAAGCCGCACAGCGCGGCGGACCCGAAGCCGAGCAGGGTGGGGGCGAGCGACAGGAAGAACACCGCACTGACATACACCGGCACGCACGCGCCGAGCAGCGCAGCGCCCACGAGCGCACGCCGCCCCGGCATGTCGGTCCGTGCCGCCAGCAACCCCAGGCAGATGCCCGCGACAACCGCCGTCAGCCCCGCGACGCCGCACACGACCCCCGTGTTTTCGAGCAGCGTCAGCCAGCGGCGGACATTCAAGACGCCGGTCAGGCTCGCGGAATGCCCGGCCCCGAAAAACGCGCCGCCGGCATCCAGAACGGCGTAGGCCGGCACCACCAACGCCGCCAGCAGTGCTGCCGTGTGAAAACCGACGGCGGCCCAGCGTAGCAGATCACCGGCTTTCGGTACTCGTTCGGCCATCGGCCCAAATGCCCCGCGCCAAGTCGCACACAGACCTGCGCGCTCCACTTTTGGTTCCCGACGCACTGTAGCACGGTCGCCCGGGCGCCGCGAGCGGCTGACTGGGGTGTGCCGATTCCTTTTGGACCGCGATAACAGCCCGTAGAAAAAGCAGCGTCAGCCCCCCGTGGCCGACGTAGCATACGAAAGACCTTCGCGCTACGGCGAGATTCCGGGGGCTTGTAGTACGAACGACGCAACCCGCCCCGGCCACCGGTTCCCCCGCCCGCTTCGCGTCTTCGCCCCAACGGGGCGCCGGGCTGTAGCCACGGGTGTAGCGCAGCTTGGCGATAGCCGGGCGGAGCGAAACCCGTGGGTACCGGCGTCCCTCTCCTCCTTTTCGCCCCGCGAGGGGCGACGGAACCGACCGCGGCACCACGCTCAGGTGCACGTGGTTCGGCATCAGGCCGTAGGCCCACACCGCGACGCCGCAGCGGGCGCACCACTCGGCCATCAACTCGCGGTAGGCCCGCTAGTCGTCGGCGTTGAAGAAGGTCTGCTGCCGGCGATTGCCCCGTCGCGTGACGTGATGCGGATATCCCGGAACGACCACGCGGGCCAGTCGCGCCATGCCCAGCAGACGAACGCCCGGCCGCCGACGCGTCAAGAAATCACCATGATGTCCCCGGATTGCCAAAGCCCATGTCGCGATCCTCCGCCGCAAGCTCGGTGGTAACCGGGTCATCCCGAGCCCGGATGACCGCGCCCGGCTGCTGGCGATCGGCCAGGAACTCAAACATGACGTCGCGGACGTGATCGGGATCGTCACGCCGCAGACGTATTATCGCTGGGTGGAGGAACTCCGTACAGGGCGGAAACCCAAGCGCGTCGGCCGGCCAAAGATCGCTCGGAACCTGCGCGAGCTCGTCGCGTCGTACGGCCCGTGAAGTGGTGCAATATGCAAGGCTGACACGTCGCGGGCGCTCAGTCCGCGCCACGGCGGGAGCCGTCTATCGGCTTGCTTCGCTGAGGTCAGGGCGTCCCTCCGGTGGGTTTGGCAGCGTCACGGCTTTTGAGCACCGGCCAATCGACGGCACCGGCGTCGGCCAGGCGTTTGGCTCTGCGGTCCTTGATGGCCTGGAGTCGCTCCTGCCGCTCGGCCTTGTAATCGAAGTGCTCGTCAATCGCCGCGACAAGCGGGTGGCCGTGAAACACCCATCCGTCTCGGTCGCTTAGCCCTCCAGTTTCCCAGATGTCGCCGGCGAGGGAACCTCCGATCGACTCGAACAAGAGGACGAGGACGAGGGAATAGCTCTCAAACACCTCGTCGTTTGACTCCTGTAGCTCAGCCGCGGTCTCGAACCCAGGGCTGGCTCCTTTCGCCGCCAGTTCCAAGCGTTCCTCTATCTGGCGGACAGAGGGGTGGACGTATTCGCCAGCACGGGAGTAGGCCGCCCGGAGTTTCTTGACGACCAACTCGGCTTCGGGAGCGGCGAGGATGTGGAACGCAAGGTTTTTGACGGGGGCGATGGAGGCCCCGGCCCGCTTCCGGAAGAAAATAAGGCGATCGTCGAGCGGGGACGTGGGCATGTTCTGGTCAACAAACAGTGCCTTGATCGCCAGTTCGATCATGTATCGCAGTTCGCGCCGGGCCGAGTTTCTCGCCCCTTCGTGGACAGCCATTCGGATCAGGACGGCCGATTGCATGATGTCGTCGATGCTGCGCATGAACAGCGACTTGTCGACCCAATCGCCCGCTCGCGTCGTGCCAAACCAGCACAATCGCAGTGTAGCGATGAAGTCGAACATGATCCGCTCAAGCCTGGCCAGCTGCGCCTTATAGTCGGGAGCTTCGACGATCGCCTTGTACTGCTCCTGTTTCGCTTCGGCGCTCTTTTGCAGCTCTGCGAAGAGTGATACGCATCCTGTTTATTTCTTGCGCTCGATCCAGCGGGTTCTGCAGAGCGACCGGATTCGCTCGGGGGTGAGGGCATTCCAGGCGGCGGAAGCTTCGGCCAGCAGGTTGTCGTAATCGG
>Ga0182017_10000345_pt1 | contig 35998 bp, 23 predicted proteins | sample 712E3DmetaG_FD_120492 | JGI IMG/M metagenome (GOLD analysis project Ga0182017, IMG submission 120492) | Permafrost microbial communities from Stordalen Mire, Sweden - 712E3D metaG | ecosystem: Environmental > Terrestrial > Soil > Wetlands > Permafrost | place: Sweden: Stordalen | collected... | reverse complement strand
TGACCGATTCGATAACTTCCGACGGGCTTACAGAGTTTATTGAGAAAGTACTTGGAGGAAAACATCATAGGTTTAAACGAGGCTATAAGAATGTGATCAATGAGGCCCTCCGGCTTAATGACGAAGGTGAACCTTGTTGGCTAGCCATTGAAACCAGCGGACATGCGGCTCTTAAAGAAAATTATTTTCTTGATGACGGGGCATATCTTATGACTAAGCTATTGATTAAGGCTGCTAAAATGCTCCATGATGAAGATAAAAGACTGTTTAATCTTACTGCCAGGCTTCGTGTACCTGCCGAAAGCAAAGAATTTCGGTTAAGAATTTTAAACGCTGACTTTAAATTATACGGAAACCAGATTATTAAAGATATTAGCAATTTTGTCAAAACTATTCCGGGTTGGCATATTGTGCCAAAAAATTTCGAAGGTATCCGTGTTTCATGTGACAAAAACTCCGGTGATGGTTGGTTCCTGCTTCGGTTATCGCTGCACGACCCTGTGATTCCTATTAATGTAGAATCGGATAAGCAGGGAGGGGTATTGGAAATTGTTCAAAAGCTGAACATGTTTTTAGGGAATTACATTGATATTGATAAGAGATCTATTGCTGATTATTTGGAAAAATAGCATTGCTTGACCTGGAACCGAGCTTGCGGGTTCGACGAAGTCAATCTATTTAAGATTCCCGCCTTCGCGGGAACGACAAGCTTTTCGACGTTCTTTTAGGTATATTTAAGGATATTCATAAAATATTAACCTTCATGCGAAAGATATATACTATTGGAGAAACAGTGCTCGACATTGTTTTTAAAAATCAGCAACCGGTTACGGCCAAGGCTGGTGGTTCTATGCTCAATACAGCCGTAAGCATTGGAAGACTGGGCTTGCCAATTCATTTTATTTCTGAATACGGTACTGATGTTGTGGGCCAGATGGTTGATAGTTTTCTTATCGCCAATGGAGTTGATACTCGCTATGTGTATCATTATTCCGAAGGGAAATCTGCACTTGCGCTTGCTTTTCTTGACGAAAAAAACAATGCCAATTACAGTTTTTATAAAGCATATCCACCCCAAAGGCTCGATATAACTTTACCTGAAGTGCAGCAGGACGACATCGTCATGTTTGGCTCATTTTACGGGATTACAATGGAGATCCGTGAGTTCCTGAAAAAGTTTTTAATTCAAGCCCGTAGTAAAAATGCCATCATTATTTATGATCCTAATTTTCGTAAATCGCATTTTTTTGAGCTTGATAAATTAAAGCCTGCGATACTCGAAAATATTTCGTTTGCAACTATAGTCCGCTGTTCAGATGAAGATTTGGAATTGATTTTTAATATTAAAGATATCGATTCTGCTTATGATTTAATTAAACCATTATGCCCAAACATTGTTTATACATCGAGTGCTAAGGGAGTTTTCGTACGAACTCCATTGGTTCGCGAAACATTTCCAGTCAAAAAAATTGAACCTGTAAGTACTATAGGTGCAGGCGACAACTTTAATGCCGGTATGGTTTACGGGTTGATGGAGCAAAACCTGAAATTATCCGATTTATCTTCCCTATCACATCAATACTGGCAAACACTTGTTGGATATGGAATTGATTTTGCCACAGAAGTATGTTTGTCTTATGATAATTATATTTCAGTAGAATTTGCTAAGACATTAAATAAATAAGCTGTAAGCCCGGCCTCAAGCCCTAAGCTCTTATTTCAAATTTACAGTCTACAGCTTATAGCTAGTAAATTTTGTATGTTAAACTTTTAAACTAAATGAATATGAGAATTTTAAAGGACTATTGTGTAGGATTGATGATAGATTTCCAGGAAAAGTTATTGCCACATATTCATGAGCATGAGGCTTTAATTCGGAACACTGAAATTCTTATTCAGGGATTGCAGGTTTTGGAGGTACCTATTATGGTTACCGAGCAATATACCAAAGGGTTGGGTTTTACTGTTGAAATGCTTAAGCGATTATTCCCATCGTTTCAATCCATTGAAAAAATTGCTTTTAGCTGTTGCGATGACGATCAGTTTGTTTTGAAGTTAAAAGCGCTGTCTAAAAAATACATCATTATTGCTGGTGTTGAAACTCATGTTTGTGTACTTCAAACATCGATGGATTTATTAGAGAAAGGATTTACCCCGGTGGTAGTCGAAGATTGTGTTTCTTCGCGTAAGCTTAAAGATAAGCAGGTTGCTCTTGCGAGAATCGATAAATCGGGTGGTATAATTACAACTTATGAATCTATTCTTTTCGAATTAACCCGTTTTGCCGGAAATGAAACGTTTAAAGCTATTTCGAAGCTTGTGAAATAGTGAGTAAGACTTTAATTATCATTACTTTGGTACTATAATTGTTAATGATCAGGATTGTAATTGCGTTCGCCAAAAATTTTACTTCCTACCCTTACCATAGTACTGCCTTCTTCTACTGCTATAAGGAAGTCAGATGACATACCCATTGAGATTTCTTTAAATTCCGGATTATCTGCAAATTTCGATTCTTTAAGTTTTTTAAATAACATGGCCAGGTGCTGAAATTCATGTCGTATTTGATCGTTATTATCCGTAAAAGTCGCCATGCCCATTAATCCAACAATACGAACATTATTAGATTCAGTAAAATAAGGCGATTCAATAAGTTCATAAATTTCTTGGTCGCTAAGACCAAATTTCGTTTCTTCTTTGGCAATATATACTTCTAATAAACAACTAATGATGCGATTGTGTTTTTTAGCTTGTTTATCAATTTCTTTGAGAAGAAGCATAGAATCAACTGAATGAATCATGTGAACAAAAGGTGCAATGTATTTTACCTTATTCGTCTGCAAATGCCCTACTAAATGCCATTCTATATCTTTGGGAAGTTGCTCATACTTGGAGACCAGTTCCTGAACTTTGTTTTCACCAAAAATTCGTTGCCCTGCCTGGTATGCCCGTAAAATTTCTTCAACAGTTTTAGTTTTAGAAATAGCCACAAGCTTCACGTCTTTGGGAAGTTCAGCAAGAACTAACCGAATGTTCGATGCAATATCCATGTTTATTTTCTATATCCTATAAACAAAAATATAAAAAATAACTTACTGTTTAGGTTAAGTTAATAGATCAACAAGTTATATAAAAATACTCATTTGAATGCTATACCATTTTATAACTTGCAATATTCAGTAAAAGGAGATAATCATTAAGTAGATAACAGCACTATCTTAATCAAAAAACTTGTACGTTCAACACTATTTTATATCTTTGGGGTAAGTCAATTAAATACTTAGTTACGGATTTTTAAAATTGCTATGATCATAAATTAATAAAAATAAAGAAAATGAACGATAAGACCAAAACTTCTGAAAAGAAAAGGAAAACATCGGGATACTTGATTTTAATTGGAGTAATTGTTGTATTGGCGGTTATTGCATTTTTAGGTATAAAGAAGTACCATTTATTGGATCGGCATACCAAAAATGATTCTTTAAAAGTCAGCGTGCAAAATGCAGATTCTTTACAAATGGTAAGAAAAGAAGGGATTAAAAAATTTGTTATAGAATTTTTAACGACCCTAAAGAGTGATGAGTCTTTAAATAAGTATTATGCAGATGAGGTGCAGACGTGTTATTTAAAGAATAATTTGACATTGAACGATGTTATAAGAGAAAAAAAGTATTACAAAAAAACCCATCCTCGGGCAAAGGTTATACTTAATCCCTCCTCCATCAGTATAAATTTTATAGATGCAGAAACAGCAGAAGTATTTGCAAATGCGACGTATTATGCCGATAGTTTAACAATTAATTCGAAGGAGATTGTTTATCATCTTAAAATTAATAAAGATAGTAAAGTGTTTTATATCAATAATCCTGAACCTGGTAAATAATAAATATCCAGCTAAATATGCGTAAGTTAGCCCTTTAGTAATAAAATCAATTAGTTGCACAGTCTTATTAGCACGTAGCGTCCGCCAAATGGCATTTATAGCTTGTTATGCCTTGTTTTTATTAACTTATATCCAATTATAAATGAAATTTTGCGATAATCCGATGACATATTTATATTATTATTAAATATTCCTTGATTCGTATAATATCGTATTTCAGCACTTATTCTTTTATAATCTACCCCAACCCCAAATGCTAAATTAGGTTTATTCTTTAATGGATTATCTACTATTAATGCATTATCCAACTTAAACTTTGAATCAAAATTTAAACACTCAATTGAATTAATAAAACCATTAAGAAATATCTTAGTTTTTCCACCCAAAAAGAAATAGTGTCTAATCCCTATTGAAAGTTCTATTGATTGATTATTTATGCTTGTAACACCTCCACCACTAAGTAGTGCTTGGCCATTGAAATATTGATATGTTGGCTCACAAGTGATTCCCCATTTATTTTTGTTAAAAGGCAAAATATATTCAGCTTCCAACCCAAGTCTGAAGTTTATTTCATTACCAAAATCTGCATTATAGCTATTGACTGTGCCATTTGATATTGATAATGATGAATAATTTATTCCTGGAGTAACTCTAAGATTAAATATTTCTCTATCTTTTTTACTATCATAAACTACAAAAGAATTCCCTGTACATTCATTGTATTGTTTAAAATATCTTTCAAGTTCCTTTTGATAATATTTAATATTTTTAATAGAATTAATTGTTGTACGCTCACATCTAATATCATTCAAGAGTTGTTGACGAAAGCTAAAATTAGTAGCAATTTGCTCGTATTCAACTAAATATTCCTTATAAACTAATTGTTGAATAATAGAGTCTGTAACTGAATAAAAAAATCTGGGAAAATCTCTTTCCCCGTAATAGTAAAGTGAGGCTTTACCTTGCACAAGTACTTTTAAAAACAATTGCTCCTGATGCCAGATTGGATCTCTTAATCTTGAAAGTTCAGAAAAAGATGTGGGAGAACGGTCAATTTTAGTATCGACCCTGATAAATTTTGAAACACCAATAATACCAAACTCTTTCACCGTTGATAAATTCCCCTTTTTTATGTCATCATTATCGCTTAGTTTATATTCAAATTCTCTTGGGTTATTTTCCCAATCTATGTTTTTTATAAAACATTCGATTTTACGATTTTCATTGTCTATCAGATAACCTCTCTCGAAATTAATTTGTCCATAAGAAGCTGTAGAAGTTAAAAATAGAATTAAAAATATTATTTTATTTTTCATAAATTTTAAATAGGTTGTTTCACACTTATTTATTTGTTATGGTCAATCTCCTTTTTCGAAACATGGGTGCATATCCCGGTCGTTTTACTTGAATTGTGGCCAGGTAATTCCCGGATATACCTCAAGTCAGTTCCCTTTTCCACTCTGATTGGCACCGTCCTCATTCCTACCGGCAATGTTGCCTCTCAGAGTGGCAATGTTCTCATTAATAGTTGCAATGTTGTTAAATTATAACAATAAATATATTACAAATTTCTCAATTCCAAACTATTCTTGCACATAAGCAGAAAAGCATGTGCAAAGCACGTTTTAAGCGTGTTGTTTCAGCATTAGTGCATATCAATCTTATAAGTAACAAAGAACGGCCCCAATGATTGGAGCCGTTCTTATATGTGATTTAATTATGTTAATGAACTATACAAGCCCTTGAGCCATCATCGCATCGGCTACTTTAATAAAACCGCCAATATTTGCTCCATTTACATAGTTAATATAATCTTTATTTACCCTGCCGTATTTTACACAAGTTTCATGAATGTCAATCATAATCTGATGTAATTTGCTATCCACTTCTTCGCGCGACCAGTTTAACCGCATTGAATTTTGAGACATTTCTAAGCCGGATGTTGCAACACCACCAGCATTAGCAGCTTTGCCAGGTCCGTAAAGTATTTTAGAATTCAAATATACTTCAATAGCTTCGGGGGTAGAAGGCATGTTTGCTCCTTCAGATACTCCAATGCATCCATTCTTCACAAGCGTTTTAGCATCTGCTTCGTTAACTTCATTCTGTGTAGCACAAGGCAAGGCTATATCGCATTTTACACCCCATGGGGTCTTACCAGCGTGGTATTCTGCTTTTTTGTATTTATCAGCATATTCTTTGATACGGCCTCTCTTAACATTTTTCAATTCCAACACAAAGTTGAGTTTTTCTTCATTCATTCCATCAGGATCGTAAATGAAACCATCGGAATCGGACAGGGTAACAGCCTTACCGCCTAATTGTATTACTTTTTCAACGGCATATTGTGCAACGTTTCCTGAACCGGAAATAACAAACGTTTTATTTTTACAATCCATCCCTTTTGTTTTCAACATTTGTTCGGCAAAATAGACACATCCGTAACCAGTAGCTTCAGGACGAATTAAACTGCCGCCCCAAGCAAGACCTTTTCCGGTTAATACACCGGTAAATTCATTTTTTAGCCTTTTATACTGACCGAATAGGAAGCCTATTTCACGTCCGCCAACTCCAATGTCTCCTGCAGGTACGTCGGTATCGGCGCCGATATGTCGGAATAATTCGGTCATAAAGCTTTGACAAAAACGCATTACTTCATTATCTGACTTTCCTTTAGGATCGAAGTCAGAGCCACCCTTACCGCCACCCATTGGTAATGTGGTAAGACTGTTTTTAAATACTTGCTCAAAAGCCAGAAATTTTAATACCCCTAAATTAACTGTTGGATGAAAACGCAATCCACCTTTGTAAGGGCCAATAGCGCTGCTCATTTCAATACGATAGCCCCTGTTGATCTGAATATTCCCTTTGTCATCTAACCAAGGAACCCTGAACAGGATCACTCTTTCAGGTTCAGCAATCCGTTCAAGTATTTTAGCGTGCTTATACTTAGGGTTTTCTTCAATAAAGGGCATTAGGGATTCAGCCACTTCTTTTACAGCTTGGTGAAATTCAGCTTCACCAGGGTTCTTGGCTATAATTTTAGTCATGAACTCATTTAACGATACATCATAGTTTGCCATACTTTTTATTTTTTAGTTATTATTTAAATTTTCGTAAAAGGGTCGACTTTTTATTTAAGTCGTGTTAAAAGTAGAAAACTTTGTATAGCGATAATGGTTCGGAGAGTCAAATTACGTGTTTCACTGATAAGATTCAGTATGCTTCGGATGATTAAGAAAAACGTCTTTTAGATTTCAATGATATTGTTTTTTATCGCAAATTTTACCAAATCAACGGTCGTGTTTAGGTTGAGTTTTTGCATGATATGATTTTTATGCGATTCAACCGTTCTGGAACTTATAAAGAGTTTATCGGCTATTTCTTTGTTTGAGTGGCTATTGCCCCAGAGTTTTAGGATTTCGATTTCTCGGGAACTTAAATTTTGTATCTCAGGCCCCAAATTGGTTTCATGCGACTTTATTTTGCCAATGTATGTATTTAGGAGCGAATATTTAATAGAGTTGCTGTAGTAATCGTGGCCATTTCGAAGTGTATAAATAGCTTCAACCAATTCATTTTTATCGGCATCTTTGGATAAAAAACCTTTGGCGCCGGCTTTAATCGTTTTTAATATTGCTTCTTCGGTATTTTGGACAGACAGGATAAGAACTTTTAGTTTTGGATAGTTTCTGTTTAATTGAAAAATCAAATTCAGAATAGTAGTGTTAAATACGTGTATATTAATAATCAATACATGAACTACGGATGATTTTAACATCTCGGTTAAATGATTAGGTTCACTGCTGGTCAATACAACTTCCATATCATCAATAGAATTTAGCAGTGAACAGAGACCTTCCTTCACTATTTTATGTTCGTCGAATATACCTATTGCAATTTTGTTCATGGAAATTAAATAATTCAAGTAATAATAAGTTGCAAGTTGCCTGTAACCTGTAACCTGTAACCAGGATTAATATATAATGGCTGATGTTCTTTGTCTTCCGTTCATAAGGATTTTTAAGGGCTTTTGAAATTGGATATGTTTAAAATAATTGGTCTGTTGTATTATTTTTTGTTCATTCAGTATGTCCCATTTGATAAAATCAGTGTTTGAAGTATCTAAAACAGCAAAATATCCAATATTCATCGAAGTTACATTATGAAAGAAATGTGAACCTAGCGAAGAATCCAGGGGATAATTAGCTAAACTTATTTCAACTATAACTTTGGCATTTGAAATTTGTGACCATGCAACCGGCACGCCTAGGTGCTGATCACGTGTTCCCCATCTGCCTGGGCCAATTAATATATATTTCCTATCTTGTTTGAGCATTTTGCCGTTTAATAATTCTATTTCCTTGAGCATTTCGAAGGTTTTCAATTTATCGAATTTAGCGGGATCAATAAAAATTACATCGTTGATATTATTTATTTCGCCATTTCCCAAGCTCGATTTGGTAAATAAGATTGTTTTTGATTTATCGATTTTTTCTAAATTAATATCATCGCTCAATTGATTACCAACTAAAGGTTTTATCTGCAAAAGGTAGAATGAGGGGAGATTATTAATTGTCTTGGTTAAGTCAACTGCATATTCGATTTCTACCGGAGAACCTAATGCCTCTTTAATGGTGTTCAGCATAACATCGATTGTCTTGGCAAGCGGGATGTAATTATATTTTAATATATCGGCAAAATTAATAATTCTGGGGCCATAAGTATTTAAACCGGGTTCAATTCTATCATTGTCAGGATTATAAACTGATACACAATGTTTTATTGTTCCGTGTTTTTCAGCTGTATTTATATCAAGTAATGCAAGTGGGGCTAATTCTCCATCCTTTACATAATCAATGTTTTTTCTTGACAAATCAACAGCAAGGAAATTTACTTGCGTGCTGTTTAATAAATCTTTGTCTGAACAGATTTCAATTTCTGGATATGTTGGAGAGAACCGGTACGATTTACTTCCACCAACGACATAATACCCAAGGCCTATTGCAGCTATGGCAAATCCTTCTTCGGGCTTCATATGGGCTATAGGATAGTAGTTATACGATTGGGCTGTTCCGCTTATATGTGGATAATAGTAATTATCGTATTGGTTACCGACCAGTTCCTGCAATACAACGCCCATTCGTTCATCTTCCAGTTTTTGATTTATGGCCTTAAAATAGATTCTTACACTATCAGAATATATGGAAGCATAAACCAACTTAATTGCATTTGTTAATTGTTTGATGGTTGTCTTTTTATTTTTTTGGTTATTGGGAACAATATAGGTATCAAAAATACCTGCAAATGGCTGTGTAATGGAATCCTCCGAAAGACTTGATGACCGAACCGCAATAGGTTTATTAACTTGTTCTACAAATACTTCTAATTTCTTAATTAATGCAGGAGATAGGTGTGCATCGATAAAATGTTGTTTAATTTCTTCATAAGTAATATTTGTGTTAAAGATTTTATCGAAAAGCTGGTTTTTTTCCATGAAATGTTCAAATTCATCCGTGCCTATAATTGCAGTGATGGGGGTGCGAATGTTTATTTCTTTGGTTAAGCTTGAAAAATCCATATTATAAATGAGGGTATTGATAAATGCCAATCCTCTGCCTTTTCCCCCTAAAGAGCCACTAGAAAATCTAACAATATTTTTCTCATCAAATATCGAGGTCTCATCAAAATTTAATATTTTACCTCTTTTCTTTTCATCTTTATATTCTTTTATGGCTTCAATAAAATGATGCCTGAATTCTTCTAAATTCTCAAAATCAGTTACTTGTATGGGATTTAATGTTTTGGCCAGTTGTATTTCTCCTCTTGACATAAGCCATAAGGAAAACTGGTTGTCAATAGCATGAAAATAAAGAGATTCGGCAGGAATATGGTGAAGTAAATTTTCAAATTCCCGCAGAGATTTGGCAACTGCAATCGGATTACCTTCCTTATCCCTGAATATGAAATCGCCAAAACCGAGGTAATAAGTTAAAAATTTCTTTAAATCACTTAACAGGCTTTCGGAGTTTTTATTGATGAAATGAACATCTAATTTTTTAGCTATATGCTCGTTGTGTGTTTCTGAAGATTGTAAAATAATAGGAAGGTTGATGAGTTGTTTTTGCACATATTTAATAAACTTAACACCCGCAGTCTTATCTAATTTGCCTTCTCTTTCAAACTCCACATCAGAAATAACACAAAGCAAAAAATCTTTGTATTTATGAAAAATATAGACAGCATCTTCATAATTTCTTGCTAATAGGATTCGAGGCCTCGACCTCATTTTACAAATTTTATTCAATTCGTTTTTTTCGACTTCAGGCAATAATTGCAGTACCTGTCCGAAAACAATGGAATAAAGTATTTGCAGATATTTAGAATAATACTGGGCAGAATCTTCAATCAATAGAATTACCCTAACAAATCCAATTTTAGTGTCATTTTCAACGTTTGCATTATCTTCAATGGATTTTACAATGGCAAAAAATATTTGCGAATTTCCGTTCCAAACAAATAACTTATCAATGGATGGGACTGAAGGCATTAGCTCTTCAAAGTGTTTAATATTACTTTTTTGATTTAAAAGAAGATAAACGGGTAAATTTGGTTCCTTTTGTTTTAGTTTTTTACTAAGCTCTATAGGTGCATCCGAATCAATACCAACCATGAGTAAGACTAAGTCAAAACGAGTTGTTCCCAGCAATTCAATGGCTTCGGAAGCCGATGAAACGCCCGTAATCCTGGGTAATGAAAACAAACTATATTGATAGATTTCACCCATAAATTGTTCGAAGAAACTGTCTTCATTTTCAAGTATAAAAGCATCATATAGGGTGGCTACAAAAAGTATGTTTTTTACCTTGTACTTCATCATATCAAGGTAGATATACTTATCAAGAAACTGCCGGTTAAAAAATAATTGAAGGGGCGTTTTACTTTTCATTAACGATTGCCTGTATTCCTCAGATTTATGGCTGTCCGTAGTTTTAACCATGCTTTTATTATATATTTCCCTTCCTTTATAATTGTTTAAATATCCACTGATTAATTTTCCTAAATTAATGATTAATTGCCTTTCTTCTTTCATGAAAGGCCCCTCGTAAATATTCGGAAATTCCTTTAGGTAATATATTTCAATAGCGCCTTTCTTATTGTCGATGGTTACAAAATTTTCCTTTTGAACCCAAATAGTTTCTTTAAAATTTCTACTTGAATAAATATTCCCTTCGTAACTTATTTTTGCTTCGGTAAATTGTGGGTACTGCCATGCATCAGGTAAAATGGAACAAATTTTTTGCAGGGTTTCGTCCATTGATTGTCCTTTGGCAATTATTGCCGATGTTTGGTTGATTGCATTCAGTTCTTTCAGTCTTTCTTTATTTTCGTATAGCAATTTGGTAAAAACATTTCTCGTAGCAGATCCTGCAATAAGATTGGAAAGGTTAATCAGCAAATTGCGTTCTTCTTTTAAAAACGGGCCTTCATCTGCTTCGGGAAATTCTTTAAGATAAAAAATTTCAATCAAACCTTTCTTATTGCCTGGGTCTTCAAAGGTCTGTTGTTGAAACCATGGTGTTTCTTTAAAATTGCTACTGACAAATGTTTTATCTTCATAAGTTATTCTGGCAACTGCAAATTCAGGGTATTGCCAGGCATCGGGCAATATGGAACAAATTGCCTGTAAGGCATCCTCAATTCTTTCGTACTGTTTAAGAATTGCTGAGGTTTGGTTAATTCCTCGTAATTCTTTTAGGCGCTCCGTGTTACTATAAAGTAATTGCTGTAATGCCTTGTTGGAAGCAGTGCCTGATATTAAGGCTGACAGATTATCAATGAGCTTTCGTTCTTCTTTTAAAAAAGGGCCTTCGTCAGCCAATGGAAATTCTTTAAGGTAACATATTTCAATCAACCCATTTTTTTTATCCGGTGTGATAAAGCATTGACTTTGTAACCAGGGTGTATCCTTAAAGTTTTTACTGGTAAATACTTTATTTTCAAATGTAATTCTTGCAGCAGCATACTCAGGAAATTGCCATGCCTCAGGAAGAAATGAACAAATTTCTTGTAACGATCCTTCTAATGTTGTTCCTTTTTGAAGTATTTCAGTAGTAAAGTTTATACCCTTAAGCTCTTTTATTCTTTCAGTATGTTCGTATAATAACCTTTCCAAATGATTTTTTGAGATAGCCCCCATGATGATCATTGCAATGCTTTTCAGAAAATCAGCATCTTTTAGCAAATTATCCTTATCAACTAGCTCTATATATTGCTTTGAGTAACAAATTTCAATAACTCCTTCCTTGTTTCCAGGTATTTCAAAAGACGTCCTTTCTAACCATGAGGTCCTTTGAAAATCAGTATTTTTAAACTGCTTATTATCAAATACAATTTGCACCGAAACATCGTCATCGTGAGGATAAGCCTTCGAAATAGTATCACAAATCTTTTGTAACGAATCATCTAATAGGCTTGAATCATTCAGTAAACTTACAATTTGATTCAGCACTGAAAGTTTATCGTTTTGTTCTTTACCTGTTAATATATGATCATCCAACATTGAATTGTTTAATTTTTTGTTCAGATTATCAACTTTAGTCTTCAAAATAACCTGAAAATTTAATCAATGTTATAAATTTATAACGAAACCGTCATAAATTATGCATGAAAACTTCATAAATCTTCTATTTTCTTGCTGAGTTAAGAGATTTTACTGTTTGGTGTATGTGTTAAGAGGCTATAAAAACACTATACTGAACAGAATAGTTTAGTTTTTATACTTCAATAGTGACATAAACATGCATTCTGGAAGTAACGTCAGTAGAGACCCAATGCAAAAAACATGTTAGGCCTATATCTTGAAATAGGTTAAGAAAAGCTACCTAGATATTATTAAGAGTTTTAGCTACTTTTTGACCTTCGGGCGAAACGTTTTTTTGCAGGAATTCATGAATACCTGCAGCAGCTTTGCGACCATCACCCATAGCGAGTATAACTGTAGCGCCACCCCTTACAATATCGCCTCCGGCAAAAATTTCGTCTATATTAGATTGCATTGTATCAGGGTTTACTTCAACGGTACCCCAACAGGATACTTTTAAGTCGGGCGTACTTTGCGCTATGAGTGGATTAGGCGAAACACCTATACTAACAATAGCCAAATCTATTTCTATCTCGTATTCGGAACCTTCAACAGGCACTGGTTTCCGCCTTCCGGAACTATCCGGTTCCCCTAAAGTTATTTTTTGAACCACAACTTTGTTGACACGGCCTTTGGTGTCAGCAAAATATTCAACGGGATTGGTCAGGTTCAGAAATTCTATTCCTTCTTCTAAGGCATGTTGTATTTCTTCTTTCCTGGCTGGCATTTCATCGAATGAACGACGGTAAATAATCATTGCCCTTTCAGCACCAAGACGCTTGGCTGTTCTTACTGAGTCCATTGCTGTATTGCCCCCTCCAACAACAGCAACTTTTTTGCCAAGCAATACAGGTGTGTCATAGTCAGGTTTATAGGCACCCATTAGGTTTACCCTTGTCAGATATTCATTTGAAGACATAACGCCTATATAATTTTCACCTGGGATATTCATAAATCTTGGAAGCCCTGCCCCACTTCCAACAAAAAAGGCTTTATATCCTTCAGCTTTCAAATCATCGAACGAAGCCGTTTTGCCTACTATAAAATTTTTTACAAATTCAACTCCCATCTCTTTAAGAATGGAAATTTCATGGTTAATAATGTTATTAGGAAGGCGGAATTCAGGAATTCCATATTTTAAAACACCTCCAAATTCGTGTAAAGCTTCAAAAACAGTAACCTGATAACCAAGTTTAGCTAAGTCTCCTGCAACAGATAGACCGGCAGGGCCAGAGCCTACAATGCCTACTTTAATATTGTTTTTTTGCTTTACATGGGGGATATGAATATTCCCGCTTTTTAATTCGAAATCAGCAGCAAACCTTTCAAGGTGTCCGATTGCTACAGCAGGTTTTTTTAATTTTATAGTGTAGAAGCATTGTTCTTCACACTGTACTTCCTGGGGGCATACCCTTCCACATATAGCTGGAAATGAATTGGCTTCCTTTAACGTTTTAACGGCATTACAAAAGTCTTGGGCTTCTATATATTTAATAAATTTGGGGATGTTGATACCTACAGGACATCCCTGAATACATGTAGGACTAACACAATCAAGACATCGCTTGGCTTCAATAATTGCTTGTACGTCCGTAAGCCCCTTATTTACTTCTATATGACTTTTGTTTCGCACATTTGGCTCTGCTTCAGGCATTTTAGCCCGCTCAATGGACGTACGATCTTTAGCTTTTAGCTGTCCTCTTAAGTTAACACGCCATTCCTCTTCCCTTTGTTCTTTAAAATAATCTGATGTTGATTCTGTCATTTTAATTTTGTTTGAAATCGCCTTGTTTTTCCAAATAATTTTTACTGGCCACACTTTCTGAATCTTTGTATGCGTCTAACCGCATAAGCAGTTCATCATAGTCAATTTCATGAGCGTTAAACTCAGGGCCGTCTACACACACAAACTTTGTTTCGCCGCCAACTGAAACCCTGCAAGCGCCACACATGCCTGTACCATCTACCATAATTGAGTTTAAACTTGCTAAGGTTGGAATTGAATATTTTTTTGTAAGCAAACTTGTAAACTTCATCATAACGGCAGGGCCAATAGTTACACAAAGGTTAATTGTTTCGCGATTGATAATTTCTTCCATGCCTTGTGTTACTAATCCCTTTTTTCCATAGCTTCCGTCATCAGTCATAATGATTACTTCATCCGAATGTGCCCTGATCTCATTTTCGAGAATAACAAGTTCTTTTGAACGCGCTGCTAAAACGGTAATTATTCTGTTTCCTTTTAGTTTCATAGCTTCAACAATTGGAAGCAACGGGGCAATTCCTACCCCTCCGCCGGCACATAACACAGTGCCTACTTTTACAATGTTGGTGGGATGGCCTAATGGACCAACGATATCAGTTATTTCATCACCAATTTTTAACTTAGCTAATTTATAACTAGTTACGCCTATAGTTTGAATAATAAGTGTTATTGTTCCTTTGATTGCATCAGCAGTGGAAATGGTAAGCGGAATGCGTTCCCCTTGTTCACCAACTTTAACAATTACAAAATGTCCGGCTTTACGTTTTTGAGCGATACGGGGGGCATCAATTACCAACTTTACAACCTTATCGGACAGGTACTGTTTTTCAATAATTTTATTCATTTAATAGTATTAAAATCGAGGGCATAAAATTAGCATTTTTTAGAATCGGTTAAATGCTCATAAAAAATTATAATTTTTTTTCAGTGATTTACTTACATGAAATAAGTACACTAATCACTCTCGGCTTTTAAAAAATGCGGAAATTAATAGCTTTATTGTCTTTTAAAAACAAATTTCACTAAATTCGGTTCTGCAATTCACTAATATTTTTTTAATGAACACATTTATGAAAGTCAAGGCGCTTATGTGCTTTTTTTGCTTGTGCTTTGTTATTCAGGCATCGGCTCAAAAATTTACTGGTTTTTCTTCCGAAGTAGCCAAATATCCTGAAGAAATTGCCAACCTTTTGGGGACAAACCTATCTGATAATGATAAAAAGGTAGTTACCGACTTTACAAATGCCTGGACGACAAATCTATTCGATGATAATGAAAAAAAAGAAATAGTCAGACTTTCGAACCTTATATTCGGACGCAAAGGAAGAGGACTTCAATTTAAATCGATGATAGCCTTGCTTCTTTCTTTTAAGAATACTACAAACAGTGCTGAGAACTATAAAACCTGGTTGACATTTATGAGTGCATTTACTGTCAATAAAAAAACAACATTGTCTGGTCTTTCAAATTTCATGGAGTCCCTTAATGATCTGCAAAAAGGGAGTTTTCTTTATAATACCAACTCTGCACAATGGAAATACCTGGGTAGCAATTATAAGTTTTATGCGGAAAACGATTCATTCTATGTTCATTTTCCCCAGGGGACGATTAAATGTTATTCGAAACGCGATAGTATTGAAATTCAGGAAACATCAGGGGTATATTATCCAATTGGACAAAAATGGGTCGGAAAAGGAGGTTTAGTAACTTGGGAACGAGCAGGGTATAATTTTTCGGAGGTAAATGCGCGGTTAAACTATTATCAAATCGATCTCACTCGTTCAGAGTACCATGCTGATTCGGTCGTTTTTACCAACATAAAGTACTTTAATAAACCTGTTTTGGGAACCTTGATTGATAAAGTGATGCAGATACAGTCGCCCGAATCCGCTTCATATCCCGAGTTCAATTCCTATAGTAAGCGATTTTTTTTTAGAAATCTATACGAAAATATCGATTACGATGGTGGTTTTTCGATGCGAGGTGCTAAGATTGTAGGATATGGGAGTGAGTCTGAACTGGCTAAAATAATTGTGAAGAAAGCTGACACTGCATTAATGGAAGTTCGTTCCAAATATTTTGTCTTTCGTCCTGAAAGGATTAATGGGATCAATACTATTGTAAGAATAAAAATAGATCAGGATTCTATCTATCATTCCGATCTTTCCTTTATCTACTATGTAAAGGAAAAGGAAGTGGACCTTTTACGGGCCGATGAATATTCCTCAAAAAGTCCATACTATAACTCGTACCATAAGCTCGACATGAATTTTGAGCAATTGACCTGGCGTATTGACCAGCCAAAGAGTAAGCTCACAATGTCCAGGGCTTCGACTATTGGTAAGGCGGATTTTCAATCGCAAAATTTTTATAATCAGGCTCAATTCGAATCACTTCAGGGAATGGACGCAGTTCATCCGTTAGTTGCACTCCGTAAATTTTCGAATATGATTAAAACATCAAAATTTCCGGCAATGGATTTTGCTGATTATATTGGACGTCCTATCAGTCAGGTGCGACAGGTACTTATGACTATGGCTCAAAAAGGTTTTATTTATTATAACAGCCAAACAGATGAGGTATTAATTAAAGATCGTCTTCAAAATTATTTGAAATTCAATAGTGGGAAAAGCGATTTTGATGTGATTGATTTTGTATCCTCTACAAAGGCTCCTACTGATAACGCCACGCTCGATATGCAGAACTTCGATCTAACCATTAACGGTATCCCAACAATTTTTCTCAGCGATTCTCAGAATGTAGCGATATATCCAGCTCGCGAACAAATTATTATGAAACAAAATCGAAGTTTTAAATTCGATGGCGTAGTCGAGGCCGGCCTTTTTACCTTTTATGGAAATAATTTCTTTTTCGATTATAACAAATTTAAAATTAACCTGCAGAACGTTGATTCGGTATCTATTAAAGTAATGACAGGCGAATTGGATAATTTTGGCCGTCCCCTTACACGTAAAGTTAAAAGTATAATACGGCTTATTACGGGCGAATTACGAATTGATAGGCCGGATAATAAGTCAGGGCATTATAATTATCCTGAGTACCCCTGGTTTATAAGTCGTGAGAATTCTTATGTTTATTACCAGTCTAGTGAAATTGCACATGGAGTATATACGAAAGACAAGTTTTTCTATCAGATTGATACTTTTAGCATAGATAGTTTGGATAATTTCCGTAAGGAAGGTCTGATTTTTCATGGTAAGTTCGAATCAGCAGGCATTTTACCGACAATAGAACAACCACTTGTTTTACAGCCCGATTATTCACTTGGTTTTAAATACAACCCTGGTACTGGCGGTACTCCTATATATGGAAGTAAAGCACAATTGTATGCAGAAGTTCAATTAGATAATAACGGGTTGCGTGGTAAGGGTAAGATTAATTATCTTACTTCTACTACTGTTGCAAAAGAATTTAAATTCTATCCTGATTCGATGAATACACATTCGGAGCAGTTTTCAATGGCTCAACAAACGAATGGTACTGAATTTCCATTGGTAAATTCGACTGGGAATTATATTCATTGGCTCACTACCGATGACAAAATGTATATAAACAAAGGCAAGGAGCCATTTAACATGTTTAACGATCAAACTTCACTGACCGGAAACCTTCTGCTAGAGCCAAAAGGACTAAGTGGCCACGGGAAAATGGATTTGACCACTGCCGATCTGTCTTCTGAGCAATTTAGCTATAAAGCGCAAATTATCGATGCCGATTCAGCTCAATTCAACCTTAAATCGCTTAATACAAAAGGATATACAGTATTGACTGATAATGTCAAAGCACATGTTGATTTTGCAGCTCGAAAGGGCGACTTTGCTGCCAATGAAGATTATACCCTTGTTAAATTTCCCGAAAATAAATACATCAGCTATCTCGATTATTTCAAGTGGAATATGGATGCAAAAACTTTAGAAATGGGGGCACGAAAAACAAAAGCTGATATCCAAAAGAAAAATGGTAAGTCGCATTTTGACGATCGGTTTCATTTCGAACAGGAATCTGAAGGCCCTCGTTATATTTCGGTAGAAAAGAAGCAGGATTCGCTTAATTTTGTGGCTCCGTTGGCTAAGTACGATTATCAACATAACCTGCTTAATGCATCGGAAGTGAAGGTCATTAAAGTTGCTGATGCCCTTATTTATCCTTCGGACGGTAAGGTCACAATTGCTGAAACAGCTCAAATGCAGCCTCTTTATAATACAAAAATTATTGCCAATTGTCAGGATAGTTTTCACACGATTTATGCTGCTGATGTCAAAATTCAAAGTCGTATGCGTTTTACCGGCCGCGGTAAGTACGATTATGTAGATGAAACCGAGAAAGTTCAGGTAGTTGATATCACTGAAATAAAGGTAGATACAGCCTATCACACCATTGCTACAGGGAATATTGCAGTAGCCGATAACTTTTTGCTTAACCCATTTTTCGGATTTCAGGGGAAACTTGTTCTGAACTCATCCAAACCGACACTTTTCTTCGATGGTGGTGTTAGCCTTAAAACCGACTGCGAACAAATGAATGCCTCTTGGTTGAAATTCGCATCAGAACTCGATCCAAAGAATATTTACATCCCTGTTGGCGAAAACCCGATAGGTATCACATACAATAAGCTTTATGTCGGCTTTTTCCTTGCCACAGACTCAATTCATATTTATCCTGCTTTCATCACCGGACGCAGGAATTATAACGACCCATTGATAGTATCTTCCAGCGGATTTCTTCATTATGATAAGAATGCAATGGTATATGAAATTGCATCAAAAGATAAATTGTTAAACCACGATACCACAGGTAATTATATTAGTTTTCATAAATCCAATTGCATTGCTTATGGTGAGGGCAAGCTTAACCTTGGAGTCGAACTCGGACAAATAAAACTATCAACTTATGGAAACATAACTGTTAACCTGATCAATAGGGATGTAATGCTCGATGTGTTATTGGGTATCGATTTTATGTTCGATCAAAATGCTTTGAAACTGATGGCTAATAAAATCGACAGTTTTCCAAGTCTTGAGGGTGTTGATATTAATCGCAAAAACTTTGTAAAATCACTTAACGAAATAATGGATTGGAAACGAGCTATCAAATATCGCGAGGATATGACGCTGTTTGGTAGTCCTAAAGAATTCCCTGCCGAAGTCGAACATACCTTAAATCTCACAAACCTGAGTTTGAAATGGAATAATGCAACGAAAGCTTATGAATCGTTTGGTAAAATTGGTATTGGTAATGTGATGAACCTCCAGGTTAACCGGATGGTTGATGGGTTTATTGCAATCAGCAGGAGGCGCAGCGGTGATATGATGGATATATATCTTGACCTTGACAGCAAACAATATTATTACTTTGGCTATACCAGGGGCAATATGCAAACTTTTTCGTCAAGTCCTGATTTTGTTCAAATAGTACGCGATTTACCCCTTCGCTCACGTGAAATGAAAATTAAAAGCGGACAAACTCCTTATATTTACATGATTGCTTCAGATACTAAGCTCGGAGGATTTTTATCTTACTACAAAAGGCGCGTTAAAGGACAAGTGCCAATAGAGGAGCCACTCATTGAGCAGCCAAAGAATCAACCCGAAGTCCAGCCAGTTAACCAGCAACAGCAAGAGAAACCCAAAGAGGGTCAGCCTACTGAAAATAAACCATCGGAAGGGGAAGTGATAGAAGTGAAGTAAAAGTAGTAAGTAATTAGTAGTAAGTCATAAGTAAAAACATATCGATACATTACAAATACTTTAAAAGCGATATCATTATGTTCACTATCTTCTGGGCGATTCCCAGATTTCAAGAGTTTTTATTTCAGTACCATCGATCACAAACCGGACGGCAGTTTTAACGTTGTGCAAACCTGTATTTCCAGAAGCTCCGGGGTTGATATGAAGTAAGTTAAAACGTTTATCAAACATTACTTTTAGAATGTGTGAGTGACCCGCAATAAATAGTTTCGGGGGATTAACTAAAAGTATTGATTTTATGGATGATTCGTAATGATTAGGATATCCTCCTATATGGGTTATCAAAACGTCGGTTTGTTCGCATTCGAAACGCAGCAACTGTGGATATTGAGAACGAACCTGGTAATCATCGATATTTCCGTAAACAGCCCGCAATGGTTTAAAAGCAGCTAATTTGTCGGCTGTTTCGATATTTCCAATGTCGCCTGCATGCCAAATTTCATCGCATTTATCGAAAAATGAATACAACCGGTCGTCAATAAATCCGTGGGTATCTGACAAAAGACCAATTTGTTTCATGATATTTCGAATTTTGTGTATTAATTTGTACAAATAAAGTGCAATGCCGATGTGCTTTTTTGACGCGTCTCCTTCACTTTACGAACTCAAAAGTACTTTTTTTATGCAAATTTTTTATACACCTGATATTTCCGGATCAGAATATATCCTCAGTGAGGACGAATCAAAGCATGCTATCAGGGTATTACGGATGAACTTAGGCGATCACATATTTCTGGTGGATGGGAAAGGCGCATTCATTGAGGCTATCATAGCCGATGCACACCCAAAGAAATGCAGGATTATAGTCAGAAATGTAGTTGCCGATTTTGAAAAGCGGGATTACTACATTCATATTGCTATATCTCCCTTAAAGCATCCTGATCGTTTAGAGTGGTTTCTTGAGAAAGCAACTGAAATAGGGATTGATGAGATTACTCCTTTACTTTGCGAGCGAACAGAAAAGAAAAGTTTTAACCTGTCGCGATCGAACCGTGTCATCGAATCGGCCATGAAACAATCTATTAAGGCGTATCATCCCGTAATCAATCCGTTAACAAAGTTCAATGATTTTGTGAAAAGAGTGGGGGAGGAGGTGAAAATGATTGCCTGTTGCGAAGGGGGGCGAAAGCTAATCATGGAATGCTATAAACCAGGCCAAAAAGCTTTGATACTTATTGGTCCGGAAGGAGATTTTTCGGACGAGGAAATTACACTCGCAAAAGCTCATGATTTTGTACCGATAACCTTAGGCACAAGTCGGTTACGAACCGAAACTGCCGGTGTGGCAGCTTGCCATTCGATAAGCTTTGTGAATCTTAATTATCATTCTTTATCATTTTTATCTTCCAGGAGTCTTTGAGCGCCTTATCATTGAAATATATTCCCATGTTGATAACAATGTTAATAACCAAACTGCTAATACTTTTTATTGAACATAAAAAGTATTAATTTTAGCGGAATATTTTACCTAATGGAAAATCTGTCAATTAAGGGCACAAGCAGAACACCTGAAGTTGATTTTAATGTTAATGGTAATATCAGGATTCACGGACGATCAATCCCTGAGGATGCCGGATTGTTTTACAACCACTTGTACTCTTGGATTTTTAGATATTGCATGAAACCACAGCCTCTTACTAATGTTCATATCGAATTGGAATATATGAATAGTGGATCGGCAAAATCGATCCTTCAGATTATCAAGGAATTAATTACTATTGCAGAAAAAGGGTACCAGATTGTTGTTCACTGGTATTACGAATCAGGTGATGAAGATATGCTCGAGAAGGGTGAGTATTTTGAATCGATTTTAAAGTATAAGTTTATTTTTATAGAAACATCTTAACCTGATAAATTTATGATTCTTTGGTTTTAACCCTCATCAAAGGTAATGATTCAGTCTAATTTGATAATTGCAAATAATTGTTCAGTACCTTAAGCAGAAGTTCCTGATCGAAAGGCTTGGTTAAGTAGTGGTCGCATCCGGCTTTATAACACTCTTTTTGTTCATTTTCCATTGCGTAAGCCGTTTGTGCTATTATAGGTATTTCACCCCTGAATTTTTTTATCATCCGGGTAGCCTCAAATCCGTTGATTCCAGGCAAACGCATATCCATTAAGATGATGTCGATTTGTTGCTGACTGTGGCAAATATTGATAGCTTCTTCAGCAGTTGTTACATGCAAGATATTGATTTCACTTTCTTCCAAAAGATCATAAATATACTTATAGTTAACTTCTTCGTCTTCAACTAAAAGAAGAATTTTTCCCTTCCATTTATATTTTGGCAACGCTATAGATTGGCAAAAGCCAACTTCTGGTAATAATTTGTTGCTGCCTGTTTGCAATGGGATGTTAAAGAGAAATTCCGAACCAATTCCAACTTCAGATTTTACCATAATTTTACCACTAAGAAGTTCAACTAATCCTTTTGAAATAGCAAGTCCAAGCCCTGTTCCTTCTTTTTTCTTTGAAGAAGATCCGGTCTGTTTAAAGCGTTCGAAAATGATTTTTGTTTCTTCATCAGACATTCCGATGCCAGTATCTTTTACGAAAAATATAATCTGGTCATATTCAATTTTATATCCAAATTGGATATGACCTCGCTCGGTAAATTTTAAAGCATTGCTAATCAAGTTATTAATAATTTGCCTCAATCGGAAAGGATCTGTAATGATCGATGTTATTACAGGATTTTCAGGTAATACAAATTGTATATCAATATGTTGCTTTTCACGCCTTATTTTTTCTCCTTGATAAAATTCACAAAGATCAGTTAACAAGGCATGTAAATCGACATCAATATTTTCGATAGTAATTTGTCCTGCTTCAATTTTTGCAATATCTATAATATCGTTGATAAGACTAAGAAGTATTTTTCCGCTGTTGTTGATAATACGAAGGTACTGTACCTCTTTATCACGGGGAAACACTCGCATCTCCATCAAATTAGCAAATCCCAGGATGCCATTAATAGGTGTTCGTATTTCGTGTGACATATTGGCCAGGAACGCTGATTTCAGGTTATCTGCTTGCTCGGCTTTTTCTTTAGCTTTTCGTAGTTGGTCTTCAACTAATTTATATTGAGTTATATCGTGCGAAATACCGACTAGCTGAGTTACTTGCCCGTTTAAATCTTTAATGCCCACTAATGTAGCAGATAGCCAAACTTTACCATAAGGGGTAGGTATTTCTCTTTCTTGGTTAAGAACAGCGATACCTGAAACAAAAACAGCTTGTTCGTTTTCGTGGATTTTGTCAGCAATTTCTTTCGGAAAAACATCATAAACAGTTTTGCCAATAAGCTCTTCGGGATCACTGTAGCCAAGCAACCTGGCAAGACCTTTATTTGCCCTGATGTAACGTCCCTGATTATCCTTGAAATAAATTGCATCCGGAACATTGTCCATAATAACCTGGAGCATATCACGTTCAGAAAATAAATGACTTTCAATTTGTTTCTTTTCAGTGATGTCCATCATAGTGCCAAGCATCAAGCATGATTGCCTGGATTCAACATCAGTCTCAATTTTTCCAATGTTGTTGATATATTTTGTTTTTCCGCTCTGGGTATTGATCCTGAAAATGATATTAAAGTTGATTGCTGTTTTAATACATTGTTCGTAAGTAGCTACTACCATAGCACTATCATCGGGATGGACATATTCATAATGAAATTCGTCAACCGATGGGGGCGGAAGCTGCGGATCGCGTTCAAAAATTTGGTACATTTCCTTTGACCACTTGATATGACTGTTTAATAGATCAATTTCATATAATCCAAAGTGAACATTTCTTTCAGCATTTTCAAGCTTTTGTTTACTGAAATTGAGTTCGCGTTCGCTGTTAATCCAATCGGTGATATCAGATGTAGTAGTTAGAATAGTTTCTACCACATTCGACCCATTGGTTTCAGGTACCAGGAGTGCTTCGAAATGCCTGATCCCTATTGGAGTGTTCAAAGAAAAATTAATGGTTAGTTCTTTATTCCTGCGGAACACCCACCTCATTTTCTCTTCTAAATGTGAGGCGAGGCTTGAGGGATAGTTCATTTCAAAAAGACGTTTGCCAACACAGTTTTCGGCCATCATGCCAATAATTTTTGAAACATTGGGGGTTATATATTGACATTTTAAGTTTCTTCCATGACGACTAATCACATTTGGAGAATGTTCAATGAGGGCTTTGAATTTTTGCTTCTCGTCAAGGATAGTTGTTTCATAGGCTTTACGTTTAGTGATGTCGCGGATTATTGCTTGAATAACGCCATTTTCTCCTGTAGTTATCAAACAGGCACTGATGCTGATGGGGAGAATCTTTCTGCGTGGAGTGATGATCTCAGTTTCGAAAACAACAGATTTTTTTTCAAGAATGCTGACCAGATGCCGGTGTAAGTATTTGAGAGTTTTGTTGCTGAAAAAAAGATTGATATTATTATTCTTAAGGTCTTGAGATTTTAATCCGAGCAAACTGCATAGATTTTTATTTACCTCAATGATTTGTCCTGATAAATCTAAACTGCAAAAAGCATCATTCAAATGCTCAAAAATCGATTTATATTTTTCTTCACTTTCATAAATTGGCTCTTGCGATTGTAGCTTTTCATTAATATCAATTGAGATTCCAATAATACGTTTGGGTTTTTTGTAGGCATCCCATTCAATGACCTTTCCACTATCGAGAATCCAAATATAATCCCCTGATTTAGTGCGGAGACGGTGTTCAGTTTTATAGGAAGTGGTATTGTTGCTCAAATGATTTTGAAGTGTTTGTAACACCATTGCTTTGTCGTCCGGATGAATAGAGTTTTCCCAGAATAAACGGTAATTATCAATATCACCTGGTTTGTAACCGATTATATTTAACCACTGTTCGTCTAAATATAGTTCATCGGTTATAAGATTCCAATCCCAGAAACCAATACCGGCCGCATCCACGGCAAGCGATATTCTAGCATACGCTTGCTGAAGTAGCATTTCAAAGTTTTTCGAATCAGAAATTTTTAGGTCATCGACCATAGCCAGGAGATTTTTTGACGTTAAAAATTAAAATCAAGACCTATGTAAACACCCAAGATTTAATCCTTTCTTTATTTTATCGTGTGAACGAGTTGTAGTATCGGCATTTTGTTGTTGTGCCGCCACCACCACCCTATGCATTAATAGCACAGTAAAGAATTGCCATTTTATATATTTCACGAATAAATAATTGAGAATAAACGATAAATAAAGAAATTTGAAGAGTGAGGCCAATTTTTATTATAAGTAAAATTAATATTTCCTTTTAAAAAGTATTCATTTTATTTAAAAACATTCATCAATTATTATTATCTTGCTCACTTATTAGCATTTAAGTATTTAATTAAAATTTATTAACCATATCTATGCGTAAATTTAAATTTTTTCTTGGGTATGTATTGATATTCATCATTATCCTGGTTATCACATCCTCATTTGTCATTTACTATTTAAGCCACAGGGCACTTCCGGATTACAATAGAAGCACTTTTCTTAATGGATTGTCAGGAACAGTTGAAGTTTATCGCGATTCATTTGCTATACCTCACATATATGCCAAGAATGAAGATGATTTGTATAGGGTAGTTGGCTATCTCACTGCCCAGGACCGTTTATGGCAAATGGATTTATTGAGACGGGTCACTACTGGCCGGTTATCTGAGATTTTTGGCAGCGACCTTTTGAAAACCGATATCCTGATGAGGTCGCTGCGAATTCCTGAAAAGTCAAAAAAAGTTTTAGCACAATGTCCTTTTTCAATGATAAGGGCTTTGGAAGCATACTCCGATGGCGTTAACCAATACATCAAGCAATATTACCATAAACTTCCCATTGAATTTACCCTTTTAAGATATAAACCCGAACCATGGACTGTGGAACACTCAGTTAACTTGATTGGTTATATGGCATGGGACCTTAATGGTTGCTGGAACTCCGAAATAGTGCTGCATAAACTTGCTGCAAAGCTGGGCAGGGCTAAGCTAGCTGATTTTATTCCTGGTTATGATAGTATTCAACCAACTATTTTTAGTTCAACCTGTCAATTTATAGAAGCAGATTGGCGATCGGAATTAATAAAAGCTTCATCGAAAATAGAAGAACTTGGCTTACAGGTGTTTCATGGCTCGAATAATTGGGTGGTTTCTGGTACTAAAACAGTTTCGGGTAAGCCAATACTTGCCAATGATATGCATTTGGGATTTTCGGCTCCGGGAATTTGGTATCAAATTCATCAAATAGTGCAGGGTAAAATTAATGTAAGCGGAGTAATATTGCCAGGTCAGCCCTTTGTTATCTCAGGTCATAACGACAGCATTGCATGGGGACTAACCAATGTAATGAACGATGATATAGATTTTTACAAGGAAACTTTGAGGCCTGATGATAGTACCAAATACCGTTTTAACGGGAAATGGAAGGATTTGACAATAAAGCATGAAACCTTTTCCATAAAGGGTGGCCATAAGGTTTACATTGACTTAAAATTTACGCATCGGGGGCCCATTATTTCCATGCTTAAAAATATCAAGAACGAAACCATTTCGATGCATTGGATGGGTAATGAAATGAGCAACGAAATACAAAGCATTTATATGTTAAACAAGGCAAGCAACTGGTCAGATTTTTGCAGTGCCATAAAAACGTTTAAATCAGTGAGCCAGAATGTTGCTTATGCTGATCATCAGGGCAATATTGGAATGTATTGTTGTGCAGGTGTGCCTATTCGCAAAGGTAACCCGATTGAAGTGATGCCCGGCGATACTAGCGCTTATGACTGGCAGGGCGTTGTCCCATTCCAGGAATTACCACATAAGTTTAACCCATCTGAAGGTTTTGCTGTGTCGGCCAATAATCGTACCATTGATTTTTCATATCCTCATTATATTAGCTCATGGTTCGATTTATCATTCAGATATGATCGTATCAGCGAAATGCTAAATACGAACAAAAAACTTACCGTTAGCGATATTGCAGCTATTCAAACCGATTTTACCTCTAAGTTTGTATCGTATTATCTTCCTGGGTTGATAGAAGTGATTAAAAAGCGACCGGATTTGACAACTACAGGAAAACTTGCTCTCAAAACTCTTGCAAACTGGAGAGGACAAGTAAATGCACAAAGTAAAGAAGCCGCTATATTTGAAGTTTTTTATAACCGGTTTATTGAAAATACACTAAAAGACGAATTGGGGGATACATTGTTCAAAGAATTTTTAGTTGACAAAATTTTGGTAAAAAATACGATACACAACATTTGGTGCAAAAAAAAGTCTGTTTTGTGCGATGATATCTCAACGTCAAAAACAGAAACATTTGCCGATATGGTTGTTAAATCGTTTAATGAGTCACTGAAATATCTTGAACAAAAACTTGGCCCGGATTTACAAACCTGGGAATGGGGTAAAATTCATTTGTTTACGCTCGAACATCCGTTAAGTAAAGTCAAAATACTCGATAGAATATTTCATTTAAACCGTGGGCCATTTGAAGTAGGAGGTTCGTTCCATACGGTTGCGCCATACAGTTACCGGTTCAATAAATTGTTTGAAGTGAATTCAGGTGCATCGCAACGTCATATTTATGACTTTGCTGATTGGGACAATTCTATTTCAGTAATTCCGACTGGAAACTGCGGAATACCTTCAAGTCCTCATTACTGCGATCAGACCACACTGTATCTTGCAGGTCAATATCATAAAGATTTGTTTTCAATTAATGCTGTAAAGAACAATTACCGATATAAAGCCGTTTTTTCGTCAGCAAAGTAAAAAAGCAATATTATATCGTTCGGTTTTTATGGATATTATATAAATCCATCAAATTAGCTATTTTAGTTGATTTCTGATTTAGTCAATCAAGCGAACTTATTTTTTAATGTTCACTGGATCACCATAAATTACACCGCGTCCATGTGTGCCAACATAAACCCTGCCGTATTGTTTTGGATCGCCTGTTATATGCAACAATAGTCCCCACTGATGCTGGTCATCGTTAATGCGTACCCATGTATGAGCTGTGTCGTCTGAACGATATATACCCCGAACGCCATTCACTATGCCAATTAAGTAAAGTGCAGAATAGTCAGCACCAGGCGCTGCTTTACCAAAACCGAAAGCATGAATTTCTTTCACGCCATCAAGTTTAACAAAGCTTTTATAAGTATCAATTGAATGATAAAGTCCATCAAACGCAGCTATCCAAAGGTCACCTTCTTTGCCAGGTGTGGCATAGATGCGATCTTGCCCACCACGTGTATCACCACGATTATCGCCATGCTTGGGTAAACCACCAGGCAGGTTCAGGGGCTGCTCAGTAAAAGTCACTGCCCCGTCATCACTGATGAACAGTTTTCCTTCGAATAGATTTACCGCATAAAATTTTTGTGGATTGATCCTGTCAGCAATGACGCGTGTATTGTCGGGTAGGCCTTGGCATTGAGTCCATGATGCACCACGATCGCGCGTGAAATACGCTGCGCTTCGGTCAGGTGCCCAGACCCATGTAGTTCCGTCGGAAGAAACAGCAATATGGCCAGACCTGCTTTCGGGTTTTGGTGCAGAAGTTGTTGGTTGCCAAGTTCTACCACCATCTATTGAGTAACCAATGTTGCGATCAGGGTTATAATTCGTAGCTCTTCCGACACGTACCACGATGTCAGGATTATTCTCTGCACAGGCGACGCCATTAGTATTACCGAAACGCGGATTATCAAAATTTCCTTCAGGGACAGGTTTGTCCAAATCCCAGTGCACAAAGCCACCATAGTCGCCAATAGCGGTAATCAAGTAGGCACCTTTAGGGGGGCTGAGCAATTCAAGGGCCACTGTTTCTTCAATACCAGTACTCATAACGCTCCACTTTGTCGGTTTACCAATATCAATGTTGGTTAGGTTAAACGTCTCATAACCCCCGTAACCAGTAGTGAACATTGCATGGTTAGGGTTGGCAGGGTCAATTTCAATATCGAAAAGCCAATGTATTCCTGTGCGTGCTACATAGGGAGCAAGCGAAAAATTATAAGTACCACCACCTCCGAAAATTGATTTCCATGTTTTGCCCCCATCAATGCTACGAAATATGTCTTCCCTACCGGCGCTGTCCGGACGGCCAAACGAGCTTGCTATAACTGTCAAAGGATTATGCGTGTCAATGGCAACTGCGGCATAGCCAAACGCTTTTCTTTTTTCGGGGTCAGGTTTATCTGGAGTTATGTCAGTCCATGCATTGCTGCGGGTATTGAATTTCCATATACCACCATCGCGCATTCGGCTGGGGCCAGGGCTTGTACCGTAAGATATATACATCGTCCCATCGGATGCCAGTACAGCATGATTTGGACGATATTGTTTTGGCTGACCGGGCACTGGTTTCCAAGTTTGGCCACCGTCAATACTACGAAACAGGTTGTCACGGTTTATAAGGGAAACACCAATATAAATTATTGAACTGGCTTTTTTTGCTGATCCGCTTCGAGGATCAAAAACGACAAACACAATTCCGCTTCCCGTGTTTTGCCAACGCCACCTGCGAACACTGTCCTCATTATGGATGCTGGAAGGTGGGTTTTCGGTGACATCAGGAATGCTTTCAACCCGGTTCCATGTGGCTCCGCGATCTATACTTTTCCATAAACCGGCCTGCCGAGTGCCAAGATAGATGATGTTTCCATCGTTTGGATCGACAGCCATACGTTCCCCATTACCCCGGCCATTCTCATTTCCACCCATTTTGAAAGACATATCGGTACGCAAAAAACTCTTACCTTGGTCGCTAGATCGCAGGATTGCACCATTGGGTACCCTGGGATTGGTGTAAGTGCCGCATGCAAGATAGACGCAATTTGAGTCCGAGGGATCTATTGCAATGCTTTCCACACCCATAAGGTTAGTGTCTTCATAAGATAACCAATCCAATAGTGGTTCCCATCCTTTGGTTAAATCATTCCAGCGATAGGCGCCACCCATATCGGTGCGACAGTAACGCACGCCTTTTGCAGTTGGGTGAAATATAATACCGTCAACAAATCCGCCACCAACTATTTGGACATTTTTCCACAGGTAGGGTACAGACGTACAATCTTGTTTATTAGAAGTTTGGGCTGTTACTATTAGCCAAGGAGTCGCGGCCATTTGAATGGCTATGGATATTGCTATAAATGTTCGATTTCTAAGCATACTTTATTTTTAGGAATTTTATTTATTATTTTGAATATCAGCATGATTGCAGATTGAAAGCTCGTTCTGTTATATTTTAGCTCAAAGTTATTTTTTTATTCGTGAAACTAAATTTTTACAAGCGATAGCAAAGTAAAAATTTTAAATGTTCATAAATCAATGTCGTTTAGTTAAGAAAAATACATGTATGGGTTGAATTTATTGGCCATATAGCGCATTTAGTTCTTTGAAAAGTTTGTAATTCAAGCAGTATTTTTTATCTTGTAAAGGTATATGGAGGTTACCCCAAGTATTAATCAAGAAGCGGATTACCGTGAAAATGTATTTAATAACATAGCGTATGAACTTGAAAACGAAGAGTTTAGAAGCCGTTCAAAAGACGGCCGTAATGAGGTGTTTTCACGTGACAGAAAGCTGACAATCTGTAATTTAATATTGCTCATCATCAATTTTAAAAGTTCAATACAGAGGGAGCTTAATAACTTTTTTACAGCAATCGCCAAAAGCGATTTCAAGATAAGGGAAGTTACCAAAGGGGCATTTTCACAAGCCAGGGTCAAATTAAACCCATGGGCTTTCCAACGATTGAACGAGGTGGCCGTTAATACTTTTTACGAAGGGGCTGAATATTACGTTTGGTACGGTATGAGAACTTTAGGGGTCGATGGAACCCGATTGGTATTGCCCAACCACCCCATAGTAATCAAAGAATTTGGACAGCAGTAATTCGGCCCTAAAGCAGATAGTCCCCGGTCCCTTGCAATGGGATCAATGCTTTACGATGTATTGAACCAAATAACCATTGACGCACCATTGGCGCCATATGCATCCAGCGAGCGAGATTTGCTCATGCAGCACTTAAACAAGGTGAAAGAGGGCGATTTACTCCTACTTGATCGCGGTTACCCCTGCTTTTGGTTGTTATTTCTATTAAAAGCCAAGGGTATTGAATTTTGCGTACGCTTAAAAGAAGATTGGTGGCTTAAGGTGAAGGATTTCACAGAAAGTACAGAAAAGGAGCGGATCATAAAAAACTCGCCGATTTTCCGCATATGTAAAACGCCACTATCACTTGCCGATTGATAGAAATTGAACTCCCTGATGGAGAAAAAGAAATTCTTTGCACCTCTTTGCTTGATCCTGAAAAATACACATACGGGCAATTCAATAAATTGTACCATTACAGATGGAATGAAGAAGAAGCATATAAGCTATTGAAAAGCAGGGTCGAAGTGGGAAATTTCATAGGAAAAACTGCCAAAGCTGTTAAACAGGATTTTCATGCCAAAGTGCTTTTGATGACCCTTTGTGCGGCCTATGCCCATCCTATAGAAGATAAAGTAACTGAAGAGTACAAGGCCGATGAAAACAGGAAGTATGATCAGAAAATCAATCGTACTAACGCACTTTCGATGACACAAGACTTTGAAGAAGGATAATCGATCATTGACAAAATATGTTTTAAAAATCAAATTTCAGCTTCAGCGTACCGGTAAAATTTAAATTTGAAATCGGTAAGATATTCCATCTCCTTGCCAAAATCAAGACTGTCTTCGTCGTCCGACTCATAGTACCACTCAACGTTACACCCCTTAAGGTAAAAATTATCTTTGGCAGACATTAGTAACTTACTGATATAATGGGCACTACTAGAATTCATATAATCTAGACGAATGGTAAGAGTCAACTCATTGATTGTGCAATCTGTGATCCAGTTAAGTAAAGGCTCATAAAATTTTGCAGTGTCTTCAGGAAGTGACTTGCCAATAATTGACAAGTTACCGTCAGTTAGAAACTGTACTTTTGGGGTATATCCCGTTTCTTCAATAATCAGTGGTGCCATTTTAACGTTTATTTAATGTGTTTAACAATCAGTTTAAGGGTTAGATCGAAATATTTGATATTTCCATCATGTATTTTTATTTTGTTTACAGGGTATACGTAACCTTCTCAAAAAAGGTTGTAACTTTCTGATTTATTTTTTGTTACATATTTTAGTGTAAGAAAATCGCACGTTCGTCATTAACTTTTTTTGTTTCGTGTAAATTTTTCTGCTTATTTAATCCCTGTAATAATGGTTTTACTTTTCATTGTAATAGGAAATTTTTGATTACCACCACCTTGAGCAGAAAGATCGGCAATAATTTCGCCCGATATTTCCTGATTCATAGTTGATTCGATAACCCAGCCCGTCTTTTCATCAATTTTGGATACTGTTTGTTGTTCTCCTGTGATATTATACTTAATCTGTATGCCGTTCATGTTCTGAGCAGGACTGTCCTCTTTTGATTTCAATGTACTTTTACATTCCAGAAAAGATACCCCCTCTTTTATGTCAGTAAGCTTCCACGTATTATTAATTTGAGTAGGCATTATTGAAACCAGTTCCAACTGGTTTGTCCATGTATCGCCAATGCTTACCGGCTTGTCCGGAAAACAACGAATCGCTATTTCAAGGCTACCCTTCAAAGATTCCTTTTTGACAAATTGCTTAACCCTTTCCTTTATTATCGAAATCTGCATGTTATTCGTGCTTGATATTTCATTGAAAGCATCCTCCATTATTGTATCCGAACCTATAACATCAATAATTTTACCATTAGGCGCCATCTTTATTGTAAAATGCTTATTCATTAATTTACTTAAGACTTTCGAACCAGGATTTATATCATCGGGTTTATCAGAGTCCATCACAAAATTACCCATAGGTGTTTCCACAGACATTGTCAATTTTTCATACCAGGTATCTAAAACTATTGTATTTCCTTCAACTCCTTGTACTTTAAATGCGGTAATGCCTTCCATCCGGTTTTTTATAGTCTGTTGCTGTCCCATAATACTTTGCTCTATTACCTGATCGGTCAGAGTCTTTATCTTGTATGTATTTCCAACGGTAAGATTATATTTTAAAGTAACTTTATCGGCCTTTGCCGAAATGATCAAAAGAGCAATTGCTACTGAAAGCAACAAACGGGTTTTATATAAAAGGTTTATCATGGGTTTTTCATTTGATTATATTAAGCAAATTTATAAACAAAATCTTAGTACATGACAAAAAATTTATAACATGTTTATTGTTAGTAAAATGCGCGCTTTTTGTTAATAAAAATGCGCGCAAAAACTTGTTTATATCTTTGATATTCAATTAGTTGGTATTGTAAACTAAAACGATTCTTACCATGAAAACAAAGATTGAATACAAAACTAACAAATTAATCGCTTCCTTAAAAGAGAGAACACACTGGAACCTCGCACGCGTTAAGTTTCTTGTTGCTTTTATCAGGTGATGAATGGATTGCAGACATGGTTGCATTAAAAGTCCACTTCTATTTTCGCATTAAGGAAAATATGTGGGTGTATGTTCCTCATCTGGGAATGAAGAAGGTTTTCTGGCTTTTCAACTCCCTGCCTTTGCATGGAGCTATTCATTATCGTCAAATTGTACAGATCGGAACTCAGTGGATATACCTTTCGGGTATCAAAACCCTTAACAGGGATGGCTCTAATATTGAGTTTGTCATCATTGCAACTTATAGCTATGACCCCCAAACCCTAACAGTGTATAAGTACCGATGGCAAATTGAAACCATGTTCAGTGCCCTTAAAACAAGTGGTTTTAACCTTGAGGATACTCATCTCAACGACTTAGAAAGAATATCAAAACTGCTTAGCCTATTGTGCATCGCCTTCATATGGGCATTATACATTGCCACAAAAATATAATGCCCATCAAAATAAAAAAGCATGGCAGAAAAGCTTACAGCTTCTTCAAATATAGCCTTACTTTAATAGCTCATGCCCTGCTTTGCATGATCCTACCTGACATTGATATAATCGTTAAAATTTTGTCATGTACTTAGATTATTCTAATTCCGATAGCTATCGGAACAAAAATCTGCAATCCTTGTTCTTTCTTTATTCGAAAGAACTTGAGTTACTAATCAATATTCTTTAGTCTGTTCATTCTGCAGAACTAAATAATTGTTACGCAGAATTTAACTCCCGATAGCCGAATTAAAGCTTTTGCCATTAAAATTTTTTCATATAAACATGGCAATACGGCGTTTCACCATTATTTTGGTAATATTTCTGATGGTAATCTTCCGCTCTCCAAAAGGTTGATGCCGGGGTAACCTTAGTAGCAACCTTATAACCTTTTTGCTTGAGAATATTGATAAGTTTCTCAGCTATCTCTTTTTGTTCAGCGCTAAAATAAAAAATTTCCGATCTGTATTGGTCTCCAATATCAGGACCCTGACGATTAACTTGTGTTGGATCATGAATCTCGAAGAAAAGTTTGGTTAACGCTTCGTAATTTGTTTTTAAAGGATCAAAAATTATCCTTATAGCTTCGGCATACCCTGTGGTGTGACTACAAACTTCTTCATAAGATGGATTTTTGGTATGGCCACCAATATAGCCTACCTCTGTTTTGATTACTCCTTTGGCTTTTTGCATGTAATATTCGACTCCCCAAAAACAACCTCCGGCAAAAATAGCGGTATCTGTTTTGGCTTTTATCTTAGTATCTGCCGGAATAAATTCCATTGATATTGAATTTACACAATAGCGCATGTCTTTCAGGGTTAACCTTTCTCCAATAAAAACATGACCTAGATGAGCTCCGCATTTAGCACATATAATTTCAGTTCGCATTCCGTCAGCATCAGGAATTTGCTTTACTGCACCGGGTATTGCATCGTCAAAACTAGGCCACCCGCATTCAGATTCAAATTTATCGGACGATACATATAAAGGTGCACCGCAACGCTTGCAAACATAAGAGCCTTTTTCAAAAAAATTATTGTATTTTCCAGTAAATGGTGCTTCGGTACCTTTGTGCACTATCACCCTTTCTTCGTCAGGTGTAAGCTTTTTGTAGTTCATATTGAGTTGATTATTATTGTTTTGGCCACATCCCCAGGAATATATGGCTATAAGAAAAGCCAAACTAATCAAATTTTTCATTGGTTTAATTTATTACCTTAACAACTGAACCTGAAAAAGGTTAACCTAAACTCATGCTTAATAGTAAGTAAGAAGAACATAAAATTAAGGATTCAGAAATAAATTGGGGTATGGTTGATTGCATAAAAAAACCCAGCCCGATGGCTGGGTTTCGGAAACATGTTGTTACCTATCTAATTTAAAATAAATTTGCATTATAAACCTTTGCTTTACAGGAGTTCCACCTTGTTTGCCTGGAGTCCATCTAGGAGAGTGCATAATTACTTTAACCACTTCCTGATCTAAAGCAGTGTCAATACCTCGCATGATATTTACATCTTCTGCATATCCTTGCTTGTTAATTACAAACTGAAAAAATACTTTCCCTTCAATTTCCATTCTGGCAATCTCTTCAGGATATTTTACATGCTCAGCTACCCACTTGCGAAAATCTCCATTTTGAAATGAGGCAGGCTCTTGGGGCGGCAATCTATATATTGTTGTGTCATCAGGAATAATACCTTCTCCATCACCACCACCTGGGATAGCTGAAAGCCCTCCTGCATTTCCCAGTTCAGAAAACGGATTTGATACGTTAGGAAAGTCTTCATTTATAGGTAATTGATGGGCATCGTCTGGAAAATCTCCAACTATTGGAGGGCGGGAAGTTAATAAATCTCTAATCGATCGGCTGGGGGCTACTGGTCCCGGAGGAGTAGGAGGAACAATTGTTGTTTGTTGGTTAAATGGAATTGGTTCAATAGGTATTGAGCCAATCTCAATAATAGGAATTACCTTA